>Ga0224514_10000130_pt1 | contig 25004 bp, 28 predicted proteins | sample SF_May12_sed_USG_3_FD_169107 | JGI IMG/M metagenome (GOLD analysis project Ga0224514, IMG submission 169107) | Sediment microbial communities from San Francisco Bay, California, United States - SF_May12_sed_USGS_24 | ecosystem: Environmental > Aquatic > Marine > Sediment | place: USA... | reverse complement strand
GAGAGAATGTTTTCCTCGATAATGATCGATAAGTATTTTTACCTCAAGTTGCTAAAACGTTATTCAGATTTTTGAAGAAGGAGAAAGGGATAGTTACAAAAAGTTTATAGAAGAGGATTGTCATGATGAAGAAGTCGGAGAAATTCGGAAGAAAACGCTTCTTGGACACCCACCAGGGGACTTGGCTTTCATTGAGAGACTTTCGGAACTACTTGGCCGGAAGCTGGTATTTAGAGGAAAAGGACGCTCCAAAAAGGAAGATTAACCGTCCTGGATTTTATTGGGATGTGTCCCTATTATTAATCGGGTTGCGGAGTTTGCGAAGTCTGGACTTTTTGTCTGGTTCACATCAAATACCAAGCTAAATATGCACGGGAGTATAATGGTTTATCTCGTTGTGAACAGAGAAACAATGGCTTGGTACACATCGTTTAAACAGAAGTCTACTTGGGTGGTGGATAAAACCAAAGGCATAGAGAAAGAGCTGGTAGAACAATGGTTTCATTTTTAGAAAAGGCAAATAACCATAAAATCCACCCGACTTCCTTCGTCGGCAGGTGGACATCCAGTGGAAGCGCTACTGTATGGTCCACAATATGAAAAAGATTTACCACTTTGGTATGGCAGGAACTTAAAAAAAAGAAAAGGCAGGAAAAGGACCGCCATAAAAGCTGAAATAACCTCCATAAAGTGCATAGAAAAGGTCAAATCAATTGACAAACTGACTATAGAATGTAATCTTTAACAAAACTTTGAAAAATCTGTTCCTCCCTCGATAAACCTCCCTTGTCAAAACAGTTTTTCTACAGACTCGTTAGGCTAATACTTATGACCAAAATATCTACTATATTGTTTTTCTGCTTGTTGATCCTCTGGACTTCTTACAGCACCAATGCTGAAGAACAGCACAAGTCTTCAACAGCAATAGCTTTTCTTCGAGACGGCCAAATCTGGATAGCTGAACACAATGGTCAAAATGAGCGCTTGTTTATTACGACAACTGGTAAAGTTAAAGATTATCTGTTTTCGCCTGACCTAAAATATTTGGCCTATCATGGCACTATGAAAGGCGAAGTTGGTATGTTTGAGATTTTGGATATTGAGAGCGGAAAGCTTATTCATGAAAAAAAATTCAATTTAAAAAAGAAAGCTGTTCACTTTAACAGGTGGATGTCAAAAATAAAATTGCTCTTTCGCTGGGTTACCCTTGAAACTGAGCTAGGTCCAATGGGTATGTCTTATGAGTATGACATTGAAGCAGGGAAAGCAGATGAAATAAATTGGGATACTGATATAATTGATTATGACACAGAAAACACGCTCAAAGTATATCACGATACTGTGAAAGACGATCAAAATCGAAGAATGGTAGGTTTTGACCAGTTACATCTTTTTGACTTAAAATCAAAAACAAATAAAATTATCTATACAATTGATCGTAAAGGTTTTCGCAGAGGTAATGAGGTTAGACTTACGAAACCAATAATTTCAAACACAAAGCAGTATATTGCCTTCATGCGTGATTATAAAGAATTATTGGTCTACAATATGTCTAATGAAGTTACTAAAAAAATATCTGATGCATACGTTTTATCTAGAAATTTTTGGTCACCTAATGACGTTTACATCCAATCTTACTCAAAAAGAAAGCCTGTTGTAATAAATGTGCAAAATCCTACAAACATAATATTTCTCCCAAGAGACGGAAAAAAATTCATTTGGGAGTCTGATGAACATCTTCTTTATGAAAAAAATGAAAACACTTATAGATATAGTTTAAGGTCAGAAAAGGATAAATTAATTATTAAAAAAGCTCTGCAACCTACCTACCTATTTAATTATCTTGACAACAAAAAAATGAATAATGTTGAGCCATATAACTATTTAGAAAAAATGATCTTATCTGATATTAAATTGAAAGAGAGTAATTTATTACACATCGATAATAAAAGGTTGTGGCTATTAAGAAATTCTATTTTTGCACGGCATGGAAGAACCTTCAATAATGATGACCTAAATACCTGGTTTAAGGCTAAGACATGGTACAAAGTAAATCCAAACTATTCTGACACCTTATTAACGGATAATGACAAATCAAATGTTTCTACTATCTTACTGGAAGAATCGCAGCGGTAACTTGGAAAGCCTAACCAGGCACTACATTTAGGCAATAAAGTCAAGTAAGGAGAGCAAATTGTCAAATAAAGTCATATTATCGTTGATGACAATTCTTTTTACCGTTTCCTATATTGAATCCTCTAGTGGACCTTCAGCAACCACTGTTAAAACATTCAAGAGTGATAGTTCCAAACAGTGTGAGGGCCCTGGCGTTCCATTATCTGAAATGGAACTTGAATTAACCGACAATAGTGTTGAAGTCATTTCATCAAATTGCGGCTACATTACAGGTGTTACAGCGCCAGCTCTTTGCGGGGCAACCACCCTCGGAATAAATATATATGAAATTAATATAACTCAATTAGACACAGTATAAGCAATGGCTTTCAAGCCTGTGAGCGACTTACCGGGATATCAAATTAGCGATTACCCGGCTTAACCCTGCACTGCCACATCGGCTTAGTGCAATGATTGCGCTACAACAGAAAGAAAGATCAGTGAAATTTAATTCTATTATCGCTTTATTACTAACCATGTCTATGTCAGCAACATTGACCTTTGCCATGGCCAGAGCCCCCAAATTACCGGAGAATAAATGGGACCCTGCCCTTCAAGGCATCAAACTCGGAAGCAAATTTGATGAAGTTATTTCCACTCTTGGTAAACCCCAATCAAGTGAGGATCATGATAAAAACCTTGTTTTATTTTACGATGGTCTTACTATTGAAGTCGGACGAAAAAATCATGACTTGTTATGGGTAACCAATGTTGAAATTAATAATCCAAAGTGGGAAATGAATCCTAAAATTAAAGTGGGAATGCCGAAAAATGATATTATTAAAATATTAGGAACACCCCTCCACCAGGAAGAGCGAGAAGATGGTCGAATTTGGATTTGGTGGTGGCATGAAAGTTCTAAATTCGATTCTCTTTTTTCAGTAACCTTCGAGAATGAAAAAGCTATTAAGATTATGTTTTCAGAAGACACATCCATTTAATACAAGCTAACAGGCGCTACCTTCAGGATTGTGACGACCTGCAAGGTCGCCCTCAATCCCTTGAACAAGGCGCTGTTGCCGGACAAGCTTTCCGCTGCGCTCCAAAGTTGCCGCAAAGCACGGTGTGAGTTGCGGCCCGGCGCCGCATTATTGATTAAATTGTTACATTCAATTTGCATTACTACCTTTCATATGGTAGTTTCGCAGTAAAGCTATCCCATAATTCCAGGCGCAAGAGAATCTGTGGAGGACCAATTATGCATACTTTTACTGGTATACCGAAGACAGTTCAAAAGAATGCGCTCAAGAATTCCTGTACACCCGGCCGGGCCCGTCTCCGGCAAAAGCATGATGTGAATTCGATCCTGAATTTACAGCGTGCCATGGGAAATCAAACCGTACAACAAGTATTACGGTCACAGACGGAAGGACCCAATGGCGGACTGGCAGACACGGCATCACTTAACTTCGGACACGATTTTAGCCGGCTTCCAATACATTCTCGCAAAGCATCAGCAATACAAACAAAATTAGCGATTAACAGGCCAGGGGATAAATATGAGCAGGAAGCAGACCGCATATCTGAACAGGTAATGCGCATGGATGGGCGCCACAGCACGCACACTGCGCCACCGGCAATCCAGCGCCTCCACATTGGAGCCGGCGAGGAACTTGCAACAAAACCTGTTCAACGCCTCTGTACTGAGTGCGAGGAGGAAATGCTGCATCGGAAGACTGCACCCGCAGTCGCCCATGGCGAGAGGGGCCAGGCACAACACCAGGCCGAAGCAAAGGTTGATGCAGTTCGCAGTGGGCATCCCTTAGCGAAGGAGCAACGGGCCTTCTTCGAGCCTCGCTTCGGTGTGGACTTCAGCCATGTACGGATCCATACTGATCAATCAGCAGATAGAGCCACCCGTGCAGTCGGAGCGCACGCCTTTACGCGAGGCAGCCATATCGTCTTCCGGGAGGACCGGTATCATCCCCACACCTACGCAGGACAACAGTTGCTTGCGCACGAGTTGACCCATGTCGTACAGCAAGGGGCTGCGCCTCCTATCCAACACCGCTTTGAAAATGAAAAGGGTGAACAACATATTAAGCGTAACGAATTGCACATGGGAATGGCCGGAAACGTTGTGCAGTGTTGGCCCGGTGACGGCATGGTGCCCCCGGGAGACTGCAGTTGGGCGACCTATCTCGCTCTGCGGGGCTCGGTCGAAACAGCAAAAGCGATCGTGAGCACCCTCGGCGCTTGCTCTGCTGGTGACAACTGTCTCACTCTGGCAACAAAGATTGCCGCTATCACTGCGGAGATCGCCGCACGCGTGGCGCTCGATACTACTTGCTTCAGGGGTGGAGACAGCGGCCATCGCCAGCAAGTGCAAGACAAAGTCAACATGATGAACCGCTGCTATCGGTTTTTCAACGCATCCAACTGTCCGCCGGAACTGATCGCAGCAATGGCGGTTGTCGTCCAGCGTGCGCGTGATGTCATTGCAGCCGGAGCTGCGGTAGTAGCCATCGCAGTGGTTGTCGCGCTCATCGTAGCGATTATCGCACTTGCGAAAGCCATCGCTGCCCTGGCCGCAGCAGCGGGCGCAGGTGCAGGCGCCTTAGCTACCGCAACAGCAGTAATAGCGCTGCTCGTGCTGATCAAGGAGGAGATCTCGCCTGATGAATCGTCATCAGCGTAATAACCATGCAGACTCCCCATGACATGAACCTCAAAGCGCTCTTCTTCAATGCCTTCGCCTCACGTCCCAGGCCCCCGGCTACTCAGATCTTGCGACAGTCCGTAAGTCACGAGGGCGATCACTTGCGTGAACTCCTTGCTGCGAAGACCTCAAAGGAACTCACCGATTACGAACTCCGGAGCAATGTCGAAAGCAACCTCTGGATGCTCAGTCCGGAAGCATTCCTCTACTTCCTGCCGGCTTTCCTGCATGCTTCCCTGAAGTCCTATGTATCTGTCAGTGTTTTTGCCTCCGAACTGATAACTGCACTCACTGAGCCCTCTCGCACAGATATCACAGATGCGCTTGATCACGTTGATCAGATCCCGTCCGGGCTCGGTTTTCCGAAGGACATGACGGACCTTCTCCGAAAACAGCAACTCGAATGGTTTGATTCCGGCGTCCCATCGGCCATTTTCCACGAGCGCTTCGACAGGCTAACCCAGGCCGAAGGCGCTGCTATTCTCGCTTTCCTTGTCGCCTTCCAGGAGGCCCACGGCGCGGACTTTCCCTTCGGGGAACTGGAGACCGCTATCGACAGGCACTGGGCCCACTATCGAGATTCTTGAGGACTTCCAGCGAAACGCCGCGACACACTCGTCCCCGCCCCCCCCAGGCAAACGCTCGATTCGAAAAAACTTTCAAAAAATGCCCGCCTGATCTATGAGTGAAAGCAATATACCCCTTCCAGAATTATATTCCAGGACCATAGCCGGCGGGCATGCTATTTAAAAAGCCAGCTTATCATCAGCAACATAATATTGGGGATCTTCCTTGATATTGACTTCCACAAGGTCTCCCGCTTTTTCCAGCAAATCACGGCATTCCCGGCTTAAATGGCAGAGATGAAGCTTCTTGCCTGCCTTTGTATAGCGTTCTGCCAGCGCATCGATGGCTTCAATGGCCGAATGGTCGGCAACGCGGGAATGGGCAAAATCGATGACGACTTCGCCGGGATCATTATGAGGATTGAATATTTCACTGAAGCGGTGAATGGAGGCGAAAAAAAGAGGCCCATTTAATTTGTACACCTTCGCACCCCCGGCATTAATCACTGTCTCGGCATGAATTTCCCTGGCATGTTTCCAGGCAAATACGAGTGCCGAAACAATGACACCGACAACGACGGCAATGGCAAGATCAGTAAATACGGTAACCAGCGCCACAAGAATAATGACAAAAAAATCTTCATGGGGAACGCGCTTCATCATTCTGAATGTCCCCCATTCAAAGGTCCCCAGTACGACCATAAACATGATCCCTGCAAGGGATGCAACGGGAATCATCTCGATAAGTGAAGAACCGAAAAGAATAAAGCTGAGGAGAAAAAGTGCCGCAGAGATACCGGAGAGATTGCGCTGACCACCGGAACTGATATTAATCATACTCTGACCGATCATGGCACAGCCGCCCATGCCGCTAAAAAGCCCCGTAAAAACATTGGCCGTCCCCTGCCCTATGCAGACACGGTTACCCTTTCCACGGGTTTCCGTCATTTCATCGATAACACTCATCGTCAGAAGTGACTCAATTAAACCGATGGCGGCAAGGATAACAGCATAGGGAAAAATAATCTTTATCGTCTCCAGGTTAATCGGAACACGGGGCATGTGAAAGGGTGGAAAGCCTCCACCGATACGGGCAATGTCACCGACGGTCTTCGTCTCAAGTCCACCGAAAATAACAATAAGCGTAACAACAAGAATGGCAATAAGGCCGGCGGGAAGGGCCCGTGTAATTTTGGGTAGAAAATACATGATAAAGATGGTTACAAAAACAAGGGCCAGCATAAGTCCCAACTCCCCTTTAGGGAGCCAGCTCTGGCTGCCATCGGGAAGGGTAAGCTGAAACTGGGGAATCTGGGCCAGAAAAATAACAATGGCCAGGCCATTGACAAAACCGAGCATAACCGGGAAAGGGACCATACGGATAAATTTGCCGAGCTTGAGAAGCCCTGCTGAAATTTGAATAAATCCCATGAGGACAACGGTGGCAAAAAGGTATTCTACACCATGACTGGAAACAAGACTGACCATGACCACAGCCAGGGCTCCCGTAGCGCCGGAAATCATGCCCGGTCGTCCACCGACAAGTGATGTAATGAGTCCCACCATAAAGGCGGCATAAAGTCCCGTAAGGGGATTGACTCCCGCAACAAATGAAAAGGCGACAGCCTCCGGCACAAGGGCCAGCGCAACAGTTAAACCGGACAAAACATCATCTTTAGCACGCGCAGCATGCTTGTAATACAAAGCAAACATAAAATCTCCTGAAATTTAACGTATTCTTAAAACGAGAATGTAAAACAGTGGAAAAACAGAGAAAAAATAGGGAGTGTGATGAGGAGTATCACCTTACCGGACTGCGTAGAGGAAACAGTGACTATTTACTTCAATTTACCAAACCGCTTTATTTTTCAATATGTTATAACACAAAGACTCTTTTTTATCAATGCCTTTCTAAAAGGATTCAGCCATTGATGCGGGACAGCCAAGATAAAAGTTATGATTTTTTTAACATATAAATGAGGAATTCCCTGTTCCCCTTAGCGCCAAGGATGGGAGAGGGTGTAATGCCAATAACATTGAGGCCTGAATCAGCCATGAAGTCGCTTATTTCCCGAATTACCTTATCTATTTTAGCTTCATCCCTTACGATCCCCCCTTTACCCACTTCTCCTTTGCCCACTTCAAACTGGGGTTTAATAAGCGCTACAATACGGCTGTCTTCCTTTAAGAGGGGAATAACATGAGGAATAACTTTGGCAAGCGAAATAAAAGAGAGATCCATAACGGCGATATCCGCCTTTTCCGGAATATCTTCCTGAACCATATGGCGAATATTTTTCCGCTCCATGGAAATAACACGGCGATCATTCTTTACCTTAAGGTCCATCTGCCCGTACCCTACATCGATAGCATAGACCCTTTCCACATCATGCTGAAGAAGACAGTCAGTAAAGCCCCCTGTGGACGCCCCGATATCGAGAGCGACAAGCCCCTTTACATCAATATTGAAGTGATTGATTGCCTCCTGCAGTTTGAGGCCGCCACGACTCACATAGGGCATGGCTTCCCCTTTAATCCTTATCTCTGCATCAAAGGGAACCACTTCACCGGCCTTGTCTGCCCGCTTGTCATTAACAACGATCCGGCCCGCCATAATAAGGGCCTTCGCCTTCTCTCTCGATTCAGCAAATCCTCTTTCAAGAAGGAGTTTATCGATTCTTTCTTTTTTGATTTTACTCATGAATATGAAGGATGTTATTCAGCCGGGATGTTTATGCCCGCCGGGCGCAAAAAAACAAAAGGTTCAGTTTTTGGAATAAACTGATTTTCGATACCGGAACGATGAGGAATAAAAAAAGTAAAGCAGTGCCTTTATTGGAAGTACCTGCCCACAAGCGTCAGGCGATTTTCCGCTTTGCCCTTACCCCGGGAGTTGCGCTTTTACCCGCCAATTGAACAGCGGCTTTTGCAATCCCTTCACTATCAATACCGACGACACTTCTCAGTACATCCTGCGGGCCATGCTCGACAAAACCGTCGGGAACACCGAGCCTTTTCACCTTAATATCGGCAAGCATGCCCTTCTCTTCGAGAAGTTCCATGACAGCACTTCCGAAACCACCCTGCAAAGCATTCTCTTCAACAGTAATGAGATAGCCCGTCTTTTTTACAGATGTGAGAATGAGGTCTTCATCGAGAGGTTTTACAAAGCGTGCATTAATAACTTCAGCATTGATTCCTTCTCTTTCCAGCTTTTCAGCCGCTTCAATGGCAGGATAGACGGTAGAGCCAATAGCGACGATGGTAAGGTCATTTCCTTCTCGTAAAAGCTCACCCTTCCCTACTTCAATGGAGCTGATTTCACGGGAAATGTCGACGCCATAGCCTGCGCCCCTGGGATACCTGACAGAGGCCGGTTTGCCGCATTCGGTAGCCGTTTTGAGGAGACTCCTCAATTCTTGTTCATCTTTGGGCGCCATAACCACCATATTGGGAACGTGGCGCATGAAAGAGTAATCAAAAAGTCCGTGGTGGGTTGGTCCGTCGGCACCGACAATTCCTCCCCTGTCCAGGGCAAAGACAACAGGCAGCTTCTGAAGGGCCACGTCATGAACAACCTGGTCATAGGCTCTTTGCATAAAAGTTGAATAGATGGCCACGATGGGTACAAAACCTTCCGTCGCCATACCTGCGGCAAAGGTAACGGCATGCTGCTCTGCAATACCTACATCGAAATAGCGGTTGGGAAATCTTTCGGCAAATTTACTCATACCCGTTCCCGCGGCCATGGCTGCCGTAATACCGACAACCTTTTCATTCTTCTCGGCCAGCCTGATGATGGTATCACCAAAGACATTTGTGTAGGAAGGAGGTCCGCCGCCACTGCTCTTTACCTTGCCTGTTTCAATATCGAAGGGACCAACGCCATGAAAAGCGGCCGGATTATCTTCGGCAGGCTTATAGCCCTTACCTTTCCTGGTAAGAATATGGAAAAGGATGGGGCCGTCCACATTTTTAATATTTTTAAGGTTTTCAAAGAGGCTTTCCATATTATGGCCGTCAATGGGGCCGACATATTTGAAACCGAGGTCCTCAAAAAGCATTCCCGGAACGACGAGTCCTTTCAGAGATTCTTCCAGTTTCTTGGCAAACTTAAGCATAGAGTCACCACCGGGAAGATGTGAAAAGAGGTGTTCCGTCTCTCTTCTAACCCTCGTATAGAGCACACCGGTCATCATCTTGCTCAAATATGACGAAAGGGCTCCCACATTTTCAGAAATAGACATTTCATTGTCGTTAAGAATAACGATGAGGTTTTTATCGATATGCCCCGCATGGTTGAGACCCTCAAAAGCAAGTCCCGCCGTCATGGACCCGTCACCGATAACGGCTATAACCCTGTTGTCTTTTTCCATAATATCGCGGGCGGCCACCATGCCCAGCGAAGCCGATATGGAGGTTGAACTGTGCCCCGTATCAAAGGAATCATACTCGCTTTCACTGCGCTTGGGAAAACCGCTGAGTCCCTTGTATTGCCTCAGTGTTTGAAATGCTTTTTTTCTTCCCGTCAGAATTTTGTGGGCATAGGCCTGGTGACCCACGTCCCAGACTATCCTGTCATTAGGCGTGTTGAATTTGTAATGAAGGGCGATGGTAAGATCGACAACACCGAGGCTTGACCCCAGGTGCCCCCCTTTTTTTGAGACCGTATTTATTATCTCCTCCCTCAGTTCCTCAACCAGTTGAGGCAGCCGGGATCTGTCGAGCTTTCTTAAATCTTCCGGTGTATCTATACTATCGAGCAGTCTTTCAGACATAATGATCTTCTTTCTATTCTTATTAAGAAGGTATCTTTTTTAATACTCAGGACTTTCTATCTACTATATATCTTGCTATCTCTCTTAAAGGATCAGCCTTTTCATCAAAACCGTTGAGGCTGCTAACTGCCTTGTCAAGCAATTCAGCAGCTCTTTCTCTTGCTTCTTTCAGTCCCAGCAGTGCAGGGTAAGTTGCCTTTCCCCTCGCTTCGTCACTGCCCGCATCTTTGCCCAGTGTTTCAGTACTTGCAGTAACATCAAGTATATCATCAGCCACCTGGAAGGCAAGACCGGCAAAGGTTCCATACTTTGTGAGTGACGCCAACTCGTCACCACCGGCACCACCCAGTTTTGCACCCGCTTTGACGGAGGCAAGGATGAGCGCTCCCGTTTTGTGCGTATGAATAAATTCGAGCGTCGGCAGGTCAACCATTTTACCTTCCGCCTCCATATCGGCCAGCTGTCCTCCCACCATACCTGCGGCGCCGGCAGCTTTGGCAATATCATGGGCGGCATCTAAAATCCTGTCGCCATCAACCCCCTTAAAGAGCTCTTTCCTGCTCATGACCTCAAAGGCGGCAGTGAGCAGCGCATCACCGGCAAGTATGGCCGTTGCTTCATCGAAGGCCTTGTGGCAGGTCGGTTTTCCCCGCCTGTAGTCATCATCATCCATGGCTGGCAGATCGTCATGAATGAGTGAATAGGTATGAATAAATTCCAGGGCACAGGCCGCCGGCATAACACGGTCCAGTTCTCCACCGACAGCCTCACAGGCGGCCATGGCAAGAACGGGCCGAATTCGCTTGCCTCCCGCTTCAAGGCTGTACCTCATTGCTTTATACAAGGTAGCCGTCAGCGACTTGCCGTCAGGCACAAGGCCGGACATGGCCTCTTCAGCAAGGCTTTTTTTGTCCTTAAGGTATTTTTCTATATTAAAACTGATTTTTTCCGGCACAGTACTATTCATCAAACTGGAAGGGCTCACTTTTTATTTGGCCCTTGTCATCTTTCGTTAGAATTTCTATCTTTTTCCCGGCCCTGTCAAGCCTTTCGGAACAAAGACGGGAAAGCTTGACGCCTTCTTCAAAAAGTTCCATAGATTCCTCAAGCGGCACCTCACCCCCTTCAAGTTTTGCAACTATCGCTTCAAGCTTCTTCAGATCCTTTTCAAAGTTATCTTTTGCCATAGTTTTGAGGGAATTAAAAATTATAAATTATAGGTTTCTATCAGTCAAGGAATATCCCCCATAAAAACAGTTAAACCGAGGGAGGCTGCTCATTATATCGCGAAAATTCGATTTCACAAAGGTAGAATTTATCAGAATCCATAAGATCCTCTTCTCTATGAAGATCCCTGGCCAAAGAAAGTGGTCTTTCTTTACTATAAAAAAGCTCTTAACCCGGAAACGGCAGTTGGACCCGGTAGTGTCCGGTTAGGAAATTGCACCACTGTTCCTCCCCTTTCAAGGAGGAGGTCAGGAGGGGGATGGGTTGTTTTTTTGATACCATTTCCATGTTAACCCATCCCCACCCCAACCCTCTACCCTCAAGGGGCATAAATGCCATAAAAGAAAAGTATTTTACCTGTCACCCCGCTCAGCGAAGGGAGATTCCTATGTAATATTGAATAGTCCCCCCCTTTTTGCTATCATCTCCTCATATGTCAACAAGGATCGTAATAGACGGCTACAATCTAATTCGCCAGTCTGACCAGCTTATCAACCTGGAGGCTATCTCCCTGGAAGAGGGACGAATGGGGCTTATCAGACTATTGGCTGACTACAAAAAAATTAAGGGCAATCTTATAACCGTTGTCTTCGACGGATGGAAATCGGACAACATCGGCTCTTCACGGGACAAGGTGCAGGGGATAGATATTATTTACAGCGGCAGGGGAGACAAGGCAGATGATGTAATTAAAGGCATGGCTCATGAACTGCGGGACAAGATCGTTGTCGTGACTTCCGATAAAGATATTGCAAATCACGCCAAAAAAAAAGGCGCTGTCGTTATTTCCTCACCTGAGTTTGAGATGAAAGTAAGAATGACTGTCGGCGGTGATGATTTCAGCGATTTTGGCGATGAGGAGGATTATGAAGTCAGATCGGGAACAAAGAAAAAGGGCCCCGCAAGAAGGCTATCCAAAGAAGAACGGAGAAAAAAGAGTAAACTAAATAAATTATAGCCCCTCAATTTCGCCAGGTAAAATTAATAGTGCCGTACTCCAAACCTCCATCCTGACCGTCAAACATTTTTCCCTGATCAATCCAGCCGATGTGAGCGCTGAAATCGAGCCAGTTATACCCGAAACCTGCAAATAGATTATGGACAAAGGGCTTTTTATCCACATGAGGCCCGTCACGAAATAAATTACCGTCCAAAAATACGGAATGCACATAGATGTCGGTACCGACCCCAACCAAAACAAAGGGTCCCGGCCGGCGTGAACCGTTTGCTGCAATTGTTCCCCGTCCAATAAGATCGGGACGTATAGAGAGGGGATTAAAGCTGTCCTCTTTTCCGAGCACAGCGGCAAAACTGACATTCCCCCCTGTTATAACATTACCCAAATATAATGCGCCCGTACCGACTATATCGAAACTCCATCGCTTGCGAGGATGGTGGGAATAAAGAAGATATCTGCGGTCATAACCGATATTTAGCGCCAGTTCATTCTTTAATTGATTATCCCAGCCTCTCGGCCTGTCACTATCGGAAACCTTGTGCGCCAATTTCTGAACATGCTCCGCCATAGACAAAGGACCAATGATACCAACCATTAAAGTCAGGCTTTCACCCTGCTTTTTCTTTTCGCCATTCATGGTGTAAAACCAGTAAAGAAGGCCCGCATAAGGCAGATCATCAGGCTGATCAACGATTTTGGCAACGTCTTCCGGTGTGGAAATAATTTGTCCTCCGCCATAAGCAATCCATCGCTGATAACCTTCTTCTCTAACAAAATCCATTTGACCAAAGATTTTTCGCATCCCCGCTGAACTGTTTTTTTCAGTAAAATCAGAATAAGTATCAGAAATCAATGAAAAGCGAAATCCATTGGTATAATGCCGGTCCCTGTTACTTGTCGTAAAGAGGTCATTTTCGAGAGTAAAGGAGATATAAGCCGCATCAGGCAGGGCGGTGCTTATGTCCGGGGACAGGACAGTCAGAAATAATGCAAAACAAAGAGGAGCGAATTTATAATATAGGGGCCTTTTATCAATCATAATAAACAGCCGGATAAATGAAGTTTCCCTGAACGTAAAGAGCGTCAGAAGAAAACGCCCGGACACCACCCTTGCATTGAAAAGTAACACAAATTCAAGTGCTTTTCAAAATTTTCTTTAAAATAAAGCACTTTCCGGAAAAACTTTTGTCACCACGTGCTAAAAGTCCTTTGTTTACCTCCCGCCAAAAGGGCTATAATAATACTCAAGCTATCTATGGAGGAAGTCATTGAATTCCGAACTGACAGCCATGCTGAAAAGAAGAGGATTCCGGGTCATTGCGGCCAATCCACGGGATCGTCTTTTCTTTCCACAAGAGAGGTTCAACAACTTTGACGATGAAATATATGAACTTCTGAAAAAATACTCCTTCCGCATATTTATGAGAGACCTGATTAAAAACAAAAAGTCTTTCACTTGTGCCGATCTCCTCAAATATGTTTCCAGGGAATGTGTTGAAATCTACCTTCAATTTCTGCTTGAAAGAAAAATCATTGAAAAAATAAAAGATGATCAATTCCGTTTGAAAAAGAAGTCCGTCTTCAGCTTCGGTGAAACGCTGGAATGGTTTGTGGCACAGATTTTTGAAAAAGAATTCTCTTCAAAGGCTATGTGGGGCGTAAGATTAAAGGGAGGAAAGAGCGGCGGCGATTATGACGTCCTTGCTTCCTTCGAAAACCGTATTGCCTATGTTGAAGTTAAATCCTCACCGCCGGCCAATGTGGAGGAAAAGGAAATCATCGCCTTTCTCAAACGAGCCGAAGAGTTGTCCCCTTCTCTCGCTATCTTTTTAGAAGACACCCAACTGAGAATGAAGGACAAAATAGTTCCCTTCTTTGAAAATGCTCTAAGAAAAAAAGGACTACCCATAGAAAGGCTCCGGGATGAGACTTTCTCAATTGGAAACAGAGTCTATATTACCAACAGCAAAGGGGACATTGCCGCCAACCTGGCTTTTTGTATCCGTCATCACCTGACATCGGGGTGTTTGTTTTAGGTAGAAGAAGAGGCAGGATAATTATTGAAGGTCTTCAATATCTGACAAATCTCTCGCCCGCCCGGTGGCTTTTTTATTGGTAATGTAATCTTCCTTACCTAAATAAAAGATTCTTTCTCCTTCCAGGGATGCCTCCACCCTATTCACCCATGCTCTATCGAAATCAACTCCAGTGATTTCTGTCAGGATATCAATTCTGCGGGGAGCAACACCAAGTTGTATGATCTGCCCCGGTGTTTCAAAGTCCTTTTGTGTTAATCCAAGTGAGCCCATCCCGAATGATTCAAGGACTTTAAGCATCCTTGAGGCATTATCCGGTGCAGAGGAAATAAATATATCAATATCACCTGTAAAACGAGGTCTGCCGTAAAAAGATAGCGCATAAGCGCCGACGATGACGTACTTAACCTTGTTTGAGTTTAACAATCTTATAAACTCTAGGAAATCCTGATTTATCTGCATAGTCGGCACCGTAGTAATCCTGCCTCAATAATTCCACAGCCGACAAGCGCTCTTCAACACTTTTGCTCAGCCAGAACCGCAGGTCGTCACGATCATCTTTTTTTAAGGGTTTAATTATTACCTTTTTTTCAATCATACTTGCTATACTATCAAAAAGGGTTATAAATTCAAATACCTATTAATCCCCTTAAGCGGTTAAACTCCCCTCAAGCAAGGAGAAGAGGATGTACAAATTATTATTCCCCACCCTCCTGCTTTTTGCCACAAGCTGCGGCACAGCAGGCCATGCCCTCAAGCTGAATAATGACGAGGTTAAAACCCTCATTGCAGAGCACAACAGGGTCCGCGCAGATGTAGGTGTGGGACCCGTCAGTTGGTCCGCCACAATTGCCGATTATTCCCTGGCCTGGGCCGGGCATCTTGCGCAAAAGGGCTGCTCCATGAAGCACAGGCCACGCAGGGGCAAGTGGAAACAGCAATACGGAGAGAATATCTTCATGGGAACAGCAGGCTATTACGGCGTGGCTCATGCCGTAAAAAGCTGGGAAAGCGAAAAAAAAGATTACACATACGGGCCCATCAATGAAAAGACCTGGTATCCCACGGGGCACTACACGCAGGTCATCTGGAAAAACACGAAGACCATGGGCTGCGGCAAATCCCTGTGCAACGGGAATATGATCGTTGTATGCAACTACGATCCACCGGGAAATTATATGGGGCAAAAACCTTATTGAAAGCGGTGCAAAGACTCAATACAGTGGCTTTTTTACCTTCACATGCCGGTCATGATTTTATTGATCTTCCCTTAAGCTTTGCGTCTCCAGAACTCTGAGCATCATTTAAAACAAAATATCAACGCCAAAACCCTTGCCGGATAAGTCAATCTTGACACTTGCAACACAGATGTCTCATGACACACCTGTGTATCACCCATCTTTTGTAACTTGTAACTATTACATCCTTGACAAAACAAATCCACTTAAAATCAAAAATGCTTCAAGTACCTATAAACATTAACTAATTTTTTTTATCACAATTCAATTCCTTCTTGGCATGACTCTTGGAATATGTCAAATACATATATTTAATCCTGTCCAAAAAAATAAAGTCTTATTTAATAATAAAAGCAAAGGAGGAAAAGTAATGGCTGAACCTATGGAGTTGACAAGTGAAGTCACAAACGTACCTTCCTTAACGGGTGGGAAATTTTTGACTTTCCAGCTGCAGGAAGAAGAATATGGCCTTGAAATACTCAAGGTCCGGGAGATTATCGGAATTATGGCGATTACTACGGTTCCACAGACCCCGGACCATGTAAAAGGTGTAATTAATCTGAGAGGAGAGGTTATTCCCGTTATAGACCTTCGTCTTAAATTCCGGCTTACTGAAGGTGAGTATGACCGGAGAACCTGTATTATCGTCGTTGATGTGAGAGGTATGCTCATGGGAATCGTTGTCGATACGGTATCGGAAGTTATTCATATTGATGACAATTGCATCGAAGAGCCCCCCTCTTTCGGCATCGCCCTAAATACGGACTACATCCTGGGGATGGGTAAGGTCGGTGACCAGGTGAAGATTCTTCTGGAAATCGACAAAGTGCTTACATCTGCAGAATTAACGGAAATGAGCAAAATAGGCCGCTAAAATATGGCCTGAAGAGGCCAGGAGAAAAATAAAGCAGGAAATAATCGCAAAAAAAGGAGGACGAGAGATGAAAAGGGGAAAAATATTAACAGTGGGATTAGTCATATTTTTTTTCATGATACCATTAACGTCTTTTGCCGGAGGAGGCAAGGGAGACCATCAGGCAGGAGCGCTTCATACCAATGTTGAGGTTGAAAAGATAAGTCTTGCAGATAAAGACACAATGAGTATTTTAAAGTCCGACTGGCTCAAAGAATCGGAACATCACATAGAGGCAGTTAAGGATGCCGACCTATCAAGTACCTTCTGGACTTTTATAGCCGCTTTTGCTGTTCTCGGGATACTGGCTTTTATGGGATCATCGAGCGGCGCATTCAAAAAAATCAGCTTAAACAGTAAACTTTACACGAGCCACGGCAGTCTTGCTCTTTTAGCCCTTGTTCTCGGCGTGGTCAGTTTCATCTATGTTAGTCGTATGGCTGTTTACGCACATGAAGAAGCCCTCTTTGCAGAGCTCGATTTGAAGGCAAGTGAAATCAGCAACGACATAAGCAGTTTTCTTTTACATGGTATTGAAAACAGGGAATACGGTGAAAGAAGGGTAGCTGCTGCCAAAGCGAAACTTGCCGAAAGCCATGATATTATTAATGAGCTTCTCGAAAGCGGCTACCTTGACGCAAAGCAGACCGGGCAGATAGAAAAAGTCAGGGCCGATTTTAATGATTACAAAAAACTAATGGATGAGGTAACCAGGAGTTATCACGAGATAGAAGTGGATAAGGAAGAGCTGGACCACCTTATTGCCGATGTTGATAATGCCCTTGAGGAGTTGTCTGCCCACCACAAGGAGGAACTTGGCAAATTATCGCTTAGCGAAGAGATTTTATACCAGACAAAGTTGATCCAGCATATTGACGAAATGGAAGTGGCCAGCTTAAAGCTTGCTAAAAATGAAGTAGCGTTTCTTCTCGATAAAAATCCTGAGCGAATTGAAGAAATGAATAATCAGATGGGACTCCTTAAAGGCTACGTTCATCTGCTGGAGAATGAGAACAAAAATGCACAGGAAGTGGCTAAGCTCAGGAAAGTTGAAAAAGAGATTGATGATTATGAGAAGATGCTTAAAGTGGTCATTCTCGATGAAGCCATTATAGCAAAAGACACGGCTCAAATGTTGGAGCTTGTTACCGAGATCGAAGATATTACGGCATCACTGACTCATGAAGCTGAAGCAAAAGTCATGGGTATGGAGAAAGAGTCGGAACTGGCTTCCATTATCCTCGTGGTAATAGCGCTCGTGGCAGGCGTCCTTCTTTCCGTAATGATTGCAAGAACCATTTCCAGGCCCATTGACCACGTCGTATCCATACTCAATGATGGGACGGAGAATGTTTCATCGGCAGCAGGACAGGTAGCTTCTGCCAGCCAATCACTGGCCGAAGGCGCTACAGAGCAGGCGGCATCACTGGAAGAGACCTCATCATCACTGGAAGAGATGTCTTCCATGGTTCAGCAAAATGCGGACAATGCAGGCCAGGCGCATCAGTTGTCAAACGTAGCGAAAGACACGGCAACAAAAGGCGCTGATTCCGTCCAAAAAATGATTGAGGCCGTTAATGAAATAAATAAAAGTTCCGAAGAAGTCTCAAAAATCATTAAAGTGATTGATGAAATTGCATTTCAGACAAACCTTCTGGCACTCAATGCCGCTGTCGAAGCAGCCAGGGCCGGAGAACATGGCAAAGGTTTTGCCGTAGTCGCCGAAGAGGTAAGAAATCTGGCAGGAAGAAGTTCCGAAGCGGCCAAGACAACGGCCGGCCTTATTGAAAGCAGTACAACCAGGGCAAAAATGGGAAGCGAACTGGCTTCAAATTCAGGCGAAGTACTCAATGAAATCGTTTCAAATGTAACGAAAACTGCCGATCTCATTGCCGAAATTGCCGCAGCCTCCAGGGAGCAGGCTGCAGGAATCGAACAGGTAACAAAGGCGGTAACCCAGATGGACCAGGTTACGCAACAAAACTCAGCCTTCTCGGAAGAGACGGCTTCCGCCGGTGAAGAACTCTCATCTCAGGCTGAATCCATGAAAGAAATGGTGGGCAACCTGGTTACTCTTGTAAGCGGGGAGCAAGACGGTTCTAACGGTAAAGTTGCGCTGCCGCAATCTTCTCTTAAAAGAGAGGCAAGCAAAACCTCTCATAACAATGGAAGGAATAAAGTTCTCAATACTGTCCGCAGCATTTCACAGAAAGGGAAAGAATTAAGGGAAAGGACCACGATAAATAATTCCGGCAATGGAAGAGGCACGATGGCTCTAAATCCTAATGATATTATTCCCATGGATGAAGATGATTTCAGGGAGTTTTAATCCGGGGTTTACTTGCGGCTCCACCCTGAGGCAGAACCTGCATTCACAATGAAAGATAAAGCCCCATTCCACATATTATTAATCCCGGGAAGGGCAGTTGAACATGAATTTCAGAGAAAGCTATGGGTTTCACGGCGCTTACAAAAAATTCTCAAGATTAAGCAAACATTGTTGTAAGCGCTGTGGAATCATTAGTTGTTCCTCAAACCATAACCAGCTGCCCTTTCCAGGTTAATGCCTGTTACAGAATCTGCACTCTATGCACTGACAATTTTATAAGTAACAGTCCGGATATTTTCCAACCTTTACAAAAAAAATACATCTGTCATTTTACAACAAGCTTTTTCTCAGCTACACTTAGCTATAAAACAATGGAGGTAGTAAACATGGCAAATATTGATGTTGTCAAAGTGACGACAAGAGGGTTACAGGCAGTGTCCTATATATTAGGCACTGCGCTGCTGACCTTCAACCTGACTGCATTCAAACTCTCAAAAGGAGGATCAATCTATTACCTGGACAAGAACCAGACATGGCTGGCAGCAGGGGCGGCCCTCATCGCCCTCGGTGTCTGCATCAAAAACTGGCAACGCCTGTAAACATGAGCTGCAACTGTGAAAGAAGGCAGAGCTAACAAAAGAGCAGTCATTCTGCTTTCGGGAGAAGAAGGGGAGGAGCTTTTACTTTAAAGATATGTGAGATAGTCACGAATTAGGGTAGTGTTCAATTTAGTATCTATCGGTCAACTATGGTGGATCAAACTATTTTTTCAAATTGGAAAGGAGGGATTTTTTGCAAGGTCAATAGTGGGGTGCCAAGCTTGAGCAATTATTAATAGATTATGATTAAATCACCTCAAAATATCCTCTTCATCTGTTACGGCAATATGTGCCGAAGCCCTATGGCGGAAGGGCTGGCAAAAAAGATTCTTGACGGCAGGGCACATGTAGAAAGCGCCGGTATTTCCCCAAGCAGAAACAGGGCGACCAATGAAACCATTGAGGTAATGAAAGATGAATTCAGTATCGATATTTCAAACCATCGACCACGGGCCGTCACGGACATAGACGTTACGCCCTTTGATACCCTCATTGCCCTTGACGCTTATGTTTACAGTTATTTAAAAAGAGACCAAAGAATTGATCCTGAAAAGCTGATCCAGTGGAATATCCATGATCCCTACAGGAGCAGTATTGAGGTATACAGGGAGTGTGCCTTTCATATTCGGAGGTGTGTGGAGGGCTTGGTTAAGGGATAAAAGGGATTCCAAAAAGATCAGCCTCGCGCAGATAAGTTTATGCCCTGCGGGTACAAAGGCGCAGATAGAAAATATTCCTTGTAAATAATGTCATTTCGAACCAAAGGGAGAAATCTTGTTTTTCTGACAGGATTAACAGGATTGACGGGATATTATGAGAATGGAACGCAGATGACGCAGATTGAGCGGATGAACACGGATCTCGGTAAGCAAGGTTATTTTGACCTGAAAGAGAAATATTAAAAAAATTTTCCAGACAGGAATTAAAGGATTAAAGGTTTTTGTTTTGGATTTTAGAGTTATTGACCCTTGAGTAACGCCCTATTCTTGAAATCAGTGAAAATCCGCCAAATCTGCACCCTTCGAGTATAAGTTTCACTAATCCTCATAAATTCGGAAAGGAAAGCTTTACGCATCCGCGTTCTATGCTTCTCCGCACCAACAGGGCACTTGTGCTCTGTGAGTATAAACGTCTCTGCGCGAAACCATCCTGTCACCCTGAGCCCGTCGAAGGGTCATTCCGCATTCCGCATTCCGCATTCCGAATTCCGAATTCCACAATCCGAAATCAATCGTCCCCCCTTTTTAAAAGGACAAGATCGAGGTTATTAAATTTTTCAAGGAAGGCTTCCAGCGTGGATGAAGTCAAAAGCTCTGCAAGTGCCTCCAGAGCAAAGGTGTGTCCCTTCAGCACATCATACATATCCCCCATGAGCCATTCATCAAATTCCCCTTCCTTCTGCTTTGGTTCTGTCATGACTTGCCCCCTTTGATTTAAAGATTATCCTGTAATGACACTTACACAACGAGTGAGTCATATTGTCATCAAAATGATTCAGTTGTCAAGAAAAAATATACTGCTAAAATGAGTCACTATGAATAATAATGAATCCCCAAAAGAAAGAACGACCATTTACCTGTCGCCCGAAATCTCAAAACTTCTTAGGCAAGCCGCTAAAGATGAGGACCGTTCTATGACGAAACAAATAGAGCGTATCCTTAAAGACTGGCTAATTGAAAAAAGTTATTTGAAGAAATAATGACGCTTTAGACAGACCCGTATTACTTATCACATCATTTCTTCCTGTACTAAACAATAATCCACTTCCTGAAAAATTATAGCTTTCAAGCAGAAAGTATTACAGCTTGACTTTTACAACACCTCTGGTAGATTTCATGACAGGCTGTACAATACATATTAAAAGAAATATATGGAGATAATATGATAAGAGCCTTTACACTACTCATAGTGCTAATAATTCTATCCGTCTCACAAATTGGTGAAGCCAAAAAAGTGGAAGAGAAGAATGATAATATTTATTTATCATTTTATAAAAAAACTGTAAGTGAGCTTCTACCCGAGTATAGGTTACATGATGAGGAAGATTATCAAAGTTACTGGAAACACAAAAACTCATATGTATACAAAACCAAGGATGATGAAGGAAACTATAAGGCCCCTTATTGGACAAAAGGTTTCTTTAATGAAGATGAAACTATTGATTTTGCGTACATTCTTATAAATAAACAAAACAATAAAAAATACTTGTTCGCGATTGTTTCCGAAGGTGAGAAGTACAAAGCTATCCAATTAGGTGAAGGAAACAATTTAGAGATGGGTATTGCTACACAGCAAAAAGGTAAAATCCTTACTGCTTCTGGAAAGGGTTATTGGGAACCAACAAAAGATGATCCACCGGAAGTTTTTGTTAAAAGAAACGCTGTATCATATTTCATGTTTGAAAGTGCAGCATCATTGTTTATCTGGAATGAAAAAGATCGTAATTTCAAAAGGCATTGGATAAGTGACTAAAATGTATAGCCAGCCATTCAACCAAATCGATTATAGCTCACTTCCTTCCTGAAATAAACAAAATCTACCGTCCCAGAATATTACAGATTACAAATGACAAGTTGCAATCTCTCTGACATTTGGCTTAGTTCGGCTAGTGTATTGAATTATTAAGTTGAAAGAAAACTGGCTTTTAGCTTCTTTTTGTTTTTACTTCTTTTCTTCAAATAAGTTTGTTACATTATTCAATTACATAGGGGGATACAAGTATATGGATAACGATGTTGATAGGCAAGAGGCAAGATGTTTTAGAGAAAAAACTAAATGGCATCCGTTTATAGCTATAATTATATCATTATTTGCGCTCGTAATTTCGTGGTTTAGTTATAATTTGATAAAGGAAGAATATATTGGCGAGACTAAGCTATATTTAGGTTTAGAATTTGATGAGAAAAAGGCTCGGGGGAAATTCGTAAGTTTAAATGACAGGATTATATTTCTTAAAGGTTATGCATATTTTCCATCAGCGTTTAAAGATTTACCTAATGAGATAGAAGTTAGAGGTAATTTTCATGATATAAATACTTATTGGCTTGCAAAAGGTGCAAATGAATATGTAGAAAGTGAATTAAAACCGTATCTGTCGAGAATTCTTACAATAGTAAACCCCTTATATATACCTGTTATTATTGAGTCTAAATATATTGCTAAAGGTTATTCGAGAGATTCTACGGATCTATATTGGTTAGAGTATCGTGTTAATGCTGTACAAGGAGGGTTTAACTCTTCAGAGTTAAAAGGTATTTATTGGCGGGATTTCTTAGAGGAAGATGTTGATAAAAAGCGGCTTCTTGATCAGGAGTGGGACAGAATAAAAAAAGAGAATCTAGTTAGTGTAAAGGTAAACGGTAATTTAATTGATATTCAAAAATGAGGTATTATACAGATAGAGAAAAGAGTGCACTTTCTTTTAGTAATTCTTAAATTATCCGACATTTGAATTAGTTGCTTTGTAGGTGGGAAAGAGAAAAGGGGACGTTCTCTTTATTGCTTACTTCCTGAACTAAACAAAATCAATCGCCCCTAAATGCTGTAGCTTTCAATCAGAAAGTTGTAATCTTTCACCAAGTATGATTTAGTCTGAAGTATTAAGTTGCCAATGAAATTAAAGGAAGAGTAACAGCTTAAATGAAGAGCATTATGTTCATTGCCATATTTTTTTGGGGATCACTTTCTCTATTATATGCAAATGATATTTCATCAAATGTATTGGTAGGTATTTTAGAAGATGATAGAGCAGAACTAGCCAATTGGAAGCAAGGTCCATCAAAAAGCAGAATTGTAAGACCTTTATTTGAAAAGGATGAGCATGAATGGAGACTCAGCACATCTCATCTAGAGGAAATTCAATGGATAATCGCGTTTGATGGGAAAAAAGATGGCAAAATCAAAAGCCGTCCAAATTCTGAAATCAACTCATTAGGTACAGCAGAAACTCATATCCCGGAAGCAGAGCCTCGTCAGAGATTGGTTATAGGAGAACCATCTAAAGATTTCTCAGGTTGGCAACATACATTATTTAATCGCCCTCTTGTTCTTGTCTCAAAAGATAACTTCAATGATCCCGACAAATGGAAACTCTCACAACTCAACGAAGCACAGGAAAAAATACTCAAAAAAGCTTTCCGAAAGGAATTTTCCAAAGTAATTAACTGTGATGAAGATGAAAAGCCATTGCCCAAACCCTGGTCATATGAAGAAAGGCTCATTCAATTTACTAAAACCTATCATTCAAACAAAGGTGATTTATTGGTGGGAATGATATTGAAAGGTGGTAAGTGCGGTATTAATGAGGGGCCATTCTTGGAACAACTTTTTCTATACAGGAATAATGGTTCTATTGAGCATATTGCGTTGAGTGGCAGAAATTCAAGAACTCTGTCTCTAACCTTTATTGATGCAGGCGACTATGATTCAGATGGTAAGTCAGAAGTCATTTTCTTTTTAAGCGGCTACAATGAAGATGGATATGCGATGTTTTATGACTCATTCCAAAAGAGTATAAAATGGACTTGGGGCTATCATTAGTTACTCCTTCCTGAAGTCATCAATATTGACTTTCCCAGAGTAGTTATAGCTTTCAACCAGCAAGTTGCAATATTTCCCCAAATATGGTTTAGTTTGCCGTGTACATTTCTTATTAGAGTTGGAGGAAAACATTGAACGGATTTGAAATATATATAAACAATAAAAAAGTCTGTACTGCTTCGATTGGTGACGATGGTGTATTATCTTCAATTTTAACTTTGGCAAAACGTAGTCATAAAAAGGTTGATGGTGTTGAGAGGAAACTTCCTAAGGAGGAATTATATATCGAGGTTGGAGCTTACATGACTAAATCTAACTCACAATCAGAACATGTGAAGTGGCTCAATCAAGAATTGAACTTAGGCGACTTAATACAAATTAAAATTATTGATACGCAAGAGCCTGATACACCTACAGAAAGAAGGCCTGAAAATCCTAAAGATATAGAAGTAAAAGAACGTGCATACTACGAAAAATTAAAGAAAAAATTTGAATCATAATTCTTTAACATAGGTTTAATGTTGTCATCATTACTACTTCCTTCCTGTACTCGATAAAATCAACCTTCCTTAAATAGTAATAGCTTTCAACCAGAAAGTTGCAATCTCTTCCAAAATGTGGTTTAGTTTAAACCAACATTTTTTTTCAACTGTTTAGTGTTATGTTGAGATATTATCATAGGTGCCAATGGCAACACTAAAATCTATAAATGAACACCTGAAGGCAGCAGCCGAACAGCTTGACCACGCGGCAAGGGGAATATGTGATTTGCCCTTAGAACCGACAAAAGAACATTTAGGTGCCATAGGAAAGGCATTAGGAAATATTCTTGAGGTTCAGTGCAAAATATATCATTTGCAACCCGTTTAGAGGTAGTGTTCAATAATCTGTGTCAGGGTTAATGGAATTATTCATCATATCAAAGCATTAATTCTTTATCCAGCCTTCCTTCAAAGAAAATAGCTAATTGAGAGATCGTTAGCGACC
>Ga0224514_10000129_pt1 | contig 25391 bp, 23 predicted proteins | sample SF_May12_sed_USG_3_FD_169107 | JGI IMG/M metagenome (GOLD analysis project Ga0224514, IMG submission 169107) | Sediment microbial communities from San Francisco Bay, California, United States - SF_May12_sed_USGS_24 | ecosystem: Environmental > Aquatic > Marine > Sediment | place: USA... | reverse complement strand
TCCGATCTCTGTATGTTTGACCCTTAAGATTGGCGCTCTGGCAATGATAAGCGATGGTGAACTGGATAATAATGCAACAGGAGAGGACTGGGACATCCTTTCTGATGAGAACTCATATAAATTTGCTAATGTGGGGCTTGTCTTCAGGTTTGGAGAGGGTTATTAAAGCCCATGCTGAAAGGCTGGCCGGCAGACGGTTCATGGCTTATTGACGGTAAACCTCTCAATAAGGAGGCAAACTATAAGGTTGCTATTAGTGGTTTCCTGCTTAGGGACAAGGAAGGGGGGGGCTTTTTTTCAGCTTCAAACAATCCCGTTATTGCTCTTATGGAGGGAATGGAAAAATACGAAATGAGGCAGCTTGTGATTGATTATTTGAAGCATTGATAAAGAGTTTAGTTAGTTTTTATCAGAAGACAACTTGCAGAGATATTTCATATTACCGCCTTTGGAAGTGTCTTTCCACTTCTTATCTTTCTCAAAGCCCGGCCCCGCAAAACTTGCAGTGAATTGCGTCACTGTCATGCCCTTCGAGGCTGCACTCGGGGCATGCCTGTGTCGATATTCTTTGTCTAAAAGTCTGTTGAGATATTTCAGCGGTAACGATACCTGTCGGCACGGCAATGATGGCATAGCCCATGATCATGACAAGAGATGCAATGGCCTGACCCAGGTTTGTACCGGGCGAAATGTCGCCGTAGCCAACGGTGGTCAGCGTGACAATGGCCCAGTAGATGCTTCTCGGAATGCTGGTATATCCATTCTCTTCCCCTTCGACGATATACATGATGGAACCGACAATGACGACGATGGTCATGACGGTAAAGACAAAGACCGTAATTTTGGTCCGGCTTGCCTTTAAAGCGTCCATGAGCAGCCTTGCTTCTCCTATATGGTGAGCCAGTTTCAGTATCCTGAATGTACGGAGTACTCTTAAAACCCGAATAACCATGAGGTAGTGGCCTGACGGGAAAAAAAGACCCACATAGGTAGGGATGACGGCAAGAAGATCAACAATGCCGAAAAAGCTTCTGGCATATCTGAGAGGTTTGCCTACGCAAAGAAGCCTTAAAATATATTCAATGGTAAAGCCGATGGTAAAGATCCATTCTATAACGTAAAGATGAAAGCCGAAAGCTTCTCTTATTGAAGTGACGCTTTCCATCATGACGGCAATGACACTTAGAAGAATGCTGATGATGAGAGCAATATCGAATGCCTTGCCGGCCGGTGTGTCTGCTTCAAATATAATTTCGTGCAGTACCGTTTGCCGGTTTCTTTGTAAGCTGCTTTTGTTAACGTAGGCCATAGCCCTTTACTTTATTACAAGGGACCTCATTTTTGCAACCTTGTTGAAAACTTCAAAAAATGCCCTTCCGGCTATAAATAGATATTTTATTTCCGGCCATTCAAAATGGTTGCATCCCTCAAAGGCCTTTGATACTCTTAACATAATCCGCGCTTCTCACAAGCTTTTTTGCCGCAGCAGCTGTGACTGTGCTGCCCCCGGTCGGGAAGCGCTCTTCGCCTGCTCTTGAATTGATTCGCTGCGAAACCTTGTGAGAAAAAGGGGCCAGAAAGGGATGAAATATGGAAAAGGTTGTTATAGTTGAAGGACTTAGAAGTCCTTATATAAAGGCAGGAACGGACTTTAAGAACCTGTCGGCCATCGATCTCGGCAGCGCTGTTCTTCGGGAATTGCTTGAGAGAACCGGTCTTTCTCCCGACCATATTGATGAAGTCATTATCGGTAATGTTTCTCAACCTGTCGATTCGGCCAATCCTTCAAGAGTGATTGCGCTAAGAGCAGGGCTCCCGAAAGAAATCCCTGCCTATACGGTACAGAGGAACTGCGCTTCCGGCATGCAGGCTATTACCAGCGCCTGCATACAGATTCTTGCCGGTGAGAGTGAAATTGTTCTTGCCGGGGGTGTTGAGTCGATGAGCCAGATTCCTTTCTATTTTACTCCCCGCCTTCAGGACATAATTACCCGCTTCCAGAGAGCCAGGTCTCTGCCGCAGCGGCTGGCTCTTTTGTCGGAGATCAGGGTGGCTCATCTCAAACCGGTTATCGGTGTTATGCTGGGTCTTACCGACCCTGTTTGCGGCAAGAATATGGGGCAAACGGCTGAAATACTGGCCAGGGATTTTGCCATTAACAGGGAGGAACAGGACCGGTTTTCGCTGCTAAGTCACCAACGGGCAGCTGATGCGAGAGAGCGGCTGGCTGATGAGATAATCCCGCTCATGCCGCCGCCAGGCTATAAACCGGTTGCCGCTGATAACGGCATTCGTGAAAGCCAGACCATGGAGGCTTTGGGCAAACTGAAGCCTGTTTTTGACAGGCACTACGGTACGGTAACGGCAGGAAATGCTTCGCAGCTGACGGATGGAGCCGCCATGGTGCTTGTCATGACGGAAAAGCGGGCGAAAGACCTGGGGTACGAACCTCTCGGTTATATCAAAGGCTTTGCCTATGCCGGTCTCGATCCGGCCAGGATGGGCCTGGGCCCTGTCTTTGCCATGGAGAAAGTTTTTGAAAAAACGAAAGTTAAACTGAAAGATATTCAGCTTATGGAAATCAACGAGGCCTTTGCAGCGCAGGTCATTGCCTGTGAACGTGCCTTTGAATCGAAGGATTTTGCCGACAGGCATTTTGGAAAGAAAAGGGCCCTTGGCAAGTTAAATAGAGATATCCTTAATGTTAACGGCGGCGCTATTGCTCTCGGACACCCCGTTGGTTCAACGGGCGCAAGACTTGTTCTTACTCTCCTTAAAGAGATGAAAAGGCGCGACTTAAATCTCGGCCTTGCATCGCTGTGTATTGGTGGTGGACAGGGTGGGGCGATCATACTAGAGCGTGTCTGAGTAAGCCTTTTATCTACTATTCCTTTTTCTTGACAATTATTGCAAGCATGCCAGAGGTGTAAAAACTTTATCTGCAGATAGTCGACGGGAGGTTTTATGAATAGAAATTCTGCTTCATTCTTTTTGGCTGTTACCTTACCCTTTCTTTTTTTAGCGGGTTCAGTAAAAGAGATCTGTGCCGACGAAATACTTGATAATGATAAGGTCCCTTATTATTATAATGCGCTCATTGATGATAGTGACTTGAAAGATAAGTCACTCCGTGAACTCTCCATCATGAGGAATACCATATTTGCCATGGCGGGCAATGTCTTCCACAAAAAATGGCTTCATGACTACTTTAATACTCAGTGGTGGTATGATGCGACGGGCCTGGACCATTCAAAGCTAAGTGATATGGATTATAAAAATGCCAGAAAGATTGCCAAAAGGGAAGCCACTATTCCAAAAGAGGAGCTTCAAAGAAGGTTGGCTATGCTCAGAAAATTTAAAGAGGCGGGAAAGTGGAATTCAAGGTTTGATATTGAACTCGGTTTGTTAATGAGTGCGCTTGGAGAGCCTGTTGACTGGGACCCTTCCGCTGCCAGGCGAAGCCCCCTTGAGGACTATCGACTGCTTGATAAATTGATAAACGTTGAATCAATTAGAAACCTGTCGGGACGGGATCTGAGAATCTTGAGAAATATGATTTTTGCGCGTCATGGAAGGCCCTTTGTGTCGGAAATATTGCAGGAGCATTTTGGCCGTATGTACTGGTACAAGGCGGACCCCAATTATTCGGACAAGAAGCTTACCGATATTGACAGGAAAAATATAAAGATCGTACTCAGTGTGGAAGATGAACATGGTGGGTCCTTGACGGAAGGCCAACATCGTGCAGAAAAGGAGGCCGAAGAACGGCGGCACTGGTACGTTGCCGCCTGATAGGGTTAAAACCCGGGGCGCCCGGTCCGGGCGTCAGGAAAATAGGCATGAAACCTGGACAGGCTCTTCCCTTTTCAAAGGGTGGACCGGGATGGATTGAATAAGCAGGCTCACCTGCGTTAAAAACAGGCTTTTCCCTGCCTGCGATTAATCCCTTTGCTGCCGATTGCCTCAAGCAGGTCTATAATCTCCTCGCTATTTGTTGCCTGTTGAGCAGCCTCTCCATTTAATCCTGCTTCAATTGGAATTGCACAGGCTGATATTTGGGGGGCTTTGTCTTTTTCTCTTTTAATAACAACCTGAAGAATAATCCCTTCCTTTTCTTTTGTGCATTCACAGTTAAATGCCAGATTTCCCAGGCCCCAGGCAATGATGCTTTCGCCTCTTCGCTCTACCGGGCCAATGGCATGGCTGCCGTGAGATGCAACAATATCTGCGCCTGATCGAATGGCAATGTTGGACGCCTCTTTTAATTCTTTTGAAGGTAAATAGCCGGGAGGCCCTGTTACATGGAAGGTGACAATCAGAATGTCTCCTTCTTTCTTTGCTGCTGCCAGTCCGGAAGTCAGGTTACGGGGCCTTCCTTTCGATAGATCATACGTTGCAAAGACAATCCTGAAACCGTTTTTCACCATTGTTTCAGGATTATTAGAGCCGCCGATGGGTAATAGTCCGGCATCCTTCAATGACTTTTCAGTGAATATCCTGCCCGCAACTCCAACATCCTCATCATGGTTGTTTGACACACTGACAACCTTTACATTTGCTTCTTTCAAAAAGAATCCAGAATTTAGAGGGTTGACTATTGTCCATTTCCCATCCTCATATTGGAAACCACTTTCTTTATGAATAGGGCCTTCCAGGTTGACTATGCCTGTTCCACCCAGTTTTTCTGAAATATTTTTAAGAGGATTTTCTTTAGCCTGGCCAAAATGAACATCTCCGCCCAGCCAGAGTTCCGTCTGCTGCGGTGAGTTGGCTTGAGCAAAAGAGATTGATGAGTGTGCAAGTATGTTTAATGAGATGAAAAGAGGGATTAAGAATCTCTTCAAGGAAAAGGGACGCATCATTTAACTCGGGAAGCATCTATGAAAAGTTCAGGCCTGTACTCAAAGTGCATGGTATCGTAGTGATACCATCTTCCTCCCCATATAAAGCCGTGCTTTTCGAATATGCTGATGATTTCGAGAGGAATTCCGTTCTTATAGGGATACTTTCCGCTTTTGTCCGGTTTTGTCCAGTACCAGTAGTGGGAGAGCTTAACGTTAATATCGATGGAAATACCGAAACTGTGCGTGCTTATCCGATTCGTTCCGGCAATATTTCGCCAGTTATAGGTGCCGGAAATGTGAGTAACGTATTTTTTAAAGCCGTCGGGAAGGCGGTCCAGGTCATCTGATACTTTTTTAAGCGCCAAATGGGCATTGTTGACTTTGCTGAAGCGGACTTTACGTTTTACCGATTTTGGCATCCATTCAATGGTAACAAGATTCTTTTCCACTGCTTTCTTACTATTGCCATACATTTTTTTAAAAAGGGGTTCGTAACGAAACCTGCCGGGATCAAAGTTTTCTGCCGGTGCAGTATCTATTGCCCCACCTGCCGGATATTTCAATGACAACTGGTCTTCAAGGTCGGCATCACGGAGAAGCTCTTCGAAGGTTTTCCCCTTTTTTCCGTCATCGAAAGGCATTTTGGTTCCGTCTTTCCAGATAATATAGTTACCATCAGTATTCGATATATGGTTGGGGTAGGCGGTAATGAGGTCATTAATGTCGGGAGAAAACTCTTTTGCATAGATATCAGTCAGTTGAAACAGCAGTCCTGCGGCAAAAACTGAAAGAATGATGAGAGCGTTGTTGATTATTTTCCTTTTATGGCGCATGGCTGTGAATCCTGTTTTTTGTTGACTCATTTAATCCTGGAAAGGGCGCTTTGACCCAGCAATGTCCCGTTAGAAAATTGCAGTTGATTGTCATTTCGAATGCTCGAACAAAGTGACAAGCGCCCTTGGGGTAAAATGAGAAATCCTTGTCTCGAATGTAATGAGAGATCTTAAAGATTTCTCCTCGCACCGAGTCGAAATGACAACTTTATGGCGTATTTACCTTAAAGTTAATCATTGCAAATTCCTGCCCGGGCACTACTGACTTTGACCATGATCTCTAGGTTAATCGCAGAAGGAGGAAGAAGTCAATTGATTAGTCATGGCCTTGACATTGTTTCTGGTCATGATAAACTTGCCTGAACGTTTAACATAAGAGCATTAATAGGAGAAAAAAGATGATAGGTGAGATTGCTTTTTCCCGATTCTCAAAAGTCTGTTACCGGGGCATAGTGATAAAAACTCTTATTTAGTGTCCATCCAGAAACTATAATAAATCAAACTATGTTTTCAATTCGGAAAGGAGGGATTTTTTGCAAGGTCAAGGAAATCAAGGGTTTCGCCGAGTCGTACTGCTGTACGTCGCACAAGCAAATCTGAAGATTGACGCAGAGATTGCGAAAAAGCACCCTTGACCGATGAAAACTATTTAATATCTTTGTTGATTTATACCTTCTTCCAACTCCCTGAAAATCTTTAAAAAAAGCGTTGACATAAAGTCTACTAAAATAGTAAAGTATAAAAATCTTATCGAGAGTGGCGGAGGGGCAGGCCCTGTGAAGCCACGGCAACCGGCCCGGATGGAGGTCCGGCGTGTCAGGTGCCAATTCCTGCAGGAGTTGTATCGTATTCCTGGAAGATGAGAAGCAGCGCATTTATGCCCCTTCTTATACCGATTTAGAAGGGGTTTTTGTTTTTATAAGGAACGTTTATGACTTATATCAAAGGTCTAAAGTGCAAAGAGTGCGGTCAGCAATACGGCTTGGATATACAGTATATTTGTGAAGAATGTTTCGGCCCTGTCGAAGTCGATATTGATGTTGAAAGCGCCGCTAAGGATGATGTCTCATGGGATGAGCTGGCAGACCTTTTAATCCCGGCGCCGAAAGGTTCTTTTTCATATAAATCGTCCAGGCCGCTTAAAAAGGCTGAACGCCTGGGCAGGCGCATCGGGATAAATCATCTTTACCTGAAAGATGAAGGAGGGACCTATCCCTCGCTCTCCTTTAAGGACAGGGTTGTGGCGACGGCCCTTTCCAGGGCAGTCGATGAAGGGATTGAAGTTATTGCCTGCGCATCGACGGGTAATCTTGCCAATGCCCTTGCCGCCCATGCCTCTAATGCAGGGATCAAAAGTGTTGTTTTTGTTCCAGAGGGGATTGATTACGGGAAAATTGGCCCTGCTATTACCTGTGGCGCCCTTGTTTTTGAAGTGCGGGGTAACTATGATGCAGCCAACAGGCTTTGCAGTGAGGTTCATGAAGCGCTGGGCTGGCCTGTCGTTAATGGCAGTTTAAAGCCTTATTATCTGGAGGGCGCCAAAGGCATTGCCTATGAGATCCTTCGGTTTTTTAAAGATGGCCCGCAGATTTCAATCGTCTCTCCTGTCGGTGGCGGCGGTCTTTTAATGACCTTATGGAAGGGTATTAAAGAGTTGCAATCATTGGGCCTTGTCAGCGGGGACCTTCCCCTTTTATACGCTATCCAGGCTGACGGTTGTGCGCCTGTTATTAATGCGGTTAAATCGGGCAGTGATGAAATCAGGCCCGTCAAGCCTGATACGGCTATCGGGGCGATTGCCATCGGTGATCCGCCTGATGGTTATTATGCGCTCAAGGCCATAAAAGAAAGTGGCGGCAGCGGAGAGAGCGCCGGTGATGAAGAGGCATTCCCTATGGTTCGTTTGCTGGCGGAAGAAGAGGGCATTATTACGGGCCCAACAGGAGGCGCGGCGCTGGCTGCCGCATCAAAACTGGTTGGAGATAAAACCATAAATGATGGCAGGCCGGTTGTTGTTCTCCTGCCGGATAGGGGGCCTTCAGGTGCTCTTATTGATGAAAAAGTGAAGAAGGAAAGGCTTATCAAGGTCAATGCCGATCTGACCTCATTTATGGAAGTCTGGAAACAGGTTTCGGAGAATTAAGAGTTTTTACCACCCCCGGCCCCTCCTAAAATAGGAGGGGTTGAACAAATGATCCTCACCTTGATAAGGAGGGGTAGAGGGTGGTTGTATGAAAATAGAAATATATAAAAAATTAAAAACAATATAAGAGGAGGACGTAAAAATGGGAGTAAGTGTAAGAATTCCTACACCACTCAGAAAGCTGACGGAAGGAAAAAGTGAAGTTGAAGCCAATGGAGGAAATGTTGGCGAGATTATCGACAATCTGGAAAGCAGCTACCCCGGTCTTAAGGAAAAGCTCTGCGAAGAAAATGGTTCTGTGCGAAAGTTTCTCAATATTTATCTGAATGATGAAGATATCAGGTTCATGGACAGCCTTGCTACGGAAGTGAGAGAAGGCGATACGCTGGCTCTTATTCCTGCTATTGCCGGCGGTAAATAAGAAGCGGGCCTGTTCCTTTGAAGGAAGGATAATTTAGCTGTCGAATAATTTCTTTAATCAAAAAGGGGAGGAAGCTAAGGTTATGGGAAAAATATACGAAGATATAACAAAAACCATCGGGAATACACCTCTTGTAAAGCTCAACAGGGTAACGAAGAATTGCAAGGCCCAGGTCGTTGCCAAAGTGGAATCTTTCAATCCGCTGTCGAGTGTTAAAGACAGGATCGGCGCCGCTATGATAGAGGCGGCTGAAAAGGAAGGTCTCATCAGGAAAGGGACGACGATTATCGAACCGACATCGGGCAATACGGGAATCGCCCTTGCTTTTGTGGCTGCTGCCAAAGGTTACAAACTGATTCTTACCATGCCTGAAACGATGAGTGTAGAAAGAAGAAAACTTTTAAAACTTCTTGGCGCCGAACTGGTTTTAACGGCCGGCGCTGAAGGTATGAAGGGAGCTATTAACAAGGCGGTGGAACTTGCTCAGGGAATAGAAAACGCTTTTATTCCACAACAGTTTAAAAATGCTGCCAATCCTGAAATTCACCGTAAGACAACGGCTGAGGAGATTTGGAACGATACTGACGGCAAGATCGATATTTTTGTCGGCGGCATCGGAACGGGCGGCACCATTACAGGGGTAGGAGAGGTCATTAAGGAGAGGAAAGCCGATGTGAAGGTGGTTGCTGTAGAGCCTGTCGATTCGGCTATTCTTTCCGGTGGTCAACCGGGACCTCACAAGATTCAGGGGATAGGCGCCGGTTTTGTGCCCGATGTTCTTAATACCGATGTTTACGATGAAGTGGCAAAGGTTAGCAATGATGAAGCTTTTGAGATGGCAAGAAAAGTAGCCAAAGAAGAGGGGATTCTCTGCGGCATTTCTTCCGGCGCTGCCGTTGCTGCTGCTATAAACATAGCCGAAAGGCCTGAAAATAAAGGAAAGCTTCTTGTTGTTGTTCTCCCCGATACGGGAGAGAGATACCTGAGCACTGCGCTCATGGAGGAGTAGCTTTTTTTAATGCAGGTTTTGCATACAACCCCTCCCCGGTACGGGCCCTATGGCCAGGCTCCCCTTTGGTAAAGGGGAGTTGTGGTGGGAAAATTAATATTTATGACTAACCCGGAGGCAACCGGTAAATTGAATATGCTCAAAGAAAAAAAGAAAGACGGCGTATCTGCAAACAGCGCTCTTGACCTTATCGGGAATACGCCTTTAGTTAAAATAAGAAATATTACCTCACACCTTCCCGAGAAGGTTGAAATCTATGCCAAACTCGAGTCATTTAATCCCGGCGGTTCTGTTAAAGACCGGCCGGCGCTGAGGATGATCGAAGAGGCGGAAGAGTCAGGTCTCCTTGGGAAGGACAAGATCATCCTCGATTCGACTTCCGGCAATACGGGAATTGCCTATGCCATGATAGGGGCAATCAAAGGCTATCGGGTGACGCTTGTTATGCCTGCCAACGTGAGTGACGAAAGAAAAAAAATGGTTGCCGCCTTTGGCGCCCATGTCGTTTACTCAGACCCTCTCGAAGGTTCTGACGGGGCCATTGTTTTATCAAAGGAACTGCTGGAAAAGGAACCATCAAAGTACTTCAAGCCGGATCAGTACAATAATGAGGCCAATGTAAGAGCCCATATTCATGGTACTTCAGAGGAGATTATTGCCCAGACGGAAGGAAGGGTGACCCACTTTGCGGCCACTATCGGCACAGGGGGGACTATTATGGGCAATTGCCGGGGACTTAAGGCTTACAACAGCAATATTGTCGTCAAGGCCCTTGAGCCTGAGAGCCCATTTCATGGAATAGAAGGACTTAAGCATATGGAAAGCTCCATTGTTCCCGGTATTTACAAGGAAGAAGAGCTTGACGGCAAGCTTCCCATTCCCACGGAGCCCTCCTATGAAATGGCAAACAGACTGGCCAGAGAAGAGGGGCTCTTTGTGGGGCAATCATCGGGAGCTGCCATGATAGGCGCTCTTGAAATGGCAAAGGAGATTGAAGAGGGAGTCATCGTTACGCTCTTCCCCGATGGGGGGGACAAATATCTTTCCACTGCGCTTTGGAGGGATATTGTATGATCAAACTTAATAAAGAACATATGGAAGTTATCGAAGCCCATGGCTGTGAGGGCTATCCCCATGAAGTTTGCGGCATTATAATGGGCCATTTTGATGAGGGGACTCACGTTGCGACGGAGGTAAGGCGGGCCGCTAACCTGAACAATGAAAGAGCTCATGACAGGTATGAAATGGATCCTAAAGACCTGCTCAAAGCCGAGAGGGAAGGGCGGGAAAGGGGCGTCGAAATTATCGGTTATTACCACTCTCATCCCGACCATCCCGACAGGCCCTCCGAATTTGACCGTCAACGGGCATGGCCCGGCTATTCTTACCTCATTGCATCGGTCATGGGAGGCAAGGAGGTGACAGCCAGATCATGGCTGCTTAATGAAGAGACATCGACATTCGATGAAGAAGAGATAGAGATTTTGTCATAAGTAGTTATTTTTACAGAAGTTAATCCCCCCTTTAGCAAAGGGGGGTGTGGGGGGATTTGGACGTATGGGCAAGAGAGAATTCCCCTTTTTCATAGGGGGAGATATGAATATTAAGGAGAATTATTAATGAACTTTACTGAAGAACAGATTGAAAGATATTCGAGGCATATCATCCTTCCCGAAGTAGGTGGCGCCGGACAGCAGAAACTCCTCGATGCAAAAGTCTTCTGCCTTGGCGCAGGGGGGCTCGGTTCTCCGGCACTCATGTACCTTGCCGCTGCCGGTGTGGGTACTCTTGGTGTGGCCGATGGTGACGTTGTTGATATGAGCAACCTGCAAAGGCAGATCATCCACAATACGGAGCGGGTCAATGTTCCCAAGGTGGAATCGGCAAGACGGACCATCGAGCAGATGAATCCCGATGTGAGGGTCAATATTTACAACAAGATGCTTGACGTGGACAACATCAGGGAAATCATCAGGGATTATGACATTATCCTCGATGGAAGCGATAATTTCCCCACGCGATTTCTCATGAACGACGCCTGTTACTTTGAAAAAAAGACGCTTATTTCAGGAAGTATGTTCCGTTTTGACGGACAGGTTACGACCTTCAAGAGTCAGGATGGTTATCCCTGTTATCGCTGTCTCTACCCCGAGCCGCCGCCGGCAGGCATGGTGCCCAGTTGCCAGGAGGCCGGTGTCCTTGGCGCGCTTCCCGGCGTGGTCGGTGTGTTACAGGCCACTGAGGCGATTAAGGAAATTCTCGGTATAGGAGATTCGCTGGCCGGTTATCTCGTGATTTATGACGCTCTTTCCATGACCTTCAGAAAAGTAAAGGTCAGAAAAGATGAAGAATGCCCCCTTTGCAGTGACAAGGCGACGGTAAAAGAACTCAAAATGTATGAGCAGAGGGTTTGTGAAATATAGGGACTGATTAAAGGCGCTCAATGACAAAGAAAAAAGAAGCACAGGCGGGGAGAAAGAGTTGCCCCTTTAATCCCGGTTATCTCAAGCTTCTCCTCGCTTCTCATGGAATGAGGGTAGAAGAGCGTATTGCCGGTGAGATAGAACAGACGCTTAAAACGAGGAGAGGCGTTTCCGGCGGCGTTGAGCTTATTTTACCGGGGGACGTATGGGTAAATGTCCCCACAGAGGAGGAGTTTGCTCACGCTTCTCCGCTTTGTCTTACAAAAGAGGGAGAGAGGTTCTTTCTTACCGGTTATGGCGACAGGCTGGAAGTTTCCCTCCTTCCCCAACCTGATTTTTATGAGAAGGTTACCAGCCGGGGAACGCCCTATTACCAGATAGCCGTTCTTCATGGAGGGGAAGTTCATATTACACCAACGAGTCGATGCAGTTTTTTTGAACTTAATGCCAACTGTGTTTTCTGCCATGAAAGAGAGAAGTTTCTTCCCATTGCCAGGGAATTTATCACCGTTGAAGAAGTGGTGGAGATTGTTGAGGCGGCATTTGAAGATAACCTGGCTGATTCGGTAGAACTTAATATCGGTTATTATGACAGTGAAGACAGGGGCATTTTGCACCTTGAGCCTTATATTAAGGCCATAAAAAGAAATTTTGATACCCTTGTTTCCGTTGATGTTCAGCCCCCTGCCGCGAGCAGATGGATAGACCGGACTTATGCCATGGGCGCTGACAAGATCAGCTATCATATGGAGATTTTTAATAAGGAAATATTCAAAAAACTCTGCCCCGGCAAAGAGAAGGAGATCGGCTGGGAGCGTTTTGCAGAAGCCCTGAACTATGCAGCCGGTATATTTCCAAGCGGTACGGTTTCATCTAATCTTATTGTCGGTCTCGAACCGGCCGAGTCTACCATACAGGGCATCGATTATCTTACAACCATGGGAATCATGCCCATTCTTCCCATATTCAGGCCCCTCAAAGGGACGCCCCTTCATGATACGCCCGTGCCTGAAGTGGATGATATGGCTCCCATATTCGGTCATTTATACAATGCCGTTAAAAAGAGCAAAATGAATATGTCCTGGTCGAAAAGTGTAAGTACCCATCTTACCCCCCTTGAATCGAGGTTTTTTGCAGGGGAGGACGCCAGGCTGCAGGTTGTTATGCAGAATATCTACAAAACAAAGGTGGGAGGCAAAGCTGTGAGAGGCTATACAGGACTTCGCAGACGGCTTAAGGTAAAAGAAGTGGAAGATTCTTTTGAGTCATCGGGTTTGTAGCCGCCTCTTTTTGCTCTACATAAAACGCTTTGTCCCTATGGGACACATAAAATTTAACGGGACTATCTGAATTCAAATGAATGTTTCCATAGACAGGCGTCCCCTCTGGGCAATTCTCCTGGTGAGAAGTTTCAGGTATCTCGCCCTTGGCGCCTTTTTCGGCATAACTTATCTTGTTGCCCATATGACGCCTCCTGAAGGCCTCAGCCAGGAGGGACTTCGTTCTGCCGCTGTTTTCGGGCTCTCCCTCGTCTTATGGGTTACCCATCTTCTTCCTCTTGCCATAACAGGCCTTCTGGCTATCGTTCTTATTGCCGTCATGGAGGTTCTTCCCGCAAAAGATGCCTATGCCCTTTTTGGCAATGAGGCCATATTTTTTATTCTCGGTGCGCTTATACTGGCATCGGCAGTGCTAAAAACGGGGCTCAGCAGCAGGCTTGCCCTGATGGTTCTTACCCTTTTTGGTTCCAGCCCGGCCTATCTGCTTTTTGGAATTTTTATTACATCGGCGCTGCTTTCTTTCTGGATGCCCGAACATGCCGTAGCAGCCATGATGTTTCCCATTGTTATCGAAATTGCAAGAGGACTGGAACTAAGGCCTTTAAAAAGCAGCTATGGCAAGGCCCTTTTTATAGCCCTTGCCTGGGGAGCGATTATCGGAGGGGTGGCAACCTTTCTGGGGGGTGCCAGAAATCCGCTGGCCATTGCCATTTTAAAGGAGACGACAGGCAAGTCCATCGGTTTTTTTGAATGGATGCTGGCCGTTGTTCCCATTGTGCTTATTCTCCTTGTTGTTGCTTTCACTATTATTACCTTTTTCTGCCGCATAGAGACGGAGAGTTTTGACAGGGCAAGAGAGCTTATTTCGGAGAAAAAGATCAAGCTCGGCCGGGCCACACTGGAAGAGTGGATGACAGGCTTTATTATGGCTTCCACCATTATTCTCTGGATGTTCTTCAGTCATACCCTTGGCCTTGCCAATATTGCCATTCTTTCCGTCGTATCTCTTTTTGTCTTTAAACTGGTTACATGGAAAGATGTGGAAGCCTATGTTAACTGGGGAATCATTCTCATGTACGGCGGGGCTATCTGTCTCGGTTCGGCCATTACAAAAAGCGGGGCCGCTCTCTGGGCGGGAAATATTATTGTCGGTTCCTGGGCATCGACACCTGCCGCAGTTATTATTATATTTGCCGTGCTCGCCATATTCCTGACGGAAGGTGTGAGCAATACGGCCATTGTTGCTATCCTGCTTCCACTTGGCATCAGCATGTCAGACAGCTATAATATTGATCCAACGCTTGTTACTTATAGTGTTGCCGTACCGGCAGGGCTTGCCTTTATGCTGCCTATGGGAACGCCGCCTACGGCGATTGCTTTATCTTCGGGCTACGTCAGGGTGCGTGACCTTCTTTTGCAGGGGATCATCCTCAAGGTTATGGCGCTTTTTGTTTTTATCGTAATGACAAGATATTACTGGCCCCTCATTGGAATAAAATTATAATGCGAGGTAAAGGAAATTGAAAAATATCCTTCTTGTGCTTTCTACAACGAGGCAATCACCTAAAACGATTGATGCGGCCTTTGAAAAGGCGAGGCTGGAAAAGAAGGGCCTTACGGCGCTTTTTGTTCTTGATTCGGAAATGCCTGAAAGTATCTTTGATAAACTGACCGATATCGGCTTTACCGGTGAAAAACCGTCACAGCAGCTGCATGATTCCATCCTGACCGAATACCGGGTGAGAGGCGACAGAAAACTGAAGGAACTTGAAGAAAAGGCCCTTGCTATGAAGGTTCCCTTTAAAACAATTATAAGAGAGGGTGATTTTATCAGTGAATGCCTTGATGTCATCGCCGAGGAGGAGTTGGAGGTGGTTATTATTACAAGAAAAAAGCGCTCAACACTGTCCCGCTTTATTTTTGGTTCCGCCCTGGCTGAAATAAGCAGTAAAGCCGATTGTGAAATGCTTATTATTGATGAATAGTGTTGAATATGTTTAATCTTGATGAGATAAACAGGACCTATGAAGCGCTTCCCCCTGAGGAAATTTTAAAATGGGCCATTGAGCGGGAGTTCAGGGAGGAGGTGGCGCTCTCCTCTTCTTTCGGTATCGGGAGCGCTGTTTTGCTCCATATGATTTCCCGCATTGATCCCGGACTGAAGGTCATCTTTGTCAATACGGGCTGTCACTTTAAGGAAACCCTGCAATACAGGGAACAGTTAGTTTCTCTTCTCAAATTAACAAATGTTGTTGAGTATGCTCCCGCTGAAAAAGACCTGGACCTTTTCGATCCCGACAGGAATCTTTACGAAAAACACCATGATCTTTGCTGTGCCATTCGGAAGGTGGAGCCTATTAAACGCTCCCTGAAAGGTCTCAAGGCATGGATTAGCGGTATTATGCGTTCCCAGGCCAGGACAAGAAGAGATGCCCATATGGTTGAAGCCTATGAAGGGGGGCTTTTTAAAATCAATCCCCTTATTAATTGGACTTCCAGGGATTCTTTTTATTACATGGAAGAGAATAATCTTCCCCATCACCCCCTTTTCGAGAAGGGTTATCCCAGTGTTGGCTGTGAGCCCTGCACCTTTTTACCCACTAATAAAAATGATGAACGTTCAGGACGCTGGAAGGGTGTTTCCAAGACGGAATGCGGTCTTCATACCTTTATGGAAAAGAAGCCTTTAAAGGAGTCATAGGCCTTTGTGGGACTTAGGAAATTGCAGCGAGAAAAAGCCCTTTTTCCCGGTAGATTTGCCCTAAGCCCGACAGGCTCCTAGAAATAGATATCCCTCTCTCCACCCCTTATCCTTTCAATCCTTTCTTCCGTCATTTTCCGGGTTGTCCTGTTTTTTATTTCACCCAGTTCTTTACTGATCATTTTAATACCCAGTTTTTTACTTTCCGGTGATGCATGGTCTTCAAGGTATTCCATGAGGGTGAGAATACTGTTGGGACCGCAGAACTGCTGGATATCTCCCGGTTTTGCAAGGTCCATGAAGGTTTCGCCTGTCCTGTTTTTTCGATAACAGGCGGTGCAAAAGCTGGGAGTGTAGCCCTGCTCCATAATGCTGACGGCGATTTCGTCGAGTGATCTCACATCGGAAAGTTTAAACTGCTCTACATCTTTGCCGTTACCTTTGCCAAAAGCGCCGGGAGAGGTCTTTGATGCGGCGCTTGTCTGCGTAATTCCGATACGGAAAGCCATCTCCCTTATTTCCGGTTTTTCGCGGGTTGTGATGATCATGCCTGTATAGGGTACGGCGATTCTTAATATTGCGATCAGTTTGAGAAAATCGTCATCGCTGACAGGGCAGGGGGCCTCCATCGTGACAGATGCAGCCGGTCTGAACCTGGGGATGGAGATCGTATGAGGGCCTACACCAAACTTGTCCTGCAGATAGCCCGTATGGGCAAGCAGCGCCAGAACTTCGAAAGGCCAGTCATAGAGGCCGAAAAGAACACCGAGGCCCACATCGTCAATGCCCGCTTCAAAGGCCCTGTCCATGGCATAGAGTTGCCTTAAATAATCACTCTTGGGCCCTTTGGGGTGGAGCGAATGATAGGTTTTCCGGTGATAGGTCTCCTGAAAGAGCTGGTATGTGCCGATGCCGCATTCCCTGATTAATTTATAGTTTTCTACTGTTGTCGCCGCCACGTTAATATTGGCCCGTCTGATTTCTCCTCTTTCCCCTTTTACCGAATATACCTGCCTGATCGTATCGACAATATAATCGATAGGGTTATTTTGCGGATCTTCTCCGAATTCAAGGAGGAGACGTTTGTGCCCCATGTGGATGAGGTGGCTTACCTGTTCTTTTACTTCCGGGAGTGTTAATTTTTTTCGCGGCCCATCGTTACGGGCATGAAAGCCGCAATAGTGGCAGTCATTAATACAAAAATTGCTAAGGTAAAGAGGAGCGAAAAAGACGAGTCTATCGCCGTAGATGGCGTTTTTAATATAAGAGGCGCTTTGAAAGAGCTTTTCCTTTAATTCCGGTTTGTCAATGGCAATCAGTTTTGCCGTTTCCTCAAGGGAGAGGCCTTTGAGCGCTTTTCCTTTTTCAAGAATGCTTTCAATTTCGGTAACTGATGGGTTTTTTCCCTCTTTTAAAAGGTTTTTCAGCTTTTCTTCATCGATAAATGTTTTAACCATTTCCCTGCTCCTCGAAGGCTTCAAACATCTTTTGTTCAAGCATTTTGTAACTCAGTTCTTCCTTGTAGAGGCCGTATTTTTCCCACATCTCTTCCCTGCCGTGAAATTTGTTGGGATAAATCCTGTAGTCACCCCGATACTTGTCCGGTGTCAGGTTAAACATGAGTGAGTTGGCGCCCGAACTTAGTCCCATTCGCCTTCCTTCTTCCGACTCAATCGTTTCAAGGGCCGTTGTTACGGGGATTTTGGCCTTTGGCATTAAGAGCCTGGAAATGGCCGTTACTTTCAGCGTCATTTTTGAATCCCCCGGCGGGCTGGCGGCAAGCGGCGTCCCTTCACCGGGAACGAAGGGGCCTATGCTGACCATCTTAACGCCGTACTCCTTCATGGTTAAAATGTCATTGGCTATATCTTCCACTGTTTGTCCTGGAAGGCCGATAAGAAAACCTGAAGCAATATAATATCCCATTGCTTTCATGGCTTTTAAATGGCCGAGTCTTTCATGGAGTGACTGGCCGGGATGAAGGGCGTTATAAATCTTTTTATTGGACGTTTCAAAGCGGAAAAGAACACCGCTGGCGCCGGCTTTTTTCAGTTTTTTGTAACTCCCGGTCCCCCTCTCCCCGACGCTGATAAAAATGAAGACCTTACATCGGGCCTTTATTTTTTTAATAATATGAGCAAGCATGTCGTCAGTATAATAAAAGTCATCGCCTGATTGCAGGACAATGAGCTTATAACCCTTATTGTTAACGGCATGAAGAACGGAAGCTATGATCTCTTCAGCACTCATCCTGTATCTCGGCACGTCTTTCGAACTTCTCCTCAATCCGCAGTAATGGCATTCCCTGACGCAGTGATTGGAAAACTCCACAATACCGTGGATGCAGAAGAAATCCTTCAGTCCGGCCTGCCTTATGGTGTTTGCTTCAGCAAAGAGGGCCTCCATTTCGAGGGGGTCCTCTGTTTCAAGGAGCCTGATTATTTCATCTTTTCTTAATTCCCCTGTAGAGGCCTTGCCGATTATGCGCAAAAACTCCTCATCAAGGCTTGAAATATCGATATAAAGGCTTGGCTCCAGCAATTCCAGAATTTCTTTTGCATCTTCCTCGCTCACTTTCTGTACGGCTGCATCAAAGGCGTAGAGCACCCAGTCTCCTACCTCGATGTGGGGTAGCATAATTGCGATCAGTTCCTTTTCACCTTTTGAGTCCTTAACGACAATCTGCCTGATGGGTTTGTCAGGAGAGGCATCTTTTATTGCAATGACTTTGGCCGGAATAGTTAGACACATAAGGCCCTGCTTTTCTTGCCGTTTTTTTCATTCCTCATTGCATCAAGCCAGGCATCGATACCGGCGCCACTGGTGCAGGAGGTTTCAATAATGTTTAGATGGGGATTAATTTTGAGGGCATTGGCCTTTGCTTTTTCCATGTTAAAATCGGTATAGCCGAGGAGGTCCGTTTTATTAATCAGAAGATATTGTGACGAATGAAACATAGAGGGATATTTGAGCGGCTTATCATCACCTTCAGTGACGCTCATAAGGGCTACTTTCATGTCTTCACCGAGGTCATATTCAGCGGGGCAAACCATGTTTCCCACATTTTCAATAATAAGAAAATCGATGTCTCCCTGTTCAAAAAGCCAGGGAAGGGTATGTTGTACCATATGGGCGTCGAGGTGGCAGCTCCTGCCTGTATTTATCTGGCGCAGGGGGATGTTGAACTTCATAAGACGCTGCAAATCGAGGTCTGCCTGAATGTCACCTTCGATGACGGCAATCTTCATCTGGTCCTGAAGCCCTTCAACGGTTTTTTCTACAATAGAAGTTTTGCCCGAACCGGGAGAACTGATAAGGTTTATCGTAAAAATTCCCCGTTCTTTAAGCTGGTCTTTGTTGTTTTCGGCAAAGGCAATATTTTTGGCAAGAACTTTTTCATTTAAAATAACATCGTGCATTTAATCAACCTCCATACTTACTATATCCAGTTCCTGCCCTGAAATGATATTATCTGCTTTGATGCCGCAGTCTGGGCAGGGAGACATAAAATAATTGTCCATCCTGAAATCTCTCTTGCATGCCCCGCATCTGCCCATAAGCGGAACCTCTTCAACTTCCAGCGCCGCTCCTTCAAGGGCTGTTCCCCTTGTGCATGCCTCAAAGCAAAACTTAAGGGAATCGGGCTCAACAGCTGTCAACTCTCCGATCTTGATTTTCAGGGTATTGAGTCTCGTTGCGCCATTTTTTACCATTTCATTTTTTATAATTTCAATGATGTTTACACTGATAGACATTTCGTGCATTCACTGCGCTCCCTGTAAAAGTTATAGTTATATTTATTACAGATACGGGAAGGTTTTGCAAGGAAGCAGATGAGATGAATAAATAAATTATTAAATCTATTTCGATTGTGAAGCCGGGAAGAAGGGAGTGAGCGTTGCTTTCACTCCTTATTATCTCCCTCCCGGGTTATAGATGGTGGAAGCCGAAGAACTGATCTTCTCGTAAACAATAAAAATGGACGCCACCATGACTGATATGAGCATGTATTTGAGGGGAGTCACCATTAAAAGGTGAAAAAAAGAGTCCGCTTTTATTCCTTCATTATTGGCAATCTTATGTCCTGTTTCCCAATAGGGAGAAATGAAAATTACGAAAAAAGTAAGAAAAGTAAGTATTACTCCCTTGATTGCTGTATTGTATTTTCTCAAAGGGCCGAAAAGTATGATTCCTGCAAAAGCGGCTGCAAAAAGAAGGTCTGTCGTCATTGACATGTGGCCTTTGCCGATGTGGAGAAAGAAGGGAATGCTAAAGGCAATGGATAAAAATATGCCTGCCTTGTTTTTCCATGCTTCTTTTCTAATCCTGTTTTCGTAGAGGTTCTGCATTGTGTCTTCCTGGCGTATCCTGGCGGCCAGGTAAGGGTCCTTACGGGCATAATTTCTCAATTCCCTATCCGTTTCAATCCTTATTTTTTGATTGCTTTTTTTAAAACGGCGCTTTTCATTGGCCTTTTCCCTGTCGGAGGGGACAGTTGTTCTGTTTAGTTCATAAGTCCTCAACATGGCGGCTTGAGAATGAGGTTCTTTTTTACTATGGCGCTTAAAGTCAGCTTCAATCTCTTCTCTTGTCATGATGCCGCTTCTTGTGGGGATTCTGCCCTTCCTGTCTTTGCCCATAACAACGTGCCCTTTCTAAACTCTGAATTGGTGACCATATGAATCCAGTCCGGAATTATAGCAAAAAATGTGCTAAATGAAACAAAAAAACAGAGGGTGGTCAAAGTATGCCGCGTTCCTGATGAATTATCTCCTTTGACACATTTTGCATACAGATGCTAAGATAAATGGCAGTAAATAAAAGAAAGGAATCGGATCATGTCGGAAATTGCATTTGCTTTTCAGATAGGCGGCAAGATAATCAATCCAGAAGAGGTGGAAGATGAGGCCCTTCTTGAAGAAATAAATTATGTGGTCGGCGCCATTCTCGATCAGATGGGTGATCTTGTCTGTCCTGAACATAAGGAGGCGCCGCGCTTTCTTTGTACAGGCGATAATTTTGATGATATTTCTGTCGAGACGCATGCCTGTTGCGACGAACTCATTAAAGAGGTTAAAAAACGGATGAATGTCTGATTGCTTTTCTGTGATCGATTTTATTTTCAGAACAGGCAGTGAGACAAAAAAAGGTTTTTGCAGAGGGGGATTAAGTAATGATCAAAAAAAACAGGTTACACTTAACTATTTTTTTCACCATGTCACTTCTTTTCACTTTTGTTGTCTTTGCTCTGGCAGGAGAAACCTACAAATGGCGCGATGACAAGGGTGTCCTCCATTTTACCGATAATATTTATAATGTTCCGGCCAAATACAGGTCTCAGGCAGAGGAAAAAACTTATGGCGATGTACAGCGATACGGTGGCAGTGACGAAGTTAACTCATTACCGTCGACAACTGTAAAGGAGAAAAGACCGGGAAAGAAACAAAAAGAGATAAGGGTTTCCTACATAGCCCATGAAGGAAGCGCCAGCCGCATCATTATTCCCGTTAGATTTAACGGGTCCGTCACAGCCAACATGCTCCTTGATACAGGCGCGCCGGGTATGGTTATTTCTCCGGCGCTTGCAGACAGGATAGGTCTTTTCGACAGTGATGATGGTAAGCTGATTCATCAGGCGGGGGGAATAGGGGGGCGCGTTCCCGCCATCCTGACTATTGTCGATAAGGTTAGTGTTAACGGTGCGACGACAAAGTTTATGCCCACAACCATTACCCAAATTTCAGGCGCTTATGAAGGCCTGGTTGGTATGGACTTTATGGCCAATTACGATCTTAGGGTAGATAGCTTAAACAGAACAATTGTTTTCACGGAACTGCCGCCGAGTGCCGGTAGACCGGCAGGCAGAAGTGAACACTGGTGGCGCTCCAAGTACCGTACCTTTGCAGGGTTAAAAAATGCCTGGGAAAATTATTATAAAAGACTTGATAATATAAGTCCCGGCACCACTACGCTGGAAAGAATCAAAAAAATTGCTCTCAGGCAGGCAAAAGAGTCGGAAAAGCTTTATAAACGACTTGAAAGATATGCCACACAAAATGCCGTACCCAGGCGATGGAGGCAATAAGTATTTTTTTATCTGCAAGGTTCACGGCGAATTATTAAGGAAAATTCCCCAGGCCCTATAATATAAGCGCTTACAGGGCCGTTTTCGGTACGTTCCATAATGTAACCAAACCACTGGCCTCAGGGGTCTCAGGAGGCTCTCATCAATGCACAATGTAGACTTTGGGACGCAATTTGTGCTATAAATTGTAACTTTTTTAGTCTTAACAATAACTACAATAGTTACTTTTTCCTTATCCTGAAAAAATGCAAAACAGCCGGATTATCAAAGCCCTTGAATCACTTCCTCCTGGCGATGTCTACCTGCTCGGTTCCAAGGCCTATGTATTAAGGGGCTTTGAATATTACAGGAATTCACGTGTCGATACCTTTGAATGGGCAAGGGAACATGAGGTCCTTTATGTTCGTATCCTGGGGACCCGGCGCTACACCATTTCAATCAGCATGAAGGGCGACTCGCTTAAGTATTACTGCACTTGTCCCGCCTGGAGTCCCGGTCAAAATTGCAAACATGTGGTCTGCGCCGTTATTACCATCAAAAACCTGGTCAATGAAAGCCATTTCAGGGAAGAGCGTGTCCTTCGTTCCTATCGTCAGCTCCTAAAAAATGCCCTCTTTAATTCCGGTATAAAGGAAAAGGCCCCAGGAGAGGGCCGGAATCGAAATCTGAATCGAAATAAGGAGCCAAATAAGGAGCGAAAAGAGGTCTTGCTTCCGGGCTATTCCATCGTTATTGAAAGAGAGAATGATCCCGCAGCTATAATTGCTTCAGTATGGAAAGATGATATAGAGGTAAAGAGGGTATCAGGCAGCCTTCCTGAAGAGTTGAGGCCCTTTGTTTTCTCCGCCCATGGTGATTTTTACTATCGCTACCAGTGGAGAAGTTATCTCGAAACCTACCTCAGAGAATATGATAACCTTCATCCTCTCTTTGTGATAATTGATGGTGAAAAAATACCTGTTAAATGGGATGAAGAACTTCATTTAAAGAGCAAAACACTGCTTGACATTTCGGGAGAGGCGCTTAGTGTATCAGCGCTCTACCTTGAAGGGGACAGCCCCTGCAGCCGGGTATACCGCTTAAATAATATCATTGTTGTCGATCTTGAGACAGGGCGGATGGGCCATATTAAAGAGGGAGATGGCCTGCGAATCCATCAAAAAATGATTTCCATGCTCAATGACTATGGCAGTGTCAATGAGGAAGGGAGTTTAATCCTTTCTGCGGAGCATCTTGATTATTTGCAGCTTTCCCTCGATGGTGAGATCAAATCATGGCTGGACCATATGGTTTTCAGGGTAAATGGTGAGGAAATAAGCCCCGAGAAGGGAGCCTATTCCTGTCGCATGACCATTGATACGGGAGATGAACTTGAGGGAGAAACAGGGCGGCTCTCTCTTCTGGCCCTCTGTGACTATGGCGGAGACCTTTATGGTGCAACGGAATCGTTTTTTAATTTCATTCCCTACATTGAAAAGGGTTACGATCTGTCGCAAGTGATGAGGGCAAAAAAGAGAAAAAAGACGATCATTGATACCTTCATAAAGTCTTTTTCCATTAGAAAAAAAGGGGAATTCAATAAGCTCGTCAAGGAAGCTCTCTCCAATGGTGATTACAGGAAACGGGCCGTAAGGTCCGAAGCAAAGCATTGCCTTGGCGGCGCTTATAATAATCTCACAAGACCGTCATCACGTCTTCATTTCAGGGAAGGGAAGTGGACCTTTTTTGAAAACGACCTGGAGAAGGAGTCTTTTCTCTACAGCATTCCCTATGATGTTTTCGGCGTCGGCGTCTTTAGCGACATGCCAAGCCATTATGAGCTGAGGCTCCCTTCGGAGGAACTCTACATGGCCTTTCACCTGCTTAGCGAAAAATTGAGTGAAAAGGGTATCCCTCTTTATTTTAACAAAAATCCCGTCAGGAATGCCCACTGGGATTTTGTCTTTAATGCCCTGCGTAAGCCCCATATCGACTGGTTTGACGTCAGTCCGGAAATTAATTTTGAAGGTGCTCCTATTGATGATGCGGCATTGCAGAAGGCCCTTAGCCGGAATGGAGTGCTTACCCATGGAGATGAGGTTCTGGTCCTTGATTCGAATACACGAAAAATTCTTTCAATATTGAACAGGATGGGCCGCAGCTCCCGGAAAAAAGAGAAAAAGAAAGAGATCGTTCGTGTGCCCAGACTTCAGATCCTTGACTGGGTAGAACTGAGAAAAGAGGGTGTCGAAATCAGGCTTTCCGCTGATGATGAAAAGATGATTGAGCGTCTTTGCGCCTTTGAAAAGATAGAAAAGTACCCCCTTCCGGAGAAGATGAAGGCAAAGGCGAGGCACTATCAGAAGGAGGGCTATTACTGGCTCGCTTTCCTTTACGAACATCGTTTCGGCGCCTGCCTTGCCGATGATATGGGCCTTGGAAAGACATTGCAGGCCATTATGCTTCTGGCGGCAATAAAGGAAAAGACCCTTAATGTTCGAAGCGGCAGCGGTTTGGCCCCCCACCTTATCGTCGTTCCTCCGTCTCTCCTTTTTAACTGGCAGAGTGAGTTGGAAAAATTTTATGCTCCCCTTAAGGTTTTTATTTATCAGGGTGTTGCGAGACAAGCTGACTTTGAGGGTTATGACATAGTGCTGACTACCTATGGTCTCGTCAGGCGGGATATTGACAAACTTGAGAAAATGCCTTTTCATGTCATCATTTTTGATGAGGCGCAGGCTATCAAAAATATCCATGCGGCGACAACGGGAGCGGTGAGGCGGCTTAAGGGGGAGTTCAAGCTGGTCATTACGGGAACGCCTCTTGAAAACCACCTGGGCGAGTATTACTCCATTCTCGATCTCGCCCTGCCGGAGTTGCTTGGCGATTATGATGATTTTAAAAAGTATATGAAGTCTAATAATCCAGTGGATATGGAGATGCTCGTCAAAAGAACGCGCCCCTTCCTTATGAGGCGCACAAAGGAGAAGGTGTTGAAGGAGCTTCCCGCCAAGATGGAAAATGACGTCTATCTTGAACTGACAGAGAACCAGAAGATTTTTTATCGCAAAACGGTGGAACTGATCCGTTCAGATATTGATGACGCCTACAGGAAAAAAACGTCGGCACAGGCCCGCATTATCGCCCTTACGGCCCTTCTCAAGCTGAGGCAGATCTGCCTGACACCGAGCCTGCTCGACCCGTCTATCAGCGACAAGGCGCCCAAGATGGATTTCCTCTGCATGAAGGTCCGTGAACTCCTCGATGAAGGGCACAGCGCCCTCGTTTTTTCCCAGTTTACCTCTTTTCTCGATATCCTGGAAAAAGAGTTTGTAAGGGAGCATATCCCCTTCTCGCGGCTCGATGGTTCCACTCCCACTATGAAGCGAAAAAAACTGGTAGAAGGCTTTCAATCTGCCCGTGAGCCCTCGGTCTTTCTTTTAAGCCTAAAGGCAGGCGGTCAGGGGCTTAACCTGACAAAAGCCTCTTACGTTTTTCATCTCGATCCCTGGTGGAACCCGGCCGTAGAAAATCAGGCCTCAGACAGGGCGCACAGGCTGGGACAGCAGAAGAAGGTCACTATAACGAGGATACTCATGCACCACACAATTGAAGAGAAGATGATGGAGCTCAAAAAAAAGAAGCTCGCTCTCTTTAAGGCCATTATGGACGA
>Ga0224514_10000128_pt1 | contig 25414 bp, 23 predicted proteins | sample SF_May12_sed_USG_3_FD_169107 | JGI IMG/M metagenome (GOLD analysis project Ga0224514, IMG submission 169107) | Sediment microbial communities from San Francisco Bay, California, United States - SF_May12_sed_USGS_24 | ecosystem: Environmental > Aquatic > Marine > Sediment | place: USA... | reverse complement strand
CACACACCAGATGCTGCCACATTAAGCAGCAGCCCGCTGGCTAAGCGTATTGACCTGAGCAAGGGTGTCACCAAGTACCTGAAGGAAAGCCGCACCACGATTGAAATTGAAGGCAAGGGCGGTAAAAAGCGCGGTGGCTGGGACAAGCTAAAAGATGAAGCTGATATCCAGGCTGCATTGAAGAATGGTTCCTTCATGGATCTGCTACGCTACAAGTCCGGTACCGGTGAATCCGAAGATGGCTACATCCTTGCAGAGCGCGTCATGACCGGTGGTCAGGGCGTGAATTTTACAGGCAGCCTCAATGACGGCGTGTGGACAGTGTTAATGACCCGCAAACTCACCTCGGACAAGGCCGGTGATATCAGCATGAGCAAAGACCAGAACTACAACATTGGCTTTGCGATTCACGATGATTACAGCAATAGTCGCTTCCATCATGTCTCTCTGGGTCTCAAGCTAGGCTTTGACAATGAAGATGCAGAAATCAACGCGATAGGAAAATAACTACAGCCTGACTCGCTCCATAACGCTGGCCAGGGCCACGGGGTGTTATGCCCTGTGGCCTTTTTTGTAAACTGAACCTCAGCTATGCTTGTTTAAGCTATACATAAAGGAATGAGGGCAACACGATGAGATGGCAATCACTGTTACTGGTATGTATGCTGGCAGCTTTCAACCATAGTGCATTCGCGGGTGGTGATAATCAGCTGGTAATTATCAAGGACTACAAGTTCGTACCGCAGGAAATCACTATTAAGCGCGGACAAATACTACGCTGGGAAAACCGTGAAAAGCGTCAGTATCATAGCGTCTGGTTTGAAGCGCAGGGTGAACCACAGCCAGATTATTTTTTTCCCGATGAATCCTATGAGCGTGAATTCAGGCAAGTGGGTTCTTTTCCTTACCGTTGTGGTCCGCATCCAGAGATGACGGGCGTGGTACACGTAACAGAATAATTTAGACTGTATGTAAAGAAGAAATCCTTTATGCCCTTCAATGGTGTTTTACTAAAGATCGCTTTAGTTGGTCTGTTTCTTACAATATCAAATGTGTTGTTTGCAAAGGGTGTTGTAAAATTCGTCTGGGGACTGGAAGAAATCAGAGCCAGCCAAATCATCCATCATAAGCAAAGCGATTTACCCGCTAAACCTGTATTCGATGTAGATGATCCACTTAACCTGTTCCTGCTGGTGGAACAGGACGGACATCATGTGACTCTACTCGATGGTGACAAGCTTGAGTCGCTGCATCGTTTCAAATCAAGGTTTGCCTTATACGGCGGTGCCAGCTACTCACCCTCCGGACGTTTTGTATATTTCGTTTCGCGCGATGGCTGGATCAGCAAATATGATGTCTATAACCTGAAACTGATTGCGGAGATTCGGGCCGGTATCAACACTCGCAACCTGGCCCTGTCTGCCGATGGACGCTATGTCATGGTGGCGAACTATCTGCCGCATACGTTAGTCCTGCTAGATGCGCGAGATTTAAGCCCGATAAAACTGTATGACGTCAAGGATGCAAAGGGCAAGACATCCCGTGTTAGTGCAGTCTATACGGCACCACCAAGCAGCAGTTTTATCGCTGCACTCAAGGATATACCGGAGTTGTGGGAAATCTCGTACGAAGACGAACCGCCTCTGGGATTCGGTATGTGGATGCACGATTACCGTGTAGACTCTGGCGAAAATACTGTACCTGAACCATTCCCGGTGAGAAAGATCAACGTTAATGATTATCTGGATGATTTCTTTTTCGATCAGGAATATGTATCAGTGATCGGCGTCTCTCGCGAAGGCAAGGGACAGGTAGCAGATATGGATGTAGGCAGGGTCATCGTCGATGATCTGGGATTACCAGGCATCCCACATCCTGGTTCAGGGACTAGCTGGGAGTACAAAGACCGAACGATATTGGCGATACCTAATCTTAAGCAAGGCATTGTCAGTATCATCGATATGGAAACATGGAAGACTATCAAGCAGATTGAAACATCGGGCCCGGGCTTCGTCATGTGCAGCCACAAAAACTCAGCCTATGTATGGGTCGATGTATTTTCTGGTACTAATAAGGGTGCTGTGCATGTTATCGACAAGAGGACGCTGGAAATAGTTAAAACCCTGCGACCTGTACCAGGTAAAACAACAGCCCATATTGAATTCACCCGCAGCGGCAGGCACGTGCTGCTCAGTATCCGGGATACAGAAGGTGCTGTGATTATTTATGATGCCAATACACTGAAAGAAGTAAAACGATTGCCAATGAATAAACCGTCGGGGAAATATGATGTGTACAATAAAACCCGCTATTCTGAGGGGACGAGTCACTGATTACTTAATGTACTTTTCCCTGTTCTTATCCGTTAATGCCTTCAGGAAGCTCGTAATATCATTTACTTGCTGATCAGTGAGTTCTTCGTCTAATTGTAGCTTTGCCATTTTTCGCACGGCTTCGTCGAGCGTCTTGATTTTTCCGTCATGAAAATAGGGGGCTGTTAAAGCAACGTTACGAAGTGGGGCCACTTTAAAAAACATGCGGTCATCTTCATCTTTTGTGAGCGTGTAGATACCCTGGTCAGCCTGGTTTTCGTAAGGGTGTTCCTTACCGAGCGGCTCATATGTCTCACCCCCGATCAGTTTCCCATCGTGGCATGACTTGCAATCAACCTTGATAAAAGCTTTAAGGCCTCGTTGTTCAGATGCACTTAAAGCGTCAGCATCACCCTTCATGAAGTCATCAAAACGGCTGGGCGTTATTAAAGTGCGCTCAAAGGCCGCGATGGCCTCGGCGATATTCTGGTAGGTGATCGCTTGTTTATGGCCGGGGAATGCCGAGGCGAAAGCATCCTTATACTCAAGAATACCCTGTATTTTTTTTACTACCGTTTGTTCGTCAGGCATACCCATTTCGATCGGATTAAGAATCGGCCCCTTGGCTTGTTCGACCAGGTCTTCGGCTCGGCCATCCCAGAACTGGCTGTCTTGCCAACCTGCATTCAGGACAGTTGGGCTGTTGCGGGTGCCTGATTCATTTCTTGCGCCAGGGGAGGTGGGCAGGTTATCGACGCCGGCAAAACCATTTTCGAGACGGTGACAGGAGGCGCAGGCTTGTTGGTTGTTGATAGATAGCCGTTTTTCAAAAAATAGTTTTTTGCCCAGTGCAATACGCTCTGGTGTGTCATTTTCTGATCCCGGCATGGTGGCAGGTAATGGCGAAAAATTGTGCTTTGCGCTACGTATCAGCCGGTCAATATCGCCAGCAAAAACGACAGGTGCCGCTAGTAACAGGAGGGGGATGACGATTGAAATGATGTGGTTCATGCCTCCTCGATTTCTCTATGAATGGAATATTCGAATTTGTCCGGGATAATTGAGATAGTGGTAACAGAAACTTACTTCACCCCTTTCTCAATTAGAAAACTGCTGTACTCCTTGTCGGTACCATTAATGTGGTTAATTAACCAGCCCTTGAGATATACTACTGCATTACTCATTGCCGTATCTTGATCCTGTTCATACTCAGAGAGCACTTCTTCCACTTTTTTGATCATCTTTTCATGCTGTGCCTTGTGCGGCTCAAAATCAGGATAATCATTCTGCTCCATTAAACCTTCTTCATAGGTGAAATGCGTCTTTGTATAATCGACCAGTTCATCCAGAGCTTCACGCTGAAACTCTTCACCCGTCGAATAATCCACAGCTGTCTGTAACTGGTTAATCAGTGCCAGGAGCTTTTTGTGTTGCTGGTCGATGGAATCGATACCCACACTATATTCATCCTTCCATTTAACGAAGTGTTTGGCTGCGAGCTTTTTGTGGATGAATGGAATAGTCACCAGGATAATCACCAGTAACCACGTCAATGGGTGTGTTGGACCTGCCATGAAACCCAGTATCACAGCCGTGATCAAGGTAAGGATGATCAGTGCAAATCCGAACATACGTATATTTTTATTCATGACAAAATCTCTTGTTTATAACTATTTGTTTTGATTATAAATAAACAGTTATATTGTTTTTGTACGTTATCTTATTTAACAATATAAGCTACATATAATCAATAATATGTTTTGGCATTCAGTCCTACTGAACGTGATTCCTGAAATTAGTGTGGATGATGGGACTCATATTTAAACTACAGAGCATTTTACTTGGTTATTAGGCTGTTTTGCAGGTGCTTCTTTTGTGATGCTTGATCTATATCAATGTGTATTTGGAGTAAAAGTAATAATTTTCTAAAGTATATTTAAGGATCAAAGTGGGTTGTGTAACCTGAGTATAACAATATAGTGACGAAGGCTGGTTCTCCGTCTGGAACGGTGAGAAACGAGAATCGGCCATTGTTATTGTTTTGGAGGTAGGGAGGCGAATCTCCTAGCCAAATCTCAAATCATAGACCAGAGGCAATACAATGAATCATTCAACAAAAGTGTATCTGGTAGGAACTGGACCCGGTGATCCTGAACTATTAACCGTAAAAGCATTGCGTCTATTGCAGAATGCCGACGTGGTCATTTATGACCGACTGGTATCCGAAGCCATTCTGGAACAGATTCCCTCCGGTGTTAGCCGTATCTATGTGGGTAAAAAATCTGGCAATCATAGTTTGCCACAGGACGAAATTAATCAATTGTTAGTTAATCTGGCTGAAGGCAAGCGTACTATTGTTCGCCTTAAAGGCGGCGATCCTTTCGTATTCGGTCGTGGTAGTGAAGAAGCACTGATGCTGGCAAAACAGGGTATTGCATTCGAAATCGTCCCGGGTATTACAGCGGCATCTGCCTGTACCACTTATGCTGGCATTCCACTGACACATCGTGGCCTGGCACAAGGTGTGCAGATAGTTACCGGACACAGTCAGGCAGATTTGCCACTTGAACTGGACTGGAAGGCATTGGCTGATGCGGATAAAACCGTTGTTATTTATATGGGATTGGCCAACATTGAATTAATTAGCCGTAAATTAATTGAGGCAGGACTTGATGCCAATACCCCGGCGGCCGCGATTCAGAATGGGACTACCGCACGCCAACAACGCGTATTATCGACTTTATCCATGTTACCTGCGGACACCAGGGCAGCGATATTACAGCCACCTGTTATTTTCGTAATTGGCAAAGTGGTTTCACTTGCAAATTCTCTGGACTGGTTTGTTACCGATGAGGCAATGGGTGACTACTTTGCGGATAGAGAACAAACACTGCATGGCTAGTAATAACCATAACAGTATATTTTTAAAGCTACTGTTAATGATAATAATGTTTATATTTTATGTTACCGGTTATGCTACTGATGCCTATCTAAATATATCCAAGCAACGCCGAGCCGAATTACATAATCTGTTAATACAGGATTGTGGTTCCTGTCATGGTATGACCATGAAGGGTGGGTTGGGCCCAGCATTAACGCCCGAGGTGTTAAAGCATAAATCACGGCAGATGATAGAAGTAACGATTTTACAGGGACGTCCAGGCACGCCCATGCCGCCATGGCAATCGATTTTAAATAATGAAGAAGTTCGTTGGTTAGTTGATGCCTTATACTCAGGTGTTACACCATGACCCTGTTTGGAAAATCATTTTTATTAGTTTGTTCGTTAAGCGTGTTAGCTGCATGTACCACGTTGCGTGGTACGGGTGATCTAGGTGTGGTGATTGAACGCGCAACCGGTAGCGTACAAGTCGTCGATACAACGCAGCGTGTATCACTTAAACAGGTTACTGGCTTGGGTGATTTATCCCATGCTTCGGTTGTTTACTCTCGTGATGCCCGTTATGCCTATGTGTTTGGCAGGGATGGCGGCTTGAGTAAGGTTGATATTCTTAGTGGTGATATTAGCAAACGTATTCTCCAATCAGGTAATAGCATAGGTGGTGCTATTTCCCAGAATGGTAAACTGGTAGCCGTTTCCAATTATACTCCGGGTGGTGTGAAAGTCTTCGATTCAAACACGCTTGAACTGGTTGCCGATATCCCTGCTGTTTATGGTAAAGCTAGTCAGCGATCCAAAGTGGTGGGACTGGTCGATGCTCCGGGGCAACGCTTTGTGTTTTCACTTTATGATGCGGGTGAAATCTGGCTGGCTGATTTCAGTAGTGCTAAGGCAGACATCACCCGGTTTAAAAATATAGGTTTACAACCCTATGATGGATTGATTACTCCGGATGGCCGTTATTACATTGCCGGTTTATTCGGTGAAGATGGCCTTGCACTGTTGGATCTATGGCATCCTGAAAAAGGCGTAAAACGTATCCTGAATGATTATGGTCGGGGTACGAAGAAAATGCCGGTCTATAAAATGCCTCATCTGGAAGGCTGGGCAATGACAGAAGATTATGCTTTTTTCCCTGCCGTGGGCCGCAATGAAGTGTTGGTAGTAAACCGACGCAACTGGAAGCAGATTGCAAAAATCCCAGTGCATGGACAGCCAGTGTTTGTTATGGCGCGCCCCGATGGCAGACAGGTGTGGGTCAATTTTGCTTATCCACGTAATGACACGGTACAGGTGATTGATACTGAACGATTACAGATCATAAAAACACTCAAGCCCGGGAAAGCGGTCTTGCATATGGAGTTCACACCACGAGGTGAGCAGGTCTGGATTTCAGCAAGGGACGAAGGGCAAGTCAGTGTTTATGACACTGAACGTTTTAATCGCATCACAACCTTACCGATGAAAAAGCCTAGCGGAATATTTTTTACCGATCGTGCGCATCGAATTGGTTTATGACAGTGGCGGATATCAAACATGCAAAGTACTCACACTGATACAACTAAATTAAATAAACAACAACTGGGTAGTCTGGAAAAGCATTTATTGAATGATTTTCAACATGGATTTCCTCTGGTGTCCCGGCCATTTCAGGCAATTGCAGAAAAACTGGGTACCACAGAAGAAATGGTTATTGATACGCTGGCTCAATTACAGCAACAGGGTTTTGTTAGTCGTGTTGGTGCGGTATTTCGCGCTAATAGTATTGGTGCCAGTACCCTGGCGGCCATGGCGGTACCAGAGGAACGACTGGAAGAAGTCGCGGCAATGATTAATGACTATAGCGAAGTCAATCATAACTATCAGCGTGAACACCATTTCAACCTGTGGTTTGTACTGACTGCCAGTGACGAACAGGTTCTCAATGCCGTGCTGGATGATATTGAGCATTGTAGTGGAATACCGGTGATGTATTTACCCATGCTGGAGGATTATCACATTGATCTGGGGTTCGATTTGAAATGGATATGAAAGTGAGACTTCGCCTACCTGCCTTGCCTGAACAGGCTATACTGGATGAACAGGATCAGGCATTGATTACCTTAATCCAGACAGGGTTACCTCTGAGTGCAACTCCGTATGCGGATTTAGGTAGGCAGCTGGGTATGGATGAAAGTGAAGTCATCACTCGCTTGAAACGACTAACTGATGAAAATATCATCAAACGTTTTGGTGTAGTAGTGCGGCACCATGAACTGGGATACCTTGCCAATGCGATGACAGTGTGGAATATTCCTGATGAGATGGTCAGTGAACTGGGATCATGCATGGGACAGTTCGAGTTTGTTACCTTATGTTATCAACGTCCGCGTCGCTTGCCCGACTGGCCTTATAACCTGTTTACTATGATCCATGGACAGGATCGGAGTGATGTATTAACAAACATTCAAACATTAATAGAGCGTTGTGGTTTGGAAAAAATTGATCATGAAGTTTTGTTCAGTACGCGTCGTTTTAAACAACGTGGTGCTATTTATCGATAATGCGACATCAGGCAAATAGAAGTTAATTAATGGATAAAATGGATAAAATGGATCGCAACATTATTAATATTTTGCAGACAGGTTTTCCATTAAGTGAAGAGCCTTATGCCGAGGTTGCTGTGCAACTTGGTATCACAGAAACAGAATTACTAAATCGTCTGTCTAGGTTACTGAAAGAAAAAACATTAACACGCTTTGGCCCAATGTATGATGCACAAAAGCTCGGTGGTGCATTCAGTCTTGTTGCCATTCAGGTTCCTGAAGATGATTTTGATAATGTTACTGAAGTGGTAAACAGTTACCCTGAAGTTGCTCATAATTACCAACGGGATCATGATTTTAATATGTGGTATGTGCTGGCGACCGAAACGCCTGAACAAATTGATGAAGTTAATCGTGACATTGAACGGCGCACCGGTTTGAAAGTATTCAATATGCCCAAGCTGGAAGAATATTTTATTGGCTTGCAGCTACGGGTTTAACAAAAACATATAATGGATACAGCAGTGGCACAGCAAACATCACAGACCGGGCAGGAAATCGTGCTGGATGAGTTTTTTTTAGATGATACGGATCGAAAGATTATTCATGCCACGCAATCCGGTTTACCACTTGAATCGCGTCCTTATGACCTTATTGCCGAAAGCATAGGCATCACAGGCAATGAAGTCAGACAACGTATGCAGAACATGCAACAACAAGGCATTATTCGCAGAATTGCCGCCGTGCCTAATCATTATGCACTTGGTTATAAAGGCAACGGCATGACGGTGTGGAATGTGCCGGATGAACGCATTGCTGAACTTGGAAAACAAGTGGGGGCTTTGGATTTTGTTAGTCATTGTTATCAGCGGCCAAGATACTTACCAGACTGGCCTTATAACCTGTTTGCCATGGTGCATGCCCATAATCGTGAAGAAGCCTTGTTGCTGGTCAAAAAAATTGCAGACTTACTGGGCGAGGCTGATGGTGGTCATGATGTGTTGTTTAGTACCCGTATCCTGAAAAAAACCGGTATGCGCCTGTTGCCCTGAGAGGCCCTTAGGAGATTAAGCATGTTTCGTATTAGCCAATATATGCGTGAGTTAAAAAATCCAACCCCGCTTGGCGCCAGACGTCATCCACCCGGCCCGGTGGTGATCTGGAACCTGATTCGTCGTTGTAACCTTACCTGTAAACATTGTTATTCCATTTCGGCAGACAAGGATTTCCCTGGTGAATTGAATACCCAACAGGTATTTGATGTCATGGATGAGTTGAAGGCATTCAAGGTGCCGGTGTTGATTTTATCCGGTGGTGAACCATTATTGCGGCCGGATATTTTTGAAGTCTCCAAACGTGCCAAAGACATGGGCTTTTACGTAGGGCTCTCAACCAATGGCACCATGATCGATGAATCCAATATTGATGCTATCGCAGCGATTGGTTATGACTACGTCGGCATCAGTATTGATGGCATCCGTGAAACTCATGACATGTTTCGTCGCAAACAGGGTGCGTTTGATGAATCCATGCACGGCATACGTTTATGTCATGAAGCCGGGATCAAGGTCGGTATGCGTTTTACCCTTACCATGGATAATGCTCATGAGTTACCTGAGTTACTGAATATCATGGAGCAAGAGCATATCGACAAGTTTTATCTTTCGCATTTGAACTATGCAGGGCGCGGTAACAAAAATCGCAAGGACGATGTGGTTCATCAATTAACCCGTAACGCGATGGATTTACTGTTTGATACCTGCTGGCAGGATATTGAGGCGGGACGTGAACGTGAATTTGTTACCGGTAATAACGATGCCGATGGCGTCTACCTTTTATACTGGATAGCAAAACATTTTCCTGACAAGCTGGAGCAGATGCGAGCCAAGCTAGCGCAATGGGGAGGGAATTCTTCCGGGGTAAATATTTCCAATATTGATAACCTGGGTAATGTACATCCTGATACTTTCTGGTGGGATTATTCATTGGGGAATGTCAAAGAGCGACCTTTTTCTGAAATTTGGCAAGATCGTTCTGATCCATTAATGGACGGATTAAAGTCCCAGCCGCGACCACTGCAAGGTCGATGTGGTGAGTGTAACTATCTTGATGTCTGTGGTGGCAATACCCGCGTACGTGCTTACCAGTTAACCGGTAATTTCTGGGCAGAAGATCCGGCCTGTTACCTGAGTGATGAAGAGATCGGAGTGGTAAGTACTGAGGAACGGTTAAAGGTTACGCCATGGTCGCGTCAACCCAAGCGGGCATGAACTATTTAGTAATTGGTTGAAAATTAGAAATAATACTCAATATGAAAAAAACTTTTTTGTACGCGCTTGTTACCAGTAGTTTGTTATTCAATTTCAGTAGTGGTTACGCACAACAGGCTTCAGCCCTCAAACTCTATACTCAACACTGCGTGAGTTGTCATGGTATTAATCGTTTAGGGGGAATGGGGCCAGCACTGTTGCCAGAAAATTTAAAACGGTTGCGGAAAAAAAGTGCACTTAAGGTGATAGAAAAAGGTCGTGCGGCCACACAAATGCCAGCCTTTGCTGGAAGCTTAACTGCGGAGCAAATACAGGTTCTTGCCAAATATATTTATACCCCGTTAGACGACGTTCCCAACTGGGGAATGGCCGAAATAAAACAATCCCACCTAATTCATTACAAGCAAGGTAGCCTGGGGGATAAGCCGGTTTTCAAGGCTGATATGTTGAACCTGTTTATTGTAGTAGAGTTGGGTGATCATCACGCCACGCTACTGGATGGTGACAAGTTCGAGCCGATACATCGTTTTAAAACCCGCTTTGCCTTGCACGGCGGACCCAAGTATTCACCGGATGGACGTTATGTTTACTTTGCCTCGCGCGATGGCTGGATCAGTAAATTTGATATCTATAACCTGAAAACCGTCGCTGAGATAAGAGCAGGGATTAACACGCGTAACCATGCTGTATCCGGTGATGGTAAAACCGTTATTGTAGGAAACTATTTACCTCACACACTGGTGGTACTGGATGCAGATGATCTGACGCCGCTCAAGGTTATCCCGGTAAAAGATAAAAAAGGTAAGTCTTCACGTGTTAGTGCCGTATATGCGGCTGTACCACGAAACAGTTTTATTGCAGCATTAAAGGATATTCCGGAGGTCTGGGAAATTTATTACAACGAGGAACATGAACCTGTTTATAACGGTTTAGTTCATGATTTTCGACAGGGCGAAGGTCTGGAAGATAAGACGCTGTTCCCAATTCGGCGTATTCTACTAGATGATTATCTTGATGATTTTCAGTTTGATCAGACTTATACCCATTTGATGGGGGCAGCACGTAATGCTAAAAATGGTCAGGTGGTTAATCTGGATATTCGCCGTAAAGTTGCTGACCTCGAGTTTACAGGTTTACCCCACCTGGGTTCTGGCATTACCTGGGAGTACCAGGGGCGCACTGTTATGGCAACACCCAATTTAAAGAAAGCCGAAATCAGTGTGATTGATATGAAGACATGGAAGACGATCAAACGTATTAAAACACTGGGGCCAGGCTTTTTCATGCGTAGTCATGAAAACTCACCTTATGCCTGGGCTGATGTGTTCTTTGGGCCGAATAATGAAGCGGTACATGTTATTGATAAACAAACACTGGAAATTGTGAAAACCCTGAAACCTTCTCCAGGTAAGAATGCGGCACATGTTGAATTTGATCGTTACGGTAAACATGTCTTGCTTAGTGTCTGGGATATGGATGGTGAATTGATCGTTTATGATGCCAACACATTAAAAGAAATCAAGCGCTTGCCAATGAAAAAGCCATCAGGCAAGTATAATGTGTATAACAAGATTAATCGTTCGGCAGGTACCAGCCACTAAATATCGATTAAAGCTGGATAATGATTCTGGTTCCCCCCAAGGGGCTTTCAGTTATTTGCATTTTTCCTTCATAAAGCAACAGCATATCACTGACCATAGCCATGCCCAGACCATGGCCGGGGATGTTTTGATCGGCGCGTTGACCACGCAATAAAATACGATCACGTTCTTGCTTGTCAATGCCCGGACCATCGTCTTCAATGGTCAGTTGCGTATGATTGTTTAAAGCATTAGCACTAAAGCATACTTTTCTGTCACACCACTTAAAGGCATTCTCCAGCAGGTTGCCCAGTAGCTCGAAAAGATCACCCTCATCAATTTTTATTTTTAGAGAGTCAATGATATCAAGTTGGGTATCTACTTGTTTATCTTTATGTACCTTGTTCAGAGTATTGATGATTTTCTCTGCAACAGGACGCAATAGTATGGCTTCAGCAAGTTGTTGTCGGCCGGCAGTAGCAGCACGTTGTAACTGGTAGTCAACGATATTATTAATCGTGTCCAGTTGCTCGGAGGCGGTATTTTTTTGTTCTATGGAGGTGCTGTCTATGATTCCTCGTAATACAGCAATCGGTGTTTTTAAACTATGTGCCATGTTACCCAGCGCATCACGATAGCGAGTCAATTGTTGTTGGGATGAGTCAAGTAATTGATTAAGATTATTGGTTAGTGGTGTTATTTCTTTGGGGTATTCACCCGATAAGCGCTGCGTCTTACCTTGTTCAACTTTCAGTAAGCCATCAGCGACATGGCGCAAAGGTTTCAAACCCCAGCGTAATATAAAAGCCTGAACCAATAGTAACAACACACCCATTCCAGCCAACCAGCCCCACAGATTTTGTCTGAAAGCGGCAGTTTGTTTATTTAACGTTTTCTTGTTTTCGGCAACCTGAAAAATATAATTTTGCTCTCCCTGTTCAGTTACCCACAGCGTGGAAAAACTGAGCAAGGTATAGGATTGCTGTTCATTAGCAACATGACTAAAGTGGAACTCACCAATTTTTATTTTAGCAGGAAAATCAATATGGGTATTGAGCATGGATTTTGATTGCCAAACCAGCATACCTTTGGGTGTGACAACGCGGGCATGAAGTGTCGAGTCAACAATGTTAAGGCGAGGCTCGGTAATTTCTTCAGGCAGAATTAGCTGGTTGTTACTACCCAGTTCGGCAGTGGCGAGTAAAGTATAAATATGTGTGCGTAAATTTTCGCGTTGCGCATTTTCTGCATTGTTACGGAAGGCTTTATCCAGCACCAGGCCAGTTAGTCCTAAAAACAAAATCAGGATGATGAATGCGGAAACCAGGATGCGAGAGTGAATAGAAAAATTCACGATGTAACTGATTCCTCGTTATTGGTTTGCTGCAAGTTCCAGCGATAACCACGTCCACGTAAGGTTTCGATAGGCTTAAGCTCACCAGCAGGGTCCAGTTTTTTTCTCAGGCGGCCCACAAAGACTTCAATTACGTTGCTATCACGATCAAAATCCTGATCATAAATATGTTCAGTCAATTCTGTTTTTGAAACGACTTTATCCGGATTCATCACCAGATATTCAACCACCTTGTATTCATAGGCCGTGAGTTCAAGTTCTTCATCATTAAGCGCAACGGATTGGCGTGAGGTATTAATCGTAATCGGGCCAAAGTTAATTGTAGGTTGGCTTACACCGGCAGAGCGACGTAACAAGGCACGGGTTCTTGCCAGTAACTCTTCGTTGTGAAAAGGTTTGACCAGGTAATCATCGGCACCGGCTTCCAGTCCTTCCACCTTATCTTGCCATTTACCGCGGGCAGTCAGAATCAGTATTGGAAAAGTTTTCCCCAGTTCACGCCATTGCTGAATCACTTCAATACCCGAGAGTTCAGGCAGGCCCAGATCGACAATTGCCAGATCAAATGGGTATTCACGACCCATGAATAATCCAGCGCGACCATCTTCAGCAACATCAACAGCATAGCCTTGTTTTTGCAGATACTGTTGTAGCTGCTCTCTTAAGTTCGGTTCATCTTCAATAATTAATAAACGCATAACAGGATCTACTGTGCATTAACTTTAAATATGCGAACTTTTCCGGAAGGTAGTAACACTTTTATAACATGGGTGTGTTTGCCACCTTTAGCAATGGTTTTGGCCGAGAGGATACGCCCGCCGGTCTGCTGTTTGATTTTCTGAACAGCCTGATCCAGGCTTTGGTTGTTATTCTGGCTTAACTGAAATAACGGGATGGACGAAGTTGGTGTGCTTGCCTGGGTAGCTGGACAGAGTAGTCCAATTAGCAAAACAATAATCGGCAAGAGTATGTGCTTCATTTTCTGTTTTCCATCTGGTGTATCTGGAGTTCAGGCTGTGGGTCAGTAAATTCACTGACCCGTACCTAAAGGATAACCAAGCTTTGCTCATACCACCAGATGAAATATGGTTTTAATGACGTGATACTGCATCACCCAGCATGGCACCAAAAATAGCACCACCGAAGATTGCTGCTGGATCACCATCACCAATATCATGACCAATGGCAGAGCCGATTAAGCCGCCTGCTAATACAGGTAGGGCGCTATGGCCATGATGGCGACCTTTCACTATTACTTTTTTATGCATACGATGAGATGGGGCATACGTTCTGTAGTGATACCCATGTTTACGATAGTGGTGCTTTTCAACCCGGCAACGTTCATGACCTCGATAGATGTGTTTGTCTACATACTTGTGTGGACGTTTCCAGTGCCGACGTTCAATAACTCTTGCATGACGGTCACTGTGGTGCTTGCGATAGTGACGATCTTCACGATAACGCTGTTGCTGCTTATAAGCATGTTTCCATTCGTGACGACGTTGATTTTCTCGAAAATGCTTTTGCTGACGGGGTTTTTCATAGCCACGCTCATGACGGTTATGTTCAGCCTGTGCCACGGAAACACTACCCATAGCGATAGCAATGATACCGATTGTGGTTTTGATTACTGTTTTCATTGTGGTTCTCCTTTTCTATCTATTACAGCTTTTGTTGCTGTTATGGAGAACTATAGACAGGTCAAGCTGAATCAAACCTGAATAAAGCTGACCACTGACATAGCCTGAATATGTCTGGCATTTAACCATAATATTTATATGTGTATAGCTACCCCACTAATTATCAAGACCGTCATGCCAAGGCAGAGATCTCACGATCTGTTGATCTGTATCAATATACCGTTTCTTCCATGGCTTACAGTTTAATTCCTTTAATGCGCCCTGGCTGGCACTGGCAACGTGGTGACAAATGGTTTCGAAACTTCAAATGAGCACTGAGAAACACACAATTGTTTATGCTTTACATGGCAACGGTTATATCAACTTAACTAACCGGTGTACGTTGCGGTGCAAGTTTTGTCCCAAATTCAATAAGCAGTGGGAGGTACAGGGTTATCCCTTACGTTTAACACCCGAACCCTCTGTTAACGATGTGTTGAAGGCTTTAGGTGATTTAACCCTGTATCAGGAAATTGTATTTTGTGGACTAGGTGAGCTGACATTGCTCCTGGATAACTTACTTGAAATTGCCGAGATGCTGAAAAAGCGGGGTGCCAGAGTACGCATTAATACTGATGGTCTGGCTAATTTGGTGCATGGCTATGACGTGACGCCACGGTTCGCAGGTAAGATTGATAGCCTATCCATTTCCCTTAATGCGCAAAATGAAGAGATTTACATTACGCACTGTCGGCCTCAACAAGAACATGCATATTCTGAACTGCTGGATTTTATTAGTTGCGCTCGCAAGCATGTCGCTGATATCACGCTTACTGCAATTGATGGTCTGGCTGGTGTTGATATTGATGCCTGTGCACAAATGGCGCAGCAGTTTAATGTCGCTTTTCGCCGACGTGTGCTTGATCAGGTAGGCTGATGTATTTAACCGATTACGTGACAACTTTCGGTCAGGCTATGCGTAAAAAATATGGCTATGCCGTGCATAAGCTGGCACTGGATGCTGAATTCACCTGTCCGAATCGTGATGGCAGTAAAGGACGAGGGGGTTGCAGTTTTTGTAACAATGTTTCATTCAGTCCTCATGGGCGTAAGCCTAAAACGATCCCGGAACAAATTACGACCGGACAAAAAGTTATCAGAAGCCAGAAACCCGTTGACAGGTTTCTGGCTTATTTTCAGGCTTACACGAATACCTATGCGGACGTTGCGGTATTAAAAATATTATACGATCAGGCATTGGCTCAACCCGGGGTGGTGGGTTTATCGGTAGGTACACGACCAGACTGCGTTCCTGATGAAGTACTGGACTTGTTGGCAAGTTATCAAGATCAGGGATATGAGATCTGGTTGGAGCTGGGTTTACAGTCTAGCTTTGATAGCACTCTGGATAAAGTTAATCGTGGACATGATTATGCCTGTTATCGAGAGGCAATCAAGTCAGCTCATGTTCGTGATTTATCGGTTTGCACCCATTTAATTATGGGTCTGCCAGGTGAAAGCGAGACGCACTATAAAACAAGTCTGAATCGAGTATTGGAAAATGGTGTTGAAGGATTGAAATTTCACCCCTTGCATGTAGTAAAAGGAACGCAGTTGGCTAATGAATGGCGGCGGGGTGAATATCAATCATTGCATTTTAATGACTACGTACAAATCGCCGCTGACTTGATTGAACTGACGCCAGCAGAGATTATTTTCCATCGTTTAACCGGAACAGCTACACCTAACATTTTATTATCTCCAGAATGGTGTTCAGGAAAGTGGAGTGTTTTAAATGCTATCACTGAAGAATTAAAAATACGTAAAAGTTATCAGGGGTCAAAATTAACAGGATAGGATAAATGTGTGCCGTAAAGAAAAAAAACGATAGATTTGGTTTGTCCCGCAGGAAGTCTTCTGGATAATATAAAAGGCCACACCCTGATATCAGGGTGTGGCCTTTTGAGTGTATTTCAGAATGATATTAAGTGGTCTGGTAATACAGGTTTTTATGCTGATATGGAGAACTATAGACAGGCCAGGCTGATTCAAATCTGAATCAGATAAAAAATAAAAAATAAAAGACGGTGATTATTGGGCCAATAATAGGGGGATACAGAGAGCTGGAATGTGAATGCTGTAGAAGAAACCTCACGCTATTTAGCGTACAGTTTAGTAGTACAACATCAATATTAGTATTTTCTAAAATAGCTGTAGTAAAGATGGTGTTCGATGACCCAGAGAAGTCTAAAGAGCAGCTTTTTACGGTACGTCAGTGTAGTCTTGCAGTGCCATGGGCTCGGATATACCAAAACCTTGTACATAATCGATACCAATGGCCTTTAATTCTTCGAGCGTAGCCTGGTTTTCAACATATTCGGCAATTGTTTGGATTTTCATTACCTGGCCAACCTGGTTTATGGCATCAACCATTGTCCGGTCTATGGAATCAGTGGCAATGTTTCGTACAAAATTACCATCTATTTTCAGAAAGTCCACAGGTAGCGTTTTCAAATACGAGAATGATGACATGCCGCTACCAAAGTCATCCAGGGCAAAACGACAACCCCTGTTTTTTAGTTCAGTAATAAAGTGAAGGGCTTGTGATAAGTTTGCAACTGCTGTTGTTTCTGTAACCTCAAAACAGATTTTTTCTACTGGGATGTTCCTTGATTCAAGTTGATCAGTAATAAATGACAGGAAGTTTTTATCTCCGATTGATGCACCGGAAATATTTATCGAGCAGGTCTCAAGGTTACGGGCTTGTTCCTTGTTATTCTTCAACCATGCAAGTGTATGTTTTATTACCCATCGATCAATGGTAGGCATCATATTGTATCGCTCAGCAGCGGAGATGAATGCGCCCGGAGGAACTAGCGAGTCGCCACTATTCATACGCAAAAGAATTTCAATAAAGGTATGGGTATTGACCGTATCATTGATCGGTGCGATGGGTTGGTAATACAGGGAAAATTCATTTTTTTCGAATGCTTCTTTAATACGGTTAACCCAACGCATTTCACCATAGTGCTGCGCAAGATCAGTATCATCATCATGATATAAATGAATTCTGTTACGGCCTGAATCTTTCGCCATATAGCAAGCTGCATCTGCGGCACTTAACGCGGTCTGTCTGTTTTCAGTACTGGAAGAAATTGGAACAACACCAATACTGACTCCAACGGAGAAGTTCTTTGTTTCCCAGCTAAAGCGAAAATCCTCAATGGTTTTTCTTATATCTTCTGCAAGTTCAAGGGCCTTGGCTTGTTTGCAATGAGGGAATAGTACACCGAATTCATCGCCGCCCAGTCTGCCAAGCGTATCACCTTGTCGAAGATGTGATTTTAACAGTGTGGAAAGTTGTCTTAGTAATTCATCACCGGCTATATGTCCACAGGTATCATTTACAATCTTGAATTGATCAAGATCCAGGTAACATAAAGCATGATGCGTATGGTCAACTTGTGTTTGATGAATGATTTGTTCAAGACGGGATTCAAATTCATGGCGGTTTATTAATCCGGTTAAGCTATCATGTGTAGCAAGATAATTTAGTTTTCTTTCAACCGCTTTTTCTTCCGCGACATTTCGAAATACAACCACACTGCCGATAACGGTATCGTCCTCGATTATGGGGTTGGTAGAAAACTGTACAGGAAAAGATTCACCAGTTTTGGTTTTAAAGAGTTCGTTATCAGAATAAAAGCTCTTTTTATCCTGCATGGATTTAAGCATTAAACATTCTTCAGATGGGATATTGTTGCCATTTTGATCAGACTCATGTATCAGTTTATAAATGTTTTTTCCAGCCACATCATCGCTGCTATGTCCCAGCATGTTAACAGCAGCCTGGTTAAGGAACTCACACTCCATGTTATTATTAATACTAATAATCCCTTCACTGGTAGAGTCAAACATGGTGTGGATATATTTGTCTCGTTGTTGGGATTCCCTGCGGGCCTTATCACGCTCTTCATAAAGCATTTGTGTATAAATTACCTGGGCGGTTTCATGTGCAATACCTTCAATAAAATTAATTTCTCTCTGCGTGAAGGTATGTTTGTATTGCTGGAAAGCAGACAGGATGACACCGATGGCTTTATTTTCGGCAATGAGTGGTGTTGTCAGACAGGAAGCTATACCAAACCGTTCACGTAAGGTGGGGCTGACGTAAGGGCTGGTTGTTGCATCATTAATGGCGATCGTCTGTTTTTCATTAAATGCTTTTACGGCTATGGATTTATCTTCAAGCCCAAGCTGGTAGTAGCCTTCCGGATTGTATTGTTCATTTGTTTGGGCAATACCTATTAACTTGTTTCTGTCTTTGTCAAAAAGTATCAAGAAGGTGGTGTCAGCATAGAGGGTATCCTTGCAAAGACTGAGTACTTTGTTGGAAATGTTTTCCAGCCTGTTGTCATAACCTGAATTAAGCAAGGTGTCACGGGTTAAAGAAAGTATTTCGTTATGGTTTTTAATATCGAGAAGTAAATCGCTATAGTTGTTAGCAATAAGCCCCAGCTCATCAGTTGATTTGGCCAAATACGTCCTGGGGTAAATTTCTGCGGAAGCGGTCAGTTGGCCCATAGCTTGTAGGGGAGCTAGTGACTGACCGAAACTGCGTGTAAAGAGTAAACTTCCTGCAATTGCAAGTATTTCCAATGACAACCATACCCAGAAGGTTTCAACTGTAAAGTATCCCGTTCGTGTCCAGTAATACTGAACAATCATGGTGTCGATAAGTAAAGGTATCAATGCACCGATTAGAAAGACTTTTGTTTTTATAGTCAGGTAAGGTTTATCGAGTTTTACTTCACCCGTTGCCAGGCCAAAAAGATCAAAAAGGCGAAAGAAGATAGGTAAGCCAACAATGATTGAAACTGTAAGGGCTACCAGGTGGATGCGAAACCAGTCGATAGGTTGGGCGACATAGTCACTGAAAATCTCTGCGCTTAAAATCACTGTAGCGGGAGCAATCATCAGGTAGGAGAGAAAGATACCCCAAAAATGAAGGGGAAAATTCTGTATGCATTTGATTACTTTTTCTTTGTTTAGATACTTTTGTGGTGGTTTTTCCAGGTAGATGACAATAGGCTGTATAAAGCGCTTGAAATATAGAACGGCGAAAACGAGACTGAGAATAATATAAGCGGGTTGAAGTGGCGTTGTCAGGATTACTAATATTTGTTCCAGACTTAATACGCCAATAAATAAAATAAAGCCCAGACCAAAAACAGGGGGAATAACCCAGGCAAGCAATATTAGTGATATAAACCGGGATTTGAATTCTTGGCCACTCATAATCATCCTTCTATTTTACTGATCTAACACTAGTGGCTGTATAAAAAAATAGCATTTTTTGCTCTGGATACGATTTATACTATAAATATTGGCGTTTTATTTCGAGCTCTTAAGGATTAATACACCTTTTTTCAGATAAAAAAAGACCACATATTCATGTGGCCTTTTAATTTATTTCATAAAACCTGATTAAGTAGTTTGGTAATACAGATTCTGGGGGTGATTGGCTTGCGCAAAGAAGAACCAACGTTCAGCAATCAGACCAACATATTGAACAACAAAAGCGGCAGCTAATACCAGGCCATCATTACTTTGTATGCCTTGCCACAACAGCAGAACAGGAACAATGAACGTCAGTACAATAAAGCCGTACTTGATGGTCTTCATAAATGGTGCACTTGTGTGATGGAAGAAGTCACGCGTATTGACGGCACCACCCATCATGCCCATGGCTTTTTGCTGGATGTTCTGGTGACGAATACCAATTGCTGTCTGGATGGTTGATTTCGCTTTTAAACGCGCATTGCGAATCAATGACCAGCCACGGGTAAATAAAGCACCGGCAGTGATAATAATTGCCCAGATACCATAGAAGTTCATCAACTCAGGTGCAGTCTGGCTGGCAAAAGCCGTGGCGAGCGTAAAGCCCGATGCGGTACCAAGTAATAAGTAGTTAATCACGGTTAGTGGACTTGACCATTCTTGCAGGAATTTAATCGCCGCATAGATCATGGCGGTGCAAATGAACAGTGCAAAGGTGGCAAGGGTACCTAAGCCACCAATCACGGTTGTCACATGCAAACGTGCACCGGTTTTGGTGGTGAATAAAATGGTATCCAGATCAAAGTAATGCATGACCGTGTAGATGATCACCAGACCCATCACCATAGGCAGGGCAATAACTTCACGGGATAACCATGAAGTACGCCACATGGCTGCAGCACGCCAGGCACGTTCTGGATGACCTAAGTGAAAGAATGAAGCAATCAAACCGCCAACCAGGAATACCATGGCAATCGCGCCACCTATACCATAGAAGCTGGCACTGTCCTGTGAGGGTAACAGTTCAACTGCGGCATAACTCTGGCCGGTAAATAAAGCCAGGAATAAACCCTGACCAACACCAATTAAGGTGGTTAAAAAGATAACTGAAAATGCAGGATGCATAATCTATCTCCTAAATTTTTAAAATTGTTAAACCACGTGGAACACAGGGAAACAATTTTTCACCTCGTGTTCCCCGTGGTTTAAATAAAAAATTACCAACTGGTTGAGTCATCCAGAGTCGGCGCATCAACAGGTTCACTATGACCACGTTCCTCTTTCTTGAGAGGATTATCGACACGCATTAACTCATCCTCATGGATGTGCAAGCGGGTTTTACGACGTGGCAGGTAGTGATTGGATGGCATGGTGCCCCATTCAGGCAACAGCGGGTATCCACCTTCTTCACGAATCGCGACAGATACTTCTGAATCCGGATTATGTACGTCACCAAACAAACGAGCGCTGGTAGGACAAGCCAGTACACAGGCTGGTTTACGTTCGGATTCCGGTAAGGACTCATCATAAATACGGTCCACACACAGGGTGCATTTTTTCATGACCTGCTGTTCTTCGTCGATTTCACGCGCACCGTAAGGGCAGGCCCATGAGCAGTAACGACAGCCAATACATTTGTCGTAATCCACCAGCACGATACCGTCTTCCTTGCGTTTGTAACTGGCTCCGGTTGGGCAGACAGGAACACAAGGGGGTTCTTCACAGTGCAAACAACTCTTGGGGAAGTGGACGGTTTCCGTATTCGGGAAGTTGCCGACTTCATAAGTTTGTACACGATTAAAGAAGGTACCGGTTGGATCTTTGCTGTAAGGGTTTTCATCCGACATGAAACCCGCGGGACCGGAAGTGTTCCACTCCTTACAGCTGGTTACGCAGGCATGACAGCCTACGCAAACATTCAAATCAATAACTAAAGCTAACTGAGTCATTATTTGGCTCCTTTAGTAAATTTGCCGGCAAAGTAGCCTAACCAACTACGACGTTTATCGGTACCAGGCAGTTGTGGCATGGTATCGAATTGCGGCCAGGTGACTTTTTCTTCAGATTCATTGGCTTTGTAAACACGAACCCGCACGTCATACCAACCGGCTTGACCGGAAATAGGATCCGAGTTGGAAATGTGTTCACCACATTCATTAACTGGCAGCTCTTCTGAAATCAGGTGGTTGAGCAGGAAGCCCTTTTGGGATTCGTTAGCATCTTTATCAAGATTCCAGGCACCGCTGGCTTTACCAATCGCGTTCCAGGTCCAAACCGTGCCGGGCTCAACCGCTTCTGAGAAACGACACATGCAACGGACTTTTCCGTGCATGGATTCAACCCAAATCCAGTCACCATCTTCAAAGCCATTTTTTTCACCCAGTGAAGGATGAACATGCAGATAGTTGTGAGCATGGATCTGACGCAACCAGGCGTTCTGAGAATCCCATGAATGGTACATCGCCATTGGACGTTGTGTGATCGCATTCAATGGATACTTATGTTTATCGGTTAACTGTGATTCCAGCGGTTCATAGTAGAACGGCAGCGGATCGAAGTAAGTTTCGACACGCTTGCGTAAATGTTCAGGTGGTTGTTTACCTTCACGTTTACCTTGTGCCGCGAGACGGAATTTCTGTAACACCTCTGAATAGATGTGACAGTTAATCGGTTCTTCATAACGGGTTAAGCGGTGTTCCTGCGCCCAACGCAGGTAACCACGGTTCCAGTTACGCATGTACTGGTAAGACTTGGGTAACTCATATTGGAATACACAGTTGTTTTTTTCGTACATTTCCCACTGGTTCGGGTTCGGTTCACCTTTCATGAACTTCTCGCCACCGGTACCGCGCCAGCCAGCAAGGAAACCGATGCCAGAACCTGGTTCAGTTTCAAAGTTAACGACAAAGTCTGGATAGTCACGGAACTTGCGCGCGCCATCGGCATGGGTGAATGCCGGAAGTTTCAGGCGAGAGCCCAGTTCAATCAGCACTTCCTGGAATGGCTTGCAGTCACCCTTTGGAGGTACGACCGGAATACGAACCGAATCAACCGGGCCCTCGAATTCAGAAATAGGACGATCCAGCATCGACATAACGTCATGGCGTTCCAGATAAGTGGTATCTGGTAGCACCAGATCCGCATAGGCCACCATTTCTGACTGGAAGGCATCCGCAACGATCAGGAACGGGATTTTGTACTCGCCGTCATCTTTCTTGGCGTTGAGCATTTTACGAACTTCAGCAGTATTCATGCTGGAGTTCCAGGCCATATTAGCCATGAAGATCATTAAGGTATCGATCTCATAGGGATCGCCATTTACGGCATTGGTGATTACGTTATGCATCAGGCCGTGCGCAGATAAGGGGTGTTCCCATGAGAATGCTTTATCGATACGTACCGGTTCGTTATTTTCATCCACAAACAGATCATCAGGATCGGCAGGCCAACCCAGCGGCATACCTGCCAAAGGTGTATTAGGTTGTACACCTTCAGGGCCTCTGGGGGTTTTAGCGCAAGGTGGAATCGGACGCGGGAAGGGCGCTTTATGACGGAAACCACCCGGACGATCAATCGTACCGAGGATGGTCATTAAGATACTCATGGCACGAATGGTCTGGAAACCATTGGAATGGGCCGCGGTACCACGCATGGAGTGGAAAGAAACCGGGTTACCGGTTACTGAGTCGTGCTCTTTACCCCATACGTCAGTCCAGGCAATCGGTAATTCGATTTTTTCATCACGTGCGGTAATGCCCATTTCATGCGCCAGACGACGGATAGTTTCAGCAGGGATACCGGTGACTTCAGCCGCCCACTCAGGGGTATATTCTTCAACACGTTCTTTTAATAACTGGAAGGACGACTTCACGTTAGTGCCATCTTCCAGAGTGTATTCACCTAATAAATAAGGATCCGCACCTTCAGAATGAGTTGCCACCGGCTTGTTGGTATTACGATCCCACCACAGTTTGTTTTGTGGGTCGAAACAACCTTCTTCGATATTCATATCTTCAACACGGATGAACATACCATGATCATCACTGGCTTCATCCTGGTTAACCAGCTCGGCTGAGTTGGTGTATTGCACCAGAAATTCGCGGTCATACAGGCCGGTTTTAATCAGTTCATGGATCAGGGCGAGGAATAAGGCGCCATCAGTACCCGGTTTGATAGGTACCCATTCATCGGCAATCGCCGAGTAACCACTACGCACAGGGTTAATGGAAATGAAGCGGCCACCATTGCGCTTGAACTTGGAAAGAGCCATTTTCATCGGGTTGGAGTGATGATCTTCCGCAGTACCGATCATAATGAACAGTTTTGAGCGTTCCAGATCCGGACCACCAAATTCCCAGAAAGAACCACCAATGGTGTAAATCATGCCCGTGGCCATGTTTACTGAGCAGAAACCACCGTGTGCCGCATAGTTGGGTGTACCGAAGTTCTTGGCGAACATGCCAGTCAGGGCCTGCATCTGGTCACGACCCGTGAACAGAGCAAACTTTTTGGGGTCGGTGGCACGCAGATGGGCCAAGCGTTCTTCCAGGATCTGGAAAGCTTCATCCCAGCTAATTTCTTCGAATTGAGCGTCGCCACGATCTGCACCTTCTTTACGCTTCAGTGGTTTGGTCAGACGAGCGGGAGAATATTGTTTCATGATGCCAGAAGCACCCTTGGCACAGATTATACCTTTATTTAGAGGGTGATCAGGATTGCCCTGGATATAACGGACTTCACCATCACGCAGGGTGACGCGAATACCACAGCGACAGGCACACATGTAGCAGGTGGTGTTCTTTGTTTCTATTCGACCTTCTGGGGGCTGAATCGGATTGTGCAGTACGGACATATTTGGACCTACTCTAAAAGTGATCGAACGCGCGATTATAGGGATCGCGAACGCTCCGGACTAATCAGCATTATTAAGTATATTATAAAATGATTATATACTGAATTAATACCTGACAGCGAATACCAGCAGATAACAAGTTTCTCTTGATTACATGCCAGATAGGCGAATAACCCTGATAAGGTTCTGTTTTATAGGGAAAAACACTCTGCTTAATTGCCCATAAATATAGTTGGTTTTGCCGGCTTCACCAGCAGATTGATTAAAAAATTAACAACCAGACACCTGAATAAAAATAAATTCAGCTTATGCGGTAGAAGATAGATCCGAGTTATGTTTTAACGTTAATGGATCAATGTGCCGACATGTAAAGAGTGCTAACTCATTAGAGGTTTTTTTATGTAACGATCATAGAAAATCGATTTAATTTTAAATTTTGCGATATCTGGCATGAAGGGTTAGGATTCGTTGCTTATAATAATTTATATAATAAAAATTAAAGGTTTTCACGCCATCTGCCGACATATATCACAATAATAAAATTACAATTATTTAAGGTGACGAAGGATTCCGTTGTCTTTATTTATTTTAGGGATAGCCTTGAAGTTGTTTTTATTGAACCAGCATATACTGAATAAGGTCGAATGGTTATGGTGGTTC
>Ga0224514_10000127_pt1 | contig 25493 bp, 22 predicted proteins | sample SF_May12_sed_USG_3_FD_169107 | JGI IMG/M metagenome (GOLD analysis project Ga0224514, IMG submission 169107) | Sediment microbial communities from San Francisco Bay, California, United States - SF_May12_sed_USGS_24 | ecosystem: Environmental > Aquatic > Marine > Sediment | place: USA... | reverse complement strand
GCCATGATGCAGCCATTCTGGGCGCCTTGCTCACGCAGGATACGGGTCAGCCGGCGGGTGTCGATATTGGCGATGCCAATGACCTGCTTGCTGACCAGATAGTCTTCCAGCGAGGACTCGCTGCGCCAGTTACTTGCCAGCAGCGGCAGGTCCCGGATCACCAGGCCCGAACAATGAATGTCAGCCGCTTCTTCGTCCCCGGCATTGGCGCCTACATTGCCAATATGCGGGTAGGTCAGGGTAACGATCTGCTTTGCATAGGAGGGATCGGTCAGAATTTCCTGATAACCGGTCATGGCGGTATTGAACACCACCTCACCACTTATCTGTCCTTCTATACCAATAGCAACACCACGGAATAGACTTCCGTCTGCAAGCGCCAACAGGGCCGCTTTCCTCAAGGAGACCTCCGCTTCTCATGTAGAAAACGGGAGGGCTCCCGTGGAGCCGTCCCGTTTTGGTGTGCTGATTAATACTGCCCGATAAACTGGCGCAAATTGTACTGGATGACAGCCCGGCATGTCTATGCCGGCAAGCTATTCCTAATGGGTAGGTAGACTCATAAAAACCGGATTCCCGATTCAGCCGACAGGAAGTCAGCGCCTTTGTATTATCCGGGATGCCTCCCGGCCTATTCTTTCAGCCCGAGCACATCCTGCATGTCGAACAGACCGGCATCATGTGCCATCAGCCAGCTGGCTGCGCGTACCGCACCGCTGGCAAAGGTCATACGACTGGAAGCCTTGTGGGCAATCTCGACGCGCTCGCCGTCACCGGCAAACAACACCGTATGGTCACCCACAATATCACCGGCACGGATGGTCTCGAAGCCGATTGTCTTGCGTGCCCGCTCGCCGGTATCGCCGACACGGCCGTAGACGGCACACTCCTTCAGGTCACGCCCCAGTGCATCGGCAACCACCTCACCCATGCGCAACGCGGTTCCTGACGGCGCATCCACCTTGTGCCGGTGATGCGCCTCGATCACCTCGATATCGACATCGTCGCCCAGTACCCGCGCCGCCATGTCGAGCAGCTTCAGACACAGGTTGACCCCGACGCTCATGTTCGGCGCCATCACAACCGCAATGTCGTTCGCCACGGAATCAATCTGCGCCTTTTGTTTCTCATTGAAACCGGTAGTGCCAATGACCATGCGTCGGCCTGCCCTGCGGCAGGCATCCAGGTTGGCCAGCGTCGGTTCCGGGCGGGTGAAGTCGATCAGCACGTCGAAGTCATCCAGCACGGCCTGAACATCCGCGCCGACTACAACGCCCAGCCTGCCGATACCCGCCAGTTCGCCGGCGTCACTGCCCAGCAGGGAACTGTCCGGGTGCTCCAGCGCCACGGTCACTTCCAGGCCATCGGCCTGCTGAGCGGCCTGGATCAAACTGCGGCCCATGCGCCCGGCGGCGCCGGTAATTGCGATTCGTGTCATCCGGATATTCCAGTTTCAGGTCAAGCCTGCATCTTGCCACAGGGAACACTGAGAACACAGGGGGGAAAAAACCGCCTGCCACTGTTTAGAGATTGCCGCGTCACTGCGTTCCTCGCAATGACGGGTTACGTATAGAAGTACTACCCGCCCAGGCCGTCGAAGAACTTCTTCACGCCGTCCACCCAGGAACTGGCCTGCGGGCTGTGGCGGCTGCCATCGGACTCCATCTCACTGGAGAATTCCTGCAGCAGCTCTTTCTGCTTGCGGGTGAGCTTGACCGGTGTCTCGACATTAACACGACAGAGCAGGTCGCCGACCGCACCCCCGCGGACCGGCTTGACCCCCTTGCCACGCATGCGAAACAGCTTGCCGGACTGGGTCTCGGACGGGATTTTCAGGTTCACGCGCCCGTTCAAGGTCGGGACCTCCAGCTCACCGCCAAGCGCAGCGGTTACAAAGCTGATCGGGACCTCGCAATACAGGTTACTTTCTTCACGCTGGAAGATCGGGTGCTGCTTGACCTGGATCTGCACGTACAGATCGCCGGGCGGCCCGCCGCTCTCGCCGGCCTCACCCTCACCGGCCAGCCGGATACGGTCGCCGGTATCAACACCCGCCGGCACTTTCACCGACAGGGTCTTGCGCTCCTGCACCCGGCCCTTGCCGTGGCAGGTATGACACGGATCGGAAATAACGGTGCCGCTGCCCTGACAATGCGGACAGGTCTGCTGCAGCGAGAAAAATCCCTGCTGCATGCGCACCTGGCCGTGACCACCGCAGGTGGTACAGGTCTTCGGTTCGCTGCCCTTCTTTGCGCCGCTGCCGTCGCAATCGGTACAGGCGACCTGCGTCGGTATGCGAATCTTCACCTCGGTACCGGCAACCGCGTCTTCCAGCGACAACTCCAGGTTGTAGCGCAGGTCGGAACCGCGGTAGACACGCTGACCGCCGCGGCCACCACCGCCACGCCCACCGCCAAAGATGTCGCCGAACACGTCGCCGAAGATGTCATTGAAATTGCCGGCACCGGCCGCACCCGGACCGTGGCCGCCACCGCCCATGGAGGGATCCACACCGGCATGCCCGAACTGGTCATAGGCGGCGCGCTTCTGCGAGTCACTCAGGACTTCCCAGGCCTCCTTGCACTCCTTGAATTTATCCTCGGCTTCCTTGTCATCAGGGTTGCGATCAGGATGATACTTCTGCGCAGCACGCCGGTAAGCCTTTTTCAGTTCGGCCTCGCTGGCATTCTTTGAGGCGCCCAGCACTTCATAGTAATCACGTTTTGACATTACGTTCCGGTTCTCTTTTGTTGCTTGCTGAGCGTATTACCACCACTGTTTACAATAAAAGTCCGGCACCGGTTTCTGCCGGTGCCGGACCCTTGAGACTGCCGCTACCGTGATGTGCCGTTACTTGCTATCGGCATCCTTCACTTCTTCAAACTCGGCGTCCACAACATCCTCACCGGCATCGGCCTGTGCTTCCGCGCCTGCCTCGGCGCCGGCACCCTGCTCCGCCTGTTCCTTGTAGACACGTTCGGCCAGCTTACCGGACTTCTCGCCCAGCGCCTGGGTCTTCGCCTCGATGGCTTCCTTGTCGTCGCCCTTCATGACCTCCTGCAATTCCTCGATGGCCGCCTCGATCTCCTTTTGCTCGGCTTCCTCGACCTTGTCGCCCAGGTCCTTGAGCGACTTGTTGGTGGCGTGGATCAGGCCGTCGGCCTGGTTACGCACATCGATGAGCTCGTGGAACTTGCGGTCCTCCTCGGCATGCGCCTCGGCATCCTTCACCATCTGGTCGACCTCTTCATCCGACAGGCCGCTGGAGGCCTTGATCTGGATCGACTGTTCCTTGCCGGTCGCCTTGTCCTTGGCAGACACATGCAGGATACCGTTGGCATCGATGTCGAAAGTCACCTCGATCTGCGGCACACCGCGCGGGGCTGGCGGGATATCGCTCAGGTCGAAACGACCCAGCGACTTGTTGGCCGTGGCCACATCACGCTCACCCTGCAGTACATGCACGGTCACGGCGGACTGGTTATCGTCGGCGGTTGAAAACACCTGGTTGGCCTTGGTCGGGATGGTGGTGTTCTTTTCGATCAGCTTGGTCATGACACCGCCCAGCGTCTCGATACCCAGTGACAGCGGCGTCACGTCGAGCAGCAGTACGTCCTTGACCTCGCCACCCAGCACGCCACCCTGGATCGCGGCACCAACGGCCACGGCCTCGTCCGGGTTCACATCCTTGCGCGGCTCCTTGCCGAAGAAGTTCTTGACCGTCTCCTGCACCTTCGGCATACGCGTCTGGCCACCGACCAGGATAATGTCGTCGATGTCAGCGCTGGACACGCCGGCATCCTTGAGCGCCATCTTGCATGGTCCGGTAGTACGATCGATCAGGTCCTCGACCAGCGACTCCAGCTTGGCACGGGTCAGCTTCATGGTCAGGTGTTTCGGGCCGCTGGCATCGGCCGTGATATACGGCAGATTGACGTCGGTCTGCTGGCTGGACGACAGCTCGATCTTGGCCTTCTCCGCACCCTCCTTGAGGCGCTGCATGGCAAGCGGATCACCGCGCAGGTCCATGCCCTGGTCCTTCTGGAATTCATCTGCCAGGTAGTCGATCAGGCGCTTGTCGAAGTCTTCACCGCCGAGGAAGGTGTCACCGTTGGTGGACAGCACTTCAAACTGGTGTTCGCCGTCGACATCGGCAATTTCGATAATGGAAACGTCGAAGGTACCGCCACCGAGGTCGTAGACCACGATCTTGGAATCACCGCGTTTCTTGTCCATGCCGTAGGCCAGTGCCGCGGCGGTCGGTTCGTTGATAATGCGCTTGACGTCCAGGCCGGCAATACGCCCGGCGTCCTTGGTTGCCTGGCGCTGGGAATCGTTGAAGTAGGCCGGCACCGTCACCACGGCCTCGGTCACTTCCTCACCGAGATAGTCTTCCGCGGTGCTCTTCATTTTCTGCAGCACGCGTGCAGACACCTCCGGCGGCGCCATGCGCTTGCCCTGGGCCTCGACCCAGGCATCACCGTTATCGGCCTTGGAGATCTTGTAAGGCACCAGGCCAATGTCACGTTGCACCACGTCTTCGTCAAAGCGACGACCGATCAGTCGCTTCACGGCAAACAGGGTATTGGTCGGATTGGTCACCGCCTGACGCTTGGCTGCCTGACCGACCAGCACCTCGTTTTCAGCGGCGAAGCCGACGATAGACGGGGTGGTGCGATCGCCCTCGCTGTTCTCGATAACCCGCGCTTCACCACCATCCATCACTGCGACACAGGAGTTGGTAGTACCCAGGTCAATTCCGATAATCTTGCCCATTTTCTCTAATCTCCATGTAACTACATGATATGTATCAAATTGGTTTTAACTCGCTATTACCCTTAAGTTGGGGACGGTATTCCCTGAAATCAAGGCCCGACGTGCATTTAGCCAGCAACCGGTGCCTTCGAGACAATCACCATGGCCGGCCGGATCAACCGCCCGTTAAGCAGGTAGCCTTTCTGCACTACCGTGATGACGGTATTCGGCGCCACGTCGTCACGCTCCTGGGTGGACATCGCCTGGTGGAAATCAGGGTCGAAAGGCTCGTCCTGCGGGTTCACTTCACGGATCTCGAACTTGTCCATGACGCTGGTGAGCATCTGCAGGGTCAGTTCGACGCCCTCCTTGTGCTTGTCGGTGTTTTCCGTATCAAACGCGGCCAGGCCCATTTCCAGGCTGTCCCGTACCCCCAGCAACTCGCTGGCGATTTTTTCAAGTGCGAACTTGTGTGCATTGGCAAGATCCCGCTCCGTACGCCTGCGCAGGTTATCCATGTCGGCCTGCAGGCGCATGCACTGGTCCCAGTGCTCGTCGGCCTTGCCGCGGGCATCCTCCAGCAACGCGGTGAGTTCCGCGTGGTCGTGTTCACCCTCTACTGCACCGGCCTCCGGCACTTCTTCCGCAACTTCATCGACTTCATTTTCTTTATCTGTCATAGACTTGCTCCACATTCCTGATATTCATTGCAATCAAGGCGGCAGGCGCGCTGCCGCCGACTGGATGCTGTCGATCGATATGGGGTTTATTCCTTGGTATTCAAGGCCGCACCCAGCAGGCGCGCAGTGGCATCAACAATCGGGATGACGCGGTCGTAGGCCATGCGGGTGGGACCGATCACCCCGAGCACCCCGAGTATCTGGCCATCAACGCTATACGGCGCGGTCACCATACTGCACTCATCCAGCATCTTGTAACCGGACTCCTGGCCAATAAAAATCTGGATGCCCTCGCCGTGCACACACTGGTCAAGCAGGTGCAGCATGTCACGCTTCCTGTTGAAAGCGTCAAACAGCTTGCGCAGCCTTTCGATATCGCACAGCTCCTGGAACTCCATCAGGTTGGTCTGCCCGGCCATGATGAAATCTTCATCGCGATTGGTTTCCAGTACCTGCTCGGCCATCTGCATCGCGGTATGCATCATGTCGTTCATGCTGGTTTGCGTTTCCTGCATCTCGTGCAGCAGGGCGGCGCGCACCTCGGCTAGGTCTTTACCGGCAAACAGGTGGTTGAGGTAGTTCGAGGCCTGCTGCAGGTCAGCCGCGCTGCACACCTTCTCGGTGCTCAGCACGCGGTTCTGCACCTCGTCCTTGCCGGTCACCAGGATGGCCAGCACGCGATTCTCCGACAGCGGCAAAAACTCCACGCGTTTGAACAGCGGGTGTTCATGCTTGGGCAGGGTGACCACGCCGGCCAGGTGCGTGATACCGGACAGCAGGCCGGACGCCGACTCCACCAGGTCCTTCGGACTCTGGTCAACATCCAGCTCGGCACGCATCCGCTCCACCGCACGCCGGTTCAGTGGCTGGACGGTCAGCAGCGTATCCACGAAAAACCGATAACCCTGCACCGTGGGCACACGGCCTGCCGAGGTATGCGGCGAGGCCACGAAACCGAGTTCCTCGAGGTCCGCCAGGACATTGCGAATCGTCGCCGGACTCAGCGTCAGACCGGCATCGCGCGCCAGCGTGCGCGAACCCACCGGCTGACCGTCCTGCACATAGCGGTCGATCAGGGCGCGCAGCATTTGCTGGGCTCGTTCGGAAAGTTCTGAAGGTGTCTCAGTCATGCGGTTGAATCGCGTCGAGGTCTCTGCTGACATGATAAAACATTTGGCACTCCCGCGGATAGAGTGCCAACAGTATCCGGCGCCGGCGCCCGCTACACCGGGAACGGTTGGCGCACCCGCGAAGTCATGGTAGTTTCGCTGCCATAACAGGCACTCACAGAGTTCATGACCATTCACTTCACCCGCATAGGGCTTATCGGCAAGACCAACGACCGCAAGGTGGCCTTCACCCTGCAGGCGCTGGCGCAGTACCTGCAGCAGCGCCAGGCCGAAATCCTGCTGGACACGGGAATCGCTCATCTGCTCCCGGACACCGGTCACCGCGTGGTGGAACGGGCCGAGCTCGGCGGCCTGTGTGATCTCGCTATCGTGGTCGGTGGCGATGGCACCCTGCTGAATACCGCCCGCAGCCTGGCAGAATCCGACGTGGCGGTACTGGGCGTCAACCTGGGCCGACTGGGGTTCCTGGTCGATGTCTCGCCGGAGGACATGACGCAGCAACTGGACTGCATCCTGGGTGGTGAATACATCGAGGAGCAGCGCACCCTGCTGCATGCGACCATGAGCCGTGGTGACGCGGTTCTCAGTGAGAGCACCGCGCTGAACGATGTCATCGTGCACAAGCGCGATATTGCACGCATGATCGAACTGGACACCTGGATCGACGGGCGCTTTCTGAATACCAACCGCTCTGACGGCCTGATCGTGGCAACACCGACCGGCTCCACTGCCTATGCCCTGTCCGGCGGCGGACCGATTCTGACCCCCAGGCTGAATGCCATCGCGCTGGTACCGATCTGCCCGCACACGCTGAGCAACCGGCCCATCGTTATCGATGACGACGCCGTGATCGAGATTATCCTGCATGAAGGCACGCTCGAGGCCAGTGTTTCCTGCGACGGCCAGGTCAGTCAGCCACTGCAGGCCGGCGATCGTGTGCGCATACGCAAACATGACCACTCCCTGCGCCTGCTGCATCCGCCGGGTCATGATTACTTTACCGTGCTACGGGAGAAGCTGCGCTGGAGCGAGCAACCGTGATGGCGCCTGCTACATGCTGAACCATATTCACGTCCGCAACCTGGCCATTGTCGACGAGATCGAGGTCGAGCTGGGCGGCGGCATGACCGCACTCACCGGCGAGACCGGCGCCGGCAAGTCCATCCTTGTCGATGCGCTCGGGCTGGTGCTGGGCGATCGCGCCGAGGGCAAGGTCATTCGCCACGGCGCCGGGCGCGCTGAAATTTCCGCGTCTTTTGATATCAGCGGACGGGAAGGTGTCGGCAAATGGCTGGCACAGCGCGACATGGACCTGGACGGGGAATGCCAGTTGCGGCGCATTATCAACCGCGATGGCCGTTCGCGCGGCTACATCAACGGTCAGCCGGCGCAGATGCAGGCATTGCGCGAACTGGGCGAGCAGCTGGTTGATATCCACGGCCAGCATGAACACCAGTCACTGTTACGCAGCGCGATACAGCGGCAATTACTGGATAATTTCGGTGGTTACCCGGCATTACTGGCCGAGGTCACGACACTGCACCGGGAGTGGCAGCAGGCACACGCGGCACTGGAGTGCACGATCAGCAGCGAGACCGACCGGGATGCCCGCATCGACCTGTTGCGCTACCAGCTGAACGAGCTGGAAGCGCTCGGGCTGTCCGTGCAGGACATCGCGTCCATAGATGAAGAGCATACCCGTCAGGCCAACGCGGGACGCCTGCTGGAGGCTGCACAGCGCGGGCTGGAACGACTCGACAGCGAGGAAGGTGATTCCGCCGCCAGCCTGGTCAACCGCACACTGGACGAAATCGGCGAACTGACCCGGCACGACAGTGAACTGGACGACACGGCAAGGTTGCTGGGTGAAGCTGCCGTACTGGTGCAGGAAAGCGTGGATGCATTACGCCACTATGCCGAGCGACTGGAGATCGATCCCGAACGCCTGCAATGGCTGGAACAACACATCGGCACCCTGCATGACCTGGCACGCAAGCACCAGTGCAAGGCGCTGGAATTACCGGACATAGAGACACAGCTGCGCGGCGAACTGGAAAGCATCGAGAACGCCGATGCCAACCGCGAAAAACTTGCACAGCAGCTGGCCCAGCTGGAACAGGACTACCGCACGGCAGCGAAGAAACTCACCACGAAACGCCGACAGACTGCAAAGACGTTTGGCAAGGAGATTACCGCGGCCATGCAGACGCTTGGCATGGCCAGCGGGGTATTCGAGGTGAGCATCAGCCCGCGCAGGGAAGACCGGCCCGGGCCGTACGGCATGGACAATATCGAATTCATGGTCAGCGCCAACAAGGGACAGCCGGTGCAGCCGCTGGGCAAGGTTGCCTCTGGCGGCGAACTGTCACGCATCAGCCTGTCCATCCAGGTGATCTCGGCAGACAGCGCCGTCATCCCGACACTCATTTTCGATGAAGTTGACAGTGGTATCGGTGGCGGTGTTGCCGAGATTGTCGGAACAAAACTGCGCGCGCTGGCCGGTGACCGCCAGGTACTGTGCGTCACCCACCTGCCGCAGGTAGCGGCCATGGCCCATCAGCAACTGCAGGTCAACAAGCTGTCGGGCGACGAAACCACGCACACGCGCATCCGCGTACTGGACGAGAAGGAGCGTATCGAGGAACTGGCGCGCATGCTGGGCGGCGTGAAGATCACCCGGCAGACGCGCGAACACGCACGTGAAATGCTGGGACTGGCGGGCGCCACCAGCGGGAAACCGGCGCGGCGCAAAAAGAGCCAGGCCTGACCCCGCCCGGCCGAATTGCGTCAAGGAGCCGGGGCGCTTACTTGTCCTTGCAGTTACTGCAGATACCGTACATGTACAGACAGTGATCGGTCATCTCGTAACCGAGCTCACCGGCAATCGCCTGCTGGCGTTTTTCAATCGTCTCGTCGACGAACTCGTCCACGCGGCCACACTTGAGACAGACGATGTGGTCGTGGTGCGTGCCCTGGTCGAGCTCGAATACCGAGTGACCACCCTCGAAGTGATGGCGCTTGACGATCCCGGCCGACTCGAACTGGGTCAACACACGGTAAACCGTGGCAAGACCGATATCCTCGCCCTCTTCCAGCAGCGCCTTGTAGACATCTTCCGCACTGTGGTGGCGGCTGCTGCTGGCCTCCAGGATATCGAGGATCTTCATCCTGGGCAGGGTGACCTTCAGACCAGCCTTGCGTAACTCACTGGATTCCAATGTCTGTTCTCCCTTTAGTGATGCCATTGATGATGAACTTGGGGTATCATCCTGCCGGTCATTTTTGAGAACCGGCATACCCCTGAATGAAAACGCCTCTCATTCTTATTATAACCTGCTTTTCCGTCCTTTGGCTTACCGCCTGCTCAATTGCAGACTGGCGCCTGGTACACCGCATCGACGTGCAGCAGGGCAATGTCATCAGCCAGGACGCGCTCAACCAGCTGACACCCGGCATGACGCGCCGCCAGGTGCAGTTCGTGATTGGCTCGCCGATGGTTGCAGACGTGTTTCACCAGGATCGCTGGGACTACATCTATCTCATGCAACCCGGCGGCGGAGAAGTCAGCAAAGAGCATGTGACGCTGTTTTTCGAGGACGACACCCTGGCCCGCATCAGCGGCACCCTGCGCCCGCAACAACCGGCAGACGATGCTGCCCCGGCAAAGCAGCAGGTTACGCTGGTGGTACCGCCGGAAGATCGAGTGCCGCCGGGGCTGCTCAACCGTTTCTGGCACTGGATTACCTTTCGCAATATTGACGAAGACGGTCTGAACTGACCGGCGGCCGACCGGGCTCAGGCATCCCCTGCAGCCGCGGCGCCCTTCTTCATCACCTTGCCCTGTGCGGCGCGCTTCTTTCTGACTTCCTTCGGATCGGCTATCAATGGACGGTAGATCTCCACGCGATCACCCGCATACAGAGCGGCATCCAGCTTCGCCAGTTTGCCGAACACGCCAACCTTGTTAACACCCAGGTCTATCTCCGGGAACTTCTCCAGCATGCCCGAGGCATGGATCGCCTGTTCCAGCGTGGCATCCGGCGCCACGTCCAGCTTGAGGATAAGCTGTCGGCCCGGTAGTGCGTAGGCGACCTCCACGGGAATGCTGTCAGCGCTGGCCATAGACCTCGGCCGCACGTTTCTGGAAGGCATCGACCAGCGAGCTGGCAATCTGGCTGAACACCGGCCCGGTCACCATGCTGACCACTTTACTTGAGAAATCATATTCCAGGTTCAGGGAGATCTTGCAACCGGCATCGCCGAGCGGTTCAAAACGCCAGCTGCCCTGCAGCTCGCTGAACGGTCCCTCCACCAGCTGCATGAGGATGGCCTCATTACCGACATGGCGATTACGTGTTGTAAACGACTTTGACACGCCACTCACCGCAAAGTCGATACGCGCACACACCTCGTCATCCTCGCGCGACATCGTTTCCGCATCACTGCACCAGGGGAGAAAACGCGGATAGGTATCGACATCACTGACCAGGGCAAACATTTCCTGCTGCGTGTAGGGCACGAGTGCCGAGCGCGTTATAGATTCCAAGTCCGATACCTGCATTAATCAAAATGTCTTCAGATGATGCCGATGGCATGCAGAAATACAATCGTGACGCCAATCGGCGTGATATAGCGCACCAGTATTCGCCACAACGGATACCAGAACCGCTCACCCATCGCCAGTTCATCGACGCTGGATTCGCGCGACATTTTCCATGCCGCAAATAGCGCGATCAGCAGGCCACCGAGCGGCAGCATGATATTGGCAGTCAGGTAATCGAGCAAATCGAACAGGGTCTTGTCGGCAAGCGGCTTGAACCCGGACCAGATGTTGAATGAAAAAACCGTCAACAGACCGAACGACCAGGTCGCGATACCGGCCAGCACCGACGCATTCACCCGGGTCATGCTCCGGTTCTCGACCAGCCAGGCAACGGCGGGCTCGATCAGCGAGATTGCCGACGACCAGGCGGCGAACACCAGCAAAACAAAAAACAGCATGCCGAAAAAGGCGCCGTAGGGCATGTGTCCAAAGGCGATCGGCAGTGTCTGGAAAATCAGGCCGGGGCCGGCCCCCGGTTCCAGTCCATTGGCAAACACGATCGGGAAAATAGCCATGCCCGCCATCAGCGCCACCAGCGTGTCCATCAGCGAAACAGCAATGGAGGTCTTGGCAATCGAAATCCTGTCGGGTAGATAGGAGCCGTACACCATGATCGCGCCCATGCCAAGACTGAGCGTGAAGAAGGCATGCCCCATGGCGATCAGCACACCGTCGGCCGTGATCTTGCTAAAGTCAGGCTGAAACAGGAATGCCACCCCCTGCTCAAATGATCCGCTGTTCCAGGCGTAGCCAACCAGGATCACCAGCAACACGAACAGCGCCGGCATCAACAGGCGCACGGCCTTCTCCAGGCCACTGCGCACACCGCGCGCGACCACGATCATGGTCATGACCATGAACAGCGTATGCCAGGCGAGCAGACGTTCCGGCTCACTGACCAGGTTACTGAAGATGCTTTGCACCCCGTCGGCCGTCAGCCCGGTAAACAGGCCGCTGCCGGCACGAAACACATAGGCGAGCGCCCAGCCGGCAATCACGCTGTAGTAGGACAGGATCAGGAAACCGGCAAGCACACCGGCCCAGCCCAGCCACTGCCAGTGCGGACTGGCGTTTTCCTCCCCCGCGAGGTGGCGCATGGTATTGATCGGACTGCGCCGGCCACGCCGGCCCAGCATCACCTCGGCCATCATGATTGGAATACCGATGACCGCGATGCACAGCAGGTATATCAGTACAAAGGCGCCACCACCGTTCTCGCCGGCGATGTAGGGGAATTTCCAGATATTGCCAAGACCGACCGCGGAGCCGGTTGCAGCCAGAATGAATGCCAGGCGGCCGGACCACTGGCCGTGTATGGGTTCGCGCTTGGTTGCCATGTTGCTCTCCATTGACCGACGGGTTTGGGCAGCACGGGCATTGTCCGTGAAATGCACGCCTATCACAACCGCCGGCAGCACGGTAAGATGCGCCCTGTCCCGCTTGATATACTGCACCGATGGCAAAGCAGAAAACCAAGACCCCCTCGAGCACCATCGCGCTCAACAAGAAGGCACGTCACGACTATTTTATCGAGGACCGCTTCGAGGCCGGACTGGCGCTGCAGGGCTGGGAGGTCAAGAGTCTGCGCGAGGGTCGCGTGCAACTGACCGACAGCTACATCATCATCCAGAACAACGAGGCCTGGCTGTTTGGCTTCCACATCGCGCCGCTTTTGAGCGCCTCAACACATGTCACACCGGACCCCACCCGCACCCGCAAGCTGTTGCTGCATCGACGTGAACTCGACCGGTTGATTGGCGCCGTCGAGCGCAAGGGATATACACTCGTCCCGCTGGCGCTGTACTGGAAAAAAGGCAAGGCCAAGCTGGAGATCGCGCTTGCGCACGGCAAACAGGCCCACGACAAGCGCGCCACCGAAAAGAACCGCGACTGGCAACGTGAAAAACAGCGCCTGATGCGCGGGCGCTGAGAAACAGAACCCAGGGAGGCGAACATGAAAAGACCGGTCTGTTATTTAACACAACTGTTGCTTATGCTGATGTTTACCGGCAGCACACTTGCGGAAGACACCTACAAGGACATCGAGATTGTTGCTACCAGGGCCGGCCCCGGTATTTACATGCTCACCGGCAAGGGCGGCAACCTCGGCGTATCGGTCGGCAGCGACGGCGTTTTCCTGGTCGATGACCAGTTTGCTCCACTGACCGGTAAGATCCGTGCCGCCATTGCGGCACTCACAGACCAACCGATCAGGTTTGTACTGAATACCCACTGGCACCCGGACCACACTGGCGGCAACGAGAACCTGGGCGGCGCCGGCAGTGTGATCGTCGCGCATGACAACGTACGCAAACGATTGTCGGTGGACAATTTCATTGCCATGTTCAACATGCAGGCCACGGCAACCCAAAAGCCGGGGCTCCCGGTCATTTCATTCAGTGACTCGCTGACCTTTCACCTCAACGACAATGACATCCTGGTTCGCCATGTCGAACACGCACACACCGACGGCGACGCGGTGGTCTGGTTCCGGCAGGCCAACGTGATCCATACCGGCGATGTCTGTTTCTCCGGCATGTACCCCTTTATCGACACCAACAGCGGCGGTTCGATTGATGGCTACATCCAGGCCATCGACACCGTACTGTCCATGGCGAATGACAAGACAGTGATCATCCCCGGACACGGCGCCATCACCGACAGCAAGGAACTGGCTGTTTGGCGAGACATGCTCAAGACCGTGCGCAACCGTATCGCGGCAAAGATCAAGGGAAAAGCGACGCTGGAGGATGTTCAGGCAAGTCGCCCGACCGCGGAGTTTGACGAACGCTACGGCGGCGGTTTTATCAACAGCGAAACGTTTGTCAAAATGCTCTACGAGGACATGACTCAGGGTGACGGCTGATCCGGCACCTTGCCGGCCCCTGCCCCGCCGCCGTTCGCATTCATTGCTTCCAGGCGCGCAATCAGGCCATCCAGGCCCTGCTCCCTGATTTCGCGTGAAAAACCGGAGCGGTGGGAAGCAACCAGACTGACGCCCTCAACCGATATATCGTAGATCAGCCAACCATCCCCCGGATTATGCAAACGGAAATTGAGGTGAACCGGCGGCCCGCCCGGCTGTTCGACCTCGGCCGCGACCACGGAACGGTCCGGACTCGATGAGGCGCGCGACGGCATGAAGTGGATCTCGTTCTCCCGGTAATTGTTTACCGTACGCAGGTAGGTGTTCAGTAATAATTCGCGGAATTGCGCCACAAAGCGCGCACGCTGCTGCGGGTTGGCACGGCGCCAGTGCTTGCCCAGTGCCCACTGCGCGACGGCGCCGAAATCGATGCGCGGCAATACATAACGATCTGCCAACGCACGCACCTGTGCAATGTCACCAAGCTGACCGGGGTCCTTGCGAATCTCCGCAAGCACCTGGTCGGTCATCTCCTGCAACATGGCCTCCGGACCGGCATCAGCCTGCAGCGGCCGGCTGACTGCCATCGAAAACATGCAGATGAACAGGAAAACGCGCCATGGGTGCTGTCTGTAACTTTCCATCGTAAGCCTCATTGTTGTGATTTTTGTTTGGCGCCAAGCGACTCCAGAACATACACTTTAAACGACTGAACAGAACTCACGAATAGTACCTTCGGGCAGGTTCAGTCATTAATTAGCAGGAGAATCCCCGACTGACAAGTCGGTGACACCTTAATCATCATGGAAAATACATAACACCATGACCGGAAAGCTTAAAGAACCCCGCGTAATTACCGATCACCGGCGCGAACCGGTGTGCATCCTGCCCGCGGGCTTTTACCTTGATGATGCGCGCTGGGACAGGATCTGGGAGCGCTTCGAGGCAAAGGGCGAGGCCCTGTCGCACGCGGACCTGCTGGATCTGTTCCCGGACGAACCGGTACTGCAAGGCCGAAAGGTGTAGGAGCGCCTTGCAGGCGCGATTGGGGTTGCGCCGGAATTCAATCACGCCTGCAAGGCGCTCCTACATTCCGGCCTGCAATGCCTCGATACGCGCTTCCAGCGGCGGGTGGGTCATGAACAGTTTCTTTAATCCGCTCCCAAGCCCCCCGGCAATTCCAAAGGCGGCAAACTCACCGGGCAGGTCATGCGGATTGTGTGCACGCTGCAGGGCCTGCAGCGCACCGATCATTTTCTGCCGGCCAGCCAGCGTGGCTCCACCGGCATCGGCACGGAATTCACGCCGGCGCGAGAACCACATCACGATTGTCGAAGCCAGAATGGACAGGAACACCTGGGCAACAATCGAGGTAATAAAGTAGGCCGGGCCGTAACCGCGCTCGGTCTTGAACACCACACGGTCCACCACGTGGCCGATTACGCGTGACAGGAAAATCACGAAGGTATTTACCACGCCCTGGATCAGGCCCATGGTCACCATGTCGCCATTACTGACGTGGGTGATTTCGTGTGCCAGTACCGCCTCGACCTCGCCGGCATCCATGTTTTGCAACAGGCCGGTACTGACCGCGACCAGCGCCTTGTTCCTGTTCATACCGGTGGCGAAGGCATTGGGTTCCGGGGCGTTGAAAATACCCACTTCCGGCATGCCGATGTTCGCCTGCTGCGCCTGGCGCTTTACCGTGTCGACCAGCCACTGCTCGGTGCGCCCGGCGGGTTGCTCAATAATCTTCACGCCCATTGAGCGCTTGGCCAGGAACTTGGACATTGCCAGCGAGATGAATGAACCGGTGAAACCGATCACGGCGGACATCACCAGCAGCGCCTGCAGGTTCAGGTCCACCTGGTTCTCCGCCAGGATCCCTTCCAGCCCCAGCAACTGGAACACCACGCTGACTACCACCAGGATCGCGGCATTGGTTGCCAGGAACAGAAAAATTCGCATCATGATCAGTCACCTCAAAACATGTCGGAAAAGCCAAGCGTAAGTATAGAGAAACTCTGATTTATTCGTCATTGCGAGGAACACAGTGACGAAGCAATCCTTGTCACGAGGCTGCGCAATAGCCGTGGTGATCTCATGGAGATCCCTCGCACCAGCTCGGGACGCCTTCGGCAGATTGCCACGCTGCGCTCGCAATGACAGACATATTTTAAATCAGAGTTTCCTGAATAATCCCAGCCCTTGACAGTCTAATTGGGGCCATTGAGACAAATTTCAAGCAGGGAACTTTCCGGCCGCTGTGCTATCCTAGTTACTACTTTGGGGGCGACCTGGCTTCGACGTGGGTTACGAAACCTGAGGTGCATGCCGAGGCGCAGATAACCTCGTAAATCCAGCTGCAAAAACTATAGTTGCCAACGACGACAACTACGCACTCGCAGCTTAAACCCCTGTAGGGTGCCGTCTGACCGGAGCCGTGCTTGTGCGTCCGGGTCCTTCGGGACATTCAGGCGTCGACTCTCACAAGATCGCGATGAAGCACGTCCGGGGCTGATTCGCTAAAACTTTACGGAATCGCTGATTGTCTTCCCTGCCCGTCGGGTAGCAACCAGTTAAATTAATAGACGTGGATAAGCATGTAGAGCCGATGGCAGAGGATTTGCGGACGCGGGTTCGATTCCCGCCGCCTCCACCAAACACGAAACGCCACCGCAAGGTGGCGTTTTGGGTTTTAGGAACAGCCAGTCACCCGTCAGGGCGGCAAAGCACAGCGTCACACAGCAACGGCTGCACACGGGGAAAGGGTCATGAGTGGCACGACCAGGCCCACCCCTGCTGGCCTTGCATCGCTCAGCCAGGGCATTCAGTACCGATAAACCTGACATAGATCAACACATGGCAGGGGAAGCCGGCGCACACTCTACTTGACCCAGATTCAAATCGGAGTAATAATGAGAACCATTCTCACTTGTATTATCGTTAAAAGGCATAGGTAACCACTTGAATAATATAAATCTTTCCTGTCTTGGCATCGGTGAACGCGCCTTCATCACGGGTATCCATGCCCCGGACGGCACCCGGCAGCGCTTGCAATCGATGGGGCTGCGCACCGGTCGCGAGGCCGAGGTCATCCGCAGTCCGCGGCTTGGTCCCATGCAGATCCGCGTGGGCAGTGTTCACCTGATCATGCGTCGCAGGGACGCCGCACGCGTCGCCATCTCCAGCGGGCAGTGAAACGTCTCGCCATTGTCGGTATGCCCAACACGGGCAAATCGACATTCTTCAACCGGCTCACCGGTTCCTCCTCACGCGTCGGCAACTGGCCCGGCGTCACCGTAGACCTGCTCAGCGCACACATCGTGCTGGGCGGCACGGCGGTCGAGGTAGTCGACCTGCCCGGCATCTATGACCTGCACGGATTCTCCGAAGACGAACAGGTGGTACGTAACTTCCTGGAGAACAACCCCGTCGACCTGATCGGCGTGATACTGAACGCCACCCAGCTCGACCACCAGCTACCGCTGGCGCTGCAATTCTGCAAACTGGGTGTCCAGCCGCACATCCTGATCAACATGATCGACGAGGCCGACCAGCTCGGCATTCGCATCGATGCCGACGCACTGTCCGCTGACCTCGGTTGTCCTGTGCACTTGCTCAGCGCACGGCACGGCACCGGTTTCAACGAAGTGCGTGAATCGCTTGCCGGGAGAGTCAACCAGGCTCAGCACCGGCCACTGGATGAAATGCGTGACTGCCTGCATGCCGACGATGAAATCGTGCAGCACTCGGATGCACTGATCGGACGCTGCGTTACCGCACCCAGCGTGCTGGTGCGCAAGATGACCGAACGCATTGACCACGTACTGCTGCATCCCGTACTCGGCCTGCCGCTGTTTTTCGCCATGATGTTCCTGGTGTTCCAGGCCGTCTACACGCTGGGTGGACCATTACAGGATGTGGTCGCCTACCTGCTTGGCAATTTCAAGGGCTGGGCACTGGAACCGCTGGCCGCCACGCTGCCGGCAGCCCTGTACGGCTTCCTGATCGAAGGCCTGTATGACGGCATCGGTACCGTCGCCTCCTTCGTGCCGGTGATTATCCTGTTCTTCTTCCTGATGGCGATCGTCGAAGACAGCGGCTATCTCGCACGCGCGGCCTTTCTCACCGACTCGCTGATGGCACGCATGGGTCTGGATGGACGTGGCTTCGTGATGATCCTGATGGGCTTTGGTTGCAACGTCCCGGCGCTGATGGGAACCCGTGTCATGCGCAGCCGTGCACTGCGCTGGCTGAGCATGCTGGTCATCCCGTTTTCGCTGTGCTCGGCGCGCCTGCAGGTGTTTGTGTTTATCACCACCGCACTGTTCACAGCACAGCAGGCCCCGCTGGTGCTGTTCTTCATGTACCTGGCGAGCTTTGCCTCGGCGTTCCTGACCGCCACGCTATTCGGCCGCCGCTTCAAGAGCGACGAGCCGTTCGTGCTGGAACTGCCCCCCTATCGTACGCCGGTACTGAAGCAGGTGTTGCTGCGTGGCTGGCACGAAATATCACACTTCCTGCGCCGCGCCAGCACCTTCATCATCACCGGTGTGGTACTGGTGTGGATCCTGACCCACTACCCGGAAGGCAGCACGCCGGGCGGCGCCGGCACCTGGGCCAGCCTGATGGGTGACTGGATGAAACCGGTACTGGATCCGATCGGCATCAGCGCCGCCATGTCAGTGATATTGCTGTTCGGCTTTGTCGCCAAGGAGATTGTTATCGGCGCCATGGTTGCCATGACCGGCCTGGAAGGTGCCGCATTGAATGGCTACCTCACCACCCAGATGGACACCACCCAGGCCATCAGCTTCATGCTGTTCATACTGCTCTATACCCCGTGCCTGTCGACGCTGGCGACCCAGTTCACCGAATCACGCAGCTGGAAATTTACCGGCATCAGCCTGGCCTGGTCACTGTCGCTGGCCTGGGTCGTCAGTTTTATTTTTTACCAGGGCGCGCGCGCACTGGGCTATTAATAAAGACGGGGCAGCCGTTTCACACCCCCCTTGAAATCCATTCAAACGCCCCTATCTAGTAGTTAAGTCAATCACGACTAACCCTTTTCAGGAGGCAAGACCATGGCTTTAGTACGTTACGAACCAAACAACCTGTTTGATCAGTTCAATAGTGAAATCAATCGTTTCTTCAACACCACGCAGAGACAGCGTGCCGCCAACCAGGAACATGGCTGGATGCCGGCCGTGGACATTCGCGAGGAAGATGATCGCTTCATATTGTCCGCCGACATCCCCGGCGTGGAGCGCAAGGACGTCGAAATCACACTGGAAGACGGTGTGCTGACCCTCAAGGGTGAACGCCACGCCGAGACCGAAGAAAAACGTGAGGGCTTTCAGCGCCGCGAGCGTGTACACGGCACATTCATGCGCCAGTTCAACCTGCCGGACACGGTAAATGCAGAGAACATCAGCGCCACCGTCAGTGAAGGTGTACTGCACATCGAAATTCCGAAGCAGGCAAAGCCGGAAGCACGCAAGATCACGGTCAACTAACAGGGCACCGTACACCACCGGCCGGCCTCGCAGGAAGCCGGCCAGTGGTGCGTTATGTTGCATGATCTGCTACAAGGTCAAGACATGAAACAACATTCGGAAGCCTGCGAACAGAACAAGGAACCGATCCTGGCCATCCTGCGCGAGGCATTTTCCGACACGCAGCGTGTGCTGGAAATCGGCAGCGGCACCGGTCAACATGCGGTGCATTTCGCCCGCCACCTCCCCCATCTCAGCTGGCAAACCAGCGACATGATCGACAGTCATGCCAGCATCCGTGCCTGGATAGCAGACACAAATCCCGGCAATGTATTACCACCACTGGAACTGGACGTGATGGCCGGCCAATGGCCACAACAGACTTACGACGGACTGTTCAGCGCCAACACCACCCACATCATGAGCTGGACAGCCGTACAACACATGTTCGACGGAATCGGTCGCTTGCTGGAACCCGGCGCAGCGTTCTGCCTGTACGGACCATTCAACTATGACAACAGCTATACCAGTGAGAGCAATGCGCGCTTCGATGACTGGCTCAGGCAGCGCGACCCGGCCAGTGGCATTCGCAACTTCGAGGACCTGGTTGAACTGGCCGCATGCAACGGGCTGCACCTCAAGGCCGATCACGAAATGCCGGTCAACAACCGGCTGCTGGAGTGGGCGAAATAACGGAAAGTGCCGGCGTGCCAGGCGGGCTCAGCGGCTGGTAACACCAGTTCCTCCCCACAAAAAAGGAAGCGCCCTTCCCTTTCAAAGTAGCCAGTAAGTAAGCCCCTACATCCCAAAATGAATACTTGACTAAAACAGTCGGTGTCTCTATTTTTGCGCGCTTCCGATTGATCGCTGCTGGTGAACCTGCAGTAGATATTGATCGTTGCGGTTGGTTAATAAGGAAATAAACACTACAAGAAAAAGGGTTTATTACTTTCTTGCCGTAATCACTGGCGACAAGGACGCAGGCGTTATGACTCAAAAAACTTTTATCTTCACCAGGCAATTGCTGATGCTTGCATCAGTAACGCTTTCCCTGGCATTGGTCTTTATACTTCACATGCATTTCTGAATCATCAGGGATGTGCATTTGTTGAAATCTTCCAAACACCCCTCCCCTTTGAAGTAGCTTGAGTATTTCCATTTGAGCGGCCGATAACGGCCAAAAGCGGATATTCGCTAAACGTGAAAACCCCGCCGAAGCGGGGCCCGTGTTTTGAACTGTATCAGTGCCTGTTGTTATTTATGAAAGCCTGAGCTTGATTTGATCTACCAGCTCTGCACAGGCTTCGGCACATGCGGTACATTCGATGTGCTTCTCGTGCTTCTTGCATTCCTCTTCGCAATCCTTGCAGACTTTCTCACAGACACTGGCATATGCCCTGGCATACTCGGAATTTGCTGCCACCAGGTATGAAAATCCACTGCATATGGCTTGCATCTCGTGAACCTTGCTTGCACAGTCTGCCAACACCAGATCACCTTCCTGGAATGACACGAGACAATGCGCTATGCAGCGTTGGCCCTTATCAAGGCAGTTGTTGGTCGCAGCTAGCACATCAGGCAGTTGCGCAGAGTGTTTACTGTGGTCATGCCCTGGCATTGCGGAAGCCGCAACTCCTGCATAGGCGGATGCTGCAACAGCTCCCATCCCTAGCAAAACCTCACGCCTGCTTATCCCGGTTGTAACTTCCTCATTTGTCGGTGAGGATGATTTAGGTTCTGACATGGCTTACCCCCTCTTTTAGTTAGGACTACCGAACACATTAAACTATAGATCAAGAATCAACCCAGTACAGAAACAAACTTCAATCATTTCACAATGGCGTTGACTGACGTTACTGGCAAGATAACTGGAACTGTATGAAAGCCCACTTTGGGTCGGAAGTTGCCCTTCACCTTAAACTTCAGCCAGTTGCCCCAAGAAGGTCCGATTCCGGCCAAAATGCGACATTCCCGATTTTCGCGGGAAGGTCTCAGATGCCGCAGATCCGGACATACATATTATGTCGAATCCGGACTGCTACTGGCTGAATCAGTCGTTACGAATCCCATTGGACAGAGCATACTGTCTTCGAATTCTGAACAGGGATGCAGAGGCAAACAGTACCACCAGCGGGAAAAGCGGATCGATGCCGCTGGTTCTGGAAATTGTGCACCCTATACCGCCACCGCCTCCCCCTGCCGCAACTATTTCGATTTGCCTGGTACTCTGGTTTTGTCCGCCGTCATCGTCTTCCACTACAAGAATCACATCATAGATGCCTGCATTGGTATAGATGTGACTGTGACGTGCCCGTCCTGTAACACCTCCGTTGGCATCAGAGAACTGGTCAAAGGATGTGCTCGGCTCCAGTGTGCCATCGCCCCAGTCAATTGTGGCGGTCTGCGTATCCGGTATCCCCGGATCGGTAAACAGGGCTTCGAGGCGTACTTGCCTGCCGGCTGGTGCTGTCAGTACGTCCACACCCAGTTCACGACCAGCGGAATCAGTGATACTGAGTGATTCAATAACAGGGGCAACATTGACTACGTTGATTTGTGCTGCAGATGTGCCGGAAAGCGCATCAGGGAGATGAGTTGCTTTTATCGGGAGCATGATGACATCAGGCCCGTCCAGTCCGGCAGCAGAGTAGACTGGTGTTTCTTCAAACGTCTCAAAAAATCCGTCCCGATCAAGGTCCCAGCTGAGTTCATAATCAGTGGGGGTGTGGTAATACGTGTCACAGTCAGCGAAAAACTGAGCGGATGTCAGTTCGTCATTCATATTACTGGCCCCGTCATCGTTCCTGACAAACCACAGGTCAGGGGCTGCCCGGACCTCGCCAACACCCTCCAGCGTGCGTGTAAACTTACCGGGGAAATTCCCGTCAGAAAAGTCATCGTCGTTGACACGGATGGTGCATCCGATCGGAGCAAACCAGCGCCAGGAACTGGCATCGTCACTGAAGCCGAATACACCGAAATCATCGAAGTCGTCCAGCCCCCAGTCTTCGTAGTCGATGACGATACTCTCATTCGTGAAACCGTCATCCTCATAAAGTTCGACCCAGGCCCTGGTGATGGGTGGGTCGGCCTGGCCCTGCAAAGTGATATCGGCGCCTTCGTCAACCTCAAAAGGATCTTCGGTTACGGGCGTGGGGTTATAGGTGGGCGAACCGCGGCGGACCATGTCGTGATGGCGCCACTCACCGGCCTTGACAGTACCCACACCTCTGGAATCCTTGGGGCCGTCATTGTCGTGCTCCGTTGCATACAGGAGCAGTTCCCCACTCGGGCTGACATAGATAGCGCTTGCCGCGGCAAAGTTGGCGAGATCGGTCCCGCCTTTGGTGGGCTTGGCCACCAGGTGCCTGGTCATCACCCAGCGCAGCTTGAACTCGGGTTCCTCTGATGTCCCTTCCCATTCAACCCGGTACAGGTCGATCAAATCGGTATCCTGGGCGCCTGTGCCGGCACCACCACCAGGATTGCGAATGCCGACGAGGTACAAGTCGCCGTCAATCCCACCTTCGCGGAGGAAATGCAAGGTCTGGTGGGGATGGTTACATTTACCCTCTAAAATACAACCGGCAAAGGCACCGAAGGAGGGCCAGTCAAAGCCGCAAAACTGCCTTAGGTCAACCGCGAGGTCACAAAACCCTGTAGTTCCCAGGTCAACTTCATCTTCCACATGGAACCACAAGTCCTTTTCTATCCAATCCAGGTCGGGGGAACGCAGATCCGTGCTGCCGTCCTCTTCTGTTGGCATGGATTCATAGATCATCAAACGAACGTTATTGCCTCCCGTCATCAGCATGAGGTAGCGGCCGTTCGCCTGTGGTGTCACAGATACCAACCCGGGGGTGAATGGAACATTATCGAACTCGCTCAGGATCAGAGAAGAGTCAGGATTCCCGCAAAAAGGTGGACAAAAAGGCGGATCAGGAACGGGGATAAAGGCTTCTGGATTGGAAACGTCGATAAACAGGATCTTCCCTTCCGGTTCCTGGCCACCGCAGGGCCGTTCGAGGGGCACCACCAGGACGTCACCCACCCGGTCCATGCCGCCGGGATGCCCGTAGTGTGGCCACCCGTTCGTCCCGTTAAAGGTAACCGTGCCGACGTTTACGTCACTCGCCGGTGGCGGGGTGTCATCCGTGTCCTTGTCCTTCCGGATACGATTTGAACGCAGGCGCTCACCGTGCCTGTCCCGCGATGCCATGCGGACGGTCAGCAGGTTGCCCGGCTGGCTGCCCTCACACGGGCCGCTGGTTTCGCTGCGGGAAACAAAAAAATACGGCGTGCCCCGACCATGTGATCGGACGATACCCTGATAGTGCTTGGAGGCCGAGGGGTCGGGCGAAATACCGATGCTGAAGCCCAGCGCATCTGCACGCACGGATAACGCTCCAAATTGATTGATAACATCGGGAACGTAATAGATTTCAGGCTCTGTGGCATTGGCGCTGGGAAGATAAAATAACCCGGCTCCGGCAAGCGCCAGAACAAGTAATGCAGTAAATTTTTTTATTACATTGGCTTGCATAATGCCACCTTTAGTTATTGTGAGCCGTGTTTCTGCATTGCTTCGAGATACTGGAGGTTCAGATCAACATATCCCTATAACTGTCTATATCCTAAAAAGTAAACAGGGTGGCCACTATGATCTGTATCAATAGGATCAATCGAATAGCTGCAGAGGATTTGTGGCCGCCCGTTTGCTCCAGTCCCTGTAAGAAGCACGCTTAAGACTTGCTGTCAGTTAAGGGAAATTACTGCTTTGGATCGGAAGCTGCCGTCCCATATCCAGGACGTAAAGGTCCGTTTTCAGTACATTTAAGACATTCAACAGCTTACGGCGAACGTCCGGTTTGGGCCGCATACCTGCCATTAAGCGATTGTTTATATTTTTATTAACTAAACGGCAGGGTTGGGGTGGAAACTTGCCATTCCCTGGCTTCCCGTGAAGGTCTGGAAAGCCGCAGAACAGGACGTTCACGTCGGACAGGTTGTACTTCCGAGAACGGCCAATAGTTGCCGTTCACGGAAATCCACTGAACGGCGACTTTGCCGCAGAACCGGACGTTCCCGTCAGGCCACCCGTACTTCTGAGAACGGCCAGAAAAAGACCTTCCGGGTTAGCTTGGGAAGGTCTCAAAAGCCGCAAACCTTGCCGTTCCTCGAAAATAAAAAAGCGGCCCGAAGGCCGCCTGAATAATCGCTGAAATAACTCTGAATCAAGTCACAGCGTCTTGCCTGCGGTGCATCCGCCACAGCCCCATACTGGTGATAAACGCCAGCAACAACCACAGGTCCCCCGCCTGCCAGGCTGAGGCCGTCGTGGGCCCCAGGCTGCAAAGGCCGCCACCGCCGCCACCCCGTGCCGCAACTATTTCGATTTGCCTGGCACTCAGGCTTTGCCCGCCGTCATCGTCTTCCACGGCAAAAACCACGTCATAGATGCCTGCATTGGTATAGATATGGCTATGCTGCACCCGTCCTGTAAACCCTCCGTTGGCATCAGAGAACTGGTCAAAGGATGTGCTCGGCTCCACTGTGCCATCGCCCCAGTTAATTGTGGCGGTCTGCGTATCTGGTATACCCGGATCGGTAAACAGGGCTTCGAGGCGTATCTGCCCACCGGTCGGTGCAGTCAGCACATCAATGCCCAGCTCAAGACCAGCAGAATCAGTGATACTGAGTGATTCAATAACAGGGGCGACGTTGCGCACGGTGACAGTCGCGCCCGCCCTCTTTCCTAAGATATGACCTATGTCCAGATTCGGCCACACTTCGGCATCGTACGCAATGATGACTTGCTCATCCTGGGGAGTACCGCTGGGCTCATCGTCCAGGTACGTTCGCTCGATGGAGAACGACCGCTCACCATACGGGATAATGAAGGGCTCCGTCTCGTTCTCGGGCCAGTCCCAGTCGACCACGATCTGATTAGATACAGGCTTC
>Ga0224514_10000126_pt1 | contig 25520 bp, 22 predicted proteins | sample SF_May12_sed_USG_3_FD_169107 | JGI IMG/M metagenome (GOLD analysis project Ga0224514, IMG submission 169107) | Sediment microbial communities from San Francisco Bay, California, United States - SF_May12_sed_USGS_24 | ecosystem: Environmental > Aquatic > Marine > Sediment | place: USA... | reverse complement strand
GCAGCTGGGCCAACATTATTATTGGCGGAATGGCCGGGAGTTTTGCCGTGCTTGCCGGCGCAGCTTCCGTTAATCCCGAAATGTGTGCGCTGCCTCTTATTTTAGCCCTGGTCATGTTTTTCTGGACACCTTCCCATTTCTGGAGCTTTGCCATTGTTCACAAGGAAGAGTACAGAAAGGCAGGGGTTCCCATGCTTCCCGTTGTTATCGGTGACAGGAAGACGGCCATATACATTCTTATCAATACGATACTGCTCGTGGCTTCCTCTTTTCTTCCTACCTATTATGGTTATCTCGGCATGTTCTATACCGTTGCCGCATCCGCTTCCGGTGCATATTTCATATTAAAAAATATCCAACTCCTGAAAAGTCAAACATCGCAGATTGCATGGCAGAATTTCAAGGCATCCATGTATTACCTGGCCATACTTTTTTCTGCCGTCATATTCGATATTGTCCTCACCTGACAGGTGAGCCGGGTGAAGCAGGACTTTATAGCGGTTATAGAAAATGTCAAAGCTGATCTGAAATGAGGAGAGAACAATCTTAATTAACTGCCGGACTAATTTATCAACCTGACAGGACCGGTCATCAATGCAAACAATCAAAAAGAACAAAATGGGGGAAATCGACAAGCTTCTTTCCAATAAAGGAAAAGATTCCCTCTTTTCAGATTTCCTGGCCATCACGTTAAAAACCCTCCCCAATAATTTATGGAAAGATTTAAGCGGCGATGAAATACTTCATGCCGTCGAGGACTACCTTCGTGTCATATCCGATACTCCGCCTTATGAGCTAAAGGGCGGTAAAAAGCATTTCAAACCAAAAGTCAGGGTCTACAATCCAATGGAAGACTCTGATCACAAACATCTTTTCAGCCGTGACACGACGGTTGTAGAGATACATACGACGAACAAACCCTTTATTTTTGAGTCTGTCAGGAACTATTTCATAAAGAAAGGCTTTCGTATTATCGGGGTGGTTCATCCCACTTTCCATGCAGAAAGGGAGGAGAGGAAACTGATAAGGGTTTCCAACGGCTGTAAGGGAGAGTGCGAGCTTTTTATCAATTTCTATATTGAAAAAATTACGGAAAAGGGGAAGATCAAAGAAATTTGCCATGATATTCCGGCTATCCTCAGGTGTTTGTCTTATTCTATTGATGATTTCTATGAGATGAAAGAAAAACTTAACCATCTGTCAGATTCTATTGATGGTCTTCAAGTTCCCTACAGCATCTATAACGGAAGGGAGGTTTGTGAATTCTTAAAGTGGATTGCCGCAGATAACTTTGTCATCCTTGGTGTCAGGGATTACGAAATAAGGGAGGAAAAGGGGAAGAAACTCCTCTTTACGGATGAGCAAAAAGGGCTTGGCATATTTCGGGAAAAGGGGCTTGTTGAGAAGATTATACCGGGTTTTATAAGAGAAGTTGAAGATATTATCCTTTTGAGAGCAGCAACTGACAGGTTTGTATCATCCGATTTTTGCAGCAGTGGCGATAATATTATCTACCAGCTTTCACCGGTTGAATTTTTCAGTATAAGACATGACAAATGGACCGAGGGGGAGAAGCGGGAAACCGTTCTTATCGGCAGGCTTACCAGGGGCGCTACAAACTGGAGAAGTGATGCCATTCCCATCCTGCGGCGTAAATCACAACTGTTGACGGAAAATGTCGAAGAAGGCGCCAGTTCATTCGAGTTCCGCGAGGCGAGGGCCATATTTAATTATCTGCCCAAGCAGGAGATACTCTACACGACTATTGAACAGCTAAGAGAGACTATCTTCAATATCATGTCCGCCCAGAGTGATGAAGATGTTACCGTACACATCCGTATGGGGGATAAGGGGCGTTACGCCATGGTTATGGTTACCATAGCGAGGAACGACAACAGCTATTCCGTCAGGCGGGCCATAGAAAGGCATCTCACGACCTATTTCAACAGACCTCTTGCCCTGTGGCATCATTCCAGCACGGAAGCAAGGGCCCTCCTCTTTTATTACTTTGTTTCTCCCGGCAAGGAATTTGAAGAAGTGAGTTCTCTTGTTTTAGAAGATGCCATCAGGGAAATATCAACCGATTGGGATGAGCGCTTCTATCTCGCCCTTTACAACGATATGGAATCAAGGGCTTCTCTTCTCTTTAACAGGTATATCGGATCTATTGACAAGCTGTACAAGGATTCGACCCCGCCAAAAGATGCCCTTCCGGATATTAATAAGCTGGAAGATCTTTTTAATGATGGTTCTTTACAGATAGGGTATCGCCACCAGGGAGAAGGCCTTGCCATACTAAGCCTCTATTCTTTAACAACCGTTCCGCTTATGCAGATTTTGAAGGAGCTTGAGAACTTCGGTCTCTATGTGACAGGTGAACAGGCTTGCTATTTTAAGGATATCCCCGGAAATGGAAGCGCTTTTCTTTACAACTACACCATAAAAGGTGAGCCCCTGGAGCTTGGAAGGTTAAAAGGTCTTATTCCGCTTTTCTATGATGCCCTGGTTTCCATCAGGGAAGGCCGCCTGGAAGATGACCGTCTGAACAGACTTCTGACGCTGGAGGGTATGGAGTGGCGCGCCGTCGACCTTATTCGCACGCTCAAAAACTATCTTTTGCAGGCTAACAGGGTATATAACAACGCCTCTGTCATAGAGACGATCATCAGGTACAGCTATTACGCAAGGGATCTTTTCGGACTTTTCCATGTAAAGTTTAATCCCGGAATTAAATCGAAAAAAGAGAGAAGGAAGCTCCTCCTTGAGGCTGAAGAAAGGGTATTGGCCCATCTGGCTGATATTCAGAGTCTTGGAGATTACCAGATCCTTAATTCTCTTTTCCAGGTAGTGGGGGCAACGGTGAGAACCAACTTTTATATAAAACCTGAAAAGGAATATATTTCCATAAAGGTTTCAGCCAGAGAGCTTGCCATTATCCCTTCACCGAGGCCGATGGCTGAAATTTATGTTCATTCACCCACCTTTGAGGGTATTCATCTCCGTGATGGCAGAGTCTCAAGGGGAGGGATTCGCTGGAGCGACAGGGGAGATGACTTCAGGACGGAAATCCTGGCCCTCATGAAGACGCAGAAACTTAAAAACGGAATTATCGTGCCTGAAGGGGCTAAAGGTGGTTTCTTTGTAAAAAAGAGACCATTCCTTGCAAAGGAGGGCCTCTATGAATACATGAAAGCCCAGTACAGTTTATTTATCAATGGTCTGCTGGATCTTACCGATAATTATGCGGAAGAAAAGGAAATATCCCCCAAAGGGGTGCTTTCTTATGATGACTTCGATCCCTATCTTGTCGTTGCTGCCGATAAGGGGACGGCGCTTCTTTCAGACCGTGCAAATGAGATATCGAAGAACTGCAACTTCTGGTTGGGAGATGCCTTTGCTTCAGGGGGAGCAACAGGGTACGACCACAAGAAGATCGGCATTACCGCCCGCGGCGCCTGGGAATCGATAAAAAGGGAATTCAGGGAAATCGGTATCGATGTTCAGAAAGAGTCTGTTACTGTTGTGGGAATCGGTGATATGTCGGGTGATGTTTTCGGTAACGGCATGCTTCTTTCCGATAAGCTAAAACTGGTGGGAGCTTTTAACCACCTCCATATCTTTCTCGATCCCCATCCGGATCCCCAGAAGAGTTTCCGGGAGCGAAAGCGCCTCTTCGGCCTTGCCAGATCTTCCTGGAACGATTACAGCAGCGATCTTATCAGCAAGGGTGGAGGCGTCTATCTCCGTTCGGCAAAGTCCATTCCCGTCAGTCTCCAAATGGCTGAATATCTTGGAACGGAAAAGCGTGAAGTCACCGGTGAGGAGATGGTTAGGCTGCTTTTGACAGCCGGCGTTGATCTCCTCTATAACGGAGGAATAGGAACTTACATAAAATCGACAGATGAAAATGATATGGAAGCAGGGGACAAGGCTAATGACCGGGTAAGAGTCAACGGGCGCCGGGTAAGGGCCAGGATCATAGGGGAGGGCGGCAACCTGGGTATGACTCAGAGAGGGAGGCTTGAATATTCCAGGGGAGGCGGCAGGTGCTATACGGACGCCCTTGATAATTCAGGCGGCGTCAATATTTCCGACCATGAAGTCAACCTCAAGATCATGCTTACCTATCTTCTCGAAAAGGGTGAGATCAGGAGCCTTGAAGAGAGGAACAGGATACTTTTGGAGATGACCGACCAGGTTTCCCAAAAAGTGTTGAAGAATAATTATCTCCAGAGCGCAGCCTGCTCAATCGATTCCTTGAGGGCCGGGAAAAATTCTGAGGCCTTTATTTTTGTTATCGATGAAATGGAGAGAACCACCGGGCTTGACAGGTCAGAGGAATTTATTCCCTCGTCACAGGATATGAAAGAGACGCTGCAAAAGGGCGATAATGTTTTTTCCCGACCAATGATAGCCTCTCTCATCGGCTACCAGAAAATGGTCTATTACCGCACTATCCTGGAGTCAAACCTTCTTGATTCATTTTATGTGCAAAAATACCTTGTCGATTACTTTCCCGAAAGGATGAGGCGGGAGTTCGAACCTTTCCTTGCAGAGCACAGGCTGAAAAGGGAAATTATTTCCACGGCTATTGTTAATCGAATTATTAACCGGGCAGGCATTTCCCTTTTCCCTCTTATCGCTTCCTACACGGGAAAAACCATCCCTGAAATAGCAATGGCTTATATAATTGTGGAAAATCTCCTGCAAGCTGAAAAGTTCAGGGAAGAGGTCCATGCCCTCGATAATATGGTTTCTGCCGACCTGCAGTACGAGTACCTTATCGCCATGGAGGAGATCATTGCCTATGCCATTCGATGGTTCCTCGTCCACCAGCCGGAAGAGAGGATCTCCTTTGATTTTATCCTCCAGTATTCGCAGGCCGTCAAAAGTTTTCACCATGGTCTCTGGGAGTGCATCGGTGAAATTTGCCGGCATGAAAAAGTTGCTCTTCTTTCAGACAATGTAAAAAGAGACGTTGAAATGAAGGTTCCTGACGCCCTGGCAAAGTCTTATGCCGTTCTTCCTTTTATGAAGGATGTTATGGATATTATCAGGATTAAGGAAGAGCACCATGCAAACTTTAACGAAACGGCCCGCCTCTATCTCAAGGTGAGTGATTATTTCAATATTGACTGGCTCATCGATTCTGTAAACGCAATTAAAGCTTCCGACCGCTGGGGAAGTGAAAGCGTTTTCAATATGCGCCATGAGCTTAAAGATTGCCAGGATGGCATCGTTTTAACGGTTCTCAATTTTAAGCGTAAAAGTGAAGACCTGCAGGAGGCTTTTGAACACTATCTCCAGGAGAAGGTTGATGATGTTGAAGATTATAACCGGAGTGTGGAAGAACTGAAAGGGGAAGGGAAGGTGGGTATTATTTCGCTCAGCGTCATCATCAGGAAACTTTCGCGATTTATGGTGAGAAGTGAGGATGAGAGAGGGTAGTGGACGGGGAGCCTTGTTTCGTCCTTCAGCTTCGTGCAAACTTTACCCAGAAAGCTGCTGTTATACCCCAGGCGGCATTGAAAATAATAACGAAGAGCGGTGTAAACGTTCCCAGGGCCAGTCCCATTACCCCCTTATTGGCAAAGTGGGGAAAAATGATGAAAAGCTGAACGACTGTAGGGCCTATACTCATGAACAGTCCTCTCCCGATGGTTTTTCCTTTGAATAGGGGAATAAGAAACAACGCTCCCCATATCCCTCCCCAGACAATTCTCGGATAGAGCCACCCTGCCGTCAGGCGAGGTGCAATACTTACATCGAAGATGGCCGTAATGCCGTATTTTCCCGCTACCCAGGCGGTGAGGCTGTTGACCAGACCTCCCAGGCATCCGGCGGCAAAGAGGATGGATAAATTTCTGGCCGTTGCTTTCATGAGTTCCCCCTTCTCTTCAATGACTAATAGGTAATACTTTCCGCCGGTTTGCCTTCTTTTTCTATCTTTTTCTCCCTGAGCTTACCCCTGGAATCATAGTGATAGTGTTCGGTAAGAATAACATCTCCTCTTTTATAGGCCCTGAAAATCTTGACCCTCTTCTTTTCATCATAAACAGATTCGAAATATTCGTAATTTTTGAATACCTCTTCAAAATTTTTCTCTACCGTAATTTCGGAAATATTATTTTTTGTTTCATAATCCTCGGCAAAATAGGAAAGCCCCGGTTTAATGGTTTCAGGCCTTGCCTGAGAGATTGATGTGACGGCCAGAATGAGAATAGCCGAAAGTAATAGGGATATTCCTTTCATTGCTTCCTCCTAATTATAAAATATTATGACCATTCTAGCTTTTAAGGTTTTATATGGCAAGGAAAAGAAAGAATTTTGTTAGTAACAAGTATACTGTCCGGAATTGTAACAAGTAATTTGTCCGGTTTATGATTATCTCCGTAAAGGAGATAGGATGAAACGAACAGAACTGTTGCAGGAGGTCAGAAAAGTGAGATTTGAAGAGGTATTAAAGATATGGACAGAGCGAAGTATAACTCAAGAAGAAGCGGCACAAATATTGGGAGTCAGTGATCGCACTTTCAGGCGTTATATTGATCGGTATAAAGAGGAAGGGCTTGAAGGTTTATTGGACAAGCGTTTGACACAGGCATCAAGCCGCCGGGCACCTGTTGATGAAGTAATGGATCTGACCAGTCAGTATAAGAGCCGCTATAGAGGCTGGAATGTAAAGCACTTTTATTCTTTTTATAAAAAGGGAGGAGGCATAAGAAGTTACAGTTGGGTTAAAAATGAGCTTCAATCTGCCCGTCTTGTCCCTAAAGTTAAGAAGAAAGGTGTTCATAGGAGACGTAGAGAACCCTCTCCCCTTCCTGGCATGATGCTTCATCAGGATGGCAGTAGCCATGAATGGGTTGCGGGTAAAATGTGGGACCTCATAGTAACAATGGATGATGCTACCAATGAGCATTACAGCATGTTTTTTGTAGAAGAAGAGGGGACTGCCAGCAGCTTTAGAGGAGTAAGAGATGTTATTGAAAAGCATGGGCTTTTCAGCTCATTCTATTCGGATCGCGGAAGCCATTACTGGATTACACCGGAAGCTGGAGGGAAGGTTGATAAAGATAATTTAACCCAGTTTGGACGTGCAATGAGGCAGCTCGGCATAGATATGATACCTGCCTATTCACCTGAGGCAAGAGGTCGATCTGAAAGAGTATTTAAAACCCACCAAGACCGTCTGGTAAAGGAGTTGGCTCTCAATAACATTACCACAATGGAAGAGAGCAACCGATATATAAAGGATGTATATTTACCTGCTTACAATAAAGAGCTAATACGCCCGGCATCACTCCAGGGGAATGCTTTTGTCCCTATGGTTGGTATAAATCTGAATGAGATTCTTTGTGAGCAATATGAACGTAAGGTTGGCGCTGATAATTGTGTTCATTTTGAGAAGAAACAGTTACAGATACCAAAGGATAAGTACAGGTTTCATTATGTAAAAGCAAAGGTTCGGGTACATCGTTATTCTGATGGTTCACTGGCGGTCTTTCATGGCCCTAGAAAACTCTCTGTTTATAATTGTGAAGGTCAGCTGAAGAAGATAAAAAAGGCGGCTTAGTAATTAAAAGTGATGATGCGATTTATTGAAGGAAAGCCCCTTCGGGCTCCGCCCTCAGGGACTTTCCTTAACGATGTAAAAACCGGACAGTTCATTTATCATAAAACCGGACAGTTCTATTTGTTGCTAACAGGGAAATAGCTTAAGGGAGATCGCCTTGCAGGACATTAAGAGACTTGTCATCGCCTGGTAAACAGAAAGAGGCTTGACGAACACCCTGCCTGTTTGACGGTAATAGATATGCTGCCGGTCCTCTTTTCCCTGTTCCTGTGAAAGGGGAGGGAATGTCCGTTAACATGGCCCTCCCCCTTAAATTCCCGGCAGGGGCATTTTCTGCGGACAGCGCCGGGCTGACCGATTGGATGACCGATCTTATCCGCCCTGTGCTGATTGTCGGGATGGCAAGCAGGGTCTGACACCGAACTTCTTTAGTATGGTCATCATTCCGCACCAGTTGGAAAAGCCTGACTGAAAAAGGTTTATACCTACAAAGGCGGTAAACCATAACCATTTTGTTGAATGAAGTTCAGCCAGTACCAGGCTTAAAAGAATAAATGTGCCGGCAATGAGTCTCAATAATCTTTCTACATGCATTCTTTTCCCTCCTTTCTTTCTTTTATTCGCTTATGGGGACCATAACCTGTATTATTCCCCTGAGATGGCCGACCTTAAATCCATAGGCCTTGTCCCGTGGGTATTTTTTCTTTATAAATTCCGGCCTTTTCTCTTTTTCACCATGACAATTAAGGCAGGCTTTTTCAACATAAACGGGACGGCTGTACTTAACAAAATTCCTGTCCTTTAAAGTAACTTTCTCCCAGAGGCCTTTTTTATCGGGATTGCTGCTGAAAAAGTCATGAAGCTTTACATCTTCTTCCGTTGCTTCATGGGCGGGATTCCTGTTTTTAATGGCGGCATGACGGATTTTAAGCCCTTCTTTTTTAGCAATCTCCATGGCTTTCTTTTTAACGGGCCCGCAGACACTTTTAAAAAGGTCAGGCGTTATCTTCATATCCGCATCAAGCAGTGAGGCCGCTCTTTCACTTCTTAATTCGGTAATCTGGTCAGCAACCTTTTTGGCCTTGCTCTTTACCCTTTCTTCCGACGTCCCTCCCGACGCCTGAGTTCCGATAATAACGATGGAAAGCGCTAAAAAATAAATCATCATTTTCTTCATAAGAACCTCCTTTTTTTAACCTGGAAACCATGAGCCGACTCAGCAGTGTCCGGTTCGGGTTTTGCAGAAATTTAAAAACGCCCTCCCTTTCAAGGGGCATCGATGCCCCTTGAGGGTAGAGGGTCGGGGTGGGAATAGGTTAACGTGGAAATGATATCAAAAAAATAACCCATCCCCCTCCTGACCTCCCCCTTGAAGGGGGAGGAACATCGGTGCATTTCTAATCGGACAATACGGGAACCACCGGCTGTTTCCAGGTTTAATTAAATAAGATCGATGACATTAATCAGTTTTTGCCTGACTTCTTTTGCAATCCCGGCAAGGACCGGATTATCGACCATGTTCATGGCTACAATAGGATCGATGACCGAAACAGTGCTGCCGCCATCGTCGTTTTCGTAAACAATGACATTGCAGGGAAGCAAAAGACCGATGTTGTTTTCAGAAGTAAGCGCCTTGTATGCATAGGGCGGATTACAGGCGCCGAGAATGACGTACCTCTTAAAATCCTTGTCCAGTTTTTGTTTGAGAGTCGCCTTTACATCAATTTCGGTTAATACGCCGAAACCCTCTGTCGAAAGGGATTCCCGTACTTTACTGACAGCCTTGTCATAGTCGAGGTCAACTTTTTTGGATATACCGTAATCACTCATCAATAAACCTCCATAAAATATTGTTATATGTCATTCATTGTTGTCGGCAGTATTCTTTTTTTCATCCCGGGACCCGGGTTGACAGGTTTCACTCATTCAGGTTTGTACGCCGAATTTGGGCAGTATGTACCTGTTAAGCGCAAACCAGCCTGCCATGATAGCTGCAAACAAAAGCAGATCTTTCATGATTTTAGCTCCCTCCTTTTCTTTTCTCATCCATGCAAGCGGCCACTATATTTTTTACAACAGCGTTGCTTGCCCGGTAATGAATCCTGTTGCCTTCTCTCTTTCCTGTAACGATTCCCTTGTTTCTCAGCAGGGAAAGATGCTGTGATATAACAGGTTGGGGAAGGTCCAGGCATTCCCGGATATCCTTGACGCAACACTCGCTTTCAATAAGGCCTGCCACGATTTTCAACCTTGCCGGATGCCCCACAGCTTTAAGTATATCAGCTTCTTTTGAAAAATCGATTTTCCTGCTTTCTTTTTTATTCATGTTCCTTTAATATATATTCATAGTTTAATATATTCAAATATTAAGATACTCTTATTATAAAATAAGTTGCAAGAAAAAAATATTATTTTATACTTTGACCATGCATATCCCTGAAATACCCTCGTGGAATGTCTCTACTGCCGAGGCAGTGGAAATCCAGAAAGCATTGAGCAAGCGGGTTCTTTTGAAGCCTCTTGCAAAGGCCGTTCACCGGGTGGCCGGAATAGATGTTTCCTATGACCGTGGTTCAGACCACTTTCATTCGGCTATTGTGGTGTTTTCATTTCCTGAAATGGAGCCCGTCGAGATGGTGACGGCTTCCTCACGGGTGACCTTTCCCTATATTCCCGGTTTTTTATCTTTCCGGGAGGGTCCTGTTGTAATGGAAGCGTTCAAAAAGCTGATAAAGAAGCCTCATCTCCTCATTTTTGACGGACAGGGAATTGCCCATCCGAGGCGCTTGGGCATTGCATCGCACCTGGGTGTGCTCCTTGGCATACCTTCCATCGGTTGTGCCAAGAGCAGGCTATGTGGAGAATATAATGAACCCGGCAGTGAAAAAGGGGATTCATCTCCCCTTAAGATTGGTAATGATGAGCTTGGCCTTGTTTTGAGAAGTAAAAGAGGGGTAAAGCCGCTTTTTGTTTCTCCCGGCCACCTGATCGATGTAAAAGGGAGCAAGGCGATGGTCCTGGCTGCGACAGGAAAGTACAGACTGCCTGAACCGACAAGGCAGGCCCATCTCCTGGTAAACAGGGCAAGAGTGGAAATGAAAAAAAATGATTAAAAGATTTTGTTCCCATGAGGCCGGTTTATCGCCCCTGGTAAAGTGGACGCCTTCTTTTTTGTCTGTCCTCTTCTTCAGGGCGGCAAGTCCTCTCCATAATAGCCTCCTGCTTCTGCATTTAACAGATGTTGATTCTCCACAGGCAAGGATTCCTTGAATAAAAAAGTGTACTGCTCTATCATATGAGACCTTATGAAACCCGTTGTTGCCATAGTCGGCCGTCCCAATGTGGGCAAGTCCACCCTTTTTAACAGGCTTACCAGGACCCGTGATGCCATCGTCCACGATATGCCCGGTGTTACAAGGGACAGGAATTACGGTGATGTGCATTGGTACGGGAAGCTTTTTACCCTTATAGATACCGGTGGCTTTGAGCCCGTTTCGGAAGACAGGATGCTTGTTCAGATGAGAGAACAGGCCCAGCTTGCCATGGAGGAGGCTGACAGCATTATCTTTCTCATGGACGGGAAAGATGGTCTTACTCCTTCCGATGAAGCTGTTGGTGAAATGCTGAGAAGGGTGAAAAAGCCTGTTTTTTACGTTGTTAACAAAGTTGATGGCGAAAGCCAGGAAGACGGCGCTACCGATTTTTACCGCCTCGGCATAGAAAGTTTCTCTACCATTTCGGCAGAGCACAACCGGGGTGTATATGACCTTGTAACTGAGGTGGTTAGTTCCTTTCCTGAACTCGACAGGGAAGAAGAGAAAGACCTTGTAAAAGTTTCCATTATCGGCAGGCCCAATGTAGGCAAGTCTTCGCTGGTAAACAGGCTGCTCGGCACGGAAAGGGTTGTCGTGAGCAATGTGCCCGGCACGACGAGAGACTCTGTTGATTCACTGCTCCAGGTTGACCATAAAAAATATCTGCTCATTGATACGGCCGGCATCAGAAGAAAAAGCAAGGTCAGTGACAGGCTTGAAAAATATACAATTATAAAGGCCTTGTCATCCATTGAAAGGAGTGACGTCGTTATCATCCTTATCGATGCTTCGGAGGGGATAACGGAGCAGGATGTGAAGGTTGCCGGATATGCCCATGAAAAGGGGCGCGCATGCATTATAGCCGTTAACAAGTGGGACCTTATAGAAAAGGATAACTCCACTGTCGGTAAATATGTAGAGCAGATAAAGCTGGACCTTAAGTATATGGATTATGCGCCTATCCTGTTTATTTCGGCATTGACCGGCCAGCGGGCAATCAAGGTCTTAACGCTTGCCGATGAAGTTGCTGAAGAAGCGGCAAAACGCGTGTCTACGGCTGAGCTTAATCATATCATTAAAGAGGCGGAAAAAAGGCACCACCCTCCGTCATATCAGGGGAAGTTTGTGAAACTTTACTATTCATCTCAGGTTTCTGTTTCACCTCCTACCTTTGTTATTTTTACCAATCATCCGAAAGGAATTCATTTTTCCTATGAAAGATACCTGGAAAACAAGATCAGGACGACATTTGGTTTTGAGGGCACGCCCGTAAGGCTCCTTTTTAAGGAACGGTCGGGGCGGAAGAAAATATTTAAATAAATTTTCCTTCATTTTTTGCGTCATCTTTCTTAATATGGATTTTATTGTTGCTCTGCGCTGATTTTGCTTGACAATTAGTGCACATTTGTTAATTTATTAAGTTCCTGATTGACGTTGGAGGTGTAATGGTCGGTGTTAATAAAAAAGGGGCTTTAGCCAGGAAAAAAGGTCGTTTGCTGGTTATTGATGACGAGAAATGGATTTGTGAAAGTCTGTCCCTCCTGCTTTCCCGCAGAGGTCTCCATGTAGATTCGGCGCTTTCAGGTAATGAGGCGCTTAAGTTTGTAAAAAAAGAGCTCGTCGACCTGGTTATTCTCGATTATAATCTCCCCGATATGACAGGCCTCGACGTTTTGGCCGCAATAAGGGAGATCGCTCCTGATCTTCCCGTTTTATTTATGACGGGCCATGGTTCGGAAACGATATCGATTAAAGCCTTCAAACTCGGCATATCAGATTACTTTATCAAACCTTTCGATCCCAAAATCCTCATTGAGAAAGTCCTCGATATTGTCGGTGAAAGGAAAGACAGGGAGGCCACTTTTTTTGCGGGCCTTCCCCTTCAGCCTGATTTCGACGATGAACTTATTGAGGATTCCAAAGGTATCGGCAGGGCTGTAAAATATTTGAATGATAATTACAAAACGCGAATTACCCTGGAGGAAGTGGCTAATGTTGCCGGTGTGAGCAGGTATCACTTCACCCGCCTCTTCAAAAAGGTCATGGGCATTTCCTTTACTAACTACCTAAACTATTTTAGAGTCAAAAAAGCTGAAGAAGCGCTTTCCCAGCAAGATGCAAATATTTCCGAAATCGCCTTTTCTGTGGGATTTAACAGCCTCAGGCAATTCGAGAGAGCCTTTAAAACCACGCTTGGTCAAACCGCCGCAGAGTACCGAAGAGATAAATACCCCGAAATTTATTGAATTCGCAAAAAAAAATGCATATTAGCAATATATGTCGCACATTTAGCAATATGTGACGCGACAAAGCCCTTTTTTTGTGTGACAATGGCATTATTTAGAATACCTATTGATGCTATAAAGCAAGAAAGGGGTTAAAAATGGATAAAGCTTCTTTTTCGTCTGAGGGAAAATCTCATTCGATGAACAGGAATAGTGGAAAAAAATATTCCTTTTCAGGAAATACTTCTGAGAACCTTGCTATTTACCTGAAGGAGATCAGGAAAATTCCACTGCTGACGGCGGAACGTGAAAGGGAGGTGGCTATCAGGGTCCAGCAGGAGGACAAAGAGGCCGTCGATACGATGATCTCCTCCAATTTGAGACTGGTTGTCAAGATCGCCAAAAAATATGTTAACAGGGGCCTCCCCTTTCTCGATGTTATCGAGGAAGGAAATATAGGGCTCATAAAGGCAGTCTACAAATTTGATCCGTCGAAAGGCTACCGCTTTTCCACCTATGCCACCTGGTGGATCAGGCAGTGTATTGAAAGGGCCATTGTCAACCAGTCAAGGGTCGTCAGGCTCCCCGTTCATATTTCCGATGAAATTAACAAGATGCTTAAAACATCGAGAGAACTGGTGCTTGTTCTTAACAGGGAACCGACGGTAGAGGAACTGGCCCAGGAAATGAGAACGACACCCAAGCAGATTACGAAGCTCTCCATGCTCATAAAAAGAACGGCTTCCCTCGATAATAGTATGGATCAGGACTCCAGTTCCGATTTTAACTATAGCTTGCAAGATGTGCTGGAAGATACGTCCCTTAATCCGCCAAGTTTTGATATTGATATAAAAGACAGGAAGATGGAGATCGGGCGCTGGCTCGATACCCTCAATGATACGGAAAAAAGTATTATAGCCATGCGCTTTGGACTCGAAAAAGATGATACCATGACACTTGAGAGCATTGGAAAGGTCTTTGGTGTTACCCGGGAAAGAATCAGACAGATAGAAAAGGCGGCAATCGACAAGCTGCGAAAGTATACCATGAGATGCAATATCAGCATGTCTGATGTTACCTGATAATGTTTTATAAGGAAGCAGAAGGGGGAAGAGTTTACTCTTCCCCTTTTTTTTGCAGTTTCATAATGAAAATCCCTTGTCATCCCAAACTCCTGAACAGGAATTTGGGTTTTTCCTTGCTCATAGCGTAATATTTTTACTATAATTAACCTGCCTTTAGTCATTTTTACGTCACTATTTCCCTAATCATTGTCAAAATCCTGATTGGACCTTCTTTTCGATCAGCCGGGAAGGTGTATAAATTATATTTAGAAGGAATTCTCCTTGGCTTTATTTATAACCTTTGAAGGGACAGAGGGGTGCGGAAAAAGCACCCAGATTGCCCTTTTGTCGGAATACCTTGAACAAAATGCGGCGCCTTATGTCATGACGAAAGAGCCGGGGGGGAGCGCGGTCTGTAAAAAAATCCGTGAACTGCTTCTCCATTCGGAAAATAGTGACATCAGGCCAAAGGCCGAATTGCTGCTTTATGCGGCTGACAGGGCCCAGCATGTGGAAGAAATTCTTTCCCCGGCTTTAAGGGAGGGGAAAACGGTCCTCTGTGACCGATATCTTGATGCTACCGTTGCCTATCAGGGCTACGGCAGGGGGCTTGATCTCGATCTTGTCGGGGAACTCAATGGCCTTTCATCGGGAGGGCTCATGCCGGACCTTACCTTTCTTATCGATTGTCCCGTAGAGACCGGTATCGGCAGGGCCCTTAAAAGGGCAGAAAGTGAAGGCTCCCGTGAAATCCGTTTTGAAAATGAGCATATCTCATTTCATGAAAAGGTGAAAAAAGGGTATATGGCCATTGCCGCAGCCTGTCCTGAAAGGGTCGTTGTTGTTGACGGTACGCTTTCTGTGGAAAAACTGCATGAAACAATATTGGAAATCTACCTGGATAAGGCCGGCTCCCCGGCAGCAGGCAGTGAGCGGGAGCTAAGGTAACTTGAGTCTTCAAAGCGGGATAAGAGGGCACAGAAGGCAGGTTGAAATTATTGAGCGGGCCTTTGGAAGCAATAGGGTTCCCCATGCCTATCTCTTTGCCGGTATGAGTGGTATCGGGAAAAGGAGGGTAGCCCTTAACCTGGCTTGCGCGCTTCAGTGCAGTTCCACAGGGGAAAAACCCTGTGGTATCTGTAATGGTTGCAGGAAAAGCGCAGATCGTAACCATCCTGATATTATATTGGTTGAACCTGACGGGAAGTTTATTAAAATAGAGCAGATCAGAGCACTTCAAAAAAGACTGGCTTATAAACCCTTTGAAGGCAAAGCTGCCGTTTGTATCATTGATGGCGCCGACAAGATGAATCCGGCGGCAGCCAACGCTTTACTTAAATTGCTCGAAGAACCGCCTGCGGCAGCCTATTTGATTTTGCTGGCGGAGAACGTAAGGCAACTGCTTCCTACTATCATCTCAAGGTGTCAGAAGATCAAGTTTAATACCCTTTCCAATGATGAAATATCGGATATTCTTGTAAAAGAGCAGGGTCTTTCAGAAAGGGATGCCGCCGGTATTGCAAGGATTTCCGAAGGGAGCCCCGGCAAGGCCCTTTCTTTTTTTGAAAGTTTTCCGGCAGATGAGAAGGAGCGGCTCCTTTCTGCCGTAACGGAACTTGGGAGTATGGATGAGGTTTTTTCTCTGGCAGAAGAACTGACCAAAAAAGACAGCCTTGAAAAGCTGATGGATTCCCTGGAAATTATCAAGTTTTATTTAAGGGACCTGGCTTTTGTTAAGGCCGGTATGGGAGAAGACCAACTGATTAAAATTGCGCATCAGGATATTATGCGGAAAGGAGAAGCATTCTATTCCCTGAATTCTCTTCTCCACATGGCGGAGGCTGTCAGTGGAACGGAGACTGCTCTCTTAATGAATGGCAACAAGAGGCTTGCCGTAGAAGATATGCTTATAAAATTTTATTATGAAAAGGCAACATTATGCTGAAAATTGTAGGAATAAAATTCCAGGAGTGGGGCAAGATCTACTCCTTTGACGCCCAGGCCTTTGACCTCAAGCAAAGGGAGAAGGTTATTGTCGAGACCGAATCGGGCCTCTCTTTCGGCGCTGTCAAGCTCGAACCTTACGAGGCAGGCGAAAAAGAGCCGGCGAGGGGCTTAAAGAAAGTGCTTCGCAAGGCAACAGATGAAGATTTTATGCAGATCGAGAGAAACAGGGAAAAGGAGATTGAGGCCTTTAACCGTTGCAGGGATATTATAGAAAAAATGAATCTTTGCATGAAGCTCGTCAATGTGGAATACCTGTTTGACGGCAGCAAGGCGATTTTTTATTTTACTGCCGAAGAGCGGGTTGATTTCAGGGAACTGGTCAAGGACCTTGCCTGTCAGCTCCATATCAGGATTGAAATGAGGCAGATCGGGGTCAGGGACGAAGCCAAGAAAAAAGGGGCTGTCGGACCCTGTGGCAGGATGCTTTGCTGCTCCACCTGGATTACCAGTTTTGAGCCTGTCAGTGTAAAAATGGCAAAGAAACAGGGGCTTTCTCTAAATCCTGCCAATATTTCCGGCATGTGTGGACGGCTAATGTGCTGTCTGTCCTATGAATACCAGAATTATGTCGATGGTATGATGACCCCTGTTTCACCTCCTCCTGTTGTCCCGCCCGAACCTGCAAAAGAAAAGCCCCGGGTAAAGCAGGCGCCGCCTAAAAAAGAAGCTGCCCGGCAGTCTCCGAAGCAGGCCGATACCAGGGAAAAGAGCGGTGAACAGAAAAATGACAACAATGGAAGCGATAAAAATGACAAGAAAAACCGCTTCAGAAGAAAAAAGAAAAGGTGGCGTAAAAAAACAAATGAACAATAAATTTTATATAACGACCCCCATATATTATGTCAATGATGTTCCTCATATAGGTCATGCCTATACAACGGTGGCGGCTGACGTAATGGCCCGTTACAGGAGACTTGAAGGGGATGAGGTTTTTTTTCTGACGGGAACGGACGAGCATGGCCAGAAAGTGGAAAAGGCGGCTGCCGCAAAAGGAGAGGCGCCGATTGAGCTGGCCGACAGGGTGGTGAAGCGTTTCAGCGGTCTCTGGGAAAAGCTTAATATTTCCAATGATGATTTTGTCCGCACCACGGAAGAAAGGCACAGAAAGACGGCGCAGGAACTATTCCGGCGTGTTGAGGAAAAGGGAGATATTTATCTGGGAGAGTATGAAGACTGGTATTGCACGCCCTGTGAGACCTTTCTTACGGAGAATCAGTTAATCGATGGAAACTGTCCCGATTGCAAACGACCTGTTGATAAACTGAAAGAAGAGAGCTATTTCTTCAAAATGTCCGCCTACCAGGAAAGGCTTCTCAAGCATATCGAGGAAAATCCCGATTTTATTCAGCCCCAATCGAGAAGGAATGAGATCATCTCTTTTGTGAAAGAGGGCTTAAGGGATCTTAGTATCAGCCGGACGACCTTTAAATGGGGCATCCCCGTGCCGGGTAATGAAAGGCATGTTATCTACGTCTGGTTCGATGCGCTCACAAACTATATTACGGCGCCGGGCTGTTTTTCTGAAGAAGAGCGCTTCAATAAATTCTGGCCTGCTAATGTTCATCTTATCGGGAAGGACATATTGAGGTTTCACGCCGTCTATTGGCCTACCTTTCTCATGGCTGCCGGCCTGCCTCTGCCCAATAAGGTTTTTGCCCATGGCTGGTGGACCGTGGAAGGCGAAAAGATGTCCAAATCGCTGGGAAATGTGGTTGATCCCTACAGCGTAGCCGATGAGTTCGGTGTCGATCCTTTCCGCTATTTCCTCATGCGGGAGGTTTCTTTTGGACTCGATGGTGATTATTCGGTTAACGCCTTCATCGGGAGGATAAACAGCGACCTTGGTAATGATCTGGGAAATCTGCTTAACAGAAGCCTTACCATGGCTGAAAAATATGCAGATGGCGTCATCCCCGCAGCGAAGAAGGGTGACCCCCTTGACGACAATCTTGTCAGTGTTGCCGCACAAAGTCTCAGGGGCTACAGGGAATCCATGAACAACCTCGCCTTTAACAGGGCCCTCGATCATTTATGGGAGCTTATCAGGGAGACGAACAGGTATATCGACCACTCTGCGCCCTGGAAACTGGCAAAAGAGAAGGACCGTCTCGATACGGTGATTTACACATTTATAGAGTCGCTGAGGCATATTTCAATCATGCTTTCACCCTTTATGCCCGAGTCAGCCAAAAAGATGTGGATTCAGCTCGGTATAGCAGATGTTGAAGATCGCCTGACGCTTTCCAGTATTGAACAGTGGGGAGCTTTCCCGGTGGGGCTCAAGGTTAAAAAAGGGGAAATACTTTTCCCGCGGGTGGAAGTTAAGAAAGAAGAGAAAACTAATAAAAAGCAAAAAGAGAAGTTGGAGAAAAAGGCTGACATGGAAAATGTAATTTCTATTGATGATTTTATGAAGGTTGAACTGAAAGCCGGTATTATCAAAGCGGCCGAAAGAGTGCCTAAATCGGAAAAACTTGTCAGGCTCCAGGTCGATACGGGCGAGCTGAGGCAGGTTGTTGCCGGTATCGGAAAAGATTATGAGCCGGCAGACCTCATCGGCAAGCAGGTGGCCGTTGTAACCAATCTAAAGCCTGTCAAGCTGATGGGCGTTGAATCACAGGGAATGATCCTTGCCGCCGGTGGTGATGGACTTAAACTGACAACCTTTGACGGCGACGTTAAGGCGGGGACGAGAATCAAATAATCCAAATGTCAGGAAAATAAGGGGATTTTTCCCTTTTATCCACATATTTTATTGTCGCTTGTGGATAACTTGACAGGAATGATGATATAAGTATCTAAAAGTGGCCTCTTCTGCCAAACTAATATATTGACGTTTGTAAGTTGTTGATTTGACTTGATAATTTATTTCGCTGCTCTCTTGCCTTATTTTTAGGCAATCTGCTGCCGTCCCCGTCACAGAAGGCTTTTTTAATGCCGAAATTTTCTATCCCGATAACTTATCCACAGTTTTTGTGGAAAATCATTTAACCCTTTGAACTATAATATTTTTATGGAAAAGAGCAGTAAAAAAATTACATTTATCGACTCTCATGCCCATCTTGATTTTCCCGATTATGGTCCGGACCTTGATTCGGTTATTGAAAGGGCAAATGCGGCAGGTGTGGCCAGGATCATAACTGTCGGCACCTCGCTTGCCGGGAGCAGGTCTTCTCTTGAACTGGCCCGCAAGTATCCTTTCATATACGCAACGGCCGGTGTTCACCCTCACGAAGCGGGAGAGGTAAGAAAGGAGACCTGCGACGGTATAAAGGCGCTTTTGCAAAATGAAAATGTTCTTGCCGTCGGTGAGGTGGGCCTCGATTATCATTATGACCATTCTTCCAGGGAGGTGCAAAGAGAAGTCTTCAGACGCTTTATTGCCCTGTCGAGGGAAGCGCATTTGCCGCTCGTTATTCATACGCGTGAGGCGGAAAGGGATACCCTGGAGATTCTGCGCAGTGAGAAAGCAGGAGAAGAAGGGGGCGTTATTCACTGTTTTTCAGGCACGCCTGAAATGGCTGTGGACTGCATCAAACTCGGTTTTTATATTTCCATTCCCGGCATTGTTACCTTCAGGAAGGCGACTAACATTCATGAAGTAGTGAGAAAAATCCCCATTGAAAAGATGCTCATAGAGACGGACTCCCCTTACCTTGCGCCTGTTCCATACCGGGGCAAGAGGAATGAACCCTCTTATGTGGTAAAAGTCGCCGAAAAGATTGCCGAGCTTAAGGGCCTTTCCCTCGAAGATGTAGCGAGAATTACAACGATGAATACGGAAAAGCTCTTTCGCATAGGGAACCTTGAAAAAGCAAAAATTGCTTACAGGATCAGGGATTCGCTTTACCTTAATATTACCAGCCGCTGCACCAATGCCTGTCCCTTTTGTCCCAAAAACAGGGATTTCGTTGTTAAGGGCCATTATCTGGAGCTTGAAAGAGATCCTGATTTTGCAGAGATAATCAGCGCCATTGACGATCCCTCTCCCTATGAGGAGGTTGTTTTTTGCGGCTTTGGAGAACCCTTGCTAAGGCTGGATGTCATTAAGGAAGTCGCGGCATGGCTTAAGGAAAAAGGGGCAAAGGTAAGAATCAATACGGACGGTCTTGCCAATGCCGTTTATAAGCGAAATATTCTGCCCGAACTTGATGGCCTTATCGATGCCCTTTCGGTAAGCCTCAATGCGGATACTCCCGAGCTTTATGATAAAATCTGCCGTCCCCCCTTTACCGGCGCCTACGAAGCGGTGAAAGACTTCATCAAAGAGGCGGGAAAGCACATTCCCCATGTGACGGCTTCTGTCGTCGGCATCCCGAATCTCGATATTGAGAAGTGCCGGAAAATTGCCGAAGAGGAGCTTGGCGCTGCCTTCAGGTTGAGACCGCTCAATGAAGTAGGGTAAGGTTTTTCCCCCGGAAAAGGCGGAAGAGAACCTTACTCGCCGTAAACAATTACCGTATCTTTTGTGTAGACATCAAAGAAGTAGGTCTGTTTCTGACGGTCCACGTGATGTACCTTGCTGATCCCGCCGTTATTCATGGCGGCCTCAATGCTGCAATCGCCCACCGCCACAAGCCAGGCATAGGAACTGCAAATGGAACTTCCCGCTTTTGCCTTGTTGGCGGCAGTCGGCTTGACACTCAGGCTCGGCAGAGGTGTTTTTATATTTGTGTAGATAGCGCCGCACCCGGCAAGCAGCACCGGAAAAGCCAGTCCCATCAATATCATGGATTTGAGCATTCTTTTTTTCATCTCTTTCCCCCCTTTTATGGTTTTTCAGTTTTATTTATTATGATAACTATGATAGCAGTATCCAGGGGCTATGCAAGAAAGCGGGTGGGGTAAATAAGGGGTAAAAGAGAATTCTTCCTCTTTTTACTTTTTGTCCTTTATTCTAACTTTTTTCTTCATAAAGACCTTCATCACAATTTGCACAAAAATTTTCACGTTTACCGGATAAAAGCATTCGACGGTAATTATTGGCAGGTTCAGAGTGCCATATTGTAAATATGTTATGTTCCATAATGTGATCAAAGCACACCTCATATTTATAGTCCATACAGCATAGAACAACCTCTCCCGTGGATCCTATTGCGAGCTTTTTAAAAGGGTAATAACAAAAATTGTTAACAGATTTCTCTTTGGTTAAAGAAGACTCTTTTTTGACATTCCCAGCTCTATTTGATAGTACCTCGTTTGTACTCCGTTTGTGATATGTTATCTTGGGATTATCTTTAAAACTCTTGATGATTTCTTTAATGTTAGGGGCTTTGTAGCCTTTATCATATTTTTCAGCAGACATGTAATCCTCAATATTGATATTATCAAGTCCTTCCTTAAAGAGATCTTCAAGTAATGAGGCTGTTAAAAGTTGTCCATTGGTGTTGATATCCAGGAACGCTCTCGGGCAATTTTCTTTCGTGTGTCGTAGCATTTTAAGTAAACGGGTTTCTAAAAGTGGCTCATTGGTTATGAAAAAGGCTATACGTCCTGAAAAGTTGACATTAGCTAAGTCACTAATAATTTTTTCAAAAACTGTCCATTCCATTTCTTTGAATGGACGTTCATGGTGAGATTGTGGGCAAAAGCTACATTTTCTATTGCAATCAGTTCTGGTTTCAATTAAAACCTGTGATGGATCAGGAAATCTGGCGTTTATTTCATAATATGTGCTGTAGTAATTCAATAACTTTTTTTTTGATATATCGCCGTAGTTTTGTCCTCTTATTATTTTTCTTGAGCTTTCAATAAACATAAAACTCTCCAATCAAGATGAGAAAAAATACTTTAATTGAAAAATTACTATCATTGGCAATATTATGCAATAATTAAAAATGCTGTTACTATTTTTGTTTTTTAATGACACAATTATATTTTATGATAGAAAAAGTTTACTAGTAGAAATTCCTATGCTAGACTTTGGGGTAATTCTTAGAGGGGGCCTTCCATCAATCATGAATTATATAGGAAAAATCATCTTATCGTTTATTGCTGTTTTTGTTCTTTTCCCTGTTATTGCTCTCTCAAGTGAAAGACAGATGGAGCGGGAAGAACTGCTTTTTTGGGAAATCCCCAAAGTTATTACAGCGACAAAGACCGTACAATCTTTACCTGAAGCGCCTGCCACAGTTGTGGTTATAACCAGGGCGCAAATAAAGCATCGGGGTTATCGTAACCTCCTTGACTTACTGAAAGATATGCCGGGAGTTGATGTGCAGGATAGATGCTGTCAGGAAACATACAATAGCATAGCTATGAGAGGAATATTTAAGCAGGAAAAAATAATCATCATGATGGATGGTCACCGCATAAGTTCACCGACTGGTGAAAAGCTTCCTATTGCAGAAAACTTCCCTCTCTATAATGCACGGCAGGTAGAAATAGTTTATGGACCGGCTTCAGCCCTGTATGGTGCCGATGCTTTTGCCGGTGTGATTAATATTATTACAGAAGACCCTGACCGCATTAATGGATTGGACTTGACGACGGCGGCAGGCTCTTTTGGTTACAAATACGGTCACTTTAATTTTGGCGGAAAACTTTCAGAAAATACCAAAATTTCACTTGCCGCCCATTCTCACTCTTCCGACAATGCTGATCTTCCCGACTATTATGATGAATACAAGCTGGAAGATATTTATTATGATCATGACCATAATGGGGGCACTGCGGATGTGCTGCTCGTTGCCGGCAAAGACAGAAACTTCGATATGGGGACCAAGAGCCACACCGGTTTTTTAAAGCTTGATATTAATGATGAGTTTACTTTGGGCTATAGTAGATCATTTTTCAGACATCCTTCCGGCCAGGGGAGTACGCCTGATAAAGCGTTATTTGATAACAATGTGAAGTGGGAAACCCTTGTTAATAATTATTATGCCGACTACAACTTTAAGAGCGGTCGTAATTTATCGGGAGAATCTTCTCTGAGTTATCTTACCTATGAAGTTCTGCCCGGAAGCAAATTTATTAATAATTTTACTAATTTTGAAAATACCGCATACAAATATGCCAACGGGAAAAGGTTCAAGATTGAGCAGCAGCTGAACTATGAAATAAACGAGAAAAATACTATTGTCGGTGGAATCTCTTTCGAAGACTTTTATGCATTGCCGAAAACTTTCGATCTCACGAATGAGTATGACAGGGACTTATCCTCTGATGAGCAAGGTTTTTCCTATGCAGGTACGAATGAAAGTATTCCGATGAAGATATACGAACTGCGCTATAAGAACTATGGCGCTTATTTGCAGTTACAATCAAGTTTAAACGAAATAATATCAGCTACCCTGGGGGCACGATATGATGAAAACAGCCGTTATGGGGATACGTTTAATCCCAGGCTTGGTTTTGTTGTAGAGCCTGCTAAGAATACCAGGGTGAAACTTCTCTATGGAGAGGCTTCGCAAGCGCCTTCTCCTTTTAATGCATATGCCGGTTTTGGTGCTTTTGAAAGTGGACCAGATATTGATGGAGATTATGTGGGCGGCTACTTTCACCTTCCTAATCATGATTTAAAACCTGAAAAATTAAGGACCTATGAATTGGGATTGCACCACAGTTCACCTTCCAGGCTCACAGTTAGCGCAAATATTTTTTATACTGAAATTGATGATTTAATATTGGATTCAGACTGGTATACTACGACAAATACTACTGCTATTGAGGGTGGAAAGATTAATCCCTGGAAAAGGAAAGAAAATATTGGGGAAGCCAATTATTATGGTGGGGAGCTGTCGCTCGATTTTGAGCATAGACTTTCCGGGATAAATATGCGCTATTGGATAAACTATTCTTATGTTGACGGCAGACAACAAAAAGAGGGCTACAAAGAGACAGAACATCAATCCATAGCCAAAAACAAAATAAAGAGTGGTCTCACAGCATCGTATGGCAACTTTTATATTACCCCTGCCATCAAGTGGATTGGTCGGACAAATAACAGGCTTGTTTTAAGTACTTCTAAATCTTATTCCAAAGATGAACGGACTGTAGATGACTATGTCCTGGTGAATCTTCATATGGGTCTGAATGAACTGGTTGGGGGGCTTTCCACTACACTTAATATTCAGAATCTACTTGATAAAAGATATTACAATAATGGAGAGGGTTCACAGCGGTTTCTATCCATGCCCCAAGAACCAAGACGCATTGTCTTCAGTTTGAATTATAAGTTCTAATAGTAAATATATTTAAGCTTGTCTTGGAGAGTCATTTTTTTAATGTTTAACCGTTAGTAATTGTTAGTTTCGTTTTTTTTTCTCAGTGATGAATTTATTTTCAGAAAATAAACTACCAGTAAATAAATATTCCAGGGCACTATCAGGGAAATTAAAAAGCCTGCAATGTTGTCACAGATAGTAAAAAGGAAGAGCGTAAAAATCTGCGTTCCAAAGCATAAAGGGGAGAAAAGGGTAACAAATTTTTTATTTGTGTACCAGATGTTTTCTGCTTCTTTTTCGTCGAGATGATCGTTTTTCAATTTGAATTTTTGATAGGCTTTTTTGTCTACTGCTGCAACGAGTTTGTCCTGCCAGCCATATAGAAGCCGGTAAATCCAATGCAATATAAAAAGCAAGAGACCGCGAAAACCATTTTCATCGTATTTTTCCTTTTCATCTTCCCGTGATTCATCGGTCTTGTTTATTCCCTCGCCATAGAGACAGGTTTTGTAGCTCACAAGGTAATAATTGTAAAAAGAACACTGGATAAAAGCCATGGTCATGGCAAAATAGGCATAGCCGAATGCCGGTGGAGAAGCATTCCTTTCCGCCAGGTTATAAGCGATGCCTGTGAAGAGACAGAGATAAACAAGGGCATCTGCCAGCGAGTCGAGAAATCGCCCTAACCTGCTTGCCATCCCCTTTGCTCTGGCCAGGTGGCCATCTACGTTATCAAAATAATTTTTGATAACAACTAATACCGCAGCTGGAAGAGAAAGATAAAATTCTCCCATGGAATAAAGGTAAGATGCGATGATTCCTATGAAAAGGGAGGTCAAAACGATAAATTCCGGCCTTACCGGCGTGTAATAAAGTATTTCTACAACACGCATGAAGCCGGGAGCCCAGAGGTGGTTAACGTTAAAATACCTGTGCTCTTCCTTGAACTTTGACGCTTTTTCTGTTGAGAACTTTTCCATGATGTTTTTCCATTTTGTCAATGTCCCCCTCTAATATGTTTTACACAAACGGCAGAAATGTCAAGAATATTTTGATCAATTGTTAGTAACAAGTATACTGTCCGGAATTGTAACAAGTAATTTGTCCGGTTTATGATTATCTCCGTAAAGGAGATAGGATGAAACGAACAGAACTGTTGCAGGAGGTCA
>Ga0224514_10000125_pt1 | contig 25547 bp, 26 predicted proteins | sample SF_May12_sed_USG_3_FD_169107 | JGI IMG/M metagenome (GOLD analysis project Ga0224514, IMG submission 169107) | Sediment microbial communities from San Francisco Bay, California, United States - SF_May12_sed_USGS_24 | ecosystem: Environmental > Aquatic > Marine > Sediment | place: USA... | reverse complement strand
CTGGCAACGCCATTTTAAGCGGTGAATTAAAAGAGGATTTTTAAATAGGATACACATATCCCGGTTTTCCATTACCAAGTAAGTACTGCTTAAACGTCGCAACTACTGGATCAATAGTTATGTATGATAGAAATATAAAAGCAAATGGATAAATCATGAGATATTTTTTAAGCATATTATTAACAATCTTTCTGACAATTGGTTGCAGCGTGAAAAACAGTAAAAATGAAATAATCGCCTTAAACATTTTCTCAGAAATCACATTACCCTCTCGCCGTATGTTAAGACGCACAAAAAGATTGTTAGAGAAGATAAGCGCGTTACTTAATACATATCCAGATGATCATGTCATTGATTCAGAAGAATTATTTTCGCACATTAACAGAGATGCATGGGGTTGGAATGAGGAATCCATAGAGGTTGTCAGAGATAGTATTGAACGTCATATGAGGACATGCGAGACTGCTAAAGAAATGAGAATTATTGTTGATATTATAATCTCAAAATAATGATCTGCCTCCGCTGCTTTTCCGGTATTACAAAAGGAAATAGAAGATAATGGGAGGCAATAAGAGGAAATCAATGCTAAATGGCTCATAATCGTTTCTAAACTGTCCAGATGAGAATTTCATTTCAAAAAGGTGTGAAAAACGGAGAACACCACCCCCCCCGATGCGGGTGTAGGAAATCGAAGGGAAATCGCCCCATATCGCCCCATATCGCTCTTGAAAAGAAAATTTACCCCAATATAATATAAGCGAAGCGCACAAGGTTGATACAAGAACCACATAGGAGGCGTAGCCATGCCGAAGTACTCCCAACCGAGATTGAAGAAGAAAAACTACAAGGCGAAAAGAAAGTGCAATCGCTGTGACAAGACATTCTCTACTACCATGGAAAATGGAAGAACTGTATATTTCTTCTGCGAAAAATGCCGAGTCCTCAATATGGGGACTAGACGTCCATATTGATTCTCTTTTTAAGACAAGAAAAACTTGCAATTTGATCATTTTACAGCTTTTTCCTTAGAAAACTCCATACATTTGTTTCTGCCAGGACTAACTCCTTGTTAATGTATGGCTTTAGCGCCTGTATGCTAATATATTCTGCCAGGGCGCTACTGTCTCTATCAGCTATAGCTTTTAAAGTAGCTCTCAGACTTATAACTCTCTCTCCATTATCCAAAGCATAGCAGTCTACATTATTATTTCCAAGTAATAAGTCTCCTCGATATTTGGCGAATGTTGATTTTTTGACTTTTATGAAATCAATTGGTATATTATATATATAATATGAGAGAAATATATGACCGAAAAACAGAAAAATATATTAATCGAAGTTTTGAAACTTTTCAGGAAGGGAATTTTCCTATTGCAACAAGTAGTTAATTCAGCATGATAAAAAATGAAACCAAAATGCTTTGGAAACTATTTTATTTGGTACAAAGGAAGGTCCTATAAATGTCCTAATGCTGACTCCGCCTATAAAAGTGGAGATGAAATATGCTCAAATGATTGTTTGAAGGAGTCAACGATCAAACCAACATTTGTAATTAAGGATACGCAAAATGCGAATCAGGAATCAAATACATGATACATGTTTTTACAGGCTTAAATTTCTGCCCATACAAAAGAAAGAAGATTATTTCCAACATTAGTTAATCAATCATAGCTTACACCTTCCGTAATCTTGAAGGACAAAGGCCGTATTTGGGATTTAAACCCCAATGCGGCCTTTTTTTGTTTTGTGACAATAAAACTAAACATTTGATCACATTCGGATGATTGAACGCTTTTATGAAAAACCAGTTTTAATTTAAGGGGAATATGGATATGAAAATTAAAATGGAAATATTCTTAGGGAATAAAATTGGTGGTTTCGGGGGAAGATCTATAGGAACAATGATTATGAATTATGATGAAGTCCCCATAAAAACAGATAAGATGATACAACGAGTTAAGGTAAAATCTTTAGAAAAAAATGAAAAACCTATTCCAAAAACCTAAAGAACTCGTAATGTCAGTGATTACACTCATGGTAGCGGCAACTTTCTGTTATCTTTCAATAGTTGGGAAAGTTTCTGCCCAAGCCCTGAAAGAGGTTCTTATGTTTGTTCTTGGTGGTTATTTTGGGGTTAAAGCGGCGCTGTCCGGGAATGGGACAAAAACGCAAGAGGTGTCTTGATGGCTGGTGGACGTCCCAAAAAATATAAAGAAGAATATAACGAACAGGCGGAAAAGGCTTGTACTATATTTGGGGCTGATGACAAGAAACTTGCTGAATTTTTCGGAGCTTGCAAGGCAACAATTACAAACTGGAAGAGGGATTATCCTAAGTTTTTAGCCTCCATAAAAAAAGGTAAGGACATCTTTGACACGGAACATGTTGAAGTTTCATTGCTAGAGCGAGCATGTGGATATGAACATCCAGAAGAAAAAGTTTTTTGCCAAGACGGTGAAATAATAACCCACCAACAAATAAAACATTATCCACCTGAAACAACAGCAGCTATATTCTGGCTAAAAAACCGCAATCCTGGACGATGGCGGGATACAAAATCGGTAGATGTTAAGTTAAATGAGGAAACGCTAAATGCAATCCTTAGAAGTCTTCCCGAAGAGCTACGTAAAGAAGTTATTGGTGGACTTAGAGAGTCGCTTTCCAGAAAACGTAATTGAAAACGTTCTGGATTCTAACGTGTCCTACGAAGAATACCAAGATGATCCGGTTGGATTCGGTGAGGATATTTTTAGGGAGAAGTATACTGATGATGTGAAGGCGATGATGGAGTCCGTGAGGGATAATATTATTACTGTTGCAAAATCAGCCAATCAAACCGGGAAAACTCATGGAGCGGCTAGGGTAGCTAGTTGGTTTTTTAATGTTTTTCAGGATTCACAGGTTTACACCGGCGCAGCTCCACCAGAAGCAAATTTAAAAAGAGTTTTATGGGGAGAGATCGGAGATCTTGTTTTACGATATCCAAAGGTTTTTTCCCGATACAAAAGCAATATACTCAATTTGGAAAGAAATCCGAAGTCATTTTTAACAGGAGTCACTATTCCGTCATCTGGAACAGAAGCAGAAAGACAAGCTAAATTTTCCGGGAAACACGCACCTCACATATTATTTATCATTGATGAAGGTGATGGAGTTCCGGACGAAGTCTATAAAGGGATTGAATCATGCATGTCAGGTGGGCATATTCGGTTATTGATAATGTTCAATCCCCGCGCTGAGTCTGGGCCAGTCTACCGGATGGAACGGGATGGCTTGGCGAACGTAATCACCCTATCGGCTTTTTCTCATCCGAATGTAATTACTGGACAGAATATTATACTTGGTGCGGTAGACAGGGAGACAACCGCACGGAGAACAAACCAATGGTGCCGGAAAATTCAAGAGGGGGAAAGTGTTGATGAGGAGTGCTTTGAACTCCCGGAATTCCTTACAGGTGTAGTAGCGAAAGATCATAAGGGAAAACCATTTCCACCTCTTTTGGCTGGCTGGTACAAGATCAACGATCCAGCCTTTTCCTACATGGTGCTTGGTAGATACCCGGCCCAAGCTGTAAATCAGCTTATATCGAAAGAATGGACGGCATCGGCTAGGGCAAGATGGGATCTTTACGTTGCGAAATTTGGGGAAGTTCCTCCACGTGGATCTGTCGGGGTTATGGGATTGGATTGTGCCGAATTTGGAAATGATATGACTTTCTGTTGTTTTCGATATGGTGGTTGGGTTGATCGTCTTGTTGGTTGGGGTGGTGTAGATATGTTAGAGACTGGAGACAGGGCATCATTGGAGTACCACAAGAGACCAATAGATGCAATCGCGGTTGATGCCATTGGCGTTGGGGCTGGAGTTGCACCGCACATGCGGAGATTACATTGCAACGCCCATGGAATCAAGGTATCGGAGTCAGTTACAGAAACTACCGAAATGGGAGATTTTGGTGTAAAAAGAGATCAATTACTATGGGCTATGCGGGAATGGTTGAGAACTGATGAAGGTTCAATGCTCCCCCCTGATGATGAACTTCTGGAAGAAATTCATACACTTACATACGAAATCAAGAATGGCAAAATAAAAGTGATGTCTACAGAAACGATTAAAGAATTATTGCATCGCTCTCCTGACAGGATGATGAGCTTGGCTATGACTCACGCTAGAGTCAAAAACCAAGCACAACCATTCGTTTATAAGCCGATTACAAAAGTCAAATACGCTTGGTGAAAATGGCACTACAAGGAATCAACACTAATTATGGTCCCGGTGTTAGGTCTGGCAACACAGCCCACGAAAGACCTCTTATCCGTCTAATATCGAATGACGAGATGGACAAGGCCGAAGCCGAAAAAGAAGAAGCCCGAAGGCAAGCTGAGGAATCCAACAACAGCCCATTGATATCAAGTTTAGCAGGGCATATTAGGTCGGCTTATACTGTCGCCATAAATGCAAAAACAATAGTATCTGAACGAATGCTTCAATGTCTCAGACAACGGGAAGGAGTATATGAGGCCGATATACTCGATCTAATAGAAAAAGCGAATGGAACGAAAATATACATGCTCCTTACTGATACGAAATGTCAAGCATTAGAGGCATGGCTAAACGATATCATGATTCCATCAGGAGAACGCCCATATTCAATTGAGCCCACACCGATCCCGGATATCCCTCCTAATATTGCAGCGAAAGCAAAGTTCATGTTTGTACAAGACTATTTCGGTCGAGTGCAAATGCAAGCTCAACAAGATGGTGTACCATTTGATCTATCAATGATAGATCAAGAGGATTTTCAGGAAGCCAAGAATAGGTTTGAGAAAGACTTGCTGAATCTTATCCGTGAGCAAGCCAAAGAAGATGCTGACGAGCTTGAGTTATATATTGATGATGAGCTTGTCGAAGGCGGTTGGTATACAAAACTATCGGAGTTTCTTTATGATTTTGCTACGTATCCAACCGCTTTCATGGAAGGGCCAATATACAGAAGGCGACAAGTGCTGAAATGGGTTCCTGTTGAAGGTGAAATGAGGTCAGAACTAAATGTCGTGGAGAAAACAGTACCAGAATATGATCGCATAAGTCCTTATTATGTGTATCCTTCTCCAAGCTCCAAATCTTTGCAAGATGGTAATTTGTGTGTTCGTCGCCGGTTTAGTCGCTCAGATTTAGAGGTTTTACGTGGTGTTGAAGGTTATGATGCAGACATTATCGATATCATCCTTGATAAATACGCCAATGGGTACAGAGAATACCTGGCATATGATACAGAAATAGAGGATTTACACGATCGTCCTCAAGAATCGATAGATCCAGAGGGAAATATCGATGGAGTCAAATTTTGGGGAAATGTCCAAGGAATGATGCTTCGAGAATGGGGGTTATCCATAGAAAAGATTCCAGATCCATATCGTGAATATCCTATTGTTGCGTACATGGTGGGAAACTATGTATTCGGAGCGAAAATAAATCCTCATCCGTTAGGCAGGAGAAATATATATTCAGCAAGTTTCCGAAAGAAAAATGATTCGGTGTGGGGAAAAGCGGTTCCCGAACTTATGCGTGACGTACAAAATATGTGCAATAGTTTGGCTCGCGCTATTTGTAATAATGCTGCATTAGCTGCTGGAATTCAGGTTTACCAATTAGTAGATTTGATACCGCCTGAATGTGCAAGAACTGATATTTATCCTGGGAAAATATGGGAGTTTTCATCGGAAAAAATAAAATCTGCTGGTCAAAAGCCTATAGAGTTCTTTCAACCGCTATTGATAGCACATCAACTGATGAATTTGTACAACGAATTTTTTCAACAAGGTAGCGAAGTGACAGGAATACCAGCATATATTTACGGAAACCAGAAGATAGGCGGAGCAGGACAAACCGCCTCTGGGCTTTCAATGCTGATGAATGCAGCGGCGAAAGGGCTAAGAAATGCAGCTAAAAACATTGATGTCGGTGTTATATCCCCATCCATAGAAGAACATTGGTTGATGCTTATGCTCAGTCGTCCTGACCTTGCAAAAGGAGACACAAAAATACAAGCAAGGGCCTCTGATTATCTGATCCAACAGGAGGCGTTGCAAATGAGAAGAACGGAATTCCTCAATGCGACCGAAAATCAAATTGATATGCAGATTATTGGTATTGATGGTAGAGCCGAATTGCTCAGAGAAAATGCAAAATCTTTGAAGATCAATCCTGAGAAGATAGTGCCTTCCCGCGAGAACATGATATCAACCATGGTCGAACAACAAGTTCAGGAAATTGTTACCAAACTATCCCAAATACTTAACATCCCGCCTGAACAGATAGTTCAAGCATTACAAGCACCAGCACCACGTCAGGGGCAACAGGGAGGCCGCCAACAACCACGAACTCGTGAACAGGATGTTGCTGGGAATCCAATCGCCGGTCAAGCGGTGAGACAGTTTAATTGATGAGGGAACTTAAATGGATTATTCAAAAACAAGCATACCTGAATTCAAGTGTCACAAGAAAGTCAAGGCGTTCAAGATTCTTAATATTAGCACGGGTGGCAGTGTATCTGTTATAAGTGATTGTACAAACAGCTATTCTGTTGTTGTTGATAATGATTATTTAAAAAAACACAACCCGCAAATAGGCGGTTATTATGTTCTCTACAAGGATGGATATGAATCTTTTTCACCAAAAGAAGCATTCGAGGATGGGTACGCTTTGGATTCAGATAAAGAAGGGGCAATATGAGCGTCGTCGCATGGGATGGAAAGATATTAGCCGCTGATAGGATGGGCATGTTTTCTGACACTATCCGGACGATCCAAAAATTATGGAAACTGAGTAATGGAGAAGTGGTTGCTGTCGTCGGACCAATTAGTACTGGTTTGTTGGTGAAAGAATGGTACGAAGCAGGAGCGAATCGAAAAGAACTACCTGAATGCCAGAAAACGGATGAATGGGCCCAGCTTATAGTCGCCTCAAAAGATGGGTGTTTTTATTACGACAGCCAACCAGTGCAGATTAAAGTAATGGACCCTTTCTGCGCTTGGGGTATTGGCCGTGAAGTGGCTCTTGGGGCGATGGAGATGGGTGGCGATGCCGTTAAAGCTGTCGAAATAGCGTCGAAACATGTTTCTGGTTGCGGTCGGGGATGTGATTATGTGAATACAAAAAGTGATTCAGAACAAAAATTAAACAAAGGGTGATAATTATGGCTAATTATACCGACAACCTAACATTGGATGAGATTGGCGAGAATGATCTTGAAATGGCGAAGGATGCCATCAAGAATGCGAACAAGTATTCTTTCGGCTCTCACATGAAGAAATCTGTCTTATTTGTCAAGCATTGCCTGGATACTACGCTAAAACACCTTGGGATCACAGTTAATCCCCCGAAAGACAAGTCTTCCCGTAAAATGTATGCACATATTCTTGATAAACAGTTGGAAGAGAAAAATATCAAGATTGAGCACAGGAAGAAATATGTAGGAAAAGAAATTTGGCGAAATGGATTGTATATCTCTCAAGATGATGTCTTGGTAGCATTCATATCTGATGTAATTCGGGTCAGTCAGGAAAGACTTACAAAAGACAAATTGAGATTATTAAAAGAGTCTGTCGGATATTATGTTGTGACAAATGCCCGTACTGACAACGTAAAAAGAATATATACCCCAAATCCTATAAAAAAGGTGGAAAGTCTTATACCACCTTCATTGAAAAATAACGTTAAGTTGCTGCATTAAGGATAGCTGATGGTTAATGAACCTCAAGACGCCAAGGTGGCAAGAAGGCTATATAGCTCCATGAACCACTTCCGCAATTTACCGGAAACACGGCCCATGGTTGAGTGGTTGGAATCCGAGTTATTACGTTTGGACAAATCGAACCGTCATGAAGAGGTTGACGATGCGTTTAAGCGAAAACAAGGATCTTGCCAAGTTTTAGAAAAAATACTATCAATGGTATCCGCATCTCCTGAAAAATTGACTGCTTTAGATGCGGTTATCCAAAAACCAAACGTAAGGAGGTAGAAGAAAATATGAGAAAAGGAAATTATATTAAATCGTTTCTTGCTGGGTTGTGCGTATTCACATTGTTGTTTTGCGCGAATACATCCTCCGCGGCTCGATACGAAAACTTGAACGTTGGTCATTTGACCATTGAAAGCTCTTTGTCTGTTCAGGGGTTGTTACAAGCCGCTGCCAATACTACAGGCACGGTTTACTATGTCGATTCTGGTGCACCGGGAATAAATGCCATAGGTAGGGGCAAGAGTAGTTCCAAACCACTTGCAACGTTGGACTATGCCATTGGCCGGTGTGTCGCCAATAATGGTGATTTTATAATCGTTATGCCAGGACATGCAGAATCGATCATCGCAGCGGATGGAATTGATTTTGATGTTGCGGGTATCACTGTTATCGGATTGGGAGAAGGTTCCAGCCGGCCGGCATTTACTTTAAGCACCGCTACCACGGCTGATATTGAGATTGATGCAGCCAATATTACGATTGCAAATTGTGTTTTTATCAATGACATTGATTCCTTGGCCGCGCCTATTGATGTCGATGCTGCTTACTTCACCATGATAGATTGCGATATGCGGGATGATACCGCCGCCAAGCAGACTATAAGGTGGATTCTCGGTGATGCCAATGCAGACAATATGACCCTAATCGGTTGCAATAACAGGGGTTCTGATACTGCGGGTGCTACAGCATGGATTACGCTCAATGGTGCTGATGGGGTAGAGATTATCGGTTGCCGATCAAATGGCGATTTCTCAGCAGCCAACATTGAAAACATTACTGCTGCATGTACTGACTTGCTAATCACGAAAAATCACTTGGAAAATGCTAATGCTGTGGATGTGAATATTGAGGGTTTTGCTGCTATGACAGGGTGGATATCCTTCAACTCACTACGTATCGCTACTGATGGTCAGGTTACTTGGATTAATACACCCGGCAATTCATCGTTATTTGAGAACTATGGTGTTAATAATGATGGTGAGACTGGAATATTAGCAGGTACCCCGTCCGTATAATCAATATGTTACCAAAGACAAATATGCTTGATGGCATCAATTCAAAGGAATACGATTAATTCGCTCCAAAGGAAGGGAACCAAAATGAAAATTCAATTGCCGGCTCAGGTTCAAAAAATGTCAGATAAGTCAGATTCTTTAATCAAAGAAATTAATGAACATGGAAAATCTGACAAAGAAAAGACAGTGGAAGAGACCAAAGACAAAATCGAGATTAAACCCACTGTCAAAGAACCTGAAAACCAAGACCCGCCCGTTAAAACGGAGACGGAATCAACCTGGGAACATAAATATAAGGTTCTCCAGGGGAAATACAACAAAGAAGTCAAGCAACTCAAAGAAGCAATTTCACCATTGAAATCACAAGTAAGGAATTTAACCTTACGTATAAATGAGGGTGATTCCCAGCTTATACATCTTCAGGATAAATTAGCGCAGAAAGAAAATGTGCCAACTCCAAAGAAAGTGGATGTGCCAGAATCCATAATGTCATTTCTGACAGAAGATGAACGTTCTCACATGAATGAAGAGGGTTTTGACAACAAATCAATGGAGATTATCGGAAGACTGATAACCAAAATATCGTCAATAAATACACCCGATAAGACTCAATCTGTTGACCTTGAAGAGATTAAGCGAGAAGTGAAGTTAAATAAGCAGAATCGTGTGGCTGCTTTTTGGAATGAGTTAAGCGCCAAAGTAGTTGATTGGGAAGAAATAAACAGTTCAGTCGAATTTAATAATTGGCTGGATGATTTTATTCCATATACGACAATAACTAGACGTGATGCGATTAAATCAGCACAAGAACAACTTGATCATAAAAAAGTGATCGAAATCTTTGACGGATTTAAGAAATCGCAAACCCCAAAAGAAGAGCCACAAAAACTTCATATCAACCCAGAGGAGCATTTGGAACCGACAAGTACGGTTGGGCATGTAGAAACAACGGAAGTCAAACCAAAAGGTAAAATTTATACTCGGCAAGAAGTGAAGGATTTTTACAAAGATGCGGCAAATGTTGCCATTGGCACGAGCAAAAAATATACATCTCAAGACATAGAACGCATTGATGCCGATATAATGAAGGCTAACAAAGAAGGAAGAATAATAAACTAACCGGGGCAGTATATAGTGGGTATGACTAATCCTCTTGCTGCTTTGGATTCACATTTTAAGGGAGTTTCACAATGGCAGGATATCCAGTAGCTAGTTTACTAACAACCCATAATGCCACATATACCCCGGAGATTTGGTCTGGGAAAACACTTGTAAAGTTTTACACCGCGACTGTGTTTGCGGCTATCAGTAACACTGATTATGAAGGTGAAATCAAACAGAAAGGAGATACTGTCCATATTCGGACGATTCCCGATATTACCATTCGGGATTACACTATCGGACAGTCTTTGCAACAAGAGCGTCCAGTCCCTGGAGTGGTAGATCTTCTCATCGATAAAGGCAAGTATTATTGTATGTCCATCAATGATGTTGAGGTTGTTCAGAGTGATCTCAATTACATGGAGAAATGGACTGACGATGCGGGCGAACAGATGAAGATTGCTGTTGACTCTGACATTCTGGCTGATGTATATGCGGATGCCCATGCAAGTAACAAGGGGAACACAGCCGGGGCTATTACGAGTAGTTTTACCCTGGGAACAACCGGAGCTTTTGTTTCTGTCGATAAAGCAAATATCCTCGATTATATCGTGGATATGGGTACTGTTCTTGATGAGCAGGATGTACCATTCACCCAACGGTGGATTGTCTTCCCCCATCTTTTCTGTGGAATGATCAAGAAATCCGATTTAAAGGATGCTTCCTTGACTGGTGATGGTACATCTATTATGCGTAATGGTCGCATCGGAACAATTGACAGATTTACTATTTATGCATCTAATCAGATCGCCACAACTTCCGATGGTGTTTCTACAGCTTACAACTCTATTTTTGGTCATCCTACTGCACTTACATTTGCATCACAATTGGTCAAGAATGAGATGCTCAAAAATCCAAATGATTTTGGGGATCTTTTAAGAGGTCTCCAGGTTTTCGGTTATGAAACCATAAAAACCGAAGCCATGGGGCATTTCTACGCTGTAAAAGGATAATTAGATAGCGTTTTTATACTATTAATTATTTAAAACATGAAAGGAGTAATTTGAATTATGCCTACTTATAATCTTACAAAAGGTGCGAACAGGATACCGGATATAGAGCGCAGGAAACTGTTTGTAGTCGGAATCCCTATCGTCACCGCCGACATCATTGCCGGTAACGCCACATTGACCGCCAATGGAAAGATCACGGCGGCCGATGTTATTCAGTTGTTTGATATCCCGGCCGATGTCGTGTTGTTATCTACCGGTGCCTGCCTTGAAACCGTTATTTCGGGAACGGCGGCCAACACCCTGGATATCGGAATTGCTGGAGGTGACGAGTTGTTTGATGGTGTCGCCCTTGATGCTGCTGTTGGCACCATGCAAGTCAATCTTGTAAGTGATGATTGGGGGCCGGATAATGTGACTGGTGTATCTTTTACCGCAACTGACACCTTGGATTTCACTTTTGTTGCCGATGAAATCATTGGATCATGGATTTTGTGGCTTCCGGGATACGAGACTTCTTAATCTTTAACATATCCCCCCTGCCGAAAGGCAGGGGGGAATATCATTTAAAGGAGAACGAATTATGCCACTAGATCCAAAAAGGAAATATCTCATACAAGATGATTCTAACCAGATATATTCATGGTCGAAAGTTTTGGCAAAAAGAAAAGACATGAAATCTTATGATCCTGTCATTAAGGAGAAGATCAACGACCTCGCAACTCCCGTAACATCCAAGATGCCAATCGAATTACAAGGCAAGACTTTTTTTGTTGATGAAGAGCTTTACGAAACACTCATAGGATTGTTGGATTATGTTGGATTGTTGAAGGCTGAGAATGAAGATTTGAAACAAGGTGTTTATACTCATCCACTGAATGAGAAACTCTTGTCAGAAAACAAACGGTCGAAGGACAAGATAGAAGTGTCTTCTGATCCATCCAAGACACAGCCCAAACCGAGAAAGAAACCAGGACCCAAACCGAGAAATTAATCTCTTTAATTATGGAGAAATAGCAAATAATGGGTACCGTTCTTGCAAGTGCCATTTTGGCCCAAGTCGATACCGTCCTACTGGATACTGCTAAAACCAGGTGGCCGGACACAGAAAAGCTTGAATACTTAAACGACGGCCAACGCCAACTTGTGATATACAAACCTGATGCTTTTGTCGTGAATGACGCCTATTCCCTTGTAGCTGGCACCAAACAAAATATTCCTGATGGCACTAATGCTTTTCAAAATCCCACCCCAACAACATTGGATGAAGGCGTCGCACTAATTAGAGTTATCCGAAATATGGGGACTGACGGTCTTACACCAGGGGCAGTTATAAGCCCGGTTGGTGCTGATTTTCTTGATAATTATAATCCTGATTGGCATACCGAGTCACAAGTTGCAACGGTAAATAATTATTTATTTGACGATTATGATCCTACCAGATTCTATGTAACCCCACCTAATGATGGAACCGGATATGTAGAGGTTGCTTATTCGGCTGTTCCCATTGATGTTGCAACGGTAAATACAGCAATAACGTTACGAAATGTATATAGGGACGCTCTTAGGGACTATGTATTATTTCGTTGCTATGATAAAGATGCCGCGTTATCACCATTAAACGTAAATAGGTCTATTCAAAAATTCAATTTATTTGTTAGCGCTCTTGGCAGAATGGATCTTGTTAGAAGGGTTATCAGTCCTAATATGCCCAAAAGAAATCCATCAACCGATAAGGTTATTCAATAATGGCAACTAATATAACTGTTTTATCCAGTAGGGTGCAACCAGATGTTATAGGATGTCCTCGACCGGTGGTAAACAATGCCGTAATCGATGCCATAATAAAGTTTTGTGAAGAAACCCACATTATTGAGCAGGGTTTCGAGCATGACGTGGTTTCTGGCGATATCACCGCCGCTGATAATGACTCAGTGAATGTTTTGTTAACAACTTATGTCAGTGCTACTTTAAGACCGGTTGTGATGACAGAATTCAGGATTGACGGAGCGATATGGGAAACCGAATACATAGAATTACTGAACGATCTCGACGATTTGAGCGAAATTGAAGTTCCCCGTGCGAAATTATTTAACTATCCTGATAGAACACATGTAAAATTTTACGGTATTGATGTAAAAGATCAAAGATTTTATATAAAACAAGTTTATGCACCACTTACCACGATTACCACAATAGATGATTGGATTTATGACCGTTACCATAAAGCTATAGAAGCCAAGGCAAAGTGGGAGTTGATGTCGATGCCCGGTAAGGATTGGAGCAATGCTGGATTGGCAGAATATAATCTAAGTCTTTACAGAGACGGAATCGCTGAGGCAAAGGCAGCCTTGGGGCACAATCGTGGCAATAGAACAGTAAAAACGCAAAGGTTTTTTTAATATGAAGATCGGGCAAAGTTTTTTTTCTGGTGAACGGCCACGACTTGCCGAACACATGATAAAAGATTACGAGGCACAATTAGCAAAAAATTGTGATCTGAGCAGGGGAGATTTACGACCTTTCCGATCGCACACCAAAATACAAAACCTTGGAGCAGGGGAGTTAAGGAGTCTCTATAACTGGAAGACATCTGTAAGTGATTACTGGATTTCCAGTACAGAAGAATTACATTTTGCCAGAAGTCCCATTCCAGCCGAACAACATTCCCGTGTTTATGTAACCGGCATGACAGAGCCAAGAGTATTGACAACATCAATAATAAGTTATCCGTTTGATTTTACGAGTGATTATTATAAACTTGGTGTTCCTGCTCCTACTTCGGCACCTACAATTAACTCTGGTTATGCCACTGGGGCCAGTTATAGAGCTTATTTATATACGTATGTTGTAAAACTCGGCACCATTGATGCAGAGGAAGGTATCAATTCTGCGATAGTAAACATTAGTGATTATGGTTCGGGAAACGTTGTTTTGTCTAGTTTTGAAGAACCTCCAACACAAAGATCAATCGGGAAAATAAGAATTTATCGTACAAGTTCATCTTCATCGGGTGCAGCTGATTTTCGATATGTCGGTGAATTTGATACGGATGGAGTAGATTTCACAACCAAGACATTTACCGATAATGTGGGCGAAGATGATCTTGGGGAAGTGCTGTCAACAAGCACATTCTCCGTACCTCCTGATACATTGAAGAGCATAATTGCCCTAAAAAATGGCTCTCTTGCCGGTTACGCTGGTAGACGTGTTTATTTTTCAGAACCCTTTTTGCCTCATGCATGGCCTTACTCATACGCCATCGATGCCGATATTCGCGGGTTGGGACTGATTGGATCAACTATCGTAGTCCTTACAGACGAAAAAGTCTATCTTATGGAGGGACAGCCAGAGGCCATATCACAACAAAAATTTCCCGCTCGTTATCCATGTGTGTCAAGTCGGGGGATAGTGTCTTGCGAGAAAGGCGTTTTTTTTCCGGCAGATGAAGGTATTGCGTTGGTTACCTATGATGGGGTTTCCTTGTATTCATATGAATATATAAACAGGGATCAATATGAAAGTAATTATTCGCCAAGTTCTGTCCGAGCGCAGTATTTTAATAATAAGTATTTCGCCTATCATGGAGGTGGAGGATTTATATTAGATGTGCGTGAAAAGACGTTATCAGGGATTACCGATCCTTTGTTGTCCTCGGCTATTCATTATTCACTTGTTGATAATGAACTTTACTTTATCGCTTTTGGTGACGATAGCACTCCAAATGCGTTATGGAAATTTCAAGGGAACAAAGACGGTACATTCTTACAGTATACATATAGATCAAAGGATTATATATTCGCACACGAGATCAACCTGTCCTCATGTAAGATTGTTATAGCTCCAGATGCTATTAATAATGTTGCCAATATAGCCGCCAATGCTGCTATCTTTTCTGGTAGTTCTATGGGTGGTGCTGTAAATGAATTCGTTGTAAACGCCGGGGGAGCAGTACCTAATTATGATGCGCTTGTAAAAACTTACAGTGTTGTGTTTAAATTCTATGGAGACAGAGAACTTTTGTTTACGAAAACAATAACTGGTACTGATACATTTAGACTGCCAGCTGATGTATTATATAAAAGATGTTATTATGAATTGACAGGAGACCTGCCAATTACAATGGTAATTATAGCTACATCTATGGATGAGTTGGTTTCATAATGAGCACACTTAGACCAAAACGTATTGGTGATGTCCCTCTCGGATTAAATAACCATCACAGGGAATTCTTACACAGTTTAAAGGATAATATTGAAATCTTAACAGGGGCAGTAATGTCCCAAGATGATACAGACGATCCCCCTGGTAGTCAAGCTGTCACATTTGATGATTTATCTATTGGATCTAATGTTAATGATGAGATTGACAATATAAGTCTTATTGATAGGATAAACGCTCTTGATGCTCAATTATCAATAATGAATTATCCAGAATTGCTTTCAGATGAAGAAAAGGATTTATTTGATAATATAAACGCAGAAATGGCAATGATGAGGCATTTCGGTGGAGATGATTCAATAGACCATGGTTCAATATCCGGTTTAGATGATGACGATCATGAGCAGTACATTCTTGTTGACGGTTCAAGGGCGTTTACTGGAGATATATCGCATACTAATAACAGTATTTTTTCTGTAAACAGTATTTACCTCAATAACATCTTGCATAATAGTGGTGTAATTACAATAGGTGCAGCTCCCCAAACTTTAACAGTGGATGCTAATGGCCCTATAGAATTAACTCTAAATTCCGGCGCGACTAATAATTTTATTATTGAGACCGATATGTTCATTGTAAAAGGGGCTTCTGGTCTAATTGGGATAAACGAATCCAGTCCTGAAGCGATGCTTGAAATAGTAACAAACTCAAATACAGAAGAGGGCTTGAAAATTAAAGGTAGTGCTTCGCAATCAGGTTCTTTGTTGTTACTTACTGACGATTCAGACAATATCTTTATCGATTCAGGTGATGGTTTAGCAGGAAGTGAATTTGTAGGAAACGAACAGGGCGCTAATATTGATTTCAGGTGGGAGGGAACTGGTGAGTCTGCGCTGTTCTTTATAGATGCCAGTAATGACAGAATTGGCTTTGGTACTTCTACGCCATCCGCTTTATTGGATTTTTACCGAGACCAAAACTCGACAACAACTATGAAAATAAATAATCCGAATACGGGAGCCAGTGCAAAAGCTCAGTTACGTTTTACCGCGGGAACTTTTGATGCTAACTTCATTTTGGATGGGAGTGGAGATGCTAGCGATCCTAGGTTTAGAATAGGCACCATTGATGCCGGATTGGACATGACTTTCAAAACCACTAATACTGATAGGATGCGGATTACTGATACTGGAGTTGTAAAGACCCTTTTTGGTAGGGTATTAAATGAAATAAGATATACCGGGGTAGCTACAATAGCCGCTACGGATGATGTGATTTGGGGGGATACTGATGGAGGCGGCTTTACTTTGACTCTTCCGGATGGTGCGGGGGGTGAAAGATATACTGTTAGTAATACGGGGACTTCCGGAAATGCGCTAACATTAGCAGCAGATGCATCTGATACAATTGAAGGCGGGGCATCCATAGTTCTATATGACGGAGAAACAGCTATAATTAAGTTTAACTCTACCGATAATGAGTGGATAGCGTGAGTAAGTTTGGTGTAATAAGAGATACTTCCGGTAATGTAGTGAATGTTTTAAACAACGCACTTAATGTACATATTACCGATGTTCACGATAATTTGGTAAATCGTTATCTAGCTAATTTTACCGGAACAACATCTAACCTTAATGCGAACGCCTCAGCAGGCGACACGTCTCTTACGGTCGTTAGCGACGCTGCTTTTACTGTAGGTGACTGGATAAATATAACCGAAGGCACAACAGAAGAACCGAATTTTTTACGAGTTACGGATAAACCTGGGGGCAATGTTCTCACTTTAGACAGACCTATAGATAACGCATATACTACAGTTACTCCGGCGGTGGTAGAAATAGTCGTTGTTAATTTAGCAACTACACTAGGAACATTAGCGGCACCAATAAGTTACAAAATACAACCTCCATCAAATGAGACATGGCATATTTTACGGCTGTTAGTCACGATTACGGATGATACCCCTACCGCTATGACTTATGCAGTGTTCGGTAATATTGCGGCATTAACAAACGGAGTTGTAGTTAGACGAGATAATAACGGTGTTCATCATACTCTAACTAACTGGAAAGTTAATGCTGATTTTATAGAGGATGCTTTTGACTGGGACCCTGATATCACTTCTCCATCTAACGAGTATGGTATGAAAGTTCGGTGGAGCTTTTCTAAAGCTGAATCGTATATAAAGTTAGTCGGGAGTACAAATGATCATATAGAGATTCTTGTACAGGATGATCTTACAGCTCTTGACGACTTTCAAATCAAAGCACAAGGACATGTCGAGGGGTAAATGACAATAGAGATAGTAATTCCAGAGATAATGATCGGCAGTTTAATAGCCTCTTACGATGGGCTGCCTGGTTCAAACGAAGAAATTATGCAGAAAGTTATTTTTGAGTTAATTTCTAAGCTATATATTTCTAAAAGAGCGCAAGAACCTCAATCAACTCGTATGGAGCGCATAACTTTGGCTAAAACTCAAGTCAATGATTTAGAGATAAAAGTTATAAATGCCTAAGTATGAATTAACAAAAAAAGAAGTTGCGGATATATTCCAAGCTATCCACGTCGCTATACAAAAGGGCGGACTACCAACGGGTAAAAGATTAGTACCAATTGCTGATAAGTTAGGCGCTCCTTTTGAAAAAACAGATCGCAAGGAACAAATAGCGGATGATTCGTCAAGACTTCCAGGAGAAAAATAATGTCTGTATTATACACTCCCATTCAATTATATAAAGGAACTCTCACTGCTGTATTAACGACAAATCTGTATATAGCCCCTTCAAAGGTAATAATAAAAGAAATTATTCTTTGTAATACCAGCGCTGGTGTTGTGCCTGTGACACTGAAATATGGGGTTTCTGGCAGCGAGATAGCAATATTTGATGCTAAAAATCTACAGGCTGGTGAGACGAAAATAATTTCGACATCGACGATTCTAGAATCAAATGAAGTGATCGATGGTGGCGATGATACCGGAAGTGTTGTTGACATTTTTATTAGCGGAATTGTCATTACATAATGGGATCGCATAGAATAAATAATCAATAGTAGTGTTGATGACAAGATAGGAATAAATTATGTTTATTAGATCCATGAATATGGATACTGATTATAAAGAGGTTTTAAAACTTCTTCAGAAAAAGGGAGTTAAAAAACATGCTGTTTTATTTGAAGATAGCGAAACAATGATTGCTGTTGGAAAAGATACGTTGCTCGGAATGGCGACGTTAAGATTTATACGCACATTACCCATACTTCAACATTTTATTATCAATGCGAATAATCTTATTGCAGGTAGAGTCTTTCACGGTTTAATTAAGAAAATAGAAGAAGATGTGATTATATTAGGATTTGATAAGTTTGTTATTGATGCTGATAAAAAAAGATTAAAAGCTAACAATATTATCATTAAGTATTTTAAAAAAAGAATTTTATGCATTAAACATGAAAACAATAAAATATTATATTTGGTGAGGATATAAAATGGGCGATATTGGGGAAGCTATTAGTGGCGCTGTCAGCGATGTTGGGGAGTTCTTCACAGAAGACATATGGGATGAGCCAGGGGCAGGTGGCATAACAACGACCTGGGGTGATTGGGTGCAAGATCCTGGTGGATATTTTCCCAAAAAAATTCTTGGTCAAACTTCCGTTGGTGATAGTGGCGATACTGAATATGATGAAACAAGAGCGGCTATAAGGGGAGTCGCCAGTCAACAAAAGAAAATGGCACAGCAACAATGGGAACTTTACAAAGAATTTTTCTTGCCGTATGAGATAGAAGCCGCCAAAGCGAACAGAGAATTATTGCCCATAATATCAGAGGCCTCGAAAGTAACATTAGAACAACAAGCACCAGCAACAAAAGAATTTTATAGACAAGCCCTTGAAGGGATTGATGTCGGAGAAAGAGTATCTGAGGCGCAAGCAGATGTTATTAGTGCCACAAGACTTGGAGAAGGTAAGCGTCGGAGGGAAATTTCACGATATGGCATTGATCCAAGTTCTTCAACTTTTGCAAACTTGGCAAATCAAGCAGCTTTAGAAACTGCAAGAAATGTTGCAGGGGCTCGAAGAGCAGCAAGGACAAAGGCGGAAGAAGAGAAATTTGCAAGGTTGGGCTTTGGCCTTGGGAGGGGAGTTTATCAAACTAGGGTAGGCCCTAGTGTTGATCCCTACGCACGAGCGGCAACTTCTTATAGTGGGGCTGCATCGACATATGCTCCCCTTGCTAGCAGGGTTATGGACGATTTTAATAAAAAGGGATCTTTGTTGGGTGGCATTGCAGGTACTGGTCTTGGGGCTTTTTATGGTCCGCAAGAAGCAATGGCAGGTTACAGTATCGGTAGCGGCATTGGCGGTATGGTATAAAATAAATGAGGGAAAAATATGCCAATTTCAGATAGATCATTTGAAAGATTGGATAGGGGAATAAGAACAGGTTTATCTCTTTGGGCTGAATCTGAGAGAGAAGAACGAAAGAGAAAGGAAAGAGAGGAAATCCGGGCAGAAGAGCGTAAGTATAAAGAAAAACAAGAAACACGAAAGAGAAAGGAAAGAGAGGAAATCTGGGCAGAAGAGCGTAAGTATAAAGAAAAACAAGAAACACGAAAGAGAAAGGAAAGAGAGGAAATCCGGGCAGAAGAGCGTAAGTATAAAAAAAGACAAGAAACAAGGCAGCAAGAAAGATTTGATTGGGCAAAAGAAGATTATCAGAAGAAAAAAAATTATGATGTAATGAAAAGTGAATTTGATTTAGGAACTGCTCTCATAGAATCGGGAAATATAAGGGAGGGGGCGGCAAGATATGTAAATGCTTTCAATAAGAAATGGCCCGACAGGAGAAAAGCAATACTTGCTTTTCGCTCGGATAAACCAGATGCTCCATCATTAGCGGAATGGGATAGTAAACCAGGGTTGGCGGGTAAGGAAATAGCTCTTTTTCTTGAAGAAGAAGGAAAAGGGAAAGGTTTACTCACTTTCAAATCCATTGAGAATTTCAAGAGATTTGTGAAAATGACAATGACCCCGGAAAACTATCTGAAAGCTTCCAAAGAATCCGAAGCAGCTGTGGCGAAAAAGAATGCTCAAGAGATACCATTTAGAACCAGGGAAGGTACTTTTATAAACACATGGATAATGGGTCCAGATGGTAATCCTGTCAGGGGGCCGGCAAGGCCATATAAAGGAAAAATGCCGATGACAAAGGCGCAACAGCTTGGTTTAGATATAAAAGAGCACGAAAAGATAATTGGAGAAGAATTGACTCCAGCACAGAAAAGAAAAAAACTAGGCTACGAGATAAAAAAAAGTGCTACGTTGGATGAATACAAAAAGAAGCTTGATCTTCTTATGAGACCATTCCATAAAAAAGAAAGTTTGTATGATGAATTTGGTGATCTTATTGAGGAATCCAAAAGTGCTTTTGATGTTGCTTGGGATCTTATTGCAAAGGCGAGGAAAGACCCGAAATCTTTAACGGCAAAAGAACGCGAGAATCTCAATTATGCTCGTCGTGCAAGGAAAGTGTTTGATGATATGTCTGAGTTTATATCGCCTGGAATAGAGCCAGAAGAAGAAAAGCCAACATGGCAGCAATATCGGACAAGGCCGACGAGTCCCGGTGGAAGGACTAGGTCAAGGACAAAACTTCCTCCAGGAGAAGAGCAAAAGTTTCAGGAATGGTATTCCTTTTGGGCAAATAAAACAAGAATAAACCCAGATCCCGATGATCCAAGGCAGAAATATGATTATAGAGCTGCCTACCAACAAGGCATGGAGCCAGAAATAGATCCACGTGATGGGGAATATCATTGGCCCTCTGTTCATAAAGATTTGGATCATCCGAACCGATTTGTAAATGGAGTTGATACGATTTCCAGTGCACCATATCAACAACCAAGATTGGGCATTCGACCTGCCGTTCCTTTGCAAAGGTAAAACATGCCACGTTTTCATGAAATAGATAGGTGGAATGAAGATCCTGAGTATTTTGCGTTGCCCGCCCCTGAGAAACAGGCAATCTTAGAGAATTACTTTGATAAGAATCTTGCTGATAGTGATTTCTACAATTTGCATGAAAGTGAGAGATCGGAAATAAGGAACAATTTCACATCCTACTACATGCCCCCACCTACTACAATTGAGCAACCTCCCCAACAAGAAAAAACGATGCGAGAACAAATTGGTCGGTGGGGAGCCATAACGGGTGAAATAGCTGCCGAAGCCATAAGAGGCGGAGTCGAAGGCTTGACCACTGAATTGCCTAGCATGGCCGGAAGAGCAATGGAATTTGTTGGGGCTGGCTTGCCTGGTGATATCACAGAAACTATGCGTGAGACAACTGCTGAATTGGGTGGTGATCCAACCAGGGTACCAGATTTCTCTTGGGGTGTTCTTGAAGAAGTAGGAAGAGATTTAGGAGATTGGGCAGATGCGAAAAAACTTCAATGGTTTGGACCGCCGAAAAAACGAAAGGGTTTAGAGCGTATTGTTTATGAAGGTGCAAAAATGCTCCCACCTTCGGTACTTCCCGGTGCAATTGTGGGAAAAGGTATCAGGGTGTTGTCTGGTGTCGGGAAGCTTGTTAAGGCATCTAAAGCAGCCAGTATAGCTGGTAATGCTGCTAGGGCCGCTGAACTGATGGACAAGGCAAATAAGGCGGCTAATATGGCTAATAACATCGCCTCTGTTGCAACCGCCTCAATGTTCGGATTATCCCAGGCGCAACAAACCCGCGATACAGCAGAAGAACAAGCGATACACTTGGAATCGCAAGGAAAATATGAAGAGGCTAAAAAGGTCCGGGCATCCGGCCAGGGTTTGGCTCCTATTGCTACGGGTACCATAGAAGCCGCTGGTGAGTATTATGGAACAAAATACTTAGGAAAACTATTTGGTCTTGATGCTGCTGGGGTGGCTAAGCGTGGAGCCAAAAATATTGTTAAACAGTTCATCAAAGAAACTCTTGGCGTGGAGGTAACTACCGAAGTATTACAGCAAGCTGGGCAAGCCGGGATAGAGCAGATAACCGGCATCCGGCCGGAAGCTGACCCCATTGCAGAGGCATTAGATGTTGTCGGGCCGACAGTATTTATGACATTATTGACTGGTGGTTTGTCTGGGGCGATTGATGTAGCACGGGAGCCGACAGATAGTATTGATATTTTGCAGGAAACCAAAGAAGAAATAACCCCGGAAAAAGAAGTCGTCAATGTCAATCTCATAAAGAGGAAGTTAAAAGAATTCAGGGAAGAGGTAACGGGGCCGCCTTCAACGGCAGAAGAAGCGGCTCAGGTATTGTGGCTTAAAGAAGACCGAGATATTGCACAATTAGAAAGGCTCGGATTAAGAGTTCCGGAGTATAAATCTGCCGAGGAAGCAGCGAGAGTCTTTGAGGAACGTCCACCAGTTGAGCCGCCTATTGGCCCACCACCGACAGCGAGGGAGGCTGCTGAGACATTATTGGGCTCGGAAGCTGTTCAAGAAGAACTTGAACGCGAGAGAATTGAAAGGGAAGGGTTACCGGTCCCGGAAGAAATTGACCGCGAACAAATTGAAAGATTGGGTTTAAGAGTTCCAGAAATCAAACCAGCCAAGGAGGCCGCGAGAGTTTTTGAAGAAGAACTCCCTATCCCATCTCCAGTCCCGTCCCCACCTGCACCAACGGCCTTAGCGGAGAAAGAAAAATTAATCCCGGAACCTAAAGAAATTGACAAGGCCGCAAACGAAGCGGCAACATCTCCGCTAAACGCCGTTCCTCAGCCGACACAAGCACAGAAGGAGGCGGGGACGTACAAGAAGGGTCATGTAAAAATTCAAGGGCTTGATATCTCAATTGAGAATCCCAAGGGATCAAAGCGCACAGGGAAAGACAGCGATGGCGAAACTTGGGAAATTACAATGAAATCCCATTATGGTTATATCAAAGGGACTGTTGGCAAGGACAAAGACCACATAGATATCTTTGTTGGGGATAGCCCGAAAAAAGATAATGTCTATGTTGTTGACCAAGTTAAACCGGATACCGGGGAGTTTGATGAACATAAAGTCCTTATCGGTTACGATAATATGAGAGCAGCCCGGAAGGGTTATCGGGAGAATTACGAGAGGGGATGGAAGGGACTTGGTGCTATCACCAAGATTCCAATTGAGGAATTTAAGGAATGGGCCAGCGATAAAAAGAAAACTAAGCTTCCCTTAAAATACGAGGAGACAAAACGTGCCCCACAAATACGAGACATTGAGGGAGAAGTTCTTCCAGGAGAAGAAGATCGATTGGAAGAAGCGGAACAACCGGTCACTCCCGCCGTTGAAGAAGAGGCAGCTATACCAGAACGCCCAGAAGAAGGCCGCCCGGATATTCAACAGCCAGAGGAAGCCGGGAGAGAGCCCGGTGACGAGGGAGAGTTAATAGTAGACGGGAAGATAAAACAATCGGTTGACGCTACGGAGTTAAGCGAAAAGAAGCGCACAGGCCAAGTTACTTTGATTGGTGAAAAGCCTGTACCCCCGGAAGCGCAGCCTACACCCCCAACTACACCCCCACCCACGGCGGTTGATCCTGAAATAAGAATCGCTGAACGGTTAGTAGTATTATTAGAAAAAGACCCGGACAGGGCCTACAACTCAAGAAACCTTTTTGCTATTGCCGACGAAGAATACGGTGGCACCCAGGCGCAAGGAAAGTACACGCCAAAGGATGCCTATGATGCTATGGAGTTGGCAGTTAATCTAATTATAAATAAGCGGCGGGATGCGCCCACTACTAAATCTGCGGCACAGGCCAAAGGTATAGTTACTTGGTTTAGGAATCTTGTCAACCGCTTGCCGACCCAAACCCGGCGAACAGAAGAATCTCAGCAGTTCCAACAGTTCTCCACGCCCCCGCATTTGGCTTATCTTGCTAATTGGGTTGCAAATATCCAAAAAGGGGAGGTTTATCTTGAGCCCTCGGCGGGGATCGGCGGGTTAGCAGTATTCGGAAAAACAGCCGGTGCCGATGTGATCGTGAATGAATTGTCGGGTAGAAGAAGGGCGATTCTTAAACATCTTAATTTCGGTGAAATCCTCAAAGAGAATGCCGAGCAACTACACAACATACTATCAAAGGATATTAAGCCAACCGTTGTAGTTATGAATCCGCCTTTTTCGGCAACCGCCGGCAGAGTATCAAAGACACGCTCAACAGAAGGATTCAAGCATGTAGAGCAAGCATTACGACGATTGGAACCAAACGGCAGGTTAGTCGCTATCCTTGGTAAAGGTGTCACAGATACCAACCAATTCAAAGCATGGTGGCGAAAACAGCAAAACCTTGGTATAATTAGAGTAGATATTGGTATCCCCGGTTCTGAGTACAAAAAGTACGGCACGTCATACGGGAACCAGTTATTAGTAATTGACAAGGTTGCCGATACCGGACAGGAGAGAATTACCGGAGATGTCGCCAATATCGAAGAGGCGGTAAACCTCTTAGAAGGAGTTAGAAATGAAAGAATTACAAGAGAACCAGCACCCGCTAAACCAGAAGGCGAGGGACTTCCTGCGGCAAGAGAAACAGGCGCTGAACCCATCGATACTACATTGCCTCCAACTGGCCCTGTGGGGGCTAGAAGAAGGGGAGTTAGAAGTACCTTACCAGATAGAGGAGACGTTGAAGGGGTCGTTGAACGAGAACCCATCGGAGTTGATGAAGGCGTTGGAATCGGGATACCAGAAGAACAGCGACTGGGTAAACCTGTTGGAGAACAACGACTCCCCGATAGACTTGGCGTGGTCGGTGTTGGACAGATTGAAAGACCTTTGGAGTCCGGCGTTGGGATTAGCAAGAGAACCGGACAGAAGCGAGTAAAGGCAGAATTTTCCGATTCTATCTATGAAGATTACCAACCACAAAAAGTAAGTATCGTCGGCGCAGGAAAACATCCTGGCGTTTTAGTCGAATCAGCGGCCATGTCTGCCGTTGCCCCCCCTGACCCAACCTACACACCGAACCTTCCCAAAGAAGTAATAGAGAAAAATAAATTAAGCCTGTCGCAGTTAGAATCCGTTGTTTATGCTGGACAGGCACATACTACCCTCTTGCCTTCGGGAGAACGTAAAGGTTACTTTATTGGTGATGGCACTGGCGTTGGCAAGGGCCGCGAAATTGCGGGGATACTGTTGGACAATTGGAGACAGGGCAGGAAAAAGGCTATATGGGTGTCGCAGAATTCTCCTCTAATAGAG
>Ga0224514_10000124_pt1 | contig 25641 bp, 39 predicted proteins | sample SF_May12_sed_USG_3_FD_169107 | JGI IMG/M metagenome (GOLD analysis project Ga0224514, IMG submission 169107) | Sediment microbial communities from San Francisco Bay, California, United States - SF_May12_sed_USGS_24 | ecosystem: Environmental > Aquatic > Marine > Sediment | place: USA... | reverse complement strand
AATGGAGACCATCAACTGGAAGACTGCCACCTTTGCGTTGCACCAGCTGTTTCTGGACGAGTTCTCCGAGCAACAGCAGAGGGTGAAGTTCCTGCAGTCAGAGTTGGAGAAGAAGACAGACGCCCTGGCAAGACGCGGGGTTGAGAACGGCAACCTCGAAGACAGGGTCAAGGCCCTGCAGCTCAACGTTGAGACCCGTCACAAGGACTACGATGAGCTGCAGCGTGCCTATGGCCTCCACAAGGAGGTTGCCAGTCGGAACTATGAGGCTTGGCAGGCTGAGCTGTCGCATTGGCAGAACACACCTCACCCATACTCGCCTGTCGATTTTGCCGAGGGTGATGGTGAGTGCTGCAGGCTGTGTGGCGCTATCCCTCCTAAGGAAGGCTCTGGTTCGCTTGATGCCGATGGTTGGCTGTGTCATGGCAGCTGGGTGTGTCCAGTGTGTGATGAGACTGAAGCGGGGGGTCTTGCTATGTCCATCTCACAGCTGATGGCTGAGGTGGGCAAGCTCCAGAATGACCTCTCTGCATCAGAGGCTGTTAGGCGTTCAGCGCGAGAAGAGATAAGCCGTCTGGACCGTAGGGTGGCTGGTGTGCAGGCTGAGAAAAAGGCCCTGCAGACCGAGGTTGCAGCTCAGCAGGCTGAGATAGACAGCCTGCAGAAGGACCTTGACCGGCATCACCTGCTGTTGCAGAAGGAGAGCAAGGCAGCGGTGAAGGCCTCTGTAGAGCTTCAGGAGGGTGACAAAAGGAGCCGGGAGCGCATATCTCAGCTACTTGTCAAGGTAGGCAACCTCAGGGACGAACGCCACCAAGCATGCATTGAACGGGAATCAGCCAAGGCTGAGCTGTTGAGGCTTCGCAAGATAATTGGCAAGTTTTGCAGAGGGTGTGGTGAGGTTGGGTGTCTTGACTGTCCTTTGTCTTTTGGCAAGGAGGAAGCAAGTGATTGAACTGCAATTGAGGGAAGCCTTGGAGGCCGTTGTCAACCTGCAGAAGGTGACAGGCCTGCCATGGTCGTTCAGCAGGGAGGGTCAATATAGGGTCACCATTGGAGATCCCTTGGAAGCTGTGGTGGTTATCGTGCTGCATCCATTCAGCGGCGGGGTTTTGAGTGCTGAATTTGACATCCAGTTTCAGTCTTCCAGCTGCTGTGAGCGGAACAAGGCGCTTGATGCTATGTGGAACGCCATCAATGCCGTTGAAGGGCTGCTGATGAGGGCAAAGGAGGCTGTGACAGCCATCACGGAAAGTGAGGTGTGGACATGAAGAAGCTGTCAACCCCAGAGCCCCCACCAAGGGCAACGAAAGGGGAAAGCATCCACGACTTGGTTGTGGCTGACCTGAAGGAACGCAAGGCCATGGGCCTGCGCAAGTACGGTACTCCACTGCAAGCATTCAACGGCAGGAGGGCTCTTAGGGATGCCTACCAGGAAGCCTTGGACCTGACCTGCTACCTGAGGCAGCTTATCGAAGAGCTGGAGTCATTCGACTTCTGCAGGGACTGTGGGTCAGCAGAAGCTGTCAATCAGCATGGGTGTCCTGCCCAGATGGTCTGGTGTGTCAAGCAGAAGGTCTGGAAGAGGCCATTTGACACCTGTGCTGTCTATGCCGAGCCCCCATCAGTCGATGAGCTGTTGGCTGAGCTTGCAGATGATGGTGTGGTGCCCTATTGACCTAGTTGTGCTGTATAGCTACCATCTCTTGGGAGGTGGGGGCATACAGCACCAGCAGGCATCTTCATTGCAGGGGGTTGGCTCACAGTCAGTTTGGACTGGTCAGGTCTGTACACTACAAAAGGGAGTGTCGAATGATGGAAGGTCAAAGACACAAGACGATTGGCATTCATTTTTTCAGCACGGAAGCGCCCGTTTGTGTGAGGATATTGCCCCAGCAAGTGGTATCCTGCCCTGGGAAAGGGTCAGGCCCTTGCAGTGAGGGTGCCTGCTGATACATGCCCTCAGAGGCCCTCAGGGGCGATTCTGAGGCCTAGTGGGTTGACGCGAGCCCTGTATCGGGCTGAACCAAGGTAGCTCCTAGAAGGGGGTAATGCTGAAGCGAGGTAGACGATATGAGTGATTACTGGTGGAAGAAAGAGCGGGTAACCCTCAGGGTGTTTGCCCATCCTGGCATGGATAGGATGGACGAGCTGGACCCTGACAACATCGATGAATACACCTCGGAAGTAGAGGCCCTGACCTATCGGGGCATTGCTGTGCATCCAAAGTCGGACGAGCCCAGGGTTAGGGTAGTGACTCACATCAAGTCTGGTCTGGCTATGGTTCAATGCAAGATGGATTGGTCCACAGCGATGGACTTGGTGGCAGTTTTGGATGAACTCATCCCTGGGATGGGCTCCATGGAGGCAGAAGACCTCCAGGAGGCCGTAAAGTCTCACCGTACTGCTAGGCTGCTCATCAGGCTGGCGAAGTGCTACCCTCCTGCAAGGTCCATGGGCTTTGTGCCTCCTGAATTCCGCGATAGACAGCCCCTGCCTGCTGATTCGGGCACTGACCCCTGGCCTGAGGTGGACTGATGATAGACTTGATACTCTGCCAAAAGTGCCATTGTGTCGACAGGTCTCCCGGTGTCTCTTTGGAGTGCCATGTCTGCGGTGAACTAATTCAACTCAGAACCTATGTGGAGGTCAAGACGGTAGAACGTGGAGGGCTTCTAGGATGGGCTGGTGGCCTGTGTGACAGGGTGTCTGACCTTCCATTCTTCGCCATACCAAGGCAAGGATGGAGAGCCTGGGCATGGAACAAGCTGGATGATGCTGCAATCTGGCTGAAGTTCAGGAGGGTTGTCTGATGGGACACAAGGACGAATACGTCACACTGCGTGAGGCCTGGTCAACCAAGGAGACTGCCAAGGCTATCTTGGTGGACCACCCAGACTTGGTAAAACCAATGTGGATACCCAAGAGCCAAATCAGCGATGATTCCGAGGTCTGGAAGGGTGACCAAGACGGAGACCTCATCATCACCCTGTGGATTGCAGAGCAGAAGGGGATTGCCTGATGCCAGTGGACAACAAGTGGAAAGAAGGTTGTCAAAGCCAAAGGAGACTTCAATGTGCTATGAATTCATCAAGGGGCCTCTTCATCAGCCAGCAGCCAGAACCCCAGCTATGCTCAGGACCTGCTCTGGCTGGTGTAAGTTCTGCCTGCCAATGAAGAAGAACACCGTCAAGTCCAGCCTGATATGGTGCTGCGTCTTGACTATGCTAGTCGAGGATACCAAGGCTCAATCCTGTCAGGTTGCTCAAACGAAGCTCAAAGAGCTGTTGGATAGAACAGTGAGGGCTTAAGACTGTCAGGTCTACTAAGCAAAGAAGTAAGGAAGGAGGAAAACGGTAATGAACGACCAACACTTGATGCAGAAGATTCGTATGCTGAAGAAGCTCGAAGAGACTACAGGCTCATCATGGGGCTGGGACCCAATCAGGTCAGCATACTTCACCATTCTGGACTCCGGGCCAGACCACCTGCCCTATGAGCTGCGGGTTGAAGTATGCCACTTGGGCCATTATCCGGGCGTTGCCATTGTGCCCGTTGAGCTGCCCTGTGGTGAGCTGATTCCGAATGGGTCAGACAATGAAGAGACCCGCATTGACTTCGCCCTGAAACACCTCCAGGAGGTCAGCAGGCACTTCAGTAGGCTGTTTGGCCTCATCGGTGAATGGCCTGGGCTGGGAGACGATGAGAGCCAAGCTGAGGGCCCAAAGGGGCTTGCCTATCCGTTTTGCAAGGTGGACTTCCACGCTAAGGGAACTGTGCAGGTTGATTGTGCTGGGCAGGGCTCAACTGTATGCGAAGTCTGCGCACGCAAGATGGACTGACCAACCTCTACTTGACACCTGCCCTATATTCCCCATAATTCAAAGTGTGGTGGCCCTACCTCAACAAGGAGGATGAATCATGGCTGGTGGAGGCTCAATAGGCGGTACTGGGAAGGTCAAGGCCTTGGCTGAAGATAGAGAGCCTTGGGAACGACAACCCAGGGAGTCTAGGCTCTGGTTCAACCGCTTTGAACACTTCCGAAACCTAGGCCCAGAGCGGAAGATATCGGATACTTTTGCCGTCTTTTTTCCGACCAAGAAAAAGATTATGGCAAGCCCTTTCTACAAGAAAGCCAAGGAATGGCAATGGCGAGAGAGGGCTGAAGCTTGGGACCTGATACTTGAAAGGCAGAAGCGTCTGGCTGAGCTGGAAGAGGTCAAGGCGATGAGTGCCCGGCATGCCCGGGAATCCATGGCTATACAACAGTCGTTGATGATTCCGGTCCAGACCATCATTCGGAAGATGAAGGAAGACCCAGTCAAGGTCATGAAGCAGATGGAAGAGCTGGGGATGTTGGAGCTGTTCAACGCAGTAGCCAAGGCCTCCACCGTCTACCCAGGGATGGCTAAGATAGAGCGGTTGGCCCGAGGTGTGTCGTCCGAGACGTACGATGTGGGGCTTGATGTGGAGGGTCACGTAGAGCACAGTGTGGTGGTCTACCTGCCTGACAATGGACGCGACAGTGGCGAAGCTCTGGACTCCTAACCCAAGACTTGCTGCAGTGGCGTATTCTGAAAGTGCTGAGGGTCGGTCTTGATGGCTGGTATTCCATAGGGCGGTAGAGGTTCATTTGGGCTAGTAACTACGTAGGGGCTCCGAAAGAGGCCCTGTATTCTGAGAGGAGGTCAAACGGTGAACCTGAAGGTAACGGACAAGCTGAGGAGGGTGAGGAAGCACATGAAGAGGCTCCACCCGGGCAATTTCGCCCATGACAAGGACATTCTGAAGTGGTGTGTCTACCTTCGAGACGAGGTGGCTATGCCTGCGGGGTTGAAGGTGGGGCCTGATGAGCTGGCATACATCATGAGTCTGACGGTGGGTCAAGCCAAGCAGGCCATCATGGAGGTCTGGGACCAAGAGCTATAGCAGTATCTGGAGGTCAAACGGTGGAAGCTTTGGCAGTTGGGGTAACATTTGGGATGTTTGTCTTGCTGGTCGTGGTGGTCATGTTGGTCATGGCCAACGGGGCAAGGTCATCACAGGCAGTCAGGCGGGCAGAAGCAGAACGGCAGGCTGATGGCTTGTGGTCAGTGGTGTTTGATTCGATGGACCGGCGAATTGCCGAACAGCAACGCAACGAAGAGCAGAGGAGGTAGACGATGATAGTTCTGAGGCTTGGCAGATGGAATGGCTCGTATGGTAGGTGGTTGTCATTCAGGCGGATATACTTCAGGGGCAGGTGGACGCCGTTTTGTTGGGTTCGATGGAGACGGTATCTGGAGGAGACGGAGAAGTGTTGACTGGATAGGGGTCAAACGAAGGAGGTCAAACGATGAGAACAAAGTTCTATGCGGTTGGATACGAAGACACTCCGTATGGGTTCAACTGGGGGCATGTCAAGGTTGAGCGGGCAGCGCAGGTCAGGGGCAATCGGGTCATCACCATCAAGACCCCGAGGGATGTACTTCAGGTCAGGGTAACACCCACTGGCCTAATCAGGGTGGACTCTCATCGGTCGGTAGAGGTTGCCAAGGTCAAGGAGGTATAGGGCAATGATAAAGACGTCAGTGCAAATCAAGGTAGCTGATTTGGGTTGGGCCTTCATAGTCTTGGAGGCATGGGAAGATGCTGAGTTGTTTAGGGAGTGGATGGTCAAGATTGGCTACCCTACCTCTGTAACTCCGGCCGAGATTGCCAATGTTCTAGGCGATGAAAGGTGCTCAGAGCTGCTGAAGGAGCTGAAGGAGCTGATGAGAAATGGCTGAGCAGAACGGAAGGGTCTCACAACGCCAGATAGCCATCGTCTCAGGGCTGGTCTTCGCCGTTGCCGGTGGAGTGGCAGGCTTCTGCGTGATGGTCTACGGTGGCCAGCTGGAGCTGCAGCAGGCAAGTCATGGGGCTGAGCTGTCTAGGATGCAGGAGCTGATGGACACAACCAGGGCCTCCTGTGAGTCCACCATTGCCCTGTTAGAGACGTCCTGTGGTCAGCGGGTAGCTGAGGTCAAGGAGACATCCACCAGGCTGCAGGATAGCCTCTCAGGCTGCCTGAGCAGACCCCTGGAGCTGCAGCTGACGGTGGACCCACCTGAATGGAGGGTTGAGTGAACCACGCTCAGCTAGTGGAGAGGGCTGTCAGGTGGTTGCGCAACACGTGGAGGTGTCCTGTGGTGTTGAGTGAGCTGCACACAGCTGCAGGCGAGATACCTGATGCAATTGGCTGGCTCCACAATGGAATGGTATCAATCCTTGTTGAATGTAAGGCCAGCCAAGCTGACTACAGGTGTGAGCTGAAGAAGCCTCACCGACGGGTAGAGTCTTTCGGGGGCTGGCCTGCTGCAGGGCATGAGAGGTGGTTCCTGACACCTCCTGGCTTGGTCAGTGCCGATGATGTGTTGGATGGTTGGGGGTTGGCCGAGGTAAGGGGCAGGCAGGTTAGGAGGGTTGTGACACCAACCCATTCGTTGATGGTTCCATTTACCAAGAGGGAACATAAAGAGGTGGACTGGCGAAGATTGCGCAATGAGGTTGCAATGTTGGTCTCGGCATTGCGGCGACACCAAGCAGGACAGAGGTAAACGATGGACAGACCTGAAATCGTTGAGATGAAGTTGGAAGACATCAACGGGGCCCCGTACAACCCCAGGGCCATTTCCGAGATGGCTCTGAACGGGCTGAAGGGCTCCATTGAGCGGTATGGGTTGGTGGAGCCCCTGGTGTGGAACAGACGCACCAACACCCTCGTTGCGGGTCATGCCCGGATGAAGGCCCTGAGGGCTATGGGGGTTGAGGTAGCTCAATGCGTGGTAGTGGACCTGGACCCTATGGAGGAGAGGTCTCTCAACGTGACGCTGAACAATCCCAACATCATGGGTGAATTCACATCAGACCTCGATGGGCTCCTTGAAGACCTCGAGGGTTGGAATGACGAAGCCTTCCAGGCCCTGAACCTAGACCTCCTGCAAGTCGAGGTGTTGGGTATTGTGCCCATTGAAGAGCCAGCCTTTGAGCCTCCTGACCCAAGTGAACAGGACAAGCGCAAGGTGTTGCTGGGGCAGGTCTGGAAGGTAGGCTTGCACAGGTTGGCTTGCGGGTCGTCACACGATGATGAACTGTTGCGGTTGCTGATGGGTGACAGGGCTCCAGACGTGACGATAATAGACCCACCGTATGGTTCTGACCTGCCTTGGATAGACCACCTACAGGACCCGTCTATTGTGTGGGGAAATGGTAGAGACCTCCTGCAGATACCTGCAGAGCTGTACCGCTTCGAGAGGGTGTTGGTGAAGACTGGGACGATGAATCGAGGCTTTGACCAGCTGAGCAGGAACCACGCAATCATGGTTCAGGTGGGTTCGGTCAGAACCATTCCCAAGATAGGGAAGCGCAAGGCCAGGGGCTCTGTCGTCAACAGCGTCTTCCATCGTGACGAGTATGAGGAGGATGGGAAGCGGTTCGGTAAGCATGAGAAGCCTGTCAAGATGTTGGTGGAGAATCTGAGCTACTACACTCCACCCTGGGAGGTGTGCTTTGACCCATACTCGGGGTCTGGGTCTACCTTCCTGGCCTGTGAGCATATGAGGAAGGTGTGCTATGGGGTTGAGCTAGACCCCATCAAGTGTGGCATCATCCTTGACCGTTTGCAGGCTGCAACGAAAGCTGAACCTGTGCTGGTGGTGTAATGGCAAGGCGATATCTATCTGCGGAGAAGTTCAGGACAGCCCGAGAAGCTGCAGGGCTAACTGGCCTGGAGCTATGTGAGCGGGCAGGGCTCAGAAAATGGACGAGCCTGCCAAGTGCTATCGAGACTGGGAAGGTTCAGAACATTGACCGGGCGGTCCTGCTGAGGTTTTGTAAAGTGATGGGTGTGAAGCTCAGTGAAGTGTTGGCTGACTATGGCCAGGCAGGCAAGTGGCTCTGGCCGTTCTTCAGCTACTTTGGGGGCAAGTGGAAGAAGGCCTTGCTTTACCCACAGCCAAGGCACTCGACTATTGTGGAGCCCTTTGCGGGGTCTGCTGGCTACGCGGTCAGGTTCCATCAGCACAACGTGGTGTTGTGTGACATCGACCCTGTCATTGCTGGAATATGGGAATACCTCATCAAGGTCAGCCCTGAGGAAATGATGGGGCTGCCTGAGCTGGATGGCTTGGAGGGTTGCATCAGCAACCTTGACGCACCACAGGAAGCCAAGTGGTTGATGGGTTTCTGGTATCAGAGGGCTGGTCACAGTCCTACCGACAGAGCCCATTCGTGGAATGGTCTGGTTGGTACAGACAAGGCCAAGGCTACCCATTCCATCCCATGGCCTGCAGCCAAGGTTAGGCTTGCAGCTCAGGTGCAGAAGATACGCCACTGGAAGGTCTACAACTGTGGTTTTGAAGACTGCCCGGTTGAAGGTGAGGCCACCTGGTTCGTAGACCCGCCATACCAGAGCCAGCCAGACGTCTACTCGTTTAGTGTAGAGGCTGTGGACTATGAGAGGCTTGGCAAGTGGTGCAAGTCAAGGGAAGGGCTGGTCATCGTATGCGAGAATACGGGGGCTGACTGGCTACCCTTCAGGCACTTCATGACGACCCACAGCTGTCATGGATACGAAGACAGGGGTCAGCAGAAGAACCGAGAAGCTATCTGGATAAGCAGCGAGGTCAGGTCTCAGGGCTGAGCTTCTCCCTTCCTGCTCTTCCCAATGCCCATCCGCTTCAGTCTTCGCCTAGTGCTAGGCACCTGAGCCCACCACTTCCTAGGGACTGCAGCTTCGATGGAATGGGCTGAGGCCCCTGGGGCATGCCGTTCCTTGCAGCTAACCCACCCGCTATCTGCATCCCAGAACACGGGGGCATACTGAGTGGGGTTGGCTGAGCTACTCCACCGGTTGAACCTGCTGACGACATTCCATCCAGGCTCCAACTCTGCGGTTCCTGCATCGATGTCATAGACGGATTTGACGGTCATGCCGTAGATTTTCATTGGTCCCTCCGGTCGTTGATTATCTCGGTGAGTAGCTCCAAGGGCTCAGCAATCATGTTGAGAAGCTCCTGCACCTGTTGGTTGTGGTGCCTTATGACGGCTTGCTCAGCGGCTTCTAGCTGAGCCAGGTGGTCTTCGTTGGTTGGTCTGCTGACCTCAGCTACTTGCTTGACCCTGGGGTCTAGACCTCCAAAGCACAGCCTAGAGTTACCGTTGATGGTGATATGTAGGGTGTGTCTGCTGTGGTAGCGCATAGCCATGGGGCTGTTGGTCTCGGTATACCTGAGCTTGCCAATCTCCCATTCCCTGATGATGCCTGGAAAGGAGTCCTTTGTTGAGGTGGCTGAGCCTACTGGCCTACCGTCTTGGTTGAAGATGCGGATGATAGCCATGGTGTGAATTCCTGAATACAGTGGGTTGTTGTCCTACATGGCGAGGTTGTTGGCCGAAATGGCCCTGCCCCGTCCGGCGAGTATCGGGGTTGAGTTCAGCCCTCGGGTGTGTCCAGAATACGCCTAGTGCAGTCGCTGCAGAGGTGGTGCCCTTGGCCTATGCAGTCTCCTACTACGTCTGCATAGGTGGTGTGGCACACCTCAGGGCTCATCATGTTGGTGTATTCCTCTGGGAGCCTCTCCTTGGCGAGGCCCTGCAGCGCAGCAATTTTGTTGTCTACCGTATGGCTCCAGTCTGCTAAGTCAGTAACAGCCTTGCGTAGGAGCTTGGTTTCCTTCTCCACCTCTACCAGCTTGGCGAGGTCTTCGTCTAACTTCTGCAGCTCAGCTAGCTGGTCACGTAGTTGGATGACATTGGCAACGCGATTTTGGTTCGCAACCCTTAGTTCTGCAAGCTCTTTATCGTGACGGGTGACAGTGTCTTCTAGGTCGTGGCTGTAGCCAGCTACATCATCCACCCTGTCGTCAAGCTTGGTGAGGTCTTTGTCTATGCTAGTGATGTCTTTGCGTAGCCCAGCAGCTGTTTTTTTGAGGGTCTGCAGCTCAGCCAGTTGGTCACGCAATTGGATGACATTTTGATGGATGGCTTTTCGCTCATCTACCAGCTTGGCGGTCTGCACTTCCTGGCGAAGTCCTGAGACAGCGAAGTCAAGTTCAGCCAGACGCTTGTGCATTTCTTTCAGGCACTTCAGGTGACCACCCTCCTTGTGGTAAAGCCCTTCCATTGCCTGCTGCAGGTTGCGCAGCTTCCCGTCAAGCGCGCGGGTTTCAGCGCAATTGAGGTCAGTTGCTACGGAATGATGGACGAAATAGGACTCTAGCTCACCGCATAGCCTACACCAACTGTCTGGCTCAGGTGGGGTCTCAATCGGCGCAAAGGTGTGGGTAGTGGTGCGCCAGTGCTCGATGTTCTCTCTGACCTGTTGGGTGAGGTGGTCTAGCTTGCGCCTTGACTCCAGGAGGTCAGTATACTTCGCTGAGTGCTTCAGAAGGTGGTGCAGGGCTGTGTTGTCGCCACAGTTTAGCAGGTTGCATACGTGGCAGTTCTGCTGCCCATCTTCACACTGCTGCTTTACGTCCTGCAAGTTGAACACCATGGATTCTTGTACTAGGGATTCTTGCACTTGAACTTCGATGGCAGTAGCCTCGGTTTCAATCTCACCTACTTTGGTTGTTACTTTGACTTTCATCGGTTTACCTCCTGGTCTGGGAATTCTTTGTAGACTGAATGGTCAAGGATGCACCCTGCAGCGTTGGGAAGATATCCTCCCCACTGTTTGAAGAAGAATGCAACCCCATGGTCCATGGCTTGCCTGCGCAGGTCCTGCACAATCTGGGTACCTCTTTCGGTTGGCTTCCAGTGTGCTTTGACAAGCTTACCATCTGCATCTTTGGTGTGGTCCACCCTGGTCACCAGCCCCCGCTTAGCTCTGATGTCAGGGTCCATCAGGTGGTTGCCTGACTCACCTCCAACGATGAGCCAGCTGATGCCGTCAAGCGGTCCTAGGTCAACAGGCCCCAGGAGTGGTTCACAGCTGATGAACAACAGCCCCTGATGACCTGCCAGCAAGAGGTCATCAATCCTGTGCACCTGAGCTTGTGACTCCACTGTCACCCCGAGCCAGATGTTGGCGGGCAGCGGGGTCCGTGCGTGGATGTAATCCAGCATTGCCTTAGGCCGCTTGGTCAGGATTTGGAAGGTCACATCTGGCCTTTTGAGGATGGCTTCAATGATGTCGTCCCTGTGTTCGTCTTCCACCTCCTCCAAGAAGAAGTCTGACATGGAGTTGACAAAGGCTTTGTCACCAGGGGCAAAGCCAACGATGTTGCGCAGCTTGTGAGGCCTCATAGTGAGGCCAAAGCCATTGGGAAAGGCGCGTCCACCTCTTGACGCGATACGCTTTGCATAGCAGTACTTGCAGCCCTCCGAGACTGGTTGGCAGCCTGACCACATATTCCAAGTGTAGTCAGTCCATTCGATTTTCGTTCTGTTCACCGTTTACTTCCTCCTGTTCAGCAGTTCAATGAGGGTTGTAGGTGGAAAATGTTAGCAGTCCTGGTGCCGAGATTACAAGCTTGTTTGAGGTTGTGTTGTGGTGCGGTTTTGCGGTACATTGGTGAGGTGTGGTGGACACACTGACAGCTGGGGGAAGAATATGGAGACATACTGGGCAGTGATGTATCAGCGGTCAGGGGAGAAGTACTTTTGGTCTCCTGCTGGCTATGGTTATCTGACGAATGGAGTGCATCTATTTCCGACCAAGGAGGCAGCGCAGGACAGAGCAAAGAGTCTGGGGGCTTGGTTCAGGAAAGCGGCCCCAGTCAAGGTCTTCCTGACGATTGCCCCTGAGAGGTCCTGAGAGGCCCCTAGACGGGCTTAGTGGGTTGCCGCGACCTAGGCCTTGCGCCAGCCTACGTAGGCCCCAATAACGAAGGACGGTAAAGCGGTATGGGACGATTGGCAACTAGCGTAAAGCCACATAGAGGCCCTCAGGAATTGTTCCTGTCGAGCCCTGCAGATGTGGCAATCTATGGGGGCTCAGCGGGGTCAGGCAAGACCTTTGCTGAGCTGTTGGAGGCAACTCGGTACACAGCCAGGAGGTTGTACAGGGCCATCGGGTTCAGGCGTACCAGGCCTCGCATCACCAAGCAAGGGGGTCTCTGGGACGCCTCTACTGAGCTGTATCCCTTCCTTGGTGCAACGCCTTATGTGTCGAGGCTGGAATGGGTGTTTCCATCTGGAGCTACTATCCGCTTTGACCAGCTGCAGCATGAAGCAGATAAGAAGGCTCATGACGGTGCAGAGTATGACCACATCTTCTTCGATGAAATCACCGAGTTCACTGAGACCCAGTTCTGGTATCTGACGTCTAGGCTGAGGTCAAGGTGCGGGGTCAAGCCATACGTTCGCGGAGCTTGCAACCCTGACCCAGACAGCTTTGTCAAAGGCCTCATCTCTTGGTGGTTAGATGATGAAGGCTACCCCATAGAAGAGCGAAGTGGGGTCTTACGGTACCTCATCAGGGACGAAGACAGCGGGGCAATACAGTGGGTTGGTGAAGACTACGAGGGTGATGAACGACCGATGAGCTTCACCTTTGTTGCTGCCAAGGTGACCGACAATTACACTCTGATGCGCAGTAATCCGCAGTATGTGGACCAGCTGAAGAAGCTGGACCGTACAGAGCGTGAACGGAAGCTCTATGGAAACTGGAACATACGCGATGAGAAGGGCATGCTTCAGCGGGAATGGTTCAGGGTGGTTGATGCCCTGCCTGCTGATGTGGAGCTGGTGAGGTATTGGGACCGAGCTGCAACGGCGAAGACCTCAGCCAATGACCCCTGCTACACAGCAGGTTGCCTTGGTGGGCACTCAACCTCTGGAGTGTTCTACATTGCAGACATTCGGAGGGCTCGGCTAGACCCTGCAGACAACCAGATGTTGCTGCAGAACACAGCCAGCCAGGATGGAGAATCGGTGCCAATCTACATTGAGCAGGAGCCTGGCAGTTCTGGCAAGGACTCAATATACCACTATGTTGCCCATGTGCTGCCCGAGTATGACGTCCATGGTGACAGGGTCACAGGCGACAAGGTTAGCAGGGCAAAGCCTTTGGCTGCACAGGCTGAGGTAGGTAATGTGCGGTTAGTGAGTGGCCCATGGGTAGAGCCCTTCCTGAAGGAGGCTGCAAACTTCCCTGTTGGCAGGCACAAAGACCAGATAGACGCTGTCAGTGGATGCTATACACATAGCTTGAAGCTGGTTAACAATTCACGCTTTTTCATTGGCAGGGCAAGGTAGTCCCTGCTGCACAAGGAGGTTCCAATGCTTTTGATTCCTGGGTTCCCTGACCCCTCCAAGGAAGACATCGAGACATTCCAAGCCAACAACAGGTGCAAGGTGGATGGCATCGTAGGCCCTCAGACAAGGGGGGCAATCTGGCCAGAGGAGGGTGATGAGTACTTTGCTGTGAGGCTTGCCCCGTACGTCTACAGGCACGACGGGGCAACGCAATCCATCGACTACGCAAGGATGATGCTGCAGTCCTTTGAGTCACGGGGCAAGCTACCCCTGTCTGCAGAAAGGATGATGACCCTGTTCCGGATTGTCAGCAGCAGGTGGAGCTGTGGCTTTGACTGGCTGACAGGTGAGGATGGGCTGACCATCGGCTTTCGGCGCTTCGCGTCGACTAAGGCAGCAAGCCTGATGAAGCGGTATCAAGGAGACTGCGGGGGGGGCTTCAGAGATTGCTTTGGTCCATTGGGGCGCATCATGGCGTTGAACAACGAAGACGCACCCAACAATGGAGGGCTGGTTGGTGAGGCCTATGTGAGGGCCGGTCTGATGGAGCTGCAGAAGAGGCATAGCTGGTGGTTGTGTCAGATACAGTTCACCCTCGAGGATTGGGCAGAAGACATCTTCGATAGGTATCCTGGCTGGAGGCTTGGCAGGCTGTTTGGCCTTGCGGTCAGGGCCTTCAACTCTGGCACAAGTTATCTGGATGGGTTGCCCGATGATGACAGTGCCTATGAAGTTTTGAAGGCGGATTATACTGACGTCAGTGAGCGCAAGCGGAAGAATCGGCGCAAGCGCATCAGAGACATCGAACGCATCATCCCAGATGGGCCTTGGAAGTAATGGGTTGACTGCGCTGCCCTCGCCTGTAGTATGCGAGAAGGACCCTTTGTTTGGAGTGTCACATGTTGGGTTGGTTGTCCAGATTGGTATCGAGGAAGCGCAGGCAAAGCAAGGAAATAGTGCTGAGGTCTCCAAGGGACCTGCCCCTTTTTCTGCCTCCTGCTTTCGAGGGTGAGCTGAAGTCTGTTGTACCACACCAGCTCATAGCTACTTGGAAGGCAGGCAAGCCAGTCTGGACCGATGACTGGACCCTGAAGACCTCGGTGGAACATGGTCTGAGGGTCTGTAGTTGGGTGTTTGCCTGTGTCTTCAGGCGGATGAAGTCCATTGCCTCGGTGCCATGGTATGTGGAGAAGTGGGGAGCTGAGGGATGGCAGCGGGTACAGGAGCATCCTGCCTTGGACCTGCTGAACAACCCGAACCCCTACTGGTCAAGGCTTGACCTGTTTGAAACCCTCATGATGCACTTGGATTTGGATGGCAACGCCATCTGGACCAAGACCAGGCTGAACAATGGTACAGTGCAGGAGCTGTGGGTCATATCGCCAGACAACATCAAGCCTGTTCCTGGTGACTTTGCGAAGGGTCAAGACTACATCGTACGATATGAAGCCAAGCGCGAGGGCAGCAATGAGAAGTTTGCGGTTGACACTGATGATGTAGTTCACTTCCAATTCAAGGACCCGCTGAATCCATACTGGGGCTCAGCTCCAATCAAGTCTGCAGGACGGTCCATTGACACTGATGTAGAGTCGGTGAAATGGAACAAGACAGCCATTCAGAACAGGGCAGTCACTGACGGGGTCTTCACCTTCGATGGGAGGATGACCCGAGCGCAATGGGAGGAAATGCGCACAATGGTGGCTGACCAACATATGGGTTCAGCCTCAGCTAGGTATCCCTGGGTCCTTGGCAATGATGCCAAGTGGACTCAGATGTCTCTGAGCCCTGTTGATATGGATTTCATGGAGGGCAGGAAGTTCACGCGGGTTGAGGTGTGCTCGGTCTACGGCGTGCCTCCTCCGCTTATTGGCGACTATGAGAAAGCCACCCTTGCCAACATAGCAGAATCCCGCACTATCTACTGGGTAGACACAGTCATACCCCTGCTTGATGACCTGATGGATACGCTGAACAGGTCTCTGGCTCCAGAATTTGGCGATGACATCCGCTACAACTACGATATTAGCAAGGTCCAGGCTATGTTCCCCATTCTGGTGGAACGCATCAAGGCAACCAAAGAGTTGTGGTCAATGGGTGTGCCTCTGAATACTGCCACTGCTTTTGTGGGCCTTGGGTTGCCGAGGGTGGACGGTGGAGACATCGGGTATGTTGCAGGAAACCTGCTGCCTGCAGGAGGCATCCAAGAGGAGGAGTAGGGCTGTGGATTGGGGAGATTTGAGGGCTTTTACTGCAGAGCGGATGAAGGTGATTGCAGACCTCAGGGCAAAGATAGTCGAGCATATGGGTGAGGGCAGGCCTCCTTGTTACGGTCATATCAAGTGTAACTGTGGGGCTCGTCTGCAGTATGCCTGCTACCGCAATGGGCATATTCACGCTGTGTGTGAGGGCTGTACCGTCAGCTGGATGGAGTAGCTGAGTGGCTTCCATTAACAGGCGAAATGTTCTGCAACGCCTCATCAGGCAGAGGTCTCCTTCGTTGGTGCGGTACATCGGCTCAATGTGGTCTAGCCAGGCTGAAGCCATCACCTACAACGAGATAGCAGAGGCCCTAAGCACAGGTGAGCTGTCTCCTGCTACTTACCAACAGTGGCAGGAAGACTATACAGTGCTTGTGAATGACGTCATTGCAGACGCTTGGAATGACAGCTTCTTAGTGGGGTTCAACGGGGTTGCCCCTGCAGTTGCCAGCATGGGTGGTATTGAATTCGTCAATGTGCAGCGCAGGCTTGCCACCTGGGCCTCGGCCCGGGCAGGCTCGCTGATAGTGCAGCTCAACAACACCCAAATGCAGGCTGTGAGGAATGTCCTGCAGTACTTTATCAGTGTGGACCCAATCAACCCCAGGGCTGCAGCTCAGTACATTGCTCCAATCGTCGGCCTAACTGAGCGGGAAGCTGCAGCTGTCCTGAACTTCAGGGCAGCGTTGCAGGAAGCTGGCTACAAAGGCCAGGCCCTCCTGAAGCGAACAGAGCTGTATGCAGGCAGGCTGAGGAGGGTTAGGTCTGAGCGAATTGCAAGGACCGAGCTTGCGTTCGCGCACAATGCAGCTCAGCTGGAATCGGTGAAGGAATCCAGGGACCTTGGATACTACGAGGGCGAGACCCTTGTAAAGCGCTTCCTGACCGCTCAGGATGAGCGGGTGTGTCCTAGGTGTGGGCCTCTTGGGGGATGGCGGCAGGAGGAAGGCGGGGCTTTCACGCGAAGCAACCAGGCTGTTGTAGGGCTTGACGACAACTTCCCCGCAGATGTCACCAAGCCAGACTCGACAGAGTATGTGGCAACTCCACCGCTGCACCCTAACTGCAGATGCACAATCCTATACGAGACCAGGGCTTGATTCTCCGGGCTTGCATTCAGCCATCATGGCTGCTATCAATGGGTATACCGTTTACCTCCAGGGGTTGAGGGCTATCGCCAGCCCTCACCCCTGCTTCATCCTTGACAGATTTATCTGGCTCTGTATTGTTGGAGAAGTCTTGCTTTGGTGGCAAGTTAAAGGGGTAGCCAGATGGAATACAAGGACTGCAGGGTTGAATACGAAGCGAAGGAGCAAGACGGGGAGCTGACCTTTGAAGGCCTCGCAAGTACCCATATACAGGGTGATAGCCATGATGACCAGGTGATGCCTGGGTCGTTTGCTGACACCTTGGAGCGGAGGTTCAAGCAGGACAACAGAATCAAAATCTTGTACCAGCACCAAATCCTGGAACCAATCGGCATTCCAACCCATCTTGCTGAAGTCAGCAAAGGGCTTGAATTCGTTGCAAGGCTGAGCAAGACGACTCGGGGCATTGAGACCCATCAGCTGATGAAGGATGGAGTCATTGACCGGATGAGCTTTGGCTTCAAGACCATTGAACATGGGTTCATCACCGATGAAGAAAAAGGGCGCAGAATCAGACAGCTACACAAGTTGGAGCTGTATGAACTGAGCCCTGTTACCTTCCCGTCCAATGAGGAGGCTGTCATCAGTGCAGTCAAGCGGATGGAAGTAACCAGCCATCAGGCCTGGAATGACCACAAGTGTGTGGTCAGGGACGTCAGTGAGTTCAAGCCTGACACACTTGAACTCTTGCTGTTGGAGCCAGGAGTCAAGGCGCTTGTTGGTGTGCCGTATGGCATGACGGACAAGAGGGTCCAGATGGTGAGGTTCAGCAAGGGCCTCTGGGTGCCGAGGGCTGCTGACCACTGGATTGCTGACCACATGGATGACCTCGCCCTTGACCTGACCAAGGAGGCCATGCCGTTCAGGGACCTTCCGCTTGCAGGGCGTGAGACGGAATGGAACGCTGATGCAGCTGAGAAGAGGGTCAGGGATTGGGCTGGTGCTGAAGCTGCGCCAAACACCACCTACCGCCGAGCCTTTATGCGGTATGATGGCAAGGTCTGCAAGCTGCAAGTGGCTGATGTAGTGGAGGGCAAGCTGGTGGCAGTGCCGAGGGCTGTGTTCGCAGTAGCTGCAGCTCTTGAAGACATGCCCAAGGCTGAGGCTGATGCAGTCAGAAGCCATGTGGAAAGCTACTACGCAAAGATGAGGAAAGAATGGGACGACAGTTCACTTGTTGCCCCGTGGAACAAGAGTGCCCCTGCCGAAAGCCTGACAATGCTTGGTAGTGGGCTGAAGAGAATACTGAGCATTGCAAAAGGAGAGAGGTGAGAAATGTCAGGAATGCTAGAGAAGGAAATCAAGGGCATCACCGATGAACTGGCCGTTACGATGGCTGACCTCGGGAAGAAGCTCGATGAGCAAGAGGCCCACCTGAAGAAGCACAGGGACCGCGATGATAGCCTTGCCAAAACCATCGAGGGAATGGTCAAGCAGTACGATGAGCAGAAAGCCGGGTTCACCGACTTCACCAAGCGCATCGATGGCTTGGAGGCTCGCCTGAACAGGCCTGGGTTCGGTGGTGGTAGTGGACAGCTCATCAAGACAATGGGTCAGGTGTTTGCTGAGTCAGACTCTGTCAAGAAGATGCTCTCATCGGGTGAGTTCAAGTCGACGCCTGTCGAGGTTGGCAAGGAGTGGAGCCTACAGCGCAAGACCCTTTCGTCCGGCACTTCCAGTGGTGTGGGTGCAGGTGCAGCCTTGGTGGACGCTTTCCGCCGCGAGGGTGTCATCATGCCTGCAGTGGAGGCTCCGCAGATACGAGCCCTCATTCCATCGCTACCGCTGTCAGAGGGCTCCATCGAGTATGTGAGGGAGAAGCAAATCTGGCAGCTGTATGCCACCCTTGCAACTGCCCTGGTGGGCGCAGAAACAGACATCGTGGTTGACAATGCCAATGGGTTCTACCCTGGCCAGACCATTGATGTGGACGGCGAAACCAAAATCATCGACACTGACGGGGTTGACCTCGACACCAACACCATCACCGTCACTGTCGCGATTGCAGGGGCTCACAGTGTGGGGGCTCCAGTCACTGCTGACAAGTTCGTCATGACGCCCGAGACAAGGCTGAAGCCGAACATGGAGGTGGAGACCGAGCTGGTGACCTCCAGTGTCAGGACCCTTGCAACAATGTTGGCAGTCACCCGCCAGATAATGGAGGATTCCAGACTGCTGGCTGCATACGTCGACCAACGAATGCCAGAGGTTGCCAGGCAGTCTCATGAGTATCAACTTCTGTACGGTGCAGGTGGGTCCACCCAGTTGACCGGCATCATGGCCGATACCGACATCAACAGTTACCTCTGGTCAAGTGGTTCGGTTGGACCACCCCCGGATACCAAGCTGGACGCGTTCCGCAAGGCCATGACCCTCGCCAACAAAAGCAACTACCTGTCCACCGGTGGTGTGCTGCACCACGACGAATGGCAGGAGATTGAGTTGCTGAAGGCCACTGACGGACAGTATGTCTGGGCCTCAGTGACGGCAGGAGGTCAGCAGGTCCTGTGGAGAGTGCCCATCGTGGTCACAGGTTCCATCGTCACGGGATTCGGGCTGGTTGGCTCCTTTGCCATGGGTGCTACCTACTGGGACCGTGAGCAGGCCAACATCCGCAGCACTGACAGCCACAAGGATTGGTTCGGCAGCAACAAGATTGCCCTCCTCTTCGAGGAACGTGGCACCCTCACTGTGGACCGTCCCAAGGCCTTCACCAAAATCACCTTCGATGCGGCACCAACCTAGGCCGATGAAGTGAACTAGCCAAGGCAGGCTAGCCTCAGGGGTAAACAGAGATGGTCATCAAAGCAAAGGTCATCAGGGCAAGCGAAGACTATGGCTGGACGGTAGGCCAGGTCATCCATATGGACGCGATTGCATTCCGCATACACAGTGTTCATGGAACGGTTGTCCAGGTGCCTGAGGAACGAGAAGCCACTCTGGTTGCCCCTGAGGAAAACAAGCCGTTCGTACCTCCTGAGGTAAAGGAGGGCATCAGCAGACAGGCGGATGGATTCTACACCTGTGGTTGCGGCAGAGTGTATGCAAGCGCAGGTGCCTTGGATTCACACAAGGGGTATTGCGCACATGGCGTTGATTGAGCAGGACACTGGGGCTGACCCAGACGACGGATTCGGTATCGACCCTGAGGGAAGCGTACATCCTGCCCCAAAGCTACCTATCCATTTCCGCCTGTCTGCTGATGTGTATTGGGTGCAGGGCTACCCTGACAAGCTCTATGATTCCTACCAGGATGCCGTGAGGGCTGCTGAGAGGCTGTATACGGGGTGACTGAATGGGAGCGGTAGTAGATAGGCTTGACCTCGACTTAGCCGAAATGAAGGCATATCTGGGCGTCACAGTGGCAACCTACGATGACCTGTTGACAGACTTGTTCGGGGCTGCCAAGGAGATAGCAGACGAGTATCTCAACAACGAATTTCTTGACCCTGATGATGGGTCTGAGCTTCCCATTCCAGGCCCTGTGAAGTACGGGGTTTACACCTGGGCCGGTCAGATGTCGCGTATTCCTGGCCTTGGCTTGGGTGTTGGTGCTGGTGGAGGTGGGGCGGCCTCGGGGGTGAAGGCTGAAAAAGCTGGGGACGTGTCAAGGACTTTTATGAGTGCAGGTCAGATGTATTCCTCGCAAAGCGCAGGAGGAGGATACCTGACCAACGAGGTTGCCATGTTTTGGCAGCCCTACCGTATTCTTCCGGGGATGTAATGGCTGGTGATGGTACGTCATATGTGGTCGACAAAGACCGAGGATATGCCCGTATCTATCGGGGCCTGACCGATGGTAGGCACAATGGGAAGGTGCGGGTGGGTTGGTTCCCTGGGGCAGGCTCCAGCGCAGGTACCACGGTAGCTCAGTATGCCATGTTCAACGAGTTCGGAACCAAGTCTATCCCAGAGAGGCCCTTCATGAGGAGGGCTTTCGACCGCAATATGCAGAAGTACACAGCACTGTTTGCGAAGCTGGAAGGGAGGTTCTTTGACGGTCATATCACCTTTGATGGGATTTTATCGGTTGTTGGGCTGGTGGCCCGCAATGACGTGGTTCAGAGCATCACTGACGCGCGAAAATGGGCTGTTCCGAATGCACCCGCAACGGTGCGTCAAAAGAAGAGTAGTTCTCCACTGATAGACACGGGGACAATGCGCAATACCTGCTGGTATGAGGTGGTGACCAAGGCGGGCAGGAGGATGCACCGTGGTTAGCTTCTTCAGCAGCGCGGCCTATGAGGTCACCAGGTACGCTCCTGGGTCCTACGTGGATGGTCATTGGGTAGCGGGGGCTCCGACTGTGTCAACGGTCTCCTGTACGCTCAGGCAGCCTCTGGGGGGGATTGAAAGGCAAGACCTCGAGTTGGGTGTCAGAGAAAGCGTCACACACAAGCTCTATACAGAGGGTGATATTCAGGCAGGTGATGAGATTGACGTTGACGGTGAGACCTATCTGGTGGTCCAGATAAAGGAGCTGCAGGAGGTCATACCGCACACCAAGGTGTACCTGACCCGCAAGGTGGAGCCATGACCAACGAACAGCTCAGGCAGGAGGTGAGAGACCTAGTTGTGCTGATGTCAGGTCTGGCTGTTGGCAAGGTGGTCTTTGGCAACGAAGGTGGAACCAGGGCAGCCAAGCAATATGCCACGATATTGCGCATTGCTACGGTACGGGAAGGAACTGACGATGTAATGCAGACCACTGCAGTAGGTGGGGATTCAGCAAAGCTCATCAGTGGCATTCGGCTGTCTACCTTCTCAGTGCAGTTTTTTGGTGATGGAGCTGACGACCTTGCGGACACTATGTTCCAGGCTACCACTGAATATGGAGCCCTCAGCAGTGTGTCTGGCATTGCGGTTGTGGATGTGGTTCAGACCACCAACCTTACTGAGGCTGTGGACGCTGAACGCGAAGAAAGAGCAGGGGTAGACCTCAGGGTGAGGTGGAATTATACGAAGACCCTTGTGGGCTCTGATGCAGGTGGAACAATCGAACATGCTGTTGTCTCAGGCCAGGTTGACAGCACTGACGTAGACATAGCGGTTGATTGGCCATAAAGGAGAAGAGAAGCGATGGCAATCGAGGATGTTGTTAACATAAGCATTTCGTTGGACCCTCCACCTGTTGGGGTTGCTGCCTTCAAGCTGATGGTGGCTGGTCAAACGGTTGGGTTCACCGAGAGAATCAGGTGGTATGCCAGCGCTGCAGAGTTGTTGGCTGACAGCGAGGCTGGCATCAGCTCCACTGACTACGAGTACCTTGCGCTTGTGGCTATCTTCAGCCAGACAGTGCATCCGGACCAGGTTGGTGTGGGCAGGTGTGACACTGCCTTTGTGGCCCAGGTGGACGAATGGACCATCGATACTGCAGCTGCAGGGAACTGGGACCTGACCATCGACGGGGTGGATTACACCTATGCGGCTGGAGGTGGAGACACTGCAGCAGACATCAGGGATGGGTTGGTCACCGCTGCAGCTGCAGCCCCTGATGTGACGGTGGCTGCGGGGGCAGGTGACACCCTGACAGTCACAGCTGACACAGCTGGTATTTCCTTTACTTCCACCATCACCCCTGCATCCGGTGGAGCTGCAACCAAGTCAGCAGTCGGTGCAGGCTCCACAGCCAACCTCGGCTGGGCAGAAGAACTTGCAGCTGTGTTTGCTGAAGACGATGACCCCTTCTACATCTGCATTGAGGATAGGGACCCAGACCAGGTGTATGAGGCTGCAGTCTACATCGAGACCCTGCACAAGCTCTTCATCGGTCAGACCTCAGAAGCAGACGTCAAATCGTCTGCATCGACTGACGTTGCAAGCAGGCTGAAGGATGGCAACTACTTCAGGACTGGGGTGCTGTGGTATTCGGTGGATGCAACCACCACAGCTGAAGCCTGGGCCGGAAAGGTGGCTGCTGCTGACCCAGACCTGCAGACCACCATCTGGGCCTTGAAGACACTCACAGGCATCACTGCAGACACCCTGACCACGACAGAGCAGGGCTACATCAAGGGCAAGAACGCGTCATTCTACGAGACGGTTGGGGGTGTGGGTTCTACCTGGGAAGGCAAGACCCCAGATGGCAAGTGGCTTGACAATGTCATCACAGTCGACTGGCTGTACTTCAGGTTGCGCGAAGACATTTGGAGGTGGTACCTGAGCATTTCCAACCGCAACGAGAAAATCAACTATGACGATGATGGCATCCAGGCCCACCGAGCCCTGACGAAGAACAGGCTCGAGAAGGGCTTCAAGGTCAGCCACGTCAACGCCAACTACACAGTCACCGTGCCGAACAGGGCTGATGTGGACCAGGCTGACATCGATGCTAGACGGTTGTCTTGGAGCTTTGCTGCTGAATTCGCTGGAGCCATCCAGAGTGCAACAATCACAGGCAACGTGGTGACTACGCTGCCCGCATAACCCATAGACCCGAGGAGGCTTGAAGTGGCGACAATCACATACGATGTCAACAAGATAAACCTTTCGGTGGCTGGTGTGCCATTGAAGGGAGGAGGTGAAACCGCTTTTGTGGCTTTCGCCTACGACGAAGATGCCTGGACGAAGAAGACTGGGTGTGATGGTGAGGCAACACGGTCACGCACCAACAACCAAGGTGGCAAGTTCACAATCACCTGTATGCAGACCTCGCGCATCAACGCCATTCTGCAGGGCCTCTACCTTGCAGATGTTGAGGGTGGTCTGGGCGTGGTGCCTGTCAACCTGTATGACCCAAGCACTGGCCTGGAGTACTTCAGCGAGGATGGCTGGGTGATGAAGGGTGCAGACCACAGCTGGGAGAAAGAGGTGGGTGAGAGGGAGTGGGTGATTGACTGTGGTAAGGTCATCGAGGTTCCTGTGGATTCTACGCTTGACCTGCTGTCAGGCCTGCCAACCATCTAGCCACACACAACGTCAATGGAGGTAAACGGTGAGTAGACAGAAGTTTGAGTATGAGACGGTTGATGCAATGGGTAAGGTCCACAAGCTGAAGGTTGAGCAACACCCTGGCGAGGAGGGCTGGACCCTGTTTGTTGACTTGGTTGCTGTGTGCAGCGAGGCTTTTGGTGAGATGTTGGATGCAGGGCAGCGAGCCATAATGAAGTTGCAGGGTGATGGTCAGGGGCAGTTCACCGAGGCTGACCTTGACCTTGCCCTGCTTGGCAAGGGGTTGGCTCGCTTTGCCCTGCAGCTCCTGAGAAGCAGGGACGGCACAGCCATTTTCAAGAGGCTGTTTGAGTACACCCTGAGAGACGGGAAGAAGTTCAGCTCAGCCATGGCAGGACCGCCAGAGTCCACCTGGACCATCAACCAAGACATGGCAGGCAACTACCAAGAGATGGCAGTGATTGCCACCCATTGCTTGACAGCCAACTACTCAAATTTGTTCGCTGGGTCGCTACCAGACGTCAGGGCATTGGTAGCGGCCTTCAAGCGGTAAACCCTCGCTTGCGCCGCAAGCGGTTGGTTGTAGGCGCGCTTGGTGTGCCGGATATGGTGTACAGGGTGTGGCGTGGTTCAGGAGAACAGCTAGTCAATGTGCAGCTCCACTGGTCGGTTGACGACCTAGTCAGGGCTGCAGCCTTCCTCGATATGGAAGCTCTAGAGATGGAGCTGAAGCTACCAAAGGTGAAGCAATGATAGTCAGAGAACTTCTGACAGTGCTCGGGTACAGGGTTGAGGAAGGCAAGCTCAGGCGAGCCAATCGCCAAGTGCAGGCCTACACCCGTACAGCCCAGAGGGCAGCGGTAGCCAACACTGCATTCTCGTCAGGCCTGGCTTCACTTGCTACAAGGTTTCTAGGTCTGGCTGCTGCTGCAGTTGCCGCAAGGCAGTTGGTGACTGTGAACGTGACCTTTGAGCGGTTGCAGTCCAGCTTGGAGACCATCACCCGCAGCGCTGATGGAGCCAGGGCCGCCATGGACAGGATGGTCAATCTGGCTGCAACCACTCCGTTTGCCCTGGAAAACGTGACTGATGCATTCATCCAGCTTGGAGCTGCAGGGCTGGACAACTCTGACCGCGCGCTGACTGCCATGGGTGACATGGCCTCAGCATTCGGTGCGGATATCTCCGAGTCTGTTACTGCAGTACGGTCTGCTGCATTCGGCGAGATGGAGCCCTTGAAGCGGTTCGGCATCATTGCGCGAGTTGAGGGTGACAGGCTTGCAGTCACGTTTGACGGGGTGACCCAGACCATCGAGCGTGACGCTGCAACCATTCAGGCCCACCTCATCAACCTTGCAGAACAACGGTATGCGGGGCAGATGGGTAGGCAGATGTTGACCCTCGGAGGAATTATCTCGAACCTCAAAGACAACATCACCTTGTTCTTCAGGGAGATTGGTGAAGCTGGGGTTGCTGACGCAATGCGGAAAGTCTTGCAGGCTCTCAGGGATATGTTTGCAGGGTCAGGCACCATTGCTCATTCCATCGGTAAGATTCTCACGCCAGCCTTGGAGTTGCTAGCCATCACCCTCGAGTGGATAGGCGACAACATCGAGTTGGTGAAGGCTCTCTTTCTGTTGTTCATCGGCTTCAAAATCGTGGCTGGCATACAATTCCTGTACGCTGCAGTGGTTGCGCTTGGGACTGGGCTGACTGCTGCAACGGTCAAGGCTGCACTGTTCCAGGCTGCATTGGTGGGTATCCTGGTCATCATACCCTTGCTGATAGAGGATTTCATCGTCTGGCTGGAAGGCGGAGAATCCATGATTGGAGACTTCGTTGACCGTTTTACCGGAGAGGGTGGCATCCTCGGTGCTCTTGCCGAAATGGCTGAATGGCTCAAAACCGATGGTGTAGCAGCATGGGAGGTTTTCAAGAATGAGCTGGCCGGAATCATCGAGTGGCTTGATGACACCTTTGGAGACTTCTTCCGCAACATGTTTGAGAACATACGGCAAGCGATTGAAGGCTTGATGGAGCTTGGCAGAATACAGGCAGCAACCAGGGCCTTAGAACGGGAAGAGGAGATTGCTGCATTGGATGAAGAGCTTGCCCAGCTGCAG
>Ga0224514_10000123_pt1 | contig 25902 bp, 21 predicted proteins | sample SF_May12_sed_USG_3_FD_169107 | JGI IMG/M metagenome (GOLD analysis project Ga0224514, IMG submission 169107) | Sediment microbial communities from San Francisco Bay, California, United States - SF_May12_sed_USGS_24 | ecosystem: Environmental > Aquatic > Marine > Sediment | place: USA... | reverse complement strand
GCCACCGCGCCCAGCGCAATGGCCTGGCGCTGGACAGTCGCAAGGTGCAGGCGGGTGATTTGTTCCTGGCGGTAGCCGGTACCCGGACACACGGCATGCAGCACGCGCGCCAGGCCATTGCGCTGGGCGCGGTGGCGGTGGCCTGGGAGCCGGTCGCGGGCAATGCCGGGCTGGCCGAGGCGGCGGCACTGTTGCCGGCCCCGGTGGTCGTGGTCCCCGGACTGAGCCAGGTCGTGGGACTGATTGCCGATCGTTTCTACGGACATCCCTCGCGCGGGCTGTTCACGATCGGTGTGACCGGTACCGATGGCAAGACGTCGTGCAGCCACTTCATTGCGCAGGCGCTGAACAGTGACGATCGCCGTTGCGGCCTGATCGGCACGCTCGGCAACGGCCTGTTCGGCGAGCTTTCCACTTCATCAAACACCACGCCGGATGCGCTCAGCATGCAGCAACTGTTGCTGTCGATGCAGCAGGGGGGCGCGCGCTGCGTGGTTTCAGAGATTTCCTCACACGCCATGGACCAGGGAAGGGCCCGTGGCGTGAATTTTGATCTTGCAGTACTGACCAACCTGACGCGTGACCACCTGGATTACCACGGCACTGTCGAGGCCTATGCCGAGGCGAAGCGTAAACTGTTTCACAGCGACGGTCTGCGCTACGCGGTCATCAATGCAGACGATGCCTTTGGCAGCGCCTTGCTGGATGCCATCCCGCCGGGCGTGGCGCCGGTGGCCTACCGGCTGGAAAACGAACCGTTTCGTACCCGTTACCCCGCGCAGTGGGTGATCGGTCGCAACCTGCAAAGCGACATGAGCGGCATGCGGCTGGATGTGGTCACCCCTTGGGGCAGTGGCGAGCTGCGCTGTGGCCTGCTGGGGCGCTTCAATGCCAGCAACCTGCTGGCATCGCTGGCGAGCCTGTGCGTGGCCGGTCTGCCATTCGAGGAGGCCATGCACCGTCTTGAGCGAACAGAGACCGTACCCGGGCGCATGGAGCGCTTTGATTTGGGAGCGGGGCACCCGCTGGCGGTGGTGGACTATGCGCACACGCCGGCCGCACTCAAGGCCGTGCTCAAGTCATTGCGCGCGCATTGCAGCGGCAGGCTCTGGTGTGTGTTCGGTGCCGGGGGTGATCGTGATCGCGGCAAGCGTCCGGAGATGGGTGCCGCGGCAGAGCGTAATGCCGACCAGCTGGTGCTGACGGATGACAACCCGCGTACCGAGGACCCGCAACAAATTGTCAATGACGTGTGCAGTGGCATCAAGCAGCCGGCGCGCGTGCACATCGAGCATGATCGTGCCCACGCCATCGCCTGGGCGATGCGCAGTGCCGGGCCGGATGACATCGTGCTGATCGCGGGCAAGGGACATGAAACCGTGCAACTGGTTGGTGACCGCGCGTTGCCGTTCAGTGACCGCGAGCGCGTGCAGGCTCTGGCGCGGGAATGGGCGCAATGATGGCCATGCAACTGTCCGAGGCGGCGCGCGTGCTGGCGGCACAACACATCGGTGAGGATGTCGCGTTTCGCGGTATCAGTACTGACACACGCAAGCCGCTCGCGGGGTCGCTGTTTTTTGCCCTGCAGGGTCCGAACTACGACGCCAATGAATATGTCGGCACGGCGCATGATCAGGGCGCAGCGGCGGCGGCGGTGAGCCGGCCGTGTGCGGTCAGGCTGCCACAACTCCAGGTGCCTGATACACGCCTGGCGCTGGGTCAGCTCTCGGCGCACTGGCGTAACCGCTTCGAACTGCCGGTGGTTGCGATCACCGGTAGCAATGGCAAGACCACGGTGCGTGCCATGACCAGCGCGATCCTGTCGCAATGTGGCCAGGCCCTGTCAACGCAGGGCAACCTGAACAATGATATCGGGCTGCCGCTGACGCTGGCGCGACTGGACGCCGATGACCGCTTTGCCGTCATCGAGATGGGTGCCAATCACCCCGGTGAAATCGATTACCTTGCCGGGCTGGCGCGACCGACCATTGGCGTGGTTACCAACGCGGGTCCTGCGCACCTGGAAGGTTTTGGCGATCTGCCTGCAGTGGCGCGTGCCAAGGGCGAACTGTTTGCCCGGCTGGGCAGGGATAGCGTGGCGATAATCAACGCCGATGACCGCTATGCGCCGTTGTGGCGCGAACTGGCTGCGCATTGCCGCATCGTCGAGTTCGGCCTGCACGAAGGATGTGACGTCACCGCCAGCTGGAGCGGCGATACCGCAGGCAGTGACCTGCAACTGGTGACCCCGCAAGGCAACATCGAACTGCGCCTGCCATTGCCGGGCCGGCACAATGTCATGAATGCGTTGGCCGCGACGGCCGCAGCGCAGGCCGCAGGAGCCGGACTGGCAGAGATCAAGGCTGGTCTGGAATCGCTGGCCGCGGTAGAGGGTCGCTTCAATACCCTGCAACTGCCGGGGCCGGTTAGCGTGATCGACGACACCTACAACGCCAATCCCGCTTCCCTGCAGGTTGCACTCGATGTACTGGCGCAGGCAGCGGGTGAGCGCTGGCTGGTACTGGGTGATATGGGTGAGCTGGGCGCGGAGAGCGGGGAACTGCACCGCCGGGCTGGCGACATGGCACGTGCTGCCGGTGTTACCCGTGTGTACACGCTGGGGGAGCTTGCGTGCGCTGCACTGGAGAGTTTCGCCGGGGCCGGCAGGGCCTGCGAAACGCTGGATGAATTACTGGCGGCACTGCGCGCCGACCTGACCGTGCCGCTGCATATCCTGGTCAAGGGATCGCGCCGCATGCGCATGGAGCGCGTGGTGCAGGGTCTGGTTGCAACACTCTCGAATTCAGAAACGCCTTCCGCGGAGAACCACTGACATGCTTCTTTACCTGACCGAGTACCTGAGTCAGTACTACAGCGGGTTCAACGTGTTCCAGTACCTGACCCTGCGCGCCATTTTCGGTGTGCTGACCGCGCTGGCGATTTCCTTCCTGGTCGGTCCGGAGATGATCCGGCGGCTGGGCCGCTATCAGATCGGGCAGCCGGTGCGCGATGACGGCCCGCAGAGCCACCTGGCAAAGGCCGGCACACCGACCATGGGTGGTGCGCTGATTCTTGTGGCGGTGTCGATCGCCACCCTGCTGTGGGCTGACCTCGGTAACCGCTATGTGTGGGTGGTACTGCTGGTGACGCTGTCGTTCGGTGCGATTGGCTGGGTGGATGACTACCGCAAGCTGGTACTGAAAAATTCCGACGGCATCTCGGCGTTCACCAAGCTGGCCTGGCAATCGCTCATTGCGCTGGGTGTGGCGTTATTCCTGTACCTGACGTCCGGTTCGCCGGCAGAGACCTCACTGATCGTGCCGTTCTTCAAGGGCATTGCCATCAACCTCGGCTGGTTCTACGTCCTGTTTGCCTGGTTCGTGATCGTCGGTTCCAGTAATGCGGTCAACCTGACCGACGGCCTGGACGGGCTGGCGATCCTGCCCACCGTGCTGATTGCGGGTGCGCTTGCCGTGTTTGCCTATACCACCGGCAACGTGAAGTTCGCAGTCTACCTCGGTATTCCGTATATCAGCGATGCCGGTGAGATCGTGATCTTCTGCGGTGCACTGGTTGGTGCCGGTTTGGGTTTCCTGTGGTTCAACGCCTATCCGGCAATGGTATTCATGGGTGATGTCGGGGCACTGGCACTGGGTGCGGCGCTCGGTATCGTGGCAGTGCTGGTACGCCAGGAACTGGTATTCATGGTGATGGCCGGGGTGTTCGTCATGGAGACGGTGTCGGTCATTCTGCAGGTGGGTTCCTACAAGCTCACCGGGCGGCGCATCTTCCACATGGCGCCATTACACCACCACTTTGAACTGAAGGGCTGGCCGGAACCGCGCGTGATTGTGCGCTTCTGGATTATCACCGTAATCCTGGTGTTGGTCGGCCTGGCAACCCTGAAGATTCGTTAATGGCAGTTCCGGTAACCATTATGGCAGAGCAGTTTGACAACGCGCGCAGGACGCTGGTGGTCGGATTAGGCGAAACCGGTCTGTCGGTTGCGCGTTACCTGACCCGCCGTGGTGTGCCGGTTGCCGTGGTCGATAGCCGTACCCGGCCGCCGGGCCTGGAGCGCTTGCGTTGCGACGAACTGGCGGACGTTGCGCTGTTCCTCGGTGAATTCAGTGACGAGGCATTTGCGCACGCAGAACAGATCGTGGTCAGCCCGGGGGTGTCACTCGCGGAGCCACAAATTGCCGCAGCTCAAGCCCGCGGCGTGCAGGTCATCGGCGATATTGAACTGTTTGCCCAGGCGGCACGGGCACCGGTGATTGCCGTTTCCGGTTCCAATGGCAAGAGCACGGTCGTCACCCTGTTGAGTGCCATGGCACGACGCGCCGGCGTGGATGTACGCACCGGCGGCAATATAGGAACCCCGGCGCTGGACCTGATCGAGGACACCGAGCCGGATCTGTATGTGCTGGAGTTGTCGAGTTTCCAGCTGGAGAGTGTGCACAGTCTGCAGTTGATGGCCGGGGTGGTGCTTAATGTCAGCGCCGACCACATGGACCGCTATGCCAGCCTTGCCGACTATGCCGCCGCCAAGCAGGTCATCTACAACAGCGCCGCGCTGCAGGTGGTGAATGCCGATGATCCGCTTGTCGCCGCGCTGGTTGATTCAAACAAGCCGCAGATCCGTTTTACCCTGGGCGCGCCGGACGGGCATGAATACGGACTGGCGCAGCTTGAGGATGTGACCTGGCTGGTGCGTGGCAACGAACCGCTCATGCCGGCGACTGCACTGAAGCTGGCGGGTCAGCACAATATGGGTAATGCACTGGCCGCACTGGCGCTGGGCGAGGCCGCAGGTCTGCCGCAGGCCGCCATGCTGGAGACGCTGGCCGAATTCCGTGGTCTGCCACACCGCATGCAGTTTGTTACCGAACAGGCAGGGGTGCGCTGGTACAACGATTCAAAGGGCACCAATGTGGGCGCCACACTGGCCGCGATCACGGGGGTCGATGGACCGGTGGTGCTGATCGCCGGCGGTGACGGCAAGGGTGCCGACTTCTCCGCGCTGGCCCCTGCGCTCGCGGGCAAGGGGCGCGGGGTGGTGTTGATAGGTCGCGATGCCCCGTTGCTGGCAACGATTCTGGGTGACGTGTTACCGATCCGGCAGGCAGGCGACATGACGGAGGCGGTGCAGCAGGCGGCCGCCATGGCTGTCGCGGGCGACAGTGTGCTGTTGTCACCGGCCTGTGCCAGTACCGATATGTATCGGAATTATATCGAGCGTGGTGAGACGTTTACTCGTGCGGTGCAGGAGGTGCTGGGCTGATGGCCGGCGCAAGTCTGCAGGCACGCCTGGTCGGTGCCGGTGATGTCCGTATCCCGCGCATCGATTACCTGTTGTTGTTCAGCGCGATCGCGCTGGCCATGATCGGCCTGGTGATGGTGGCCTCTGCCTCGATTACCATGGCTGACCGGGAACTCGGTTACCCGTTTTATTACGCGTTGCGTCAGAGTGTTTATAGTTGCCTGGGAGTCGCATCCGGCCTGGTGTTGTTCCGGCTACGGCTGGCCATCCTCGAGCATCTCGGTCTGACCCTGCTACTGTCGGCATTTGTGCTGCTGTTACTGGTGCTGGCGCCAGGCGTGGGTGTCGAGGTCAAGGGTGCCACGCGCTGGGTTAATACCGGCCTGTTCCGTCTGCAGGTCTCCGAGCCGGCCAAGCTGTGCTTCATTATCTATCTTGCCAGCTACCTCGCGCGGCACCAGGAGGACGTGCACACCCGGCTCACCGCCTTTCTGAAACCGATCGGTCTGCTCGGTATTGTGTCATTGCTGTTGCTGGCAGAGCCGGACTTCGGTTCTGCCGTGGTGCTGGGTGCGACGGTGATGGGCATGATCTTCATGGCCGGCGTCCGGCTGGTGCACTTTGCCGGCATGGCGGCATTCGCCGGCATGTTGCTGGGGGGCGCAGCCGTGTCGTCCTCGTATCGCATGGTGCGCCTGAAAACATTCCTCGACCCGTGGGCCGACCCGTTTGATAACGGTTTTCAGCTCACCCAGTCTTTGATGGCGATCGGGCGTGGCGAATGGTTCGGTGTCGGGCTCGGCAGCAGTATCCAGAAGCTGTTTTATCTTCCGGAGGCGCATACCGACTTTGTGTTCGCGGTGCTTGCCGAGGAATTGGGCCTGCTGGGCGTGTGCGTCATTATTGCTTTATATAGCGTGCTGGTGTGGCGTGCGCTGGTAATCGCGGCGCAGGCGGTGCGGGCCGGCAATCCGTTTGCCTCGCACCTGGCCTATGGCATCGGTATCTGGTTCGGCCTGCAGAGCTTCATCAACATCGGTGTCAACATGGGGCTGCTGCCAACCAAGGGGCTGACACTGCCGCTGATGAGCTACGGGGGCTCCAGCATGGTCGTGATGTGCGCGGCGCTTGCGCTGCTGCTGCGCATCGATTACGAGACGCGCTGTACCTGTGAAGGCCTGTCGGCCAGCGGTATCGCCGCATCGAAACGCACGCGGGTGCGCATATGAACCTGCACGCTACAGGCGGACGCCCGGTGCTGATCATGGCAGGCGGCACCGGTGGCCACGTGTACCCGGCGCTGGCGGTGGCAGAGGAACTGAGCGCACGCGGTGTACCGGTGTCGTGGCTGGGGACGGCTCGTGGCCTGGAATCCCGCGTCGTGCCGGCGGCCGGTTACCCGCTCGAGACCATGCGCGTGTCCGGTCTGCGCGGGCGCGGCCTGTTGCGGTTGTTGCTGGCCCCGTTCATGCTGGCACTGGCGCTCGGCCAGGCGCTGCTGATCCTGTTGCGACTGCGTCCGCTGGCGGTGCTGGGCATGGGTGGCTTTGCCTCCGGCCCGGGTGGCGTGATTGCCTGGCTGCTGCGCCGCCCGTTGTTGATTCATGAACAGAACTCGGTCGCCGGCACCACCAATCGCTGGCTGGCGCCGCTGGCGCGTACCGTGATGGTGGCATTTCCCGGTAGCCTGCAGGACAAGTACCAACCGCTGCACACCGGCAACCCGGTGCGCGGCTCGATCCTGAAGCTTGCCGCACCGGCCGAGCGCCTTGCCGGGCGCAACGGGGCGTTGCGCGTGCTGGTGGTGGGCGGCAGTCTCGGCGCACACGCACTCAATACCACTGTGCCGGCGGCCATCGCGCAATTGTCGGGGCAACCGGAGATCTATCACCAGACCGGCCGGCAGGATCTGGATACGGTCCGTGCCAGCTATGCCGAGGCAGGCATCAGCGCGCGCGTCGAACCGTTTATTGAAGATATGGCCGCCGCCTATAGCTGGGCGGACCTGGTCATCTGTCGTTCCGGCGCCCTGACGGTGGCGGAACTCGCGGTGGTTGGCGTAGCGGCGATCCTGGTGCCGTTCCCGCACGCCACCGACGATCATCAGACCGGTAATGCGAAGTTCCTCGCCGATGCCGGTGCCGCGGTGCTGTTGCCGCAGAGTGACATGAAAGCCGCCAAGCTGGCTGGCATGTTGTCCGATTTCAGTGAGCAGCGTTCCGTGTTGCAGGAAATGGCCGATCGCGCACATGCACTGGCAATGCCGGATGCCGCGCGGCGCGTTGCCGAACTGTGCCTGCAGACGGCTGGTGTGGGGGTGGACGCATGAACGCCGCACCGCGTCCGGAGCGCAGGCTGCAACCACAGCGGATGGGCCGTGTGCAGCACGTACACTTTGTCGGTATCGGCGGTGCCGGCATGAGCGGGATCGCCGAGGTGTTGCACAACCTCGGCTACCAGGTCAGTGGCTCTGACCTGCGCGAGAACGCCGTGACACGCCGCCTTGTCGCGATGGGTATATCTGTTGCCATCGGTCACGCTGCAAAAAATGTCGCCGATTGTGATGCCGTTGTGGTGTCGACTGCGATTGGCAGTGACAACCCCGAGCTGCTCGCCGCGCGCGACAGCCGGATCCCGGTCGTACCGCGTGCCGAAATGCTCGCCGAACTGATGCGTTTCCGCTACGGCATCGGGGTGGCCGGCACGCATGGCAAGACCACCACTACCAGCCTGATTACCAGCCTGCTGGCCGAGGGTGGTCTCGATCCGACCTTTGTGATTGGCGGCCTGCTGAACAGTGCAGCCAGCCATGCGCAGCTGGGTGCGGGGCATTATCTGGTGGCCGAGGCGGATGAAAGCGATGCCTCTTTTTTGTACCTGCAGTCATCCATGGCCGTGGTGACCAACATCGATGCCGACCACCTGTCGACCTATGAAGGCGACTTTGACCGGCTGCGTCAGACCTTTATCGACTTCCTGCACCACCTGCCGTTTTACGGGCTGGCCGTACTGTGCCTGGACGACCCGGAGGTCGAGGGCATCCTCGCCGAGGTTACCCGTCCGGTGATTACCTACGGCATACATTCGAAAGCAGACGTGCGTGCCAGCGAGGTACGCCAGAGCGGTGCGCAAACCCACTTCAACGTGCATCGCCCGGACCATGCGGAGGCGTTGCCGATAACGCTCAACCTGCCCGGTCAGCACAATGTATTGAACGCACTGGCCGCCATTGCCGTGGCCACCGAACTGGGTGTCTCTGACGCGGCGATCCAGCAGGCGCTGGCCGGTTTCCAGGGTATCGGGAGGCGCTTCCAGATCGCCGGCGAGATCACAGCGGCGGCGGGCCGGGTGCTGCTGATTGACGATTACGCTCATCACCCGCGCGAGCTGGAACCGACGCTGGCTGCGGTGCGCGCCGGCTGGCCGGAGCGACGCCTGGTGGTGGTGTTTCAGCCGCATCGCTATAGCCGCACCCGTGACCTGTTTGATGACTTTGTGCAGGTGCTGTCCGAGGTCGATGTGCTGGTGTTGTGCGAGGTCTACGCGGCCGGCGAGGCACCCATTGCCGGTGCCGACGGGCGCGCACTGGCGCGCGGTATTCGCGCACGCGGGCAGGTTGATCCGGTGTTCGTCGAGGACCTGGACGCGTTGCCGACCGTCTTGAATGACCTGCTCGCCGACGGTGATGTGCTGTTGACACTGGGCGCCGGCGATATCGGTAGTGCCGCGCAACAACTGGTCGCCGGGCTTTCAGTCAGCCAGGTGAATGCAGAATGATGGCGGCGCAACAAACACAGGCCTGGCGCGGTGAATTGCGGTTCAATGAGCCGATGGACCGGCATACCAGCTGGCGCGCCGGCGGCAAGGCGCAGCGCTTCTACTGTCCGGCGGATCTCGATGACCTGTGCAGTTTTCTTGCCGACATGGATGAGCAGGAGCCACTGTTGTGGCTGGGGCTGGGCAGTAACCTGCTGGTGCGTGATGGCGGGTTCCCCGGCACCGTGATCCAGGTGTTCGGTGCCCTGACCGGGCTGGAGTGGCTCGACGCGCAACTGCTGCGTGCCGGCGCCGGTGTCAGCTGCGCCAAGGTGGCGCGCACCGCGAGTCGTGCCGGTTTGACCGGGGTGGAATTCCTGGCCGGCATTCCCGGCAGCATGGGTGGTGCGCTGGCCATGAATGCCGGTGCCTTTGGTGGTGAGACCTGGGCGCATGTTGCGGCGGTAGAGACCGTGGACCGTGCGGGACAGTTGCATACCCGAACCCCTGATGAATTCCAGGTTGGCTACCGGTCGGTTACCGGTGTGGCGGATGAATGGTTTGTCGCCGCGCACCTGTTGCTGGAGCGCGGCGATGCCGCGCAGGCACAGGAGCGTATCCGGGAGCTGCTTGCAAAGCGGGGTGCCAGTCAGCCGGTGCAGCAAAACAGCTGTGGGTCGGTGTTCCGCAATCCACCCGGTGATCATGCCGCGCGCCTGATCGAGGCGAGCGGCCTGAAAGGCAAGCGGCTGGGTGGTGCGCAGGTTTCCGGGAAGCACGCAAATTTTATTATCAATACCGGTAATGCCAGTGCGGCCGACATCGAGACCCTGCTGTTACAGGTGCAGGGCACGGTAGAGCAGTTGCAGGGTGTGCGGCTGGAACCCGAAGTGCGCATCGTTGGTGAGGCAATGGAGGCGCGGGACTGATGCAGTCACAGGGCGCCGACATGCTGCAGACATACGGCAAGGTCGCGGTGTTGCTGGGCGGCGACTCGGCCGAGCGCGCGGTGTCGTTAAACAGCGGCAACGCGGTGCTTGCCGCGTTGCAGGCGGCGGGCGTGGATGCGCACGCGGTGGATCCCGCGGCGGGCAGATTGCACGAGACCCTGGTTGAGGGTGATTTCACGCGCGCGTTTATTGCGTTGCACGGGCGTGGAGGTGAGGACGGCGTGGTGCAGGGCATGCTCGAAACGCTTGGCATGCCCTATACCGGTAGCGGTGTGCTCGGTTCCGCGCTGGGTATGGACAAGTTGCGCAGCAAGCAGGTGTGGCAGAGTGCGGGCATTCCGACGCCGGCGTTTGCCGTGCTGGGTAATGCAGAGGAGGCCGTGCAGGCCGCCGGCAGTCTGCAGTATCCGCTGGTTGTGAAGCCCGCACATGAAGGGTCCAGCATCGGTATCAGCAAGGTGGAAAGCGCAGCGGCACTGCCGCAGGCCTGGCAGGATGCCGTGCAATACGACGATTGCGTGCTGGCCGAACAGTGGGTTACCGGGCAGGAATACACCGCCGGCATTCTCGGCGAGACGGTACTGCCGCTGATACGCCTGGAGACGCCGCATGCCTTCTATGACTACGAGGCGAAGTACCAGTCCGACAGTACGCGCTACCTGGTTCCCTGCGGGCTGGATGAGGAGCGCGAGCGCGCGTTGCAGCAGTTGTCACTGGCCGCGTTTAACGCACTCGGCGCAGCGGGCTGGGGACGCGTGGATTTCATGCTCGATGATGCCGGTGAGCCGTGGTTCATCGAGGTGAATACCGTGCCCGGGTTGACTGATCACAGCCTGGTGCCGATGGCGGCGCAGGCCGTGGGTATGGATTTTATCCGGCTGGTGCTGCGTATCCTCGACAGCAGTCTTGCCCATGCAGGCAACCACTCGCAGGAGGGACGACGTGCCAAGGCGTGAGCAGACCATCCTGCAGCAGGTGTGGGCGCTGATGCGTCTGCGCGCACGCACACTGTCAGGTCTGCTGTTGCTGACGCTGCTGGCACTGGCAACCGTGCTGGGGATGCGCTGGATGGCGGATCCCTACCGCTTCCCGCTGGCCGTCGTCGAGGTCAAGGGTGATTTCCGTTATCTCATGAAAGAGGATCTGCAGGCGGCCATTGCATCGCATGTAGAGGCTGGTTTTTTTACCGTCGACGTGGCGGCCACCCGCAAGGCAGCCGAGCAGTTGCCATGGGTACACAAGGCATCAGTGCAACGCGTCTGGCCGGAAACCCTGCGTGTGCAGATTGTGGAGCAGCAGCCAGTGGCGCATTGGCAGGAAAGTGGTTACCTGAACGCGCAGGGCGAGGCGTTTTTCCCTCAGCAAAAGGCCGCTGCGCTGGAGTTGCCGCGGCTGAGCGGGCCGCAGGGTCAGGAGCAAAAAGTGCTGGCGCAATACCGCCAGGCGACGCAGACACTGGCTGCGCTCGGGCTGCAGGTGCAGCAGATTGCGCTGGATGAGCGCCGCGCCTGGTCCGTGCGGCTGAACGATGATGTGCAGCTGTGGTTGGGTCGGGCCGAGCCCTGGCTGCGATTGCAGCGCTTTGTGCGCGCGTATCCGGGTGTGTTTGCCGGACGCCTGGTTGAGTTGCAGCGTGTGGATCTGCGTTACAGCAATGGTTTCTCGGTGTTGTGGGAACACGATGCCGACAGACAGGGTTAGGCAGGACAAGGGTTGAGTATGACAAAGAAGACGGAAAAGAATCTGATTGTAGGGCTGGATATCGGGACCTCCAAGGTGGTCGCGATTGTCGGGGAAGTGTTGCCGGACGGTGAGCTGGAAGTTATCGGTATCGGCTCGCACCCGTCGCGCGGTCTGAAGAAGGGCGTGGTGGTCAATATCGAATCGACCGTGCACTCCATTCAGCGTGCGGTGGAAGAGGCGGAGTTGATGGCCGGCTGCCAGATCCATTCGGTGTACGCCGGGATTGCCGGCAGCCACATTCGCAGCCTGAATTCACATGGCATCGTCGCCATTCGTGACAAGGAAGTGACCTCGAGTGATGTCGAGCGGGTGATCGATGCCGCGCGCGCGGTGGCGATCCCGGCCGACCAGAAGATACTGCATATCCTGCCGCAGGATTTCGTGATCGATAACCAGGAAGGGATCCGCGAGCCGGTCGGCATGTCCGGGGTGCGCCTGGAGGCGAAGGTGCACATGGTGACTGGTGCCGTCAGTGCGGCACAAAACATCATCAAGTGCGTGCGCCGCTGTGGGCTGGAAGTGGATGACATTATCCTTGAGCAGCTTGCCTCCAGTTACTCGGTGCTGACCGATGACGAAAAGGATCTGGGCGTGTGTATCGTCGATATCGGCGGTGGCACCACCGACATCGCGGTGTTTACCGAGGGCGCCATCCGTCATACCGCGGTGATACCGATTGCCGGTGACCAGGTGACCAACGATATCGCGGTCGCGCTGCGTACGCCGACGCAGAGTGCCGAGGAAATCAAGATCAAGTACGCCTGTGCGCTGACGCATATGGCGAGCGCCGATGAAAGTATCGAGGTGCCGAGCGTCGGCGACCGGCCGCCGCGGCAGCTGGCGCGCCACACACTGGCCGAGGTGGTCGAGCCGCGTTACGAGGAACTGCTGACGCTGATCCAGGCCGAGTTGCGCCGCAGCGGCTTCGAGGACCTGGTGGCATCGGGCATCGTGCTGACCGGTGGCAGTGCCAAGATCGAGGGCCTGATCGACCTCGCTGAAGAAATTTTCCACATGCCGGTGCGCCTGGGCGTACCCCAGTACGTTACCGGCCTGGTGGACGTGATTCGCAACCCGATATTCGCGACCGGTGTCGGGCTGTTGTTGTTCGGGCATCACAATCGTGATCAACGGTCTATGGATATGGGTTTGGGCAAGGGCGTACGCGGGGTATGGGACAGGATGAAGGGATGGTTTCAGGGCAATTTCTAGTTTTTGGGTGACAGGCAGTGAGGCCGTGTTCAAGAGGTTGGCGCGGCACTTATTAATTAATTTTTCAGGGCTACTTTTGTTGTTTCTGTAAGGAGGAGACATCATGTTTGAACTACTGGATTCATGTGGACAAAGCGCGGTTATCAAGGTGATCGGTGTCGGTGGTGGCGGCGGCAATGCCGTGCAGCACATGGTTGATGCCAGCATCGATGGCGTGGAATTTATTTGTGCGAATACCGACTCGCAGGCATTGCAGAACATGTCGGCACGCACCACGTTGCAGATTGGCAGCTCCATTACCAAGGGCCTGGGTGCCGGCGCCAACCCGGATGTGGGCCGCCAGGCTGCACAGGAAGATCGTGACCGCATTGCCGAGGTCATTGAGGGTTCCGATATGGTGTTCATTACCGCCGGCATGGGTGGTGGTACCGGAACCGGTGCGGCACCGGTGGTGGCCCAGGTTGCCAAGGAACTGGGCATCCTGACCGTGGCAGTGGTGACCAAGCCGTTTACCTTTGAGGGCAGCCGCCGTCTGCATGTTGCGCATAATGGCATCAAGGAGCTGAGCCAGTACGTGGACTCCCTGATAACCATACCGAACGAGAAACTGCAGTCGGTGCTGGGCAAGCAGATCAGCCTGCTGGATGCGTTCAAGTCCGCCAATGACGTGCTGCTGGGTGCCGTGCAGGGTATTGCCGAACTGATCACCCGCCCGGGCCTGATCAACGTCGACTTTGCCGATGTGCGCACGGTGATGTCCGAGATGGGCATGGCCATGATGGGTTCCGGCACGGCCAAGGGCGACGACCGCGCACGTGAGGCGGCCGAGGCAGCCGTGGCCAGTCCATTGCTGGAAGACATCGACCTGATGGGCGCCAACGGCATCCTGGTGAATGTCACCGCCGGTCTCGACCTCGGTATCGGCGAATTCGAGGAAGTTGGCAACACGGTGAAGGAGTTTGCCTCCGAGAATGCCACCGTGGTGGTGGGCACCGTGATTGATCCTGACATGCGCGATGAACTGCGCGTGACCGTGGTCGCCACCGGTCTGGGGATGGATGCAAAAAAGCCCGCCGAGAAGCCGTCACTGGTACACGTGAATCACGAGTCCATGAGTGACGCGAGTGACGCGAGTGACGAGAACTATGATCGCCCGACTGTCCTGCGCAACAAGAACAAGGCCGCACAGCGTGCCCAGGCCACGGGAGGGAACTCCGCCGAGGATATGGACTACCTGGATATTCCGGCATTTCTGCGCCGCCAGGCGGACTGACAGGCGGGGCGGTGTCGACCGGGCCGGGTACGGCCCGGTCGCTGCCTGCCGCGGCCGGCTATATGACATGCTTATAAGCGCATCAGGTCCTCTGATGTGAACTTTTTGGCTGTCAACCCATCAGAATGTGACCATCTTCTAGGCAGCTTAATGAGCGTGTGCTAATATGCGCGCGGCTTTCCCGGTACTTGTCATAGAATGCGGCTCATTATTTAGAGGAATTGCAAGGCCATGATTCGGCAACGTACTCTCAAGAACGTGATCCGCGCTACCGGCGTGGGTCTGCACACTGGCGAGAAAATTTACCTTACGCTGCGGCCGGCACCGGTGGATACCGGTATCGTGTTCTGTCGTGTCGACCTGGAACAGGTCGTGCAGATTCCCGCGCGTCCGGAAAATGTCGGTGACACGCGCCTGTCGACCACGCTGGTCAACAGCGGGACCAGGATTTCCACTGTCGAGCACCTGCTTTCCGCCATGGCCGGGCTTGGCATCGATAACGCCTATGTTGATCTGAGTGCGGCAGAGGTGCCGATCATGGACGGCAGCGCCGGCCCGTTTGTGTTCCTGATCCAGTCAGCAGGCATCGAGGAGCAAAATGCAGCCAAGCGCTTCATCCGGATCAAGCGCCCGGTACAGGTTGAGGATGGCGACAAGGTTGCACGCTTTGAGCCCTTTGATGGTTTCAAGGTGGGTTTCACCATTGAATTTGATCACCCGGTATTCAAGTCCAACACCCAGCACTCAGAGATCGACTTTTCCACCACTTCCTTTGTAAAGGAGGTGAGCCGTGCGCGGACCTTTGGATTCATGCATGAAATCGAACAGCTGCGTGAGCGCCAACTGGCGCTGGGCGGCAGTCTCGACAACGCCGTGGTGCTGGATAATTACCGGGTTCTGAACGAAGACGGTCTGCGTTACCGCGACGAGTTTGTAAAACACAAGATTCTGGATGCGATTGGTGATCTCTACCTGCTCGGTCACAGCCTGATTGGAGCGTTCAAGGGCTACAAGTCGGGACATGCCTTGAACAACAAGTTGTTACGAGCGCTGGTGGCCGACGAATCGGCCTGGGAAGAAGTGACTTTTGAAGATGTAAGCGAGGCTCCGATCTCCTTTCTTCAGCCTGTTCCTGCCGGTTGAAACAGTTCCTTGCTGCGGTTGCCGGGCACTGAGCCGTACGGTTCAGCGTTTTTCCTGGTGGCTGGCCAGTCTCAGCAGTGAAGTTTTCAGCGCAGGGTCCGATATAGTCTCTGCGGCCTGTTTTATGGCGGCAGTACCCCCGTGGCCGCGACGGCGTACCGGCTTGAGTGGTATTGCGGCTCCATCGCCCTGCGGTGGACGCACCCGCACCCGGATCGAGCGCAGCCGCATGGACTGGGGCAGAGAAAGCCGCTTGACGAGTTGCGGGGCATGAAAGCGCAGCCGAACCGCCCAGACCGGCGAATCGGCTGCCAGCACCAGCACCGGCTCGCGCAGTGCCAGCACCCGGCAATGTTGTTGCAGGGGCGGTACCAGCAGGGTCTGTAACTGGGCATCCAGGTCGGCCAGCAAGCGGGCCCGCGCCAACAACCGGGATTGTGCGCCGGATTTTATAATCTTATTGATTTTTAAAGGAATATTCATAAACCGGTAAAACGGCAACCAACATGAACATCATACTGTTTACAAACCGGCGGGGACAGGTCTGGAATTTCGAGTTCCAACCCGTGCGTGTGCTGGCTACCCTGCTCCTGAGTACGCTGCTGGTCGTGGTCACCACGCTCTATATTGGTGTCCGGATTGGCGAGGACGAAATGAATTATATTGCTGAATGGCGTGACGTGGTGCAGCTCCAGCAGGCCGAGATCGAGAGTCTGCGCCAGCAGGCAGCTGCCGATCTGGATGCCCTGACGCTACGCATTGGCCAGATGCAGGGTGAAATGCTGCGCCTGAACGCGCTGGGCGAACGCCTGGTCAGCCAGGGTGACCTGGACAAGGCAGAATTCAATTTTGACGCGTTGCCGCCCATGGGTGGCCCGCACGAGGCGGCGGCGGGCAAGTCGGCCGATTTCAATGACATCCTGGAGATGCTGGACGGGCTGGACGCCGAACTGGCGGACCGTGAGCAGAAGCTCTCGGTGCTGGAGAGCCTGCTAATGAGCCGCAGTCTGAAGGAGCGGGTGATGCCGTCAGGGCGTCCGATACAGGATGGCTGGCTGTCTTCCAGGTATGGCAAGCGCAACGACCCGTTTACCGGCAAGCAGGACTTCCACCATGGCCTCGATTTTGCCGGTAAGAGGGGCTCTGAGGTGGTTGCCGTGGGTGATGGCGTGGTGAACTGGGCCGGGAAGCGCTCCGGTTATGGCTACCTGGTCGAGGTGAATCATGGTAACGGCTACGTTACGCGTTACGGGCACAACCAGAAGAACCTGGTCAAGGCCGGTGATACGGTCAAAAAAGGCCAGCAGATCGCACTGATGGGGTCGACCGGGCGCTCAACGGGCCCGCATGTCCACTTCGAGGTGCTGCGCAACGGCAAGACCGTTAATCCTGCCAGGTACACCGGCAAGTAAATCTACCCCCCCTGCCGGGTGGGTTCGCTAACCGCGCGTCTCATGATCGTCCCTGATCCCTGCTAATTTGCAGGCACATGCGGTATCATTTCCGACTTTCAATCTTTTACCTGGCGTCAGGAATTCCATGGCATTTAATATTTTCAACAAGCTGTTTGGTAGCCGCAACGACCGGCAACTGAAGCGTATGTCGCGTGCGGTTGCCCGGATCAATGATCTGGAGGCGGGTATCGCAGACCTGTCTGATGAGGCGTTGCGCGCCAAAACAGATGAATTCCGCCAGCGCCTGGTCGACGGCGAGACACTGGATGACCTGTTACCCGAGGCGTTTGCGGTCGTGCGCGAGGCTGCCAAACGGGCCCTGGGTCTGCGCCATTATGACGTGCAGCTGATTGGTGGCATGGTGCTGCACCAGGGCAGGATTGCCGAAATGCGTACCGGCGAGGGCAAGACACTGGTGGCAACGCTGCCTGCCTACCTCAATGCGCTGAGCGGCAATGGCGTGCATATTGTCACGGTCAACGAATACCTGGCGCGGCGTGACGCCGGCTGGATGGGCAAGGTGTTCGAGTTTCTTGGCATGACTACCGGGGTGACCGTTGCCGGTCAGCCATTCGAGGAAAAACGTGCGGCCTACCAGGCGGACATTACCTACGGCACCAACAATGAATACGGCTTTGATTATCTGCGCGATAACATGGCCTTCACTACCCAGGATCGTTTCCAGAATGATCGTAACTTCGCCATTGTCGACGAGGTCGATTCCATCCTTATCGATGAGGCCCGTACGCCGCTGATTATTTCCGGTCCGGTTGATGAGCGTTCCGACCTGTACACGAAGATGAATGCGCTGGTGCCGGAATTACAGAAGCAGGAAGAGGAAGACGGTCCTGGCGACTACACCCTGGAAGAGAAAAGCCGCCAGATCTACCTGACCGAAGCCGGGCATGAGCATGTCGAGGCGCTGCTGGCACGCCAGGGACTGCTAAAGGAAGGCGAGAGTCTTTACGATGCCGGCAATCTGAACATCATGCACCATGTCAATGCCGCGATGCGTGCACACCTGCTGTTTAGCAAGGATGTCGATTACATCGTGCAGGATGGGCAGGTGGTGATCGTCGATGAATTCACCGGGCGCACCATGCCGGGGCGGCGCTGGTCAGAGGGTCTGCACCAGGCCGTCGAGGCCAAGGAAGGATTGCAGATCCAGAACGAGAACCAGACGCTGGCGTCGATCACGTTCCAGAATTATTTCAGGACCTACAGCAAACTGTCCGGCATGACCGGTACCGCGGACACCGAGGCGTTCGAACTGCAGCAGATCTACGGACTGGAGGTGGTCGTGATCCCCACCCACCATCCAATGGTCCGCGCGGACATGGGAGACCTTGTGTTTCTCAGTATGGAAGAGAAGTTCGATGCCATTATGGAAGATGTGCGCGACTGCCAGCAGCGCGGGCAGCCGGTGCTGGTGGGCACGGCTTCAGTGGAGACGTCCGAGTACCTGTCCAAACTGCTCGACAAGGCAAAAATCAAGCACGCCGTGCTGAACGCAAAGCAGCATGCGAAAGAGGCCCAGATCATCGCCCAGGCGGGTCGTCCGGGCACCATTACCATCGCAACCAACATGGCCGGTCGCGGCACCGACATTGTGCTGGGCGGTAACCTGCAGGTCGAGCTGGATGACCTGGAGAACCCGGACGAGGCGACGAAAGACAAGCTTACCGACGAATGGAAACAGCGCCATGAGAAGGTGCTTGCCGCGGGTGGTCTGCATATCGTTGGCACTGAACGGCACGAGTCCCGCCGGGTCGATAACCAGCTGCGCGGGCGTTCCGGCCGCCAGGGTGATCCGGGATCGAGCCGTTTTTATCTGTCACTGAAGGATAACCTGATGCGCATCTTTGCCTCGGACCGCGTATCCGGGCTGATGCAGAAACTGGGTATGGAGAAAGGCGAGGCCATCGAGCATCCGTGGGTCTCCAAGGCCATCGAGAACGCACAACGCAAGGTCGAGGCGCATAACTACAACATCCGCAAGACCCTGCTGGAATTTGACGACGTGGCCAACGACCAGCGCAAGGTGGTCTACGAGCAGCGCAACGAACTGATGGAGACAGACGATGTCTCGGATATCGTCGATGCCATTCGCACGGACATGGTGAATGCGCTGATCAGCACATACATACCGCCGGCCAGCATGGACGACCAGTGGGATGTGCCGGGCCTGGAAGAGGCGCTGCAGCGTGAATACGGATTCGAGTTGCCGGTGCAGCAATGGCTTGATGAAGACGACGAACTGCACGAGGAGACCCTGCGCGAGCGGATACTGGAGAGCATGATCGCGGCCTACCGCGAGAAAGAGCAGCAGGCGGGTGTGGAGGTGGTGCGTCACTTCGAGAAGGCCGTGATGCTGCAGGTGCTGGATGCGTCCTGGAAAGAACACCTGGGCGCCATGGACTACCTGCGCCAGGGTATCGGGCTGCGCGGTTATGCGCAGAAGGATCCGAAGCAGGAATACAAGAAAGAGGCCTTTGCCATGTTCGAGTCCATGCTGGACCGCATCAAGCACGAGGTGGTCAGCGTGCTGACGCGCGTGCAGGTGCGTGCCGAGTCGGATGTCGAGGCCGTGGAGGAGCAGCGTCGCAGCAAGGCCGAGATGAATTTCCGGCATGCCAACGCCGATTCCATGCAGGAAGAAACGCCGGGACAGGCGGAGGGAAGCGAGCAGCGTCCGTTTACCCGCGATGGCCGCAAGGTGGGACGCAACGAGCCGTGTCCGTGCGGTTCCGGCAAAAAATTCAAGCAGTGTCACGGCAAGCTGACCTGAACGGCTGTCAATTGTTTCGTCATTGCGAGCGGAGCGAAGCAATCTGTTAATGGCTGCTTCACTGGTTACGAGATTGCTTCGCTCCGCTCGCAATGACGAGTGATGAGTCAGGAACACTGATCATGGAGAAAGCACCCTTACCCGAATTACACCCGGTAGCCGGCTTCCGCCTGGGTACGACTGCGGCCGGTATCAGTAAGGCCGGCCGCCCGGACCTGGTGGTGATGGCGCTGGCGCCGGGTGCCTGCTGTGCCGCCGTTTTCACTCGCAATGCCTTCTGTGCTGCGCCCGTTACGGTTGCGCGCGAGCATCTTCAGCAGGGCGCCCCGGCGCTGCTGCTGGTCAATACCGGCAATGCCAATGCCGGTACCGGTGCGACCGGAATAAACGATGCGCGGCAATGTTGTGCGGCTCTTGCAGAACATGCCGACTGTGATGCGGCTGCCGTGCTGCCTTTTTCCACCGGTGTGATCGGTGAGCCGTTACCGGTCGGGAAAATCATTGCCGGTCTGCCGGCTGCTTACGCGAACCTGTCGGAACGGGGCTGGGCAGAGGCCGCCGGCGGCATCCTGACCACCGATACGGTTGCCAAGGGCGCATCACGGCAAATCGACCTCGATGGGCAGCAGGTGACGGTGACCGGCATTGCCAAGGGGGCAGGCATGATCCGCCCCGACATGGCCACCATGCTGGCATTTATCGGAACCGATGCCGCACTGGCACCGGAGGCCGTGCAGGATTGCCTGGCGAGTGCAGTCGAACAGTCCTTCAACCGCATCAGCGTTGACGGCGATACCTCCACCAATGATGCCTGTGTGCTGGTTGCCACCGGTGCGACCCCGGTTGAGGTTGCACAGGGCAGTGCGGCGTATGCGGCACTCTGCGAGGCCGTTAGCGCTGTCTGTGTGGAGTTGGCGCAGGCGATCGTACGTGATGGCGAGGGGGCAACCCGTTTTGTCACGGTCAGTGTCGAGCAGGGGGCAGACAGTGCCGAGTGCCTGCAGGTTGCCTACACCATTGCACACTCACCACTGGTGAAGACGGCACTGTTTGCCGGTGACCCGAACTGGGGGCGCATACTGGCAGCGGTAGGACGCGCCGGTATCGACGCGCTTGACATCAATGGCGTGGAAATCTATCTCGACGAGGTGTGCATTGTGCGTGCCGGCGGGCGAGCGCCTGAATATACCGAGGCCGACGGGCAGCGCGTGATGGATCGTACAGAGTACGAGGTGCGGGTTGTGCTGGGTCGTGGCAAGGCCGCGGAACAGGTCTGGACCTGTGACCTGTCATATGATTACGTGAAGATAAACGCCGAGTACCGGACCTGAGTAGTGCCCGGACAGCATGAGATGTCACATGTAGTTATGAAAATACCGGTTGTTTGACCGAAATCAAGTCCTGACAACGCTGATTCATTCAGTCTGTATACCCCTTCTTCAGGAAGAATTTCCCGGGAATCGAGGTATTGCATGCGACAGATAGTGACGTTTTTAGTGCTTGGCATGGCGGTAATTTCCATCGCCCACTCAGGTGATTACAGTGCGGAAGTTGATAGCAGCCGGGCAACAGCAAGAGAGTTCATGCAGACGCTCAAGCAGGAATTGCTTGCGGGCATGCAGGATGGTGGCCCGGTCAATGCCATCAGCGTGTGTAACCTGTCCGCACCGGGAATCGCGAATACCTACAGTGTTCGCAATGGCTGGGATGTGGGCCGAACCAGTCTCAAAGTCAGGAATCCAGCCAATGCGCCGGATACATGGGAGCGCTCTGTGCTCGAGTCTTTCGAGGAACGCAGGCGTGCAGGCGAGGACCCGGCGAAGATGGAACACTATGAGGTTATTCGTCAGGACGGGATCAGCGAGTTGCGTTATATGAAGGCGATTCCGACCGCCCGGCTATGCCTGGCCTGTCACGGTGAGCAAATTGATTCAACGGCCAGGGAGCGGCTGGAAATACTGTATCCCAACGACCAGGCGCTGGGATACAAAATCGGCGATATACGGGGTGCATTCAGCATCAGCCAACCGCTGGACACAGCGGGCAAATGATTCACAGGATCTGACCAGCACGCAAGGCAGGTGATGTCGCTACAGGTGGTGCTAGTCCTCTGTGCCAGACGGATCACCCGGTGCCGCTTCCGTTCCCGGGATGCGGTTACGCTCATCCAGCCAGCTGCCAAGATCGATCAATCGGCAGCGTTCCGAGCAGAATGGCCGCCAGCGCTGCTCTGGACTCCATTCAATCAGTGTCCCGCAGTTCGGGCAGGGTACACGGCGATAAGGTTGCCTGTTGTCCGGCATGGGGTGGCCGTTCAGATCACGCAGCAAGCCAGTTTGAACTCGACATCCTGGTCGGTCTGGCGGGCGCGTTCTTCCGCGGTCGAGAACTGCAGGAAGCGTGCGGTAAAGCGGTGGCGTCCGCCGCTGAGCTCGGCAAAGAAGGGCAGGTTGCCCGGCAGGGCAATACGTATCAGCTGGCAGGGCAGGCTGGAGTCCAGGGTGCGCTGGTAGACACCGTGTTGCGCCAGCTCGGGTTTCAGCGGTGTGCTATCGCGGGTCATGGAGAGAATCAGCTGGATTGACTGGCCGATGGAATCAAAACTGCCCAGCCAGCGCACCAGGTCCTGCTTGCGTTGTTCCGGGGCCTGCTGCAGCCAGTAATGAAAGGCCGGTAGATCAAAGTCACAGGTACCGCCGGGTATGGCGCTGCGTTGGCGGATGCTGTTCAGGAATTCACTTGATTTCAGCTCGCTGGCGATCTGGCCATCGATGCAGTGCATGCCTTCAATCCGGGTGTTGATCCTGTCCAGCAGCGTGGCAAGTTGTGAGCGATCAACGGCCGGGTTCTGATCGAGCCGCTTCAGGTTGGATGAGTGTCGATCCAGTTCCTTGATGACCTCGGATTTCAGGTTGGTATTACCAAAGATATCCACGATCTCAAGAATGCAGTTCATGGTGGCGCGGCTGTCCCACTCGGTATCGCTGTCAAGGTGGTGACCGGCCTGGCGGAACAGGTATTCCAGTCGCAGGAAGGTGCGGGTGCGCTCGTTCAGGGGCTGTTCATAGAAAATGGTATCGGACACAGGCTGTGCTGATGGTCGGGACCTGGCGGCGGCAGCGGTCTTCTCTTCAGTAGCTGCGCCGGTGTTCACAATGCGTTTATTGGGGCTAGTGCCCATGTGTGATTTCCATGAATTGCATATGTAACTCCTGTATACGCTTGCCGAGAGCCGCCGTGTCGGTGTCATTATCGATGATGTCGTCGGCCGCTGCCAGACGTGTTTCCCGATCCGCCTGCGTTGACATAATGTCGAGAATAACATGCTGTGGCAGGCTGTCACGCGCGGCAACCCGTTTGAGCTGTTCTTTTTCCGGCAGGTCGACGACCACGATACGATCGACCAGGTCAGTCTGTCGTGTCTCCAGCAGCAGCGGAATCACGGCGAGGCAGTAAGGGGCACGGATTTCCGCAATCAGTTCCTGCATGCGCTGGCGGATTTTCGGGTGCAGGATGGCTTCAAGCTGCTGTTTACTGGGTGGATCGGAGAATATTCGCTGTTGCAGCCAGGCCCGGTCCAGGGTGCCGTCCGGCTGCAGGCAGGCGTCGCCGAACTGCGCGATGATTTCGTTGAAGGCGGGTTGACCGGGGTTGACCAGTTCGCGCGCCAGCCGGTCGGCATCGATGACCGGAACACCAAGCTCTGTAAACAGGTCCGCCACCGTGGATTTTCCACTGCCGATCCCGCCGGTCAGGCCGACGACCAGTGGCCTGTCTTTGTTATTGCCGGATTGTGGTGGTTTGGTAGCCGGGAAGGTCACGGGCACATCAGCGTAAATAAAGGCTGATGATGTCGTTTCCCCATAGTAGTGTCAACCAGCCGGCGGCGGCCAGGAATGGCCCGAACGGCATGGGCAGATTATGGTCGCGCCCCTTGAACAGGACCAGGCTGATACCGATAGCGGCGCCCACCACGGATGAGAACAGGATCACTACCGGCAGCGCCTGCCAGCCGACCCAGGCGCCGATGGCGCCAAGTAGTTTGAAATCACCGTATCCCATGCCTTCCTTGCCGGTCAGCAGCCGGAACAGGTGGTAGATCGACCAGAGTGACAGGTAGCCTGCCGCGGCACCGATAATGCTGGTGGCGCTGTCCACAAACACCCCGGACAGGCTGAGCAACAGGCCGGCCCACAGCAGGGGCAGGGTGATCGAGTCGGGCAGGATCTGGCGATCGAAATCGATCATGAACAACGGGATCAGTGCCCAGGTGAACAGCAATGCCGCCAGTGTCTGTACAGAGTAACCAAACTGTGCAGCGACGATGACGGACAGGATGGCCGTTACCGATTCAACCAGCGGGTAGCGTATCGAGATCGGTGCCTGGCAGCCGGCACAACGGCCTTTCAGGTACAGGTAGCTGAGTACCGGGATGTTTTCGAGCGCGCCGATGCGGTGGTTGCAATGCGGGCAGCGTGATGCCGGCGTCAGCAGGTTGAGAGTTTCTTTATCAGTGTTCCCCGCGGCCTCATCACCAGCCAGTTCGCTGCACTCGGCTCGCCAGGCCTGCTCCAGCATGACCGGCAGTCGGTAAATGACCACGTTGAGGAAGCTGCCCACGACCAGTCCGAGCGCACCCGTTGTCAGCAACAGGAACAGCGTGGATTGCTCGAGCAGCTGTAGCACCTCCATGTGCTAGTCAAGCCCGCTGGCGTACAGCATGATGCTGGCGCGCCGCGCGGATCAGATGGCAGCACCCATCTTGAAGATGGGCAGGTACATTGCGACAACCAGGCCGCCGATCAGGATGCCAAGAATAGACATGATGAGCGGTTCCAGCAGACTACTGAGTGCATCAACGGCATCGTCGACTTCCTGTTCAAAGAAGTCGGCAACCTTGGACAGCATGGAATCCAGCGCACCGGATTCCTCGCCAATGGCGACCATCTGTTCCACCATGTTCGGGAACAGGCCGGTCTGGCTCATGGCAAATTGCAGTTGCTGGCCGGTTGCGACGCTGTCACGGATCATCAACGTGGCATCGGAATACACCACGTTACCGGTGGCGCCGGCAACCGATTCAAGTGCCTCCACCAGCGGTACACCGGCGGTGAACATGGTGGACAGGGTGCGTGCAAAGCGGGCCACGGCAGCCTTGTGCATGATCGGGCCGACAATCGGTATCTTGAGAACGGTCCTGTCCAGCATACGGGCGAACCTGCGCGAACGCCGTTTGCCCTGTATGAATCCCACGCCTGTACCAATCAGGATGCCAAATACGAGCCACCAGTAGGCCTGCATGAATTCCGACATGTTCACCACGACGCGGGTAAAGGCCGGCAGGTCGGCGCCAAAGTTGTTGAACAGTTGCTCGAACTGCGGCACCACGAAGATCAGCAGGATGGCGGTGACAATAAAGGCCACGATAATAACTGCCGTGGGGTAGAACAGCGCCTTCTTGATCTTGGCCTTGAGGGCCTCGGTCTTTTCCTTGTAGGTGGCAATGTTGTCGAGCAGTGCTTCCAGCACACCGGCCTGCTCGCCGGCGTTCACCAGGCTGACCACCAGTGCGTCGAAATGGTAGGGATGCTTGGCCAGTGATTCCGAAAGAGTGGTGCCTGACTCGACATCGGCCTTGATCTTCAGGAGCAGTTCGCGCATGCCGGCGTTTTCATGGCCACGTCCGATAATCTCGAATGACTGTACCAGCGGGACACCGGCGGCCATCATGGTGGATAGCTGACGGAAGAAGACCGCGATATCCTTGGGGATGATCGTTTTCTTCTCGGTCTTCTTGAACAGGTTGCTCTGTTTGCGAACCTTGAGTGGATTGATACCCTGCTTGCGCAGGTCAGCCCTGATCAGGGACGGGTTGGACCCGCGGGTCTGCCCCTTGACCTTGACACCACGCTTGTCGGTTCCTGTCCAGACAAACAGATCGGGTTGCTTGAGTGCTTTTTCCGCCATGGCTTATTCCTTTGTTACGCGGTCAATTTCTTCCAGACTGGTGATTCCGGCGATGACTTTCTTCAGACCGGATTCCCTGAGATCGGCGACACCTTCGGCTTGTGCCTGGTTTTCAAGTTCCATCGAGTTGCCACCTTCCATAATGATACGTCCCATTTCTTCCGAGACCGGCATGACCTGGTAGATGCCTACACGGCCCTTGTAACCGCTGGTACAGCTATCACAACCTATCGGTTCGTAGACCGTGAGCTCATCCAGTTGGTCTTCCCTGAAGCCTGCCTTGAGCAGTGCCTCCTGGGGTATGTCGCGTTCTTTTTTGCAATTATTGCACAGCCTGCGCGCCAGGCGCTGGG
>Ga0224514_10000121_pt1 | contig 26304 bp, 38 predicted proteins | sample SF_May12_sed_USG_3_FD_169107 | JGI IMG/M metagenome (GOLD analysis project Ga0224514, IMG submission 169107) | Sediment microbial communities from San Francisco Bay, California, United States - SF_May12_sed_USGS_24 | ecosystem: Environmental > Aquatic > Marine > Sediment | place: USA... | reverse complement strand
ACGTGGGGATTGGTACAAACCGGCAACATATCCAAACGATGTAATGGTATGCCCGCTGTGTTCCTTGCCAGAAACTACAAATGTGTATAAAAGAGAGTGCCGTTGTTGGGACAACTAGCAACCCAACCAATTAAATTCAGGAGCCGCGATAGCGGTCGCCTGGAATGGTGGGTTATAAAACTTTTATCTTACGGAGGACATTGCAATGACGAAAAGAGAGGCAGCGATTGTAAGTGCATTTACAGGCGTTTTGATAGGAGATTTTTCAGACATGCACGAATACATTGAAGAAATAATGGAAGGGCCAATTTTCACACACCAGCTAGGAAGCAAGGAATTCTGCGAAGAAATAAAAGCCAAATCAAAGGAAGACTTTATAAGCATAGAAGTTTTATAACAAAAAGCTCTTGCGCGGCTTGAGACATAACAAGGGAGGAAACGACTGATGAAAGAAGATGCACAAAGCGAGAAGAAGGAGCTAACTGCCGTCGAAAAGCAGCGCATGGTTAGCCGCTATAAAGTTCTTCATAGGTGGCGTGAACGGTGGGAGGCTTTATCGTGTGACAGGAAGAGAATGCAGGGACGATTGCAAACAACACAAGAATATATTGATTATAGAGCCGCTAAAGCTAATGCTGGAATAGGCGAACTTATTAAATTATGTGGCGGCTAACAAACAAGATCACTGGAACGGCGTAAGCCGTTTCCAAGTGCAGCGCATGGTTATCTGGAAAAGGAGGATATTTTGAAAGCAATAGTAATGTTAGACGGATGGACAAAAGAAGTTGATATTTCAGGATATTTTGTATATATAGGAATGTTTGAAATGGCAATAACACCGCCTCTTGACTTGAGAGTGAGACCAGAGGACAAAGTTGAAGGACCATTTGGCGTCACAGTGGCTTTTTACTTCAAAGGATATAATAAAAGAAATCAGCCTGTATTTGAATACACATAACGATTGAGTTAAAACGCCGTGTTAACGGTCGAATTTTGAACGACGGGTTATAAAGCCCGATGACTTTAAAGAAGAGGTGATTGATGGAAGCTGAATTGAAACTTGAAATGATAAAAAAAGCGGTTAAAGCCTCTATAGGTAATTGCAAGGCTTTCAAGGAAATAAGCGAGGAATATTCAAAAGGATGGGATGATGCAATGCGAATAGTTTTAAGCCATTATGAGGCAAATTCAATGGCTGAACTTAAAGAGAGATCAATAAAAAACAAGGCTTTATAACAAGGACGATCACCTGCCAACATAAGTGAATGAAATGAGTGTTGGCGGTCAGAGTGCATTAGTTGGTTAGTGTGCTGGATTATTAAGAAGAGGAGAGAAGTAATGCTACCTAGTGAAATGAGACAACTAACTGAAGGGCATAGGTATTGGGTAGGACTGCCAAACGGGGATATTGAACAATTATTTCTTATCCCTACTCCAATAAAAGGAAACACATTACAATATTATAGAAAGCATGGGACTGAAACAATTGCTATCCCGAAAAATGAGTGGGAAAGACTATTAAAGCATTTTGAATGGAAAATGAGGATAGCACGCTAACGTGGAGTTGAGTGGTTGCGGGGCTGTTTCCGCAATCCAGCTCTGACGGTTGGTTATAATTATGTATATATTTAAACCGAAAGACAATAAACAAAGTGATTGTTTACCGGAAGACGATAATTTTTTTAAGCGTTCACATGGTCTGTCATTTGATCCAGAATTTACTCTTTGTGGTGTCGCTTGTGAAGAATGGGGCTATAGTTCCGGCCAAGAACCAAGAAAGCGTATTACATGCCCTGACTGCCTAAACGTCATAAGGCATTGTAGGCAGTACAAATTATAACTAACGATATTAGGAATTAATTCTTAATATCACAATGTTGAGTCAGTTTTCTTTACACCTCAAAATAGAAATACTTAGTAAAAACAGGCACTTATAAATTGAGAGAAAAAAGGTGTCAATATTTTTTACACCCAGAATCAACGTTTTCCTAAAAAAGCGTCAGGTTATTTTACAATTTATTGCATATGAAATAAAAAAGCCTGTTAAATCAACGCTTTACAGACTTGGCACGCCGGTTGCAATAAATATAAGTAAAAAGGGAGAGAAAAAATGAAAACAATAAAAACAATTAGCAATTTAAAAAAAATAATCACTGAAAGTCAAGATACGCTGTTTGTTCGTTTTTCTCGGGGCCCTGCAAAAGACATGAAACAAAAAAACAGTAGAGATTATTTAAACGGCGGAATCCATGAAGGTTTATCATCAGTACAAATTGAAAAAGATTGGGTATTAGAAGATAATTGGTTAGCAAGAAGAATCACCGAATATAATTTTTTAAAAATGAAAGATAATTTGATTGGTTGTTGGATATATACTGGTAAAAGAATAGGTGAAGATTCCGACGGTTATGATTTGATAACCAATATTAACTGCATTGCTAAAGTACATAATCAATTAGTAAGTCATTTAGTTGATATCAAATTAAATTCATAAGTAAAATAAGGAGGGAAAAGATGTTATTAATACACAATGTAGATTCTTTGTTGTCAGCAATTAATAGACTAGGTATGAAATCACATCCTGTTATTAAAGTGCAAACTGGGGCCGTCTAAAGACAGATGGAAATTAAGATCAATTACCTACCAAGGCATCGCTGATGCTATGGCTGAACAATGGGGGAATTGATTAAGTATTAAATTTAAACAAGGAGGAATATGGAGATTTTTTTTGTTTTTGGGCTTTTAATTTGTTTGTTGTTTTTCCTCGTTTATGTGTTAGATAAATAAAAAAGCCGCCTTTTCAGGCGGCTACTAGGAGGATGCCAGTGGATTAGGCTGGCTAGGAAGGAAGGAGACTATTTTACAGCTTTATGTGTTAGGCCAACAGCAAGCAAAGCATTTCCTGCTTGATCGACTACTTGTGCAATTTCTTGATAACCGGTTGCAGTCAATACATCTGCTATAGCTTTCAATATAGCTGCAATAACTGTTTTCTTTCCGCTCAAATATTCCCAAATTCTCATATTAGCCCCTTTCATGATTTGAGTTTTATTAAATATTTTAATCCTTCAAAAAATCCAAAGGTTCCTATTGCTGTTATCACGCCCATCTTCCCCGCATTCCGTGCAGAATTCACTTTCTGTATAACGATATCTTCCCGCATTCCCTTAATTTCTTTGAGAATATCTCTTTGAGTATTATCGATATTTTTAACTGATGCTCTCAGTGAACCAATTGCTTCAGAAGACTCGTCAATGTTTGGCATGATTATCTCATAAATCAATCGTCACATTCATACGTATTACAAATAGCTGTCATGTGTGTAAATAAAACATCTTGCTGTCTAATAGCTGTATTGTAGTCCATGGCATTAAGTAACGATCTACGGGCTAGCTCTGATTTAGTAATACCCTTGCGTGTGGCTTGCTTTCCTGCCCTGGTATCATTTGCCGCCGTTACGTTAAAACATATCTCCGCAGCTATTGCCGAACCTGCAAACAGTAAAATTACCAATATCAATATAAACTTTTTCAATTTCATCTCCTCTAATTAGTTGTTCTTAAACATCGAAATCCAGAACCGCATGAATCAGCCGAATCTAAAGACACCCTACTTACGGCACCATTTTTACGAATCAATATACCTGTCTCATCTGTGCCAGTCCAATTATCAAATACCACTGACGTGCCGTTACTAAATGCCATGTTAATGTGAGTAGTATAAACCCCAAATAAATCAGTACCGTCATCAAGCTCTACTTCAAAGGTTTTTGGGTCAACCCCAATATCGCCATGCTTAATAGTAAGCGCTTCATTTACATCATTTGTAATTATCTCGGCTATGCCACCATTTGGGCTATTATTATATGTAGTTTGTAATGATGCTGTAGATGGTATAGAAACGGAAGAGCCTGTTGGAGTTGTGAGAAATCTACGCTCATCCCAGACATCAATAATTGTGCCATTATTTTTTGTTGTAATTATTTTAGCAATAATAATCAATCTAGGTTTTGACTCTGCAAAACTTCCAAGATCAACATTAGATGTTCTTGCAGCCTCCAGACTATCATATTCATCGGGGCCATAAATAGCAAAGCATGTTGGTTTCCGCCCGGTATCTACTCCTCTAACAGTTCCGCCTTCTGGAGAGCAAGCTAATAATTGATATATAAACTTAGTAGGATTTAAAGCGGCAACAAGGCCTCCAGTTGATACATCATTGTAAAACACATTATCTAATTGAAAAACTTCTTTGCCTGTTGTAGTCCAAGAATCAAAAGAGCTTGTTGTGCGCCAAAGCGGTATTGTTGATAATAAGTTGAACGTTGGTAAATCATGCCTATCACCTTCCTCATCATAAAAGGATCCTTCAATAAGATTAATATTTCTGGTTCCGGTTTCAACTGGTATCAATCCACCATCCAAGCTCATAGGAGAACCAATAGCACCGCGTTTGTATTTATGACTCTTTTTATCAGCTCCGGTAATAATATCACGTTGATCAATTATCGATAAAGTACCGTCTGCTTGTTGCTGGATTCTAGCTAACGGTATCACCGTTTCCAAATCCTCATCAGTAAAAAAATTATCTTGTTGAGTGTAACCGTTCATTGTAGCACCAACAAATGCAGAACTAAATTTCAATGTAATTGATGTTATCTGAGGAAAAACAGTTGTATTAAGATCATAAACAGGGCCATCAATATGCACAGTACATGGATAAATGCTAAATGTTGTAGATACTAAAGCAAATGAAGATGTTCTTTCATTTACCGTACATGTTTCAGCGCCATAGACATGGGTATGAACTCCATGTAGTCCAGTAACTTCACCTACTTCTGTATCCCATAATGACTCAGCTTCATGTTTGATCGGTTCTTTCATTTTTGTACCATTCGGCGTAGTTTCCCATGCCGGAGCATCAGCAAAAGCTAAAACAGGTAGTAGTAAAAGTAAAATTAAATATCTCATTGCCAACCTCCTGTTATCCACCAGCTTGCTCTTGCAGGGTCTGATTCCAATATGCGGCCCTCTCGAAACGTATCTAATCCGCTATAAACGTCAAATCCTTCGACTTGCTCTGAGGCATTGCCATCTAAATAGCATTTATTTGTAGACCCTGAATCGACATATTTAACTTTTATTATTTGTGACTTAGTACTGACAGGCGGCAAATTAAGAGTCACTCCATTATCATTAGCAAGACAAGTAATGAGATAGTCAGCGGTTGTTATGGTTTCTGACGTGCTAGACAAATTTCTAAAACCGACCATTAAACCATTTAAACGTATAGTGCTAAAATTTGTAAATTCTATTCCTTGGGTTCCATCTCCAGGCTTAATAATATGATTTTCAAGTTTCCATGCTTCACCATAAACATTAAATGCAAATGATGGCGTAGCAATTAGACAGATAAAAAATATTATATTTAATATGAATAATTTTTTCATTTTATTCCTTTCCAGTACATCTTACAGTTGCTCTGGGGTCTACACCTCCCGATAATGACACAAGATAACCCCTAATTTGTTTAACAACATGTGAAGTAATTTCAAAAGACCCAATGCCCGCTTTTAATTGTGATGAATGATTAGCAAATGTCATTGTATGAGTCTGCATCCCTTCGGGGTCAAAGATTGTACCACCTTGATTGCCTTCAATTCGTATAGTTACAGCACTCATATTTCCAAAAGTCAAAACGTCGCAGCCCCAAGAATCATAAGCATTATTAACAGTCTTTGTCGTACCTGGTCCTACCGTTCTTTTATTCTGCATTAAAATATACGTTGTATTTGCCGCATAAGCTGTACCCGTAAGTAATACTATAAACAATACTAATATTTTTTTCATAATAACCTCCATTAAAGTTCTAAAAATGAAACTGATATATCACCTTTATTGTAGTTATAATTACGCTTAATTAAAAGAAATTTCTTATTAGTTATTCCAAAGCCTGAAGCTTTTGGATATCGATCAATAGTAATCTCAACTACGTCGCCAGCTTCAAGAGCCACTAACCTGCGAGAAAGCTTGCCAGTCAACAAGACAGGGGCATTGCCATATATTCCATCCAATACTGTCCTTCTTGCTGTGACTTGTGATGTGTTGGCTAATGCTGTCCACTTATCTTTGACGACTTCAAATCTTTCCTCTTTCCATGCAGTCACTGATGTGCTATTAGTGTAATCATCTAATCCAGCATAATTTTCAAGATCGTCTCCAGCGCCATCCCATCCATAATATGTTGTGAATCTATTGATCAACTCACTATATTGAGGGTCATAGGAAAGACCGGGTGCTGCTATAAAGTCATCATCACTGATTGAGGCAACTGCTGCTGCTGTAGCATCAAACTGCTTAATTGATACTTTACCATCTGGCTGAGGAATTAAGAAGCATGACATTAGCTGCCTCAATTCATTAATTAAAACATCTGTCCTTTCAGTATTCCCTGTTATTTTCCTTGAGACTATCCATCCAGCGTGAGCAGCTCTAACTGTATCAAAAGCAGCATGGTCAATAAAGCTATCACGCACATCAAGGTGATTTTTGAATATATCAAGGAGCACGTCTATTGGGTGAACGCCAGCCCATTCAACATCATCTGCAACAGTCTCCCATTTTGCAGGTATTGGCTTTGACCATGTAGCGGTATAATCATCAATAGTAATGGTAATTGTTTCATCTGTTTTTATTGGGGCATTACCTATTATACCGTAATAATAACTAATGTAATCTGATTCTGCCAATCCTGCAAAACCTTGAAAGACTTTTACTAATCTGTTTTTTCTAGGGATACTAAAATATGTTGACATTTCTTGATTAAAAAAAGCATCAACACTTATTTCGCCTATAGTTGAGGATTTAAACATATCGATCTTAGTAGTCAAAGAAGATACTCCAGACACAGTAACATTATATCCAAGCCCTTTTGTGTCTGTTAGCTTAGTAAATGTCACAAAACTTGCTACTATGCTTTGCAGCCTTGGCGTATCAGCCCTATCATTGCTTGACGATAATCTTGCCTTGACCCTGTAGTACCTGAATAGTTGTGTTATTTCGTCGCCATCTTCTATAACACCAAGATAGGTTTCCTCTCCTGCAAAAGCTCCAGTTGCACTCCCCCATGCTTCATAAGCAATAGAACCCATCTGAAAAGAGCTTACGCCTTGGGGTGCTACTGCACTTGCATCAAAGACAGAGGTGGCAAAAGAAGATATTAATGTGCCATCTAATTCAACATTGTAAATTTTATCTGTATTAGCATCACATATCCATAATGTGCCATCTGGGGCGTAATGTACGCTCGTGGGTTGTGTTGCACTTGCATCAAATACTGACGTCGCAAAAGATGAAATTAATGTTCCTGTAGTGGTAACATTGTAAATCTTGTCAGTAACTATATCCGATATCCATAGAGTGCCATCAGGGGCATAGGAAATCCCATTTGGAGATGTCGCACTTACATCAAATACAGAAGTTAAAAATGAACTAATTAATGTCCCTGTTGTTGTTACGTTATAGATTTTTTTTGTTATAACATCACAAATCCAAAGAGTACCATCTGAGGAAAAGCTAATACCCGCTGGTAAAATTGCACTTGCATCAAATGCAGATGTAGCAAAAGAAGTGATTAAAGTACCATCGGGCTCAATATTATATATTTTGTCTGTAGCAGAATCACATATCCATAAAGTACCGTTAGGTGCATATGAAATGCCCTTTGGTGCAGTTGCACTTGCATCGAAGACAGATGTTGGAAACAAATCCCTTAATCTACCTGAAGTTGTTATGCTGTAGATTTTATCTGTTGATTCATCAGATACCCACAAAGCACCACCAGCAACCCTAGAGTCACCAATCTGCCATTCACCTGGAACTGTAGGAGTTGAACCAAGGTCTAGGTTGTCTGTTGTGATATTGCCAAATAGAGAATAATATGGCCTACAAGATAATCCAAGAACTAATGTTCCTGATGGGCCAAAGCTTGTATTCAGCCAACTATCTAGTAGTGCACCTTTTATTGTGACATTGTAGATTTTCCTTGTATTAGAATCAGCTATCCACAATGTATTTACATTGCTTAAGCCAATGCCTTCAACACTAGTTGCGCTTGCATCAAATACGGATGTTGCAAAAGAATTTATAAGGGTTCCATCATTCTCTCTATGGTATATAGTATTAGTTGTTTTATCGCACATCCATAATGTTCTTGCTGGGGATACGAAGAGACCAGTGACTCCAGCAGTAACAGAAAAGCTACTTATTACTGACCCTGTTGTGGTTAAGTTATAGACAATATTTGTTGATGAATCTACTATCCACAATGTTCCATTTGGATCACATGATAGCCCAAATGGAGAATTATATATTGCAACGCTGAATGATGATATAAATGTTCCAGCAGTGGTGACGTTATATACTTTGTTTGAATTTGCATCAATTATCCAAAGTGTATCGTCATAGCCATATCCTATCCCTCCAGGACTCGTTGATGCTGCATCATATGTTGAAGTAAGGAATGAAGTTATAAGAGTTCCATCCCTCTCAACATTATAAATGTATGCATTTCCACCATGTCCTCCGCTTAGCCATAAAGTTGTGTTGAGTATTACATTTCCAGGGATTGATGTATAGTCAACTTCATTCTCAGCAACATTGTTGCCCCAATCTGTTTCAGTCTTTTTCTCTGCCTTGAGTTCACTTGTCTCTAGCAGTACTAATGTTGATGGAGTTTGTTGTTTCTTTTTGTTGGCAGCTTCAAAAGCAGCAGGAAGAGTGATCATTCCTCTACCCCGCGCAATTGTATAGTTACACTTCTAGTAACTCCAGATACAACAAATGGCGCATTAAGCTCATCACTATCTAACGTCATAGGCCATACGTCGTCTTGATGGAATTCAGGCTCCCAATAAACACCAATAATATCTGAGGCGTGATTATCAAAATACCTCTTGATCTTTTTATATGTTGGGTCATTAACAGTAGCAAAAGTCAAGGTAAGGATCCTTTCCCGGTAGTACTCTGTAACGTCTGAAACTTGGCCATGAAGCGTCTTATTGACTGTGCGCTCTATACGAGTCCTATGTGGGTCATATAGCCCAGCATAATCAATTTCTGACTGCTTTGTGATAATTAGGTTGGCTATATAAGGGAGGGCTGTCATGGATGATAATTGCACTCTCACTGCACGAGTTGTACGCATGGCATCAAGTCTTACCCCTATGCTCTTATCATTAGCAGGAGAGAAAGGGTAGTTAATATCTACCCAAGTAGAGCCATTATCAGAATACTGCCATAAGATTTCAGCACCTACAGTGTTGAGATTATGGCCTGATAGAAAGAGGCTGTCAAAGGCAAGCATTTCCTTGATATTGTAAATCTTATCCGTAACAATATCACATATCCATAGAGTGCCATCAGGGGCGTAGGAAATTCCGGCAGGCTGTTTTGCACTTGCATCAAAGACAGAGGTGGCAAAAGAGGTTATTAATGTGCCATCAGTTTCAATATTGTAAATCTTATCCGTAAAAAAATCACTAATCCATAAAGTATCATCAAGTGCATAGGATACGCCATTGGGTGCTACTGCACTTGCATCAAAGACAGAGGTGGCAAAAGAAGATATTAATGTGCCATCTAATTCAACATTGTAAATTTTATTTGTGATAACATCACATATCCATAAAGTGCCGTCAAGGGCATAAGTAATCCCCTTTGGTGCTACTGCACTTGCATCAAAGACAGAGGTGGCAAAAGAAGATATTAATGTGCCATCTAATTCAATGTTGTATATTTTATTTGTGATAACATCACATACCCATAAAGTACCATCAGAAGCATAGCTTATCCCTGCAGTATCAGTTGCGCTTGCATCAAATATAGAAGTAAGAAAAGAAGATATTAATGTCCCTGTTTGCGTAATATTATAAACTTTGTCAGTAGCGGTATCAACAATCCATAGAGTGCCATCAGGGGCATAGGAAATCCCATTTGGAGATGTCGCACTTACATCAAATACAGAAGTTGCAAAGCTTGATATCAAAGGCACCCCAATATCATATGTCAATGTCTGTGTTGTGAACCCGGTTGGTTTCCAGATTGTTGTTTCATTACCATCCGTCAAATGTGTTGCTTCAAATCCTGTTGCCTCACTCGTTGGAGTAAAGACAGGGACTTGATTATCTGCCAATAATGTAACTTTGCCACCTATACTCATGCAAATTTCTCCTCTGGTTGTAGTCCGAAATCAATCCCTTTTCTAACAGCGTCAATCATTCGTGGGGCAATATCTTCTTCTATAATTTCCTTCCAATTCTGTATTGATAAAGGGTTATTTATTTCAAAATTAAAGTTAAATGTATGCCCCATTTTTTGTGGTGATGCTGCATTTATTGCAGCGTTTCTAACTGCGCTTGATGTTCCTGGGTCTAACACCATTTCATCACGTCTTAAAAGAAAAGTACCATCTTCCGGAACTGTATCTAATCCGGCATGTGCTTGTCCTGTATATGATGTTCCTGTTATTGTTGCTATCTCAGCCGCGCCCCTTGCCGCCATTAAAGCAGCAGGTATTAACCCCCATGGATACCCACCACCGTTCTCAAATGACTCTATTACTGCCGTTGGTAATGACACTGCTGTAGTAGCTAATGCAATGTTTTTCTGCAATATAAAAGCATCTTTGTTAAATCCAGCTGCAATCCCTAGTATTTCTCCTGCCATAGCTTTAGATGATGCTATTCTCTCATCATCAGTCATGTCTCTAAAATCTTTACGCTGGTTTAAAGCGGCCTCTTCAATCTCCAGAAGTCTGACATTATGCAATACTTGCTCTGCCACTTCAGCTTCATGTGCCATAGCTCTTATTTCGGCTTCACTTGCGCCTAAATCGATAAGTCGTTGCTTATCTTGTTCAATAGTTTCTAATTGTCTTGCATGTCTTTGAATTTCTCTATCTTCTTCGTTTAATTGACTATCGATAGCCATCTGTTCAAGCCTATCCCACTTTGCTTGTTGTGCAGCTATAGATTTCTCAATGCTTTCTTGTTCTTCTTTTTCTTTTTTACTTAGTTTTTTATCTTTAGGCGGCTCAGCAACTATTGGTTCTATTGGTGTTTCTATAGCTATCTTTTTAATCTGTTCTTGCGTTTTTATAAATTTTTCATTTAGGGTATTTCTTGTAATAAGTTTTGTATTGTTCGCGGCAGCATGCTTGTTTAATACTGATAAAGCAGCGTTAACTGCATCTACATTTCTAGGGTCGATATCCCTTATATTTACGCCAAGTTCTTTTAATAATTCCCTATTTGGCCTTAAAACCTTATTGAATGCTTTGGTTGCATTAATTACAGACTTTACTTTTGCATCTGAGGCTTCTGCTGCCGCCTGAAAGGTATCGATTGAATCACCAATTGCTTGGAATGTAAGTAAAACAGGTTTAAATGCTACTACTATCGCCTCAGCTGTAGCTTTAGCTACTGGCGTTAAATCTCTAATAAGTTCTGTAGTTGTTTGCAATACCTCTCTAATTGTTGGGCCAAATTCTTCCCCAAATTCAATAGCTGCACCTTCTATAGCTGATGTAAGCGCTGCCATATCGCCAGCCATATTATCCGTCTTTATAGAAGCTTGATCATAAGCAGTATTTGTATCAGTTAATTTGTCTGTTAATTCAGCAACATTATCAGCTTGATTAATTAGTGCCTGTGCTGCCGTAACACTTTCAAGACCAAATAATTTTGTTAATTCAGTTGTATCGAGATTAGCTTCTTGTAAATTTTTAAGGGCTTTTTCTAATCCAACTACTGCCGGATTAAAACCTTCTTCTGTCTGGGTTTGGAGTTTGAGGATAATATTTCTAAGATTTGTTCCAGCCTGACTACCTTTGATAGCAACTGTAGACATTGCTTGTATTGCAGCATTAACTGATTCGAAAGATATTCCTGCGGCACTAGCTACTGTGCCAGATTCTTTTAGGGCTGCTGATGTTTCATTTATTTCGCTTGCACCTTCTTTAGCTCCAGCTGCAAGTACATTAATAAATCTACCTGCTTGATCTGCTTCCGCACCAAATTGATTAAGGGATGAACCAAGAGTATTTGCTGCTTCTGGAAGTGTTGCGCCTGCTGCCTCTGCTAAAGTCAAAGCTTCTTTGGTTACTCTTGTTAACGCATCAGCATTTGCTAATAAATCTGGTTTTGCGGAAGCAACAAGTTTCATTGCTTCCGCTGCTTCTGATGCCGACTTAGTAGTAGTTGCTCCCATTTCTTTGGCAGCATCAGATAAAAACTTTAAATCTTCACCGCTGGCCCCAGTGATAGCCGATAAATCAGAAATCGCAGACTCAAATTGCGCGGTAATTTGAATCGATTTTTTAAATGCAACAAAAGCAGTCCCGGCAACTGCCGCTGCCGCTGTATACTTAGCTAATGCTTTAGTAACAGTGTCTAAACCACTATTAACATCTGAAACTGCTTTTTTAGCCTTTTTATTGTCACCCTCTATGACTATCTTGAGTTTTTCTGCCATTTCGTCACTATGCTTTCAACTATTTGGATACACTGCATTAATATTGCTGGTTGATCGAAAACCCCGCCTATTTGTGGCAAATGGCCGTGTCTACTCCATTTATAAGCGGTAAATATTTTGTCAAAATCTCTTATCCATGGCACAGGACATTCTAACGTTTCAATTTCTTGTATCCAGGCTATCGGGTAATCACTTATGCAACCTTCTTGTGGCTTTTGCCCGTTTTCTGAGCGGGGACATTTTCTGCATTGTCTGCCGAAGAGCCAAGCTTCTGCGGCAGCTCGGACTTTTTTTCAGTTTCGGCCCCTAAGACAACCTCTTCCATGACTAAACGTCCAATCAAAAGAAAAATATTCCTCGTTGTTGCGTCTGTAAGATCACTTCTATCTGCTAAATCTATTGGGTTGTATGTCTTGCCATCAATCCAAATATCTGTGATGACATTTTTAAGAGCATATTGGATTATTTCGACATTTTCAGAAAGACTCACTCCACCTAATGATGATTCCATATAATAAGTCTGTATTGCTGTTGTAACCGGATGCATAGTAAATCTAACAGGCCCACCTTCCTTTACTATTTCGTCAGTTCCTAATAGCTTCATAATCCTCCTTTATGTAAATAAAATTTGAAATTGATCATCTCCCGTACTCTCATATAAGCGATAACCTACATCGAGTAAATCCCGTTCTGCTCTTTCTCCATAAGCTATCGTTTCTCGTCTTCCTACGGGTGCGGTAATCGCGCATATATTGCCTGCCGTAGCTCCAAACGTACCGGACAAAGCAGCGTTTGTACCACCTGATAAAGCTGCCCATTCTGCGGCTGTTGCTACTGAATCTTTTGTAAACGTCAAAACTGGCGCTCTATCTGCAACAACAAATTGATGATCACCTGTAACATAATGCTCTTGTACGTCGTTAGCCATGTCGAGGGAGAAAGTACCTACTTTAATAACCGAACCATCGTTAACAACATCACTACTATTACCCACTAGAGGTTGACTTGCTTGATAAACAGCCCCAGCCGGGTCTGCTACGGCTGTCGGTGCTAAATAAGGAGCCTGCAAAGTAAACGAAATAGTAATGATTTCATTCATCGTTACGGTTATCGGGCCTGTACCTACTGCGCCAAGGAATTTCCATAAAAGTCCATCTTTATAAGCATAAACCGTTACTGAGTCATGATTTGCAATGTCTGATGACGGGTCATAAGCCACTGATGTAGCCGGCGTAACTGTTTCAGCCAGTCCACAAGCCTTAAGTAATGGCCCGAATTCCGGAGCTGTACCCGCCGCGCCCGAACCCTTAACAGCTATTTCAACGTCAAGTTGCATAATCTCTTTACCTATCAAGTGTGGCAACATGCCCATTGTTTGCTTAACTGCTACATTGTCAATAACATCCGGGGTTACGGAAACATCAAAAGTTCGGCATCTTATTGCATCACTTCCCACAACTGGCACCGCATCTGTTCCTTTTGTAACTTCTGTTTTTGCAAGTAGTACTCTATCGTATTTTACAGCCATTATTTATCGCCTCCTTTCTTGATTTTTCTCTTAATTGTAGCTTTTACAGTCGGTGCCTCTTTTTTTTTAGGCTCTGATTTCTTTTCCATGATTTACCTCTTATAGTCCGTTAGGTAATTGAACTTCATAAAACAACTTAATTGGTCTTACAAAAAATCCGTAGGGATTATATTGTGAGCCACTTCTTTCTTTGATTTCCACAATTGATACATGACCAACGGCCCCGGATAATGTCGGGTTACTATAAATCGCCTTAGTAAGTGCATTATCAAGTTCGTTAAGTTTAGTACTAACATTATCCCTGTTATTTACATATCCAATGATATTAATATCTACTTGTATGTCAGCAAAACCACCTGTTTTAAAATCAAGTTCTTCTGCACCATCGTCTTCAATTATTAAACAAGGAAAATCTGTAACAGCTATATTTTTAATGGTTTCGAATTGTCTTGTTACCTTCTTAATATCAAAGCTATACCCATTTGTTATAGTTATCGTTTCAAGCTCTGTTTTAATAGCTACTAATGCAGATTCCTTATCAGCCACGTACTAACTCCCTTACAATTGGACCTTGGCGCTCAGAATCTTCAAATTGTGTATCCCCATCAAAATCATATAGAGGCAATTCTTTTACAACTTCCCATTCTTCGTTATATCTACCTCTATAATACTCAGCTTTCCGGGAAAATGAATCACCATCTTTGTCTCTTTCGGTAGCCAAGTAAGGCAAAGCATAAAACCCTAAGCAACAATATATTGCAAGATTAGCTAAGGCATCAGTATTGAGTAATGATTCATCTAATTCATAAATAGGGTCTGTTACCTGAGGCCACCATGCCGCTTTGATCTTATTAAGTACATCATCCGTACCATACTGAATTTGATCTGACCAGTTTGACGGGGGATTATGATCATTAATATCAGGGACATGTTTGGCAAGGTCTGTATCTGTAATATACGGTATCATGTGCGTTTCTTACGTCCCCGTTTTTTAGGTTGCTCAACTTCTTCAGATTGATCATCTTCACTGATTGCATTATTAACTTCTGTAGCTTCTTCTTCATAAAGAGTATGATCACTGGTAAGATCACTTTCGTTGATAACTATAAACGGTAAACCTTCACACATTACTTTAACTGTCTTTACTTTTGACATATTATCTCCTTAAAATAAAGGGGGCTTTAAGCCCCCCTGATTCATTATCCCATTGATCTGTCAGCTAGTTCCGGCCTGACAAGTGTTGCACCCCACAATATATCATATGCAAATTGTGTTTGCTTATGTTGCCTGCTTATCTCTAATCTCAATGTAAGACCAGTCACAGGGTCGGTTGCAGATTGAATGATATTTCCTAGTCCGCCACCAATATCTAAAAGTGGTCTGGTTGCAAGTGCAAAAGCATCTCTGTGCATAGCAAGATTGACAACATGTGATGCTGTCAATGTAACTGCTTCGCCACCTGTTGTAGTTACTTGCAAAGATGGAGATATACCGACAGTAGTGTTACCAATTATTAAAGTTACATCGGCGGTAACCGTATATGTCTGATCATCTCCGGCAAAGGTAAGAATGTCACCTTTGACTAGATCGGTCGGATTAGTGATTTTATTAAGTGATATTGTGTCTGAACCAGCGACATTAGCACCATTAACAGTAACAGCACCTGCCGTAAATGGTGTACTAACGTGGGTAGTGACATTCTGACTCATATAGAAGTCAAAACCAATTTTGCGACCCATAGAAGCTTCTCTTACACCGTCAGTATCACCACGTTGATTTGCATTGATTATGGTTGCGACATTTAAGAAGTTAGCTTCTGCGTCAGGGTCGAGGACATAACGCCTATTGTCTAAAGGTGCAAGATTGTTATTAAGGTTTTTCCTTGCCCATGTTCCCTCAGTTAAGTCTGAGCTGAAAGGTGTATTACCAGCAACACCTGACACACTATAAATCCCTGTATAAAGACTATGGACATAATTATCAATAGCGTTTCCAAGAGATTTGACAGCCTCACTTGCTTGCATAGGCATGATACCATCCAAAGCTTTCTGGATATCGGTATCAGTCATCTGGAACTTAGCTTCTTTCCACTGATTTAATTCAACCGTAGCTTTTGTGGGAATTACATCTGTGCCTGCTGTTGGTACAAGTCCTGGCGCTACATCTGTAGCAGCAACTGCGGAAGGAATAGGGATGTTGACAACATCACCTTTTTCTCTTGCCTCGTCTTGATAGTCCATATTGACTATTCGAGGCATAATAGCATTTTCACGCAAAGCCATAAGACCCTGCGCGATTAGTACGGGGGTTACTTCTTCAAGACTATTTGCCATGATTAACTCTCCATTGGGTAAAAGTTTAGTGAATCGGTCACTTCCGAGGCACCTGGCCTACTCTGAAACTTTTTTAACGATGTTTTTCAGACATCGAACCCAACGGGGTTAATTCGTGGCATAAAGCCTATTTCTTGTTTATAATATCCTATCTTTACTTAAATTGCAAATGTTATTGAACTATAACTTTCCCGCTTGCTACATCTTCAAGATTGTTGCCTATTTCAGAAGAGCTAATAACCTTTTTAGTACCGCTAGAACCATCCCCGTTATTGCTGCTTCCAGCTCCACCGCCAGACGCTTTAACATGATGAGGATGATCTTGTAGCCATGAACCAACATAACCATCAATTGTCATTCTATTCCCTTGCTCATCAAGTAATGTATCACCATTGGCATTCATGATAAACGGGTTTCCATCTTCTCCAAGCTTAACCCTTGATCTTGTAAGCTGTGCAATTTCTGCAGGGGCAATTCCATTGTGTTTAGCACCTGCATCGATTAAAGCTTTATCAATAACAACTGACTCATACTTTTGCTGCCATCCATTTCCGAATTTCTGAGCAGCTTCAAGCTTGGCTTCATATTCTCTTGTAAGGTTGGCCTTTAATTCGTCGAACTTACCAGCCTCTTTAAGTTTATCTTCTTCTCTCTGTGCAGCATCCGCCTTAAGTTTATCAATTTCTGAAAGATCAAGCCCTTCGAATTTCTTTAACTCTTCAGCCCTGGCACTTGCTGTTTTTCGATATTTAGCGGCTTCACCATTCAATGCCTTAATTTGTGCTTCATAGTCTGCCTTCATTTGTTCCATTTGCTCTTGTAATTCTTCTATTGTCATATTATTCCTCCTTTTGTTGTTATTCTGCTACTGGCCCCCAATTATGGCGACAATTCCAACCACCGCGAGTTATAAAAACATCTCCGCTTTTCTTTCCTTGCCATTCAAGATCATTCCATGATTCTATTTCTTCCAATGTGTACGTTTTTCCGGCTCTTTTAGCACAGAAATCCCTTGAATCTTTAATTAGAGAGCCAACATATTTAAACTTTGTTATTCCTGCCTCTGTAGCTTTCTTTTTAATTAGTGTTGAGTCTATTTCTCTATATTTAGTCGTTGCAATTGTTTTTGCATGTGTTTCTAATGGTCTGCCTGCCCGGTCTAAGCCACCTGTGAGTAATTGTTTAACATCATTGATAGTATCGTTAAGTGGTGCGCCTGCTATTACATTTGTATATACTTTATTGCTTATATCTGCTGCATATCTTGTTCCTGATGATCTTAATTCCGTATATACATCGGCTGAGAATGCATCAATAAGGTCTTTATCCACGTTTGTAATGCTTGACTTTATACCAGCCGCTTTCAATCTGTCCCTAACTTCTTTGACAGCAAAAGAGTAATCAGTTGCATTTCTTGCAGCACGATTATATGGAGCCATAGCCTTTAAAATCTCAGTTCTCATTGCTAAAGCACGTCTAAGATTGACATTGGTAGTTATTAATTGCCCCCTGGAAGTATCAAGAGTTGCTATTAATGCCGTTATCTTATTCTCTACTTTATTCAAAGCCTTGATTAAATTAGCTTCTATGATGTCTTCTCTATCTGCCAATGACTTTACTCAAATGATTATCTAATAATTTCATGACTCTTGCAGTTCCTTCTCTTCCCAATCCGAAGAATTTTCTTTCCGGCAGACCAATGTCTGGATTTCCATTTTGATGACCTGAAGCTTTCAACCCTTCTTCAGTCTTTGTAAATCCTAGTATTGCCGTGGCATCTGTTACTCTAATTGGTTGTAATGCTCCAAACATATCGCTTTCATTGAATAAATTGACCTTACCACTAAAATGACTTCCTCCCCTTGATTGTTTAAAATCATAGTACCCTTCTTCAAAATATCTATATTTACCTCTTATCTTAAAATATCCAGGCTTTTTTGAATAATCCTTGAAATCCCTATTATTTTCATCTTTCCCTTCCAAAGTTCGGGACTTAATGAATGTAACAGCATCAAGGGCGACCGCTCCCATTATCTTACGTGTTAAAAGATCTTTCTCTACCTGAGTGAGTTTCTTTTGTAGGCTATCCGCTCCGATTATTCGCGCTTTGAAGCCCATTAAATTTCCTCATCAACAACAACAGGGATAGTTTCAAGCTCCTTGCCGATTATATCTATTATCTTTTGATCAGCATCCTTTAATATCCTGGCTGCAAGGCGTTTACCTTGCTCTGACTCAAACGTTCTACTAGGCACAACAAGATTTGCCTTTAAAGCTAAATCAAGATCATACAATAAATCCCTGATTCCAAATTTACGCGGATAAGTAATTTTTCCATCCCATGTTTTACCTTCCCATAGTGCAAACAACCTAAATACTTCATTCTCAGCATGTTCCATATTTGCCGCTTTTTCTGACAACAAAGCGTTTAATTGCTGAAATCTTAATTCTAATGCTATACCTGACTCTATCTGTGTACCGGAAATTTTGCCCGTTCTTGCCATTTCCCGAATATCTTCAATAGCTGCCTCTCTCCATTCTAAAATTTTAGGTAGTGACGTATGTGGAGGCTCTTTCCATTCTGCTCCCTTTTCTTCATCATCATCTCTTACGATAAGATTACCTGTTCCTATTTGCGTTTTTCCTTCATCTACACTCGATCTTGGTAGCTCTAAAAAGGGATAGCCAGTTCTTTCGATGGTTTCGTCAGCACTACCATCCATATTATAAATACGTCTATTAATATCAACAATATCTTCAATATCGGACAACCCTTGCATCCGTTTGAACATATCCCTGTTTTTAATCAAAACAAATGGTATGTCACCTAAATTATTAACACCATTGTCTATCATTGTTATTTCGCTTTTACCACCTGCTTTGCTAGTAGAGTCTTCCCACAATTCCCATTTATCTCTATACCAGATGCGATATTTTTTAATTTCGCAATCGTCTGATTCTTCCAATAGTATCAATTCTGTTAATACAGGCTCGCCATTAATACGTTCATATTTATAATTAATGAATTGCATAGGCGAATATGGAACTATGTACGGGCGCATTCCCTGTGCCACTTCATCAGCTTTCGTTCTAACTTCTCCCTGGGGCTTATCTATAATCGCACCCATCATGCCATATTTACTAGCTTGTTTTGATAACTCCCTTACTACCTTATTCCATGATCTATCCTCTAAGTCAGCATTTTCCAAAAATAGCTGTACTTCTTTTTCTATACTACCAAATTCCCTTGTCGGCTCATCTCTATACAAATAAGCTGTATAAATATCAACAATCGGTGCACAAAAATTCCTGAAAGAAGCAACTTTTAATCTTTCATTATAACTTTCGCTACTTTCTACTCTATGTTTCTTGAGATAACGTCCATCTCTATATGCTTGACCGCCTTTGTAACTATCATTAAAGAATTTTAGACGCGGTAAAATTTCTTCTATTTTTGGATTTCTCTTAAATTTATCAGACATAATGATTCCCTCTATATACAGGTCGTTTAATTGGGTAGATAAATGCTACCGGATAAGTGGCGGCATCAAGTAAGTGTGTCATTGAATCGTCAGTATCATCATGTGCCGATGATTTAAAATATTTAATAAGCTTTTTGCATTTAGACGATACTGTTAGTGTACCATCTTCAAGCTTTTTATTAGTTGAGTTATGTCTATCTCTAACCCCTTGCTGTTTTCTCGCATAAACAGAAATACCAGCATTTTTAATAATTGTAAAGTCTGTTGTTCCTACCTGTGCGCTCGTTTGTCTCTTTCTTCCTGTCGGGTCTGGATATGCTGACTTAATTCTACTCTTCCCATTTTTATCTACATACCGCTCTTTCGCCATAGATATCCAATACTCTGTATTACTATTAGGTATCTCTATTTCGTCCATGATATGCATTCTAGGGCCGTGTTTCCAAAATATTACTCCAGCCATAGGGTCAACATTGAAATCTAATCCTATACACAATTCACCGCCAGGGTCGGCAATATCTTTTATATTGTCATCTGTGAAGTTATAATAAACGAGTAGATTAGATAATGCAACAAATTCGCCATCAAAGTAGGCTTGTAGCATCCTCGTGTCATATGTCGCTTTGAGATTATCAAGATATTGTTCAGGAAGGGCTTTATTCTCGCTTGTTTTAGCTCTGCTTATCGATAAACCACCGTTTTGTGAGTATCGGGCCTTTAGTGATTCAGGGTCGTTAATATCTCCCTCGATCAATTCATATCCCCAACCACCTATTCCCTCGGGGGTGCCAGCCGCGCAAATCTCCGAATGCCTTGCTTTAGGCTCTCTTACTCTTGCTGATAATTGCGTTAATACATCATATTTCATTAAAAAAGGCTCATCCATACCAGCCGCAGCAAGATTTGAGCCTTTAAGACTATCAGGGTCATTACCAGACGCTATCCATAAAGTACCTGTGTGACCTTTGTAATTAATTGTAAAGTAATGATCTGATTTATGATATCTATAAGTTATCTGCCTACCGTCTAACAATTTCTTGATTGTTGGTATCATGGTGCGTTTTGCCATTTTGTACGTCGGTGATACTACCATACAAGGATGAGGTGCATTATAAATACTTAGTGCTGTCATTCTCTTGCCTAACGCCTTTGATTTTCCCGAGCCATATCCCCCTAGTAAAAACTTATAAAATGATCTATCTTCCCACCATTCATGCTGTGCCGGAAACATTCCCCCTTTTGTTACAATCGGGAACTTACCTGGTATTATTTCAGGTTCTTCTTTACGCCAAAAGCTCATTTTTTTTCATTCTTATGTACCAACTAAAGGAAAGTGTACCGGAAATTATGCATACCAAAAACGGCCCGCCTATAAATAACACCCTTAGTGGTAATTGCACATTATTGCCATAAGAATAATCTAATAAAGACAGCCCCAACATAATTAAAAAGCTACTTATACTTATGGTTAAAAAATGTTGAAACGCTGCCTTTTCTATTCTATTGTTTTCCATTATTCCCCTCCAATTTATTCTTTAATGTCTCAAGATCACCACAAATGCCACCCACATTTACTAATAGCAAAGAAATATCCAAGAAACATACCGAGACAACAACTAAAAAGACTAAACAAGGGAAACCAAATATAATCAGGCAGATTATCAAACCACTGAAAAAATTTAACTCCATACTTAATATATCGTAGTTTGTCAGCCTTATCGTTAGAAGTTTCTAATTCTTTATATTTCATATTACTCGCTTTCCAATATCAAATTAATATTATCCTGCTTTACTACTTCCAGTAAAGCAATAACCTCTGTCGTTTTCGGAAAGTATGAATATAAACTCCTTCTTTCATACTTTCCGTCATCATCCAAAAAAATAACCAACGCTTTCTTATATCTTGGCTCTTCCTTTGCAATCTCTTGAGCCTCTTTTAACATATCAATAGGTGACCAATGCATGCAATTGCAGGATACTTCTGATAGTTTAATTACTTTGCTCATAAAAACTCATCCGGTATAGGTTCGTCAATGGGCGTTTCTCCTCCACCATTAAATAACCCTAGATGTTTCCCTAGCGTCTCTAAAGCTGCGCGTTTATCCCAAAATTTAATCTTCTTAGTTTGACTAATTAGCTTTTTTATATCCCCTTCACCATCTAAAGCTTTCAACTCTGTTAAGTCTACTCCTGATATTGCACAAGCTACGTCGTCCGGAAGGTCTTTTATTGGAAGGAAATTACCATCATCATCATAAAGGTGCTTTACATTAATAAAGGCAAGCCTCATCATTTCTCTAATTACCATTTCAGCAGTTAGATTAACTTTTTTGGCTCTTTTTTGGAATTCTTCTTGGATTTTTGCTGCGATTTTAGGTTTTTTTAAGAGTTCGTGGCCTTGTACGCCCGCAGTTTTTTCGCTATATCCGGCCCTTATCGCTGCCTTTGTAGCATTGAGATCAACTTGATATTCATCTACAAAGCGTGTTTGTTTGAGGTTTAAATCACTCTTCATATTTTAAGTATTGTTATTTAAGCTTACTTTAATGACATTTCATATATTATCACCTTTATTTAAAAGTGTCAAATATTTAGACACTGCATCATCATCCCACCAATTAATTGACTCAAATATCTTTTTTCTAGCTATCTTCTTTTTTAGTCTTTTTCTCATATTGTAGCCATCCTTCTTTGATTATATACCGTTGTCTTGTGTATCAGCATTATAACCCCCCTGATATCATTTGATCTTCTACATAGTCAATATTGTAACCTCGGTTAATTAATTCACATGCTTGGCAAAGTCTCAACCAATTCGGGCCGGATATACGATAGAGTTTATTCAATTGCGCTTTTGTTGCCTCGGTTCTTTCAGAAAGTTCATTTAATATTATATCTGTCATTGCCTCCATTAAGTTTGACATTTTATCTCCTTTTAGAAATTAACATTGAGTCCTATTTGATAATTACCATACACTATTCCTAGCTCTACCGTTGCAGCACCTTTTAATATATTACTTCGCCATTTTGGTAGATAATGAGAAATAGTTAATATAGTGCCAATTGCTACAGGAAAATACGTGTCCACCTTTCCTATTGTTGGTTTTTTTCCTAACATGAAGTTTGTTCGCTCATAATGTGAATATTTACAATGCCATGTGCCATCTGAACTATATACGCAATCATCATACATTTTGTCTACTATATCTCTTGTTTGCCCCCAATCTATAATTGCTAATCCTGTGAACATAGCTGCATTGACTTTCTCTTTCTTGTTCCATGGTTTATTTGCACAGCCTATTAACACGATTAAAAGTAACGCTAATATAATATTCTTCATTATTTCCCTCCCTATCCTCTTGGCTTTATACAGTCATTTAAAAATTAATATCTACTTTTCTAGTAATGATTTATGCACTTCATCCAGTTCCATGCAAAAATCATCGATAATCTTTGAAAACTTAGCTATCCAAATTTCGTCGCGTTCAACTATTATGTGTAATGGCTTCATGCCGGGATGATAAGAAAAGAAATGCCATTTTTCGCAGTCTGTCACAAACATACTACCTTGAATTTGTTGGAAATATGTTGTCGGTAATTTCCCTTTAATGAGATATTCAACATGAACGGCTAACGATGGACATTTGATTTCAAGACCTTCCCTAGCAAATTCCCAGTGTTTACCTATCAGACCATCGGGAGAACAAGCTATTTTTTCATCATCATCTTTATAGCAAAGACCTACTTCAACAATATCAAGTCCAGTAATTAACTTGAAACAATCCCTAGCTTCCCCCTCAAGCTCAATCCCCCTTTCCATCGCTGCATTGCTATAGGTTAACTCTTTATGTCCTAATATACGCTCTCCTGCTAAGCGATAGATAAGTTTTTGTTGTGACTTTGATGGCATTCCTTGAGATGTTATGATTTGATCAAATACTGAAGCTGTGGGAATGCCTGCCCGTAAATCTAACCATTCATCATGGCCTTGCTCTATATCGACAATTATCATGACTGCTTCTCCTTGGCTTGCACTGGACTTGATATTGTTAATACGGAAATTGCTTTCCTGTAATCAGAGACAAAGATTTTATCAAGTCTATCAACCTTCATAAATGACAAAAATAGACTTAAATCTGATTCTGTTTTTTCGATCAATAGATTGATTCTTTCAATTTGATCATCTGTAATATATTCGGCTTCAGAATCAATTCCATCGTCATCTTGTTCTTGAGTTGCTAACCCGGTCAAAGAAAGTAAAGTATATCTCTGTAAATAAGTTACGGTACTTCCAACAGCTTGTATACTATTCTTACCCCCCGACGCATCAGGGGCCGCTGCCAATGTCGTACTTTCAGAATGCCCCATGATATGAGTGATTTTACAAGTGATAGCGATATTGCCATTGTTTTGATCTTGAATCCAGGATGAAGAAAGTCCATGTTTGCTTAAAGCAGTATTGATTGCATCTGTTACGTTCGCAAGAGTAGCGTGTTTATAGTCTGTTACTTGCCCTGTTTTCTGAGATTTATAATTTACATGAGCATCCTTATTTATTTTTGGTGGATTTGCTTTAAATTGAGCCATTGCCATATGATAAGCTTTCTTTGCTTCATTAGCTTCATACCGTTCCTGTAATTCCATCATTTTCTCAAGATGCTCAACTCCAACATCCTTTTGAATTGCGTATTGCAGAACTTGAGGCAATGACATTTGAGGGGCAACTTCTCTTGACTCCTCCGGTTTTTCTATTGGCTGTATTTCGTTTTTTTTCTCTCCCATTGCACCCTCCATTAATAATTGATCGTTATATGTTCAACTAATCCATCCTTAACCATGCTTACAAAAATTGTAGCATCTTCTTCAGATATCCCATGTTCCAACAGAGAACTTTTTGCCTCTTTATGAATCTTGTTCCGATGCCGTTTATTTGCTTGTCTATTTTCCTCAGCCTCGGCCTCACGTCTCCTTTCTTCTTCTTGGCGCTTCTTTTTGGTGGATTGGGGAGGAGTCGAACCTCCAAGCTCAAAAGCTCCCGCGGAGTTACAATCCGGGACAATACCAATTATGTGACCAATCCTTTTTAAGACTCGATATTTTATCAGGCAAAAGAAAAGCCCAAAGGGAAGGTTACGGCTTCCACAATGGGCTTTTCAGGTAATTACCTTCTCAATTATTTTTGTTTCAATGAAATATAATTCTGAAGTTAATTCACTAATTATGCTATTGCTCAGTACCGTAACTACTGTATGTAAGATTACATCTTGCCATAGCTTGTATGGAAAGTCAAGAAATTAATCTCTTAAAGTTGTGGGTTCAATGTCTGTTATTTCTACACCGACTTACTTGTATTCTTCTGCAAGCCCTTGCGCTCTCTCCAGAGTTTTTACAGCCCCGGCACCAATAATTAGTCTTTCTTTTACGGGCCTCCGATAAGGTGATTTTTTTGGTTGGTAGCTGTATGCAGGTTATTTTAGTCATTTAACCACATATTTAAATCAGTATTTTCTTCCATTTGTCGCCTCCTGCATCCTGCACATTTACAATCCTCATCATGACCACAAACACAAATATCTTGCCCACAGAAACAATCCTCGGCGTTTCTGGGGTCACTCTTGTCAGATGCACTGTTATGTGCTTGATAATCAGACATTATTCTTTCTCCTTAAAATACCTATCCAGGTTCTTCATTTTAGCATCCTCACGGCTCCGGCGCTTACATTCCAACTTTACCCACCATCCCACCGCCATAGCGAATAGTAAAAAGTATAGTCCATAAGATTTAAGCCAAAGAATTATAATGCTCATTTGATTACCTCCTATTTATCTTCTTCCATCCAACAAAGAATATGATCAGGCCAACGCTTTAAATATTTAAAGAAACTCTCAGCCTTTTTTAAACTCATCAGCCTAGTTTCATTTGTCACGCCCGTTGGAATGAATTTCCATCTTACTATGTATTGTGACATTTTTGACCTCCTTATTTAATTCATTCCTGATATTTCTCTTTATATATTTTTAATCCATAGTCATTGTGATGTTTAGCAGTTTTATCACAATTGAGGCTTTACCCTCATGACACCAATATCACCCCCTTTCTGCTATTATTAAATTACAATCGGTAATTCCTCAAACTATTAATCCTTGTGTTTGCCGGGATAAATGCAATCGACTCTTTAGAGTCTATCACGCCTTCGGTTATCATGAGTCCATAACAATGAGTACATAAACCGTGTGAATCCCCTGTTTGCTCGGTTTCTATTTTACCTAGTACCCGATTGCAACACATGCAAATTCTGGTAATCATGACACCCTCCATTAATTATCTAATATCTTTATAAATGCATGCTCCATCGTTGCTAATTCGCCTGTTAAATCAATGCTATGAGTATGCATATCATAAACTGGATTCAATCTTTTTTTAACTTTTT
>Ga0224514_10000120_pt1 | contig 26626 bp, 26 predicted proteins | sample SF_May12_sed_USG_3_FD_169107 | JGI IMG/M metagenome (GOLD analysis project Ga0224514, IMG submission 169107) | Sediment microbial communities from San Francisco Bay, California, United States - SF_May12_sed_USGS_24 | ecosystem: Environmental > Aquatic > Marine > Sediment | place: USA... | reverse complement strand
TGATGATCCTGTTCTATTGGTCATGCGATGCTTACCAGATTCCGCTCAACAGGGCGATGCCGTGTGCATTGTGTGCCCTGGCGGTGTCCAGCAGGTCGAGCTTCATTCCGCCCAGTGCAAATACCGGCATCGGCAGGTCCGCGCACTGTTCCGCGAAACCCTCCCAACCCAGGGTCGGGGCGCCGGGATGCGTTTGTGTCGGCAGTACCGGGGAGAGCACGGCAAAGTTAGCCTCCAGTGCTGCTGCATGCAACAGTTCCTCGCGATTATGGCAGGAGGCTGCCCACAGTTTGGTATCCGGTTTGTTTTCAAGTTGCATAAACTGGCTGGTCTGCAGATGGACGCCGTCAGCGCCCGTTTCAATGGCAAGCTCCCGATCGCCATTTACCAGCACGCGAGCTTTATATTGGTGTGCCATGGCGATCACATCAGTGGTGAAGGTGCGCAACTGCTGTGGTGTCATGTCCTTCTCGCGCACCTGTATCAAACGGACTCCATTCTCCAGTGCAGCTTGCAGGCGTTCCATGAAAGCCTTTGTGCCGAACTTTGCAGCCTTCGTGATGGCGTAGACCCGGGGCAGTTGCAACGCCTTCAGTATGCCGTGGTTGGCCGGCAACAGCGGTTCGATGTCAACCGCGTGCGGGTCCTGCCAGGACAGTTGCTGACCTTCACGGCCGTGTGGTTCGCCTTTCCATTGCGTGATGTGAAACATGTGCAGGCGCGCGGTTGCATGAGGGTACTGGTACTCGCGCGTGATCCAGGGCAGGGCGTGCGCTATGTCGATGCCCAGTTCTTCATGCAGTTCGCGCGCAAGTGCCCTGACCGGAGCTTCTCCCGGCTCGATCTTGCCACCGGGGAACTCCCAGTAACCCGACATGGGTTTCCCCTCCGGCCGTTGCGCGAGCAGGATCCGGCCGTTGCTTTGCTGAATTACGCCAACGGCTACATCCAGTAATTTTCGGCTTTTCTCTGTCATGCAGGTGGAATGTTGTCTTGTTTGGTGCTGTCTGCAGAGGGCAGTTTCAACAGCGATTGCGCCTCGTTGAGTACGAATTCCTTGAACGCCTGCGAGATGGCGGAGAAACGTTTGCCCTTGCGATGCACAATATACCAGTGACGCATGATCGGAAATCCCTCCACGTCGAGTACCACCAGGCGTTTCAGCATCAGCTCCACTTCCATGGTGTGAATAGATAGCACGCCCAGGCCGAGCCCGGCCTGTACCGCCTGCTTGATGGCCTCGTTACTGTTCATCTCCATGGTCTTGGAAAAATCACTGATGCCGCGGTCTTTGAAAAAACGTTCGCGCGCCGCGCGGGTCCCGGAGCCGGGTTCACGCATGATAAGCGTTTCTTCGGTGAATTCCTGCAGGGGAATCTGTTTTCGATCGGCGAGCGGGTGGTCGGGTGCCGCCAGCATGACCAGCGGGTTTTCCATGAAGGGGTGGGCTTCCAGTTCCAGGCCCAGGCCTTCGGGCGGGCTGCCCATGATGGCGAAATCGGTTGTGTTCGCTGCCAGTGCCTTGAGCAGGTTCTCTCGATTGGTCACGTCGATATCCACCGAGACGCCCTTGTGGCGCTGGTTGAATATGCCGAGCAGGGTTGGGACAAAATAGTTTGCCGTGCTGGCTACCGTGAGCGAGAGCTTGCCATGCTGCAGGCCCTTCATATCCGACAGCACCATCTGCATCTCGTTAAGCTGATTCTCGATCGCCTGGCTGTAGCGATAGACTTCCTTTCCGGCTTCAGTGAGATAGATCTTCTTGCCCATCTGCTCGAGCAATGACTCGCCCAGGTTTTCCTCTAACTGCTTGATCTGCATAGAAACAGCAGGCTGCGACAGGAACAGTTCCTCGGCGGCCCGGGTGTAATTCAGGTGCCGGGCAACGGCATCGAAGACCTGTAACTGGCGCAGGGTGATGTTCATATAAGCGTCATACTCAATAGATAAGTACAACTATAATATATGCTTATGGTTTTTATCAAGATAATTGATTTTCAATTATGGCTGAATGGGCATACCCTGCTGGTCCACTCGAGATTGCAGTGATTGTGGAGAGCAGTGAAAACTGCGGAGTGAACGAATTTATTCTAAATCTGCTGGAGAGTTAGATATGGCTAAAAAATATGATGCGGGTGTTAAAGAGTACCGCGAAACGTACTGGATGCCCGATTACACGCCGAAAGATACCGATCTGCTGGCCTGTTTCAAAATTACGCCTCAGGAAGGTGTGCCGCGTGAAGAGGTTGCAGCTGCTGTTGCCGCCGAGTCTTCAACCGGTACCTGGACCACAGTGTGGACCGACCTGCTGACCGACCTGGACTACTACAAGGGTCGTGCCTACGCGATCGAAGACGTGCCGGGCGATGACACCTGTTTCTACGCCTTTGTTGCCTACCCGATTGACCTGTTCGAGGAAGGTTCGGTTGTTAACGTGCTGACCTCGCTGGTCGGTAACGTGTTCGGCTTCAAGGCCCTGCGTGCCCTGCGCCTGGAAGACATCCGCTTCCCGATCGCCTATGTGCTGACCTGTAATGGGCCGCCCCAGGGTATCCAGGTCGAGCGCGATATTCTCAACAAGTACGGTCGTCCGCTGCTGGGTTGCACCATCAAGCCGAAACTCGGTCTGTCTGCCAAGAACTACGGCCGTGCCTGCTACGAAGGACTGCGCGGCGGTCTGGACTTCACCAAGGATGACGAGAACGTGAACTCCCAGCCGTTCATGCGCTGGCGTCACCGTTTCGACTTCGTCATGGAAGCCATTCACAAGGCCGAGGCCGAGACCGGTGAGCGCAAGGGTCACTACCTGAATGTTACCGCTCCGACCGCTGACGAAATGATGCGTCGTGCTGAATATGCCAAGGAAATCGGTGCACCGATCATCATGCACGACTACCTGACCGGTGGTCTGTCTGCTAACACGCAGCTGGCTCAATGGTGTCAGAACAACGGCATGCTGCTGCATATTCACCGCGCCATGCACGCCGTGCTCGATCGCAACCCGCACCACGGTATTCACTTCCGCGTCCTGACCAAGGTACTGCGTCTGTCCGGTGGTGACCACCTGCACTCCGGTACCGTTGTCGGCAAGCTGGAAGGCGATCGCGATGCCACACTGGGCTGGATCGACACCATGCGTGATTCCTACATCAAGGAAGACCGTTCACGTGGTCTGTTCTTTGATCAGGACTGGGGTTCCATGCCTGGCGTTATTCCGGTTGCTTCCGGTGGTATTCACGTCTGGCACATGCCGGCACTGGTCAGCATCTTCGGCGATGATTCCTGCCTGCAGTTCGGTGGCGGTACGCTGGGTCATCCCTGGGGTAACGCAGCGGGTGCCGCGGCCAACCGTGTTGCCGTTGAGTGCTGTGTTGAAGCACGTAACCAGGGCCGTGAGCTGGAGAAGGAAGGCAAGGACATCCTTACTGCTGCTGCCAAGCACAGCCCTGAACTGTCTGCTGCCATGGATACCTGGAAAGAAATCAAGTTCGAATTTGATACCGTTGACAAGATTGACGTTGCTCACAAGTAAGCACGTTACTACCTGATACGGACCAGGCGGGGCAGTTGAGTCCCGCCTGGTCGGTCAAATTCAATTTTTGTAGGAGAATTACAAATGAGTGAAGTACAAGATTACAACTCAAGCCTGAGCGATGCCGCGCAGAGCCGTAAGTATGAAACTTTTTCTTATCTGCCTAAGCTGAGTGATGAGTCCATACGTGCCCAGATTCAGTACATTGTCGACAAGGGCTGGAACCCGGGTATAGAGCATACAGAGCCGGAGAATGCGATCAGCAACTACTGGTACATGTGGAAACTGCCGATGTTTGGTGAGACCAATGTCGATACCATCCTGGCTGAGGTTGACGCATGCCACAAGGCGCATCCCGACAATCATGTCCGCCTGCTGGGCTTTGACAACTTTGCACAGTCTGCCGGTACTGCCATGGTGATCTACCGTGGCACGTCTGTCTAAGACTCGCGCCTAGAAGCGTCATAAAGCCCCTGTCCGGCATCCGTTCGGTCAGGGGCTTTTTTATGGACCTCTTATGGGAAGACCCAGCACATACGTAGGCATAGATAATGACGTCAATGGTGCGATGACCACCATCGGCAAGATCATTCGTGACGCCTGGGTATTCGAATTGATTCCGGAAACAGAAACCTGCGAGGGTTGGAACCAGGGCCAGGTGGATGTACTGCTGGACAGGGTCAATGCCGAATGGGACAAGTATGGCTGCATGGTCAGCCAGCTCCCCGCAGACTTGCGTGAGCGCCACCAGCGGATACATGACAAGGCTATTGCCAATGCAAAGGCGGCCGGCTGGTCGGGCGAACATGAAACCATCGACGACAAGTAACAACGACTGGAAAAAGGTGCGCTATGTCTGAATTAGTGGATATCGAACAGTACAAAATCAAAACCGAGCCGTATTACGAGCCCGTTGGCAATGAGCTTGAGCTCTACAGCTCAGCATACGAAGTACGCATGCCGATGATGATCAAGGGTCCGACAGGTTGCGGTAAATCGCGCTTTGTCGAACACATGGCCTGGAAGCTGGGCAAGCCGTTGATCACTGTTGCCTGTAACGAAGACATGACGGCATCTGACCTGGTAGGTCGTTTTCTGCTCGACAAGGACGGCACCAAGTGGCAGGACGGCCCGTTGACCACGGCGGCACGTATTGGTGCGATCTGCTACCTGGATGAGGTGGTAGAGGCACGCCAGGATACCACCGTCGTTATTCACCCGTTGACAGACCATCGTCGCACCCTGCCGCTGGACAAGAAGGGCGAACTGATCGAGGCTAATCCGGATTTCCAGCTGGTGATTTCCTATAACCCCGGATACCAGAGTCTGATGAAAGACCTCAAGCAGTCCACCAAGCAGCGTTTCGGTGGTCTCGATTTCGACTACCCGGAAGAGGACCTGGAAGTTCAGATTGTTGCCAAAGAATCGGGTGTAGATGAGGCGACCGCGAAGAAACTGGTGCAGATCGCACACCGGGCACGCAACCTCAAGGGGCATGGTCTTGATGAGGGTATATCAACGCGTCTGCTGGTCTATGCAGGTCAGTTGATCGCCAAAGGCGTGGCACCCGATCCGGCGTGCAGCATGACCATGGTAACGCCGTTGACGGATGATCCGGACATGCGCGACACACTGAACGCAGCCGTACAGACTTTCTTTGGTTGATCATAAAGGCCGTCATCGCGAGGGACAAAGTGACGAAGCAATCTTTCTGTGACCAGCTATTCCAAAGAGATTGCCACGCTGCGCTCGCAATGACGTGCTGATCCACTGACATGTCTATCAAACTCGAAGATTACGACGAAGCCCTCAGGGATGCTGCCCCTGAAATCCGCGACGTGCTGGAGGCGACTTTTCAGGAAGCCTCCCGGGTCATGTCGCCTGCCGGTCTTGAGGAATACCTCGATGGCGCGAAGGCGTTGTCCAATCTCGGTCGTGGCAGTGGTGTGGTCACCACTTATTTGCAAGAGATTCCCATGGTCGTCAAGGAGTGTGGCGAAGACATCCTGTCGGATTGTCTGACTGGTGCCATGAAACTCTCCTCGATGACCTCGGGCGAGGTCATTGAACTGTTCTTCAACAGCATGCCGGCAGCGGCACGTCGCCTGGGCGATGCCGAACTGTTTCGTGGTTACCTGACACTGATCCATCAAATCGCATCGACGGCCTCGCGCGGTGTCAGGCCGATGCTGAATCATATCGATGACCTGTTATCGAAACTTACCCTGAGCGGACTGCGCCGCTGGGCCAATTTCGGTGCGCAGGCCTATCGACGTGACTACGATAACCTGACGGCCTATTTCAACCTGGAGTCGAAAGACAGCCAGGCCATGCTGCAGAAAGAGCGCCGCGGCATACTGTTTGTAAAGACCCAGCGCAAACTCAACTTCTACCTGCGGGCGCTGTGGGGCAGGGACTTCTTTCTGCGACCGACCGGCGCCGACTTCGCCGATTTTCGTCCCTATATCGAAACGCATGTGCTGCACATGCCGGATGCAGTTGATGATATCGGTGACATCCCCGGGCTGGAAGTGTACCGCGCGACAGCTGCACACATGGCCGCGCATATGAGTTATACCTATGCTGCCCTGTCTGCCGAAGAATTATCGCCTGCGCAGATAAGTTTTATCGGATTGCTCGAGGATGCGCGTATCGAGTACAAGGCAATTCAGGATTTTCCCGGGCTCAAGAAACTCTGGAAGTCTCTGCTCTCCATTGAACACGAAGAAGCGCCGGAGCATCCGACCATCGCGGTGCTGGAACGGCTGGCGATGATGTTGCTTGACGCCGGTGCGCGTTGCAATCAGGACTGGCTGAATGAGTTTGCCGATCAGTTTCACGGGCAGATCGAGGAGCGCCAGGACGACCCGCAGTTCTCCTGGCATATGGGGCTGGAATTGTTCAACTATTTTTCCGCCCGCAAGGAAGTGCCGAGTCTGCGTATCCTTGAACGTATTCGTCTTCCGTATCGTGACGACAACCGCTTTGTCTGGGAATTTGCAGAACTCACATGGGACGTCGAACACGAGTATGTTCCGGCAAGCCAGCGCCAGGTGCGCAAGCAGGTCAGTGTTATAGAGATGGCCAACGAAGTGGATTGCGAACTGGCTGGTGATGATGCGCAGGAGATCTGGACCTGCTCAACCAATATGCGCCCCTATGAAGATGATCTGACCGACGGGCAAATAAGCTTCAATGACATGTGGGGCAAGGAGCCGGTATCAGACCCGTTTCACTACCCTGAATGGGATTACCAGATACAGCTGGCGCGGCCCGACTGGGCGACGATCTATGAGCGTCGCCAGCCGATGGGTGACCCGGAAGATATTCACGACATCATCATGGAGTACAAACCGGTTGCGCATCGTATCAAGCAGATTATCGACCTGTTAACGCCCGAGGGCGTGCAGCGCGTACGCAACATGGAAGACGGTGATGAAATCGATATCAATGCCGCTATCGATGCCATGGTGTCGATCCGGATGGGTGAGCAACCCAATCCGCGCATTACCATGCGCAATGTATTAAAGAATCGGGACCTGTCTGTCGTGCTGTTGCTGGATCTGTCTGAGTCAACGAACGAAATCGTGGGTGGCTCGGATAAAACCGTGCTGCAACTGACGCGGGAAGCGGCCACGCTGGTGTCTACTGCAATCGAAGGCATTGGTGACCCCTTTGCCATTCATGGCTTTGCCTCTGACGGCCGCCACGATGTGCGGTACTATCGATTCAAGGACTTTAACCAGCACTTTGATGATGATGCAAAGTCTCGCCTGGCCGGTATGAAGGGTGGGCTATCAACACGCATGGGCGCCGCGCTGCGGCATGCGGGGCATCATTTGTTAAAACAGCAGGAGAAACGCAAGTTAATTCTGCTTGTGACAGATGGTGAGCCGGCCGATGTCGATGAGCGTGACCCGCAACATCTGCGACATGACACCAAGAAAGCCGTGGAAGAGCTCTACAGCAAGGGTGTGCTCAGTTACTGCCTGACGCTGGACCCCAATGCTGATGACTACGTGAAACGAATATTCGGCGCGAATAATTATACGATCATTGATAACGTCAACAGGTTGCCGGAAAAGCTGCCGACGCTGTTTGCCAGTCTGACGGCCTAGCAGCGCCCTGCAGGTAGTGAGCAAATTGAGGGCAGGGCTGCTGACGGATCAGGTCTGGAAAGGCAGGATGCTGGCGGTTTTCCCCGTATCGTTATTTTCCTTTAACCGCGCTTCATAAATGTTTATCGCTTTAGGGAGCTCGGTCACCAGGCGGCGGTGGGTTTCATGTCGCTCAGGGCCATAGTAAGCAACTTCAATGGGTACCGGTTCGGTTAGCGAATCACGCGGGCCATGTAATGCAACTTGCCAGGCCAGCACAATCAAGCGGCCGCCCTTGCCCCCCTGAACTGCGTAGCCCTGGTTGTCTACGAAGATGATCTCATCTGAGTCAATAACAGCTTGATACTGCATGGTGCGTACAGGAATAAAAACGTTCCTGGTGGGGCTGTGATTCAGCAACAGTAAACAGCGATTAATCAGCGGGGCAGGCAGATTGACCTGTTCGCGGGCGAGTTCTTCGGATCGAAAAAATGTTTCAGTAGTAATATTCATTATTGCTGTCAGCGCAATCGGTCATCATCTCCCGGTTCAGGCCCCCGGCCCAACGTGCGCGTCTTTGTGGCTGCCGCCTCATCATAAATATGTTTGTACCTGATTATCTACGGCATTCGCAGCATCAGCAAGTGTGCTTGCTGCAGCCGGGCGGCAGAAATCACCCGGCTGCAGCAGCTTGGCCTGCCCGGTTTCTATTCCCGCGCAACAACTGAATAAAGGCCTCCGCGAGTACAGAGTCCAGATTAGAGCGGGTGCGCGCAATCCACAACGTGCGATTGATGCGTAGTCCCTGGATCTTGATGTGATAAAGGCTGCCGCTGCTCAGTGCTTCTTCAACCGCGAAGCGTGGCAGGAAGCTGACATGCTTGCCGCGCTGAAGCATCTCCACGATGGTATCTGTTGAACCGACTTCCATGGCAATGGGTACCTGATCAATACCAACATCAGCAAGTGCCTTGTCGAGGGTGATGCGCATTGAGGAGCGTGGTTCGCGCAGTACGTAACTCAGCTGGTGCATTTTGTCGATGGGTAGCAGGTCGCTGCCCCAGAGCGGGTGCTTTGGGCCACAGACCAGCACCAGTTCATCGTCGAGCCATTTTTGTACCAGGATGTCGGGGTGGTCCGGTTCCTGCTCAAGTAATGCAAGGTCAGACAGCCCGGTTGCAAGACGCGTCTGGATGCGGCGCGAGTAACCCATGCGGCTCTCGATTCGGTACTCGGGGTACGAGTCGGAAAAGCGCAGCAACAGGTCGGGCAGCATGTGCTCGCCAATGGCGGAGGTGACCTCGAGACGCAGGCGGTTATGGCCCGCGCGTAGCGATTTCAGGTCGTCGAGCAATAATGTCTGGTGCTCAAGCGCCAGCCGCGCATAGGTATAAACCTTTTCGCCGGCAGCTGTCAGTTCCAGGCGCCGACCTTGCCGTTGCATCAACGGAACACCGTAGCAATTATCCAGGGATCGCAGCCGCTTGGTGACGGCGGGCTGTCCGATGTGCAGTGCACGTCCGGCTTCGGCGACCCCACCCAGCTCGACTACCGCCCTCAGGGTTGCCAGGCTACTCAGGTCCGGGAGGTTTCTATATTCCATGAAGGAATATTAGCATATTTTTATTTATTTGAACTCAATGTTCCAGTGGGGCAATATGTGCGCCCTTCAGCGGTTAATGCTGAAACCAGGGCGCCATAAATCCTTTGTATCGGGGTAAACGGATTCCTTATAGGAATGAACCGCTATGAGCGGCTGTGCCCCTGGCGGGCAGCCGCAGGCGCATGAGCCTGACTGATATGCCCTGAACCGACTACGAGGAGACACTGTTGTGATTGCGCTGGCAGATGAAGAACAAACCGTTGTTACCAGAAAACCATCAGCCAAACAGCTCATCGCTGCCGCTGTCTTCCTGGTTGGTGCCTTGTGGCTGGCGACCGTCGTGCCGAGTATCGAGATTGCCTGGGTTACCTGCATACTGATATTAACTATCTACCTGTTTGCCTTCGAGGTGGTGGGGGTCGATGTTGCCGCCGTCAGCGTGATGGTGCTGCTGGGACTGTCGTCGCTACTCGCACCCGTCATGGGGCTGGGGCAGGGGCTGGTCGATAACAAACACCTGTTTGATGGCTTTGCTTCCAATGCAGTGATGTCCATCATTGCAGTGATGGTCATCGGTGCCGGGCTCGACAAGACCGGCATCATGAGCAAGGTGGCCGCCTATATCCTGAAAACGGGCGGTACCACCGAGAAGCGCATTATCCCGATCATATCGGCCACCGTCGGTTTCATCTCTTCGTTCATGCAGAACGTCGGGGCCGCGGCGCTGTTCCTGCCGGTCGTCTCGCGTATCTCGGCCCGCTCCGGCCTGCCCATGTCGCGCCTGCTGATGCCGATGGGTTTCACGGCAATCCTCGGCGGTACCATGACCATGGTCGGTTCCAGTCCGCTGATCCTGCTCAATGACCTGATTCTTACCTCCAATAAGGCCCTGCCCGCAGAGCACCAGATGGAAGCCTGGGGCCTGTTCTCTGTGACCCCGGTCGGGCTGGCGCTGGTGGCCACAGGCATTCTCTATTTCGTCCTGGCCGGTCGTTTTGTATTACCCAGGACAAAGAGTGAAAGCGCCACCAGCGGTTCTGATCCCATGCAGTATTTCCAGGATGTCTACGGTGTGCATTACTCCCTGTCTGAGCTGGTGGTGAAGGATGACAGTGATCTTATTGGCCGGCTATTCGATGATGTGGAAACGGCATACCGGGTACGAATCATTGCCACTAAACGTCCCGGTGAAGCCAACCGGATTGGCCCGGGCGCACTGGCCCGTGATGTCGATATCGAGGCAGGCATGGTGCTGGGCGTGGTCGCTGACCCGGAGGATCTTGACCACTTTGTAGATATATTCGGGCTGAAAAAACGTACCCAGTTGCGTACGTTTGTGGACGACCTGTCCGCTGCCAAGGCAGGTATCGCGGAAGTCGTTATTCCGCCTGGCTCCAGTCTTGTTGGCAAGAGCGCGCGCGACGTCTGGATGCGCAAGATCTACGGCCTGGCCATGATCGGCCTGCACCGCAACGGCGAGACGCTGCGCGAGGGCGAAGACATCCGCAATATGCCTTTTCAGGCCGGCGATACGCTGGTTGTGCACGCGCCCTGGGACGTGTTACCCAGAATTGGCAAGGACAAGAATTTCGTACTGGTGACCACCGAGTACCCGCACGAGGACCTGCGTCCGCACAAGGTGGGCTGGGCGGCGCTGTTTTTTGCGATTGCCCTTTCCATGGTGCTGTTCTCGGATATTCGTCTCTCCGTGGCCCTGTTGACCGGCGCGATCGGTATGGTGTTATCCGGTGTTCTGAATATCGAGGAAGCCTATGAAGCGGTGAGCTGGAAAACCGTCTTCCTGCTCGCCTCGCTCATTCCCCTGGGCTTGGCCGTGGAGACCAGCGGCACCGCCAAGTGGATTGCCGAGCAAGTGCTGTTTGTCGTTGGCGATATGCCCATCTGGGTAATCCAGCTGGCAGTGGCGGCGCTGGCCACGTTCTTCACGCTGGTGATGTCAAATGTGGGCGCCACCGTGTTACTGGTGCCGCTGGCGGTCAACATTGCCGTTGGCGCAGGCGCGAACCCGGCCGTGTTTGCCTTGACTGTGGCTATTGCCACGTCCAACTCGTTTCTCATTCCCACCCACCAGGTCAATGCCCTGATTATGGGGCCGGCCGGTTATCGGGTGGCGGACTTCATGCGTGCTGGTGGCGTAATGACGGTGCTGTTTCTGACCGTGATGATGTTGATGATGAACCTGGTGTTCTGAGGTAAGCCTTGCGATGAATGGATTTATAAAACTTGTGACAGCTATCAGCCTGGCCGTGCTGCCAGAAATTGTGCTGGCCATGGAGACCACCGCCCAGCCGCTCGACCTGACCGGTCACTGGGTGGGTCTGTTTGCCATTGCGATCTTCGTGCTGGCCTACCTGCTGGTGATGGCCGAGGAATTCACTCACTTGCGCAAGTCCAAGCCGGTGATTCTTGCGGCCGGCATAATCTGGGCCGCGATTGCCTGGGTCTATGTTGCCAACGGCATGCCACATATGGCGGAGCAATCCGTGCGTCATAACCTGCTGGAATATGCGGAGCTGATGTTGTTCTTGCTGGTGGCGATGACCTATATCAATGCCATGGAGGAGCGGCAGGTGTTCGATGCCCTGCGTGGCTGGTTGATTGCCCGCGGTTACGGTTTCCGTTCGCTGTTCTGGATTACCGGCATCCTGGCGTTTTTCATCTCTCCCGTGGCCGATAACCTGACCACGGCGTTACTGATGTGTGCCGTGGTGCTGGCCGTGGGTGGTGACAACAGCCGCTTTGTCACGCTGGCCTGTATCAACATTGTTGTTGGTGCCAATGCCGGTGGCGCATTCTCACCGTTCGGTGATATCACGACGCTGATGGTCTGGCAAAAGGGCATCGTGGATTTCTGGGCCTTCTTTGCCCTGTTCCTGCCGTCGATAGTGAATTTCCTGGTGCCGGCTGCCATCATGTCGCTTGCCGTGCCCAATAAGAAACCCGCAGCAAGCCATGAAACGGTCACACTGATGCGTGGTGCGCGCCGTATTATTGGCCTGTTCCTGCTTACCATTGCCACTGCGGTGTCGTTCCATAATTTTCTGCATCTGCCGCCGGTCATTGGCATGCTGACTGGTCTGGGTTACTTGCAGGTATTCGGTTTCTTTCTGAAGAAAACCGCGCATCGTGAACACACCAGTCCGGACAATGCCGAACATGATGGGCAAATGGGAGATATAGTCAGCTTCGATATTTTCCGTCCTGTCGCGCGTGCCGAGTGGGATACCCTGTTGTTCTTCTATGGTGTCGTCGCCTGTGTCGGCGGACTGGGCTTTATTGGCTACCTCGGTATGGCTTCAGAGCTCATGTATACCCAGTGGGGAGCGACCGCGGCCAATGTCAGCGTCGGCGTGTTATCGGCGATTGTCGACAACATCCCGGTCATGTTTGCCGTGCTCACCATGCAGCCCGACATGTCCACCGGCCAATGGTTACTCGTTACCCTGACCGCCGGTGTCGGCGGCAGCCTGCTGTCAATCGGCTCGGCTGCCGGTGTTGCCCTGATGGGGCAGGCGCGGGGCAAATACACCTTTTTCGGTCACTTGAAGTGGAGTCCGGTCATTGCGCTTGGCTATGTTGCCAGTATCTATTGCCACCTGTGGATCAACGCGGCCTATTTCTGAACAGGCTGTCAGCGGCGCAAGGCGATCAGGGCGACTCATTGACTATTGACTGGGCGTGCAGCAGGGCATCCAGGCGTGACTGGTACATGTGACCGGTATTGAAATGTCGCAGGATCTTCTGTTTCTCAAGCATGTCGCATACAGCAGTGCAGGCACCGACCAGGAAGATTTCACGCCCGGCGGATTTAGTGTCCACGATAATGTCCTCGATGGCGCGCGCCGAGGTGAAATCGATAGCGGGTACACTGGTCAGGTCCAGCAGCATGACCTGGTAGTCGGCGATATTTGCATGGCGTCGCACCATGGCCTTGGCGGAAGAGAAGCTCATCGGGCCGCTCAGGTGGAACAGCATGATCTTGCCGTTGGCTTCATCCAGGATGGTATTTTCTTCCCCTGACAGCGGGGTTGCTGCATCTGAGTGTTTCATGGCCGAGATATTACTGATCTGCATGTCGGTCATGCGCTTCATGAACAGGAAGCTGGCCATGACCATGCCGATGCCGACCGCCAGCAGCAGGTCGATGGTGACCGTGATAATCAGCACTGTAAACATGATCAAGACACCGGCCTTCGGTGCGACCGCAACGCGTTTCAGGTAGTCCCAGTCGATGATGTCGGTGCCAACCTTGATCAGAATGCCGGCCAGCACGGCCTTGGGAATTTCGCTGGCGAGTGGGCCTGCGCCCAGCACGATAGCCAGCAGGACCAGGGCATGAAGAGCGCCTGATATCGGGGTGCGGCCACCGGCCTTGACGTTGACCACGGTACGCATGGTGGCGCCGGCGCCAGGCAGGCCGCCGAACAGGCCGGCGATGCTGTTGCCGATGCCCTGGCCGATGAGTTCACGGTCCGGTTTATGCTGGGTGCGGGTAACGTTGTCGGCGACCAGTGAGGTCAGCAGCGAGTCGATAGCGCCCAGGCCGGCCAGCGTCAGTCCGGAGGCAACCATGGTCAGCAGCAGGCTGGTGTCGATGACCGGCAGGTGCAGTGACGGAAACCCCGATGGAATATCGCCGATCACGGGAACGTGGTATTCCATGTAAAGCACGTAAAACAGTGTGCCGGCGACCAGCGCAAACAGGGGTGCCGGAATCAGCCGGTTGAGTTTCGGTAACAGCAGGGGGATGCCATAGACCATGGCCAGTACTGCCATGCCGAGTTCAAATGAATGGTATTCGATATGGCTGACGAAGCCGGGAACCGCCTTTGCGGCCGCCAGCGGCTGCGAAATGGCTTCCTGGCCCATCAGCGGGCCGATCTGCAGCAGGATGATGATGACGCCAATGCCGCTCATAAAGCCGGAGACCACCGGGTGGGGTACCAGCTCGATGTACTTGCCAATGCGCAGTACGCCAAACAGGATCTGGAACAGGCCGCCGAGTACTACGACCGTGAAGGCGATGGCCGCACCCTGTCCCGGGTCGTCCGGGAACATGCTGGTGTACTGGACGAAGATGGCCGCCATCACGACCGTCATCGGGCCGGTCGGGCCGGAGACCTGGGCCGGCGTGCCGCCGAGCAGGGCGGCGAAGAAGCCGACGAAGATCGCTCCATAGAGTCCCGCGATGGGGCCGACACCGGAGGCGACACCCATGGCCATGGCCAGTGGCAATGCAACCACGGCTGCGGTCAGGCCGCCGTAGATGTCGCCGCGAATATTGTTGAAATGGAGTCCGTTGACCAGTTGCATCACGAGCCTTTTCTTGATTTTCAGATGGAATAGGAAACCAAAAATTGTAACACATACCTGGCTGGAGGCGATTTCAGTGCCAGTGATTTGTATGCCCCGGGTCTTGCAGCGCGGCTGCCCGGTAGCCTGACGGGGGGTTATCTGCCATCAGCTCACGCTATAATGCCTGTCTTGGAGTCATTCAAAGGGGGGTGGCATGTTTTCATCCAGCAGTAACCTGCAGTCGGTCATTGGCGACTTCCGTATCGACAACATGATGCGCTACAGCCAGTTTGTGCCGCGCCTGTACAACCTGTGCAAGTCGCTGGGTTTCGAGGCGGGCAAGATCATGCCATCGCGTGCCTTCTGCTCGGACAAGAGCCAGGGTTTCCCGATCATCCTGATTGCCAAGCATTTCGGCACCTTCCCGTTCAATCACGGGCGGGTGGGTGGCATCGTGGCCACCGATCGGCATGGACCGCATGCCGATCACGGCAAGGATCTCGTTATTATCCAGGCCAGTCACGTCGGCTATGATCCGGATACGAAGACGTTTGGTACTTACCGGCGCCTGCAGACCGAGGCCAACGAGTCGTCGGATTCCTGCGGCAAGATCGGCGATGTACTCAACTGGTACCTGGATGAGTGTGCCTTCGCGCGTGAGAATATTTTCCTGAGAAAATCAGGGGATCAATACAGCGTTACCATCGACAACCAGCTATTGAATGAAGGGCGTGCCGAGGGCCTGTTTCTTAATCTCGAGCGGATTGTTCGACAGGAGCACGGTAACCCGCAACCGGTCCGGACGTTGAGCACGGCACGTACCTATCTTGCAGCTGACTCGCTGGTGAAAATATTGCCCGCGGAGTGCTGGGCGGGTGACGGCGAGACTGCAATCGGTAATCACCTGGTCCCGGAGCTGTTTCGCTTCAAACGGGATGTCGGTGGTGGTGCGGAGGGCCAGCGGCACCTGGAGCAGAACCTGCTGAATCCCATGCCCTGGATCGTGACATCAGATGCGCCCCTGCTGGTTGCTGCACAGGTCAATACGCAGGCCGAGTTCGACCGGGCCTTTCGCAGTATCGTGAAAGAGAGGCGCTATCGCGACAAGCGCATGGTGTTCGTCTCGTGCCTGAATATAGATATTTCGCCACGTGAGGGGCAGATCTTTCCGCTGACCAAGTGTGTGCCCTGGGCGGCCTATATCCAGGATGGCAAGGGTAATCATTACACCCTGGAACAGGCCGAGTTGACGGCGCAGTTAATGGAGCAGGGCACTGAAAACCCGGACCAGATTGACCTGGAGGAGGCCATCCATAAGATGGAGGAAGAGCAGGAAATCAGGATCGAAGCCTAGCCGGGTGTTTGGTCGACTCTTTCATTAGCCCTGCCCCCTTGAAGGCTGCTACCCGGACAGGAGGAGAATATGGCGGGAATGATCACAATGCCGGATCCCGGGGACGCGTTACCCGGGCGTGATGCGGCCCTGCCGGTGCCGGAGCAGCATCATGTGAACGGGCATCCGCTCAAGCCGCCGTTTCCGGAACACATGCAGCAGGCCATGTTCGGTATGGGCTGCTTCTGGGGTGCCGAGCGCAAGTTCTGGCAGGCCCCCGGCGTGTATAGCACGGCGGTGGGCTATGCCGGCGGTTACACGCCCAACCCGACCTACCAGGAAGTTTGTACCGGGCTGACCGGGCACAATGAGGTGGTGCTGGTGTTATTCGACCCGGCCGTGATTTTGTATGAAGACCTGCTGCGGATTTTCTGGGAGGCGCACGACCCGACCCAGGGTATGCGCCAGGGCAATGATATCGGTACCCAGTACCGCTCCGGCATCTACGTCTATAACGGTGACCAGACAACCGCGGCGCTGGCCTCGCGCGAGCTGTTCCAGGCGCGCCTTGCCGAGAACGGCTTTGCTGCCATTACCACGGAAATCATCGAGGCCCCGGTGTTTTACTATGCCGAGGATTATCACCAGCAGTACCTGGCGAAGAATCCGCGCGGCTATTGCGGGTTGGGTGGCACCGGTGTGAGTTGCAGTTAAGTCGCGGTCAGCCGTGCCGGGTTATCTCGCGTTGAGGCAGCTACAGCGGAAATAAAAACGACGGCCTGGTGGCCGCCGTAAGAGGATCATGAGGATAAAAACCGCCATGTCTGTACTGCAACCCCACCGTATACCCTGCCTGCTGCCCTGTCTTTAGGTCTTATCTATTAGTATTCCCTGTACCTTTTGTATTACTCCCCGGGCGTTCGTCCTCTAGCGGCTGCCGTTTCTTACCCTGACCTGTCGGGTGGGTGGCGAGTGACGCTAGGATAACTATATGTATATAAAGATGAAAATGTGTGGTTTTGCGGGGCGAAAATTTGTTCGCCCAATGTTTACATCGTAAACATTGGGCGGTAGCATGGTTTGCGGGAGGCACGGATGAAGACCCGGAAACCGGCTGCGCAATATCACCATGGCGACCTGCAAAATGCCCTGCTGGAGGCCGCAGAGGCCCTGCTGGAACGGGACGGCCCGGCCAGATTGAGCCTGCGCGAGGTCGCCAGGGCGGCGGGCGTCAGTCACGCGGCTCCCTACCGGCACTTCCGCGACAAGGCGGCTTTGTTACGGGCATTGTCGCAGCGTGGTGCTGAACGCCTGCAGCTCACTATTGAAGATGCGGCAGCCAGGGCCGTGCAAAATCCGGAGCAGCAGTTGGTCGAGGCCGGCGTGGCCTACGTTCACCAGGCCGTGCAGCATCCGGAAATGTCCCGCCTGATGCTGGGTGACGTCGAGCAGGGCCATGCGCCGGCTGCCTTTGCGGCGCTGGTGCGGATTATTCGTGAAGGGGTTGCCAGCGGTGCATTCCGCCAGCGTGATGCAGAGGAACTGGCACTGGCCGCCTGGACGGCCATGCATGGGCTGGCGCTGCTCGCTGCCGCCGCGCAACTGCCGGTTTCACAGGGCGCTGGCGCGCAAACACTGGATGACACGGTGCGCGCGGTGGCAAGGAACGTAATGTACGGTATTGCACAGTAACCGGCATGTACCCACCGGGGTATCGGAAATATCCTACAGACGGTTGCCGCTGGTCTTTCTATGCTCGGGTCTTGCACGGGCTATTCCTGCCGTTTCATCCCCCCGGGGGTGGCCCGTGATTTTTCCGGTCGATCTCACCGAACCCACGCCAGGACATCAGGCAATCAGTCGGTTGTCAGCACCATTATTGCCTGTCCGGGGAGTGTGATAATCTTCCGCGCATGCAATTGCGCAGTCAGCTGTTGAACCGCCTGGCGGACGGTCAGTTTCATTCCGGCGAGGCCCTGGGCAGTGCGCTTGGCGTCAGTCGCATGGCAGTCTGGAAGCACCTCAAGGCGTTGCGCGAGCTGGGGCTGGACTTCGAGGTCGTGCGTGGCAAGGGTTACCGCCTGCCGGCATCCTGCGATCTGCTGGACCAGGAGACAATCCTGGCGGCACTCGGTCCGCAGGCCCGCGCCGGGCTTGGTCCGCTGCACGTTATGCTGGAAGTGGATTCGACCAATAGCTGGTTGCGTGAACAGACACTCAACGGTGCCCGCTCCGGCACCGTTTGCCTGGCCGAGTTGCAGCACGCCGGCCGCGGTCGTCACGGGCGTCACTGGGTTTCACCGTTTGCCGGTAATCTCTGCCTTTCACTTTTGTGGCGTACCAGCCAGGGTGCCGCTGCACTCGGTGGGTTGTCGCTGGTTGCCGGCATTGCCGTGCTGCGCTGCCTGCAGTCAGCCGGTATTCATGGCGCGGGGCTCAAGTGGCCGAATGATGTACTGGTTGATGGTGCCAAGCTGGCCGGCATCCTGATCGATGTGGCAGGGGAGGCTTCCGGACCCTGTGCCGCAATTATCGGCATTGGTATCAATATCAGCCTGCCGGAGTCAGCTGGCGCAGCCATTGACCAGCCCTGGACCCAGCTGTCAGCCCTGGCCGGCACGACAGACCTGTCCCGTAACCGGCTGGCGGCAATGCTCATCGATAACCTGTTTGAGGTGTTTGCCGAATTCGACAGCCAGGGGCTGCAACCGTTTCTGGAGGAGTGGTGCAAACATGATGTGGTGGCAGGGTGCCCGGTCAGCCTGCAATTGCCGCATACTCGCGTGCTGGGAACGGCACGTGGTATCGACGCCAGCGGCGCCTTGCTGGTAGAAACCACGGGCGGCAGGGAAGAGCGTTTTCTGTCCGGGGAAGTCAGCCTGCGGGTTACGACATGAACCTGTTGCTGGATATCGGCAACAGTTCAATAAAATGGGCACAGGTAGACGGAACGACACTGCTGGCCAGTGGTAGCGTTGTGCATCGTGATGCTGACTTCGGGGCACTGGCCAGCCACGCCTGGCAGGCAGTTGATACGCCGCAAAGGGTCGTTGTGTCCAACGTCGCCGGTGCGGCTATTGCTGACAGTCTCAATGCGTGGACTGAACGGCACTGGCAGCTGAAACCCTGTTTTGTCCGCGCGACAAGACAGGCGGCCGGATTGACCAACGCATACACGCACCCGGAAACACTCGGGGTCGACCGCTGGGCGGCAATGCTCGGTGCGCGCATGGACCATACCGGTGCGCTGTGCGTGGTGGACTGTGGTACCGCCATTACCGTCGATCACGTTGCATCCGATGGTATGCACCGGGGCGGGTTGATCCTGGCCGGTATCGACATGATGCAGCAGGCGCTGCAGGGCAGTACCGCGAATCTTCGGGTTCCCGGCGCAAGACAGGATGTCTCCCTGCTGGCCTGCAATACGGACGATGCAATCGCCAGCGGCAGTCTGTACGCTGCAGCGGCAGCGATTGATCGCATTGCCGGTGACCTCGCGGCCACCAGCAAGGAGCCGCTACACACCGTGCTGACCGGTGGTGATGCTGCGCGTATATTGCCACTGATGAACATAACTGCCAGGCATGATCCTGACCTGGTGCTGAAAGGGCTTGCCGTACTGGCCGGAGTGAAATAATGCGATACGTTGTTTACCTGATGCTGGTTGCCAATCTCGTCTACTTTGCCTGGAATATGTTTCCAGGCAGTACCGGCGGTGATTTGTACAGTGCGCTTCCACCTGTTCCGGATAGTGCAAAGCCACTGGTAACCCTGAAGGAAATGCAGCAGCAGTCGGCAGCCTCATCAGAGACAGGTGCAATCGAGATGCTGACCGCGAACAAACCGCCGAGCGCAGGTATGTCGGTTTGCCAGGCGCTGGGCCCGTTTGCAATCGTGGACGAGGTTAAAGCAGTGACTGCGCGGCTGGATAAGCTGGGTTTGCAGCCACGGCAACGTATCGCCGAGGTTCAGAAGGAGAATGGCTACTGGGTCTACGTGCCACCCATGGAACGGGCTGCCGCCCTGGAGATTGCCCGCAAGCTGGATGAAAATGGGGACGGCGACTATTTTATCGGCAGAGACAACCTCGTCTCGCTCGGCGCTTTCAAAAACATCGCACGTGCCGAGCTGCGCCTGCGGCAGGTGCGCAAGCTGGAACTGGGTGCCATCCTCGAGGCGCGCTTCAGAACGCATGATGCCTACTGGCTGGAATTTCGCAAGAACCCCGATGCCGAGCGGGAGCTGTCTGCAATCATGGGCAAGCACCCGCAACTGCAGCTGAATGAGCTGGCGTGCTTTTGAGCTGTTTTTAACGGTTTAATTGCAGGACGGCAGCCCATTCACTAGAATAGGGCGCCTTGCCTGTACGGCCAGTATGCCGGCGTAGCTCAGTTGGTAGAGCGCTTCACTTGTAATGAAGATGTCGGGGGTTCGACTCCTCTCGCCGGCTCCATAAATTCAATAAGTTACAAACCTCCCTGATTGAAAGCATAGGTTGGGCTAGCATTCCAGCCTGTTTCAGTGACTTGTCTCAGCCTGGGCTCGGGCAAGGGGGTAGGGGGGATTCCTGCCCCATGGGAATAGCGGTATACCCCTCCCACATTTTACGGGGATATTTTTCTTCCCCTGTCGGACTCTTCCTACACCGCAATCAGTTTTGTCTGATCTGTTCAGGAGTCACAGCCAGGCGGTCTATCCCTATCCGCCGCGCCCCTATGGGAAAAGAGTTTCGACAAGATCCTCACGCATTACCTGGTTTTGCGCATAATAATGAATTGTTGCTAATGGCCAAGACCGGTATTCTTGCTACCTCCCTGCTGGTGGGCACGAAAATTTTGCCGCCGGGGAACACTTGCTTCGCGCGGCGCCACAATGACACGTGCGCGCCGCGTTGTGCCCATGGCGGGCAAGGCCGCATTGCCGCGAGGATAACGACAAGATATCGGGGATACTGATTTGCGACACATCATCAGCCTGACACTTATACTTGCCGGCTTCTGGTTGTTGCTCTCCGGCCATTTCGTGCCGTTACTGCTGGGCCTCGGGGCAGTATCCATACTCCTCGTGGTTGCCATCGCCCTGCGCATGGACGCCTTCGACCACGAGAACCAGCCGCTGCACCTCACATTTCGGTTCACTCCGTACTGGGTTTGGCTGGCCGGGGAGATTGTCAAGTCCAACATCGAGGTCGTGCGCTGCATCTGGGGTCCCGTCAGCGCCATCAGCCCGACGCGGATACACCTCACTGCCACTCAGCGTAGCGACGTAGGCAAGGTCATCTACGCCAACTCCATTACCCTCACACCCGGTACTGTCGCAATGCGCCTTGAGGGCGACCAGATCGAGGTGCACGCGCTGACCCGTGCGGCGGCCGCCAGCCTGCAAGGCGGGGAGATGGGCCGCCGCGTGCGAGAACTGGAGAGATAGACGGATGTTTGCGGCAGCTATTCTGGCGGTTCTGGTGACCATGGGACTCGCCCTGATTCGCGCCTTCCGTGGGCCGACCGTGTATGACCGCATCCTCGCGGTCAACATGTTCGGCACCAAGACCGTGCTGTTCATCGCGGTGTACGGCTTCCTGTCCGGGCGTCCGGATTTTCTCGACATCGCCCTGGTGTATGCGCTCATCAATTTCATCAGTACCGTCGCCGTGCTGAAGTTTTTTGAATATGGTGGTCCCGGTCGCGCCGCTACGACACCGGACGAAGGGGAGGGTGACTGATGGCCATGATCGTCGATGCACTAAGCTGGGTTTTCCTGCTCACCGGCGGTTTTCTCGGCGTCAGCGGTGGCATCGGTATTCTCCGCTTCCCGGATTTCTTCACCCGCCTGCACGCCGCAGGTGTCACCGATACCCTGTGCGCCGCCCTCATCCTGCTCGGTTTGATGATGCAAGCCGGCTGGGGTCTGGTCGCGGTGAAACTGGCCTTCATCATCCTGTTTCTGTCATTTACCGGCCCGGTCGCGGCCCATGCCCTGGCGCGCGCGGCGCTGCATGGCGGGCTCATGCCCCTGCTCCACAGGGCGGAGGACGATCCATCGAAATCCTGATCGATATCGTGCTACTGAGTTTCCTTGCCATCACCACCATCGCCGTGGTGCGCCTGCGGGACCTGTTCGCCGTGGTGATGCTGTTTGGCATTTTCAGTCTGCTGTCGGCGGCAATTTTCGTGACCCTGGACGCCGTGGACGTGGCCTTCACCGAGGCTGCGGTGGGTGCCGGGATCTCCACGGTGCTCATGCTGGCCACCCTGACGCTGACGACGCGCACCGAATCCCCACCCAGGCACGGCACCTTGCTCCCCCTGCTGGTGGTATGCGTCACCGGTGGTGCGTTGGTGTACGGCACCCTGGATATGCCGCGTTTCGGCGATCCGCAGGCACCGATACACCAGCATGTGGCGCCGCGCTACCTCCAGGATTCGCCTGCCGAAATCGGGCTGCCCAATGTTGTGACCTCGGTCCTGGCGAGCTACCGCGGCTATGACACCCTCGGGGAAGTCACGGTCATTTTCACGGCGGGCGCCGGTGTGCTGATGTTACTCGGTGCCATTCGGCGTCGCACCGCATGTTGTGATGATACGGGCAAAGGGGGGAGCGCAGTGAACCATAACCTCGTGCTTCGAGTCGTTGCCAAGATATTGATCCCCTTTGTCCTGCTGTTTGCCCTGTACGTACAGTTCCACGGCGACTTCGGACCCGGTGGCGGCTTCCAGGCGGGAGTGATCTTCGCCGCCGCATTTATCCTTTATACCCTGATCTTCGGGCTCGCTGCCGCCCGTGCCGTGGCCTCACCCGGGGTGTTGCGTGTCTTGAGCGCCTTGGGGGTATTGTTATTTGCCGGGGTTGGTCTCGCCGGTATATTCGCGGGTGGTGACTTTCTCGACTACGGCGTACTGGCGAGTCATCCGGTCGCGGGGCAGCACCTGGGCATTTTGCTTATTGAACTCGGTGTGGGCACCACTGTGGCGGCAGTCATGATCATGATCTTCTATTTGTTTGCCGGGCGTACGCGTTGATGGCGACGGTACTCGGACTCTACAACTACTGGATCGCCATCTTCCTGATGATGGCGGGCTTCTATGTCGTCATCGCCCATGGCAATCTGGTCAAGAAGATTGTTGGTCTCAGTATCTTTCAGGTCGCGGTGTTCATCTTGTACATCAGTATGGGCAAGGTGCAGGGCGGTAGCGCCCCCATCCTGGCCGCAGGGGTAACTTCCTACTCCAATCCATTGCCGCACGTGTTGATTCTTACCGCCATCGTCGTCGGTGTAGCCACCATCGCCCTCGGTCTGGCCCTGGTGATACGAATCAATGAGGCCTACGGAACGGTCGAAGAAGACAACATCCACTCTCAAGACGAGCCTGAATAAAAAATGCAGCTTGGCCAACATCTGCCTGTACTCCAGGTTGTGATCCCCCTGCTGTCCGCCCCGCTGTGCCTGCTGCTGCGCAACGGGCGACTTGCCTGGATGTTCACCCTGGCAGTGAGCTGGCTGGTGCTGGCCGGCGCCGTCTGGTTGTTGCTGCAGGTGCTTGCGCACGGTACCGTTTCCTATGCGTTGGGTGCCTGGCCGGCACCCTGGGGAATCGAATACCACGTCGACCACGTCAGTGCGTTCGTGTTGCTGATCGTCTCCGGAATCAGCGCCGTGGTCCTGCCGTTCGCCGGGATAAGCGTGGCCCGGGAGATCCCTGCAGACCGCGTGTCCCTGTTCTACACCCTGTATCTGTTGTGTCTCACGGGCTTGCTCGGCATCGTCATTACCGGCGACGCCTTCAATCTGTTCGTATTTCTCGAGATCTCGGCATTGTCCTCCTACGCCCTGATCAGTCAGGGCAGGGATCGGCGTGCCCTTACGGCTTCCTATCACTATCTGATCCTGGGTACCATCGGCGCTACATTCATCCTCATTGGTGTCGGTCTGCTCTATATGATGACCGGTACACTCAACATGCAGGACATTGCCGTGCGCCTGCCGGCCGTCACCGATACCCGCACCGTGCGCACGGCGTTTGCCTTTCTCATCGTCGGCATCAGCCTTAAGCTGGCACTTTTCCCGCTACACCTGTGGCTACCCAATGCCTACACCTATGCGCCCTCGGTGGTCACCGCTTTTCTCGCCGCCACCGCCACCAAGGTGGGAGTGTACGTACTGCTGCGCTTCGTGTTTACGATCTTCGGCGCTGCTTTTGCTTTTCAGGTCATGTCGCTCGGCCCGATCCTGCTGGTGCTGGCGCTGCTGGCGATATTCAGCGCCTCTACAGTGGCCATCTTCCAGGACAACCTCAAGCGCATGCTGGCCTATTCCAGCGTTGCCCAGATCGGCTACATGGTGCTGGGAATCAGCTTTGCGTCCCTCACCGGCTTGACTGCCGGTATCCTGCACCTGTTTAACCACGCCCTGATGAAAGGGGCGCTGTTTCTCGCGCTGGGCGCTGTTTTCTATCAACTCGGGACGGTGCAGCTGACGCAGTTGCGCGGCCTCGGCCGGCGCATGCCCTGGACGATGGCGGCGATTGTCATCGGCGGTCTGAGTCTTGTCGGTGTGCCGCTCACAGTGGGTTTTATCAGTAAGTGGTATCTGATTCTTGCGGCGCTGGAGAGCGGCTGGTGGCCGGTAGCGGTACTGGTATTACTCGGTTCGCTACTGGCGATGGTCTACGTAGGGCGACTGGTCGAGACGGCCTACTTCCATGCACCTCCCGAAGACGACAGGGAAGTGCGCGAGGCCCCGCTATCACTATTGTTACCCATCTGGATCTTGATCCTCGCTAACCTGTACTTCGGCATTGATACCAGCCTGACGGTGGGGGTTGCCCGTCAGGCAGCTGCATTGTTGCTGGGGGTTTCCCCGTGAGTCCGGTGTTCACTATGCTGCTCGCACTCACCGTGCCGTTGGTGGCGGTGCCACTGGTGGTGGCCGCCAGACGCCGGCCCAACTTGCGCGAATCGGTGACCCTGATCGCTGCGACCCTGCTGTTTGGCCTGGTGGTCAGCCTCGCGCCGCAGGTGATGGACGGTGCCCGCCCCACTGTGATCCTGGCCGAGCCGTTCCCGGGGTTGCCGCTGGCGCTGGTGCTGGAGCCGCTCGGGTTGCTGTTTGCGCTGATCGCCAGTTTCCTGTGGCTCATCACCTCGGTGTACAGCATCGGTTATATGCGCGGCCACAGGGAACAGCACCAGACAAGATTTTATGCCTACTTTGCCATCGCCCTGGCCGCGGTCATGGGCGTGGCGTTCGCGGGAAATATGCTGACGCTGTTTGTATTCTACGAAGTCCTGACACTCTCCACCTACCCCCTGGTCACTCACGCAGGCACGGACCAGGCGCGGCGCGCCGGCCGTGTCTACCTGGGCCTGTTGCTCGGTACCTCCATTGTCTTCCTGCTGCTGGCGATCGCGTGGACCTGGTCACTGGCGGGAACGACCGACTTCACGCCGGGTGGCATCCTTAGTGGCACGGCACCGGCAGCCACACTCGGGTTGTTGTTAACCCTGTACGTATTCGGCGTCGGCAAAGCGGCGCTGATGCCGTTCCACCGCTGGCTGCCCGCAGCCATGGTGGCGCCCACCCCGGTCAGCGCTTTGCTGCATGCGGTGGCTGTGGTCAAGGCCGGCGTGTTCACTATCCTCAAGGTCAGTGTCTACCTGTTCGGTAGCGGATTGATGATTACCCTGGTGGCCAGTCATTGGCTACAGTACGTGGCCGCGGCCACCATCCTGCTCGCCTCGCTGGTCGCCATGCGCCAGGACAATTTAAAGGCCCGGCTGGCCTATTCCACCATCAGCCAACTCGGCTATGTGGTGCTAGGTGCGTTGCTCGCCAACGCTGCGGGTATCGTCGGCAGCGCCATGCACATCGCCACGCACGCGTTCGGGAAGATCACGCTGTTCTTCTGTGCAGGGGCCATCCTGGTAGCCACCCATAAAACCGAGGTGAGCCAGATGCGCGGCCTGGGGCGACGCATGCCCATTACCATGATGGCGTTCCTGATCGCCTCCCTGAGCATTATCGGCTTGCCCCCGACGGGCGGGACCTGGAGCAAGTGGTACCTTGCCATCGGTACCCTGGAAGCCGGCCAACTGGCGCTGTTGGCGGTGTTGATGATCAGTTCGTTACTGAACATTGCCTATTTGCTGCCGATCCCGCTGCGTGCATTCTTCTCCGCGCCGTCTGGCGATAATGTGACAGGTGGCACACATGAGGCGCCGCTGTTCAGCCTGGCAGCGATCATAATCACCACCCTGGGCTGCCTGGTGCTGTTTTTCTATCCGGAGCCCCTGTACCGGCTGGCGAGTCAAATTGGCAGGTAGCGGGTTGCAGGGCTGATAAAACTTAACAAAGGCAAATGACCATGAGCCGGGAAAGACAACATATATTCGATAACCCGAACAATGTACGCCGTGTCGTACGTGCTCTGGTGGGCATCTGTATCGGTCTTGTGGCCATCGATTTCATCTATCACCGGCATGTGACCCACCCCTGGGAAGGTCTGTGGGGATTTTATGCGTTCTTCGGCTTTGCAGCCTGTGTGGCACTGGTGTTGATCGCCAAGGAGATGCGCAAGCTGGTAATGCGCAGTGAGGATTACTACACCAGGGGCGAAGGAGGAGAGGGCACCGATGTGGATGACTGAACTGCCGCCGTTCGTACCGTTTTTCATCGGTGCCTTGATTGCTGGCATTACGCGCGGTCGGCTGCGCGCTGTCGTCCTGCTCGCGATACCGGTACTGGGTGG
>Ga0224514_10000119_pt1 | contig 27318 bp, 22 predicted proteins | sample SF_May12_sed_USG_3_FD_169107 | JGI IMG/M metagenome (GOLD analysis project Ga0224514, IMG submission 169107) | Sediment microbial communities from San Francisco Bay, California, United States - SF_May12_sed_USGS_24 | ecosystem: Environmental > Aquatic > Marine > Sediment | place: USA... | reverse complement strand
TCCCGGTGCAGGCGATGCATCGGTTTGCCGGTGTGAAAGGCCACCACGTTCTGCCAGCCCATTTTCGCAAACAGGTGGCGCAGCTCCTGCGGGGTATCGCGCAGCGTCTCGAAATCGTGATGCACGGGCAACTGCGCGCCCTCGATGCTGCCCCCGATACAGGTCGCATGGGTGCGCTCCATCAGGTAACGCACACCGGGATGATCCAGCGACGTGGTGCCATACACCTCGGCGGCCTCGCGCTGCCGGTCCGGCTGCCACTTGTCGGTAACCGTTAGCACCGCCAGCATGAAGCCCTCGCCGTCACGCAGGGCAACACGCTGGCCTGGTTCGACCTTTTCCGCCAGTCCGTCGTCCACATCCAGCGTAACGGGAATAGACCAGAGCGTGCCGTCCGGCAGGCGCAGCTGATCGATGACGGACTCGTATTCCGCACGCCCCATGAACCCGCGCAGCGGCGAAAAGCCACCGTTCAGCAATAGCTCGAGGTCGCAGACCTGGCGCTGGTTCAGGGTCAGGGAAACAAAGTCGCCGGACTCGTCCTTGAGCGCCTCGGCGCGTGTCTCATCAACGACCAGATCACACAGCGCCCCGCCATGCGGTGAAACAAGGTGTTCCATAGCTTGATTATCCGTTAGCCAGTCAGGCCTGTCGCGGGCCTAGAATGAAGTAATCTATCTGTTTATCAATCATTTATATACTGTACCAAAGTCGGTGGTCTGCGTCGCCGGCTGGCCGTCCAGCAATTGCGCCAGCCGTTCCAGCCCGGCATCGACATCGGCGCCCAGGTGGACCCGCAACAACCGGCGTCCGCGTTCCGCCAGTACCTCGAAATCACCGCAGGCCTGCGCGGCCTCGACAGTCCCGAACGTGCAGTGCCGACCCGGCACCGGCAGGTCCTGCACGGCATCACTGGTCAGCTGCAGGAATACCCCGCTATTGGAACCGCCCTTGTAGGCCTGTCCGGTCGAATGCAGAAAGCGCGGCCCAAAGCCAATGCAGGTCGCCGCCTGGCTGTGACGCCGCAGCATCGCACGAATGGACTGCAGGTGACGGACATTATTCTCGTTCCTCGCCAGATAGGCCAGCAGGGCAAGGTAATCACCCGGCTCGATACGGCCCAGGTGGGCGCGCAGGTAGTCACCCGCACTGGCCTGCTCGCCACACTGGGCGTGCAACGCCGCGGTATTGAGCGGATCAGTGTACAGTGCCAGCGAGTCCTCCTCGGCCAGCGGGGTCAGGCAGGGCAGGCTGCCACCGGATTCACAGACAGCGGTGATCTTGCGCGATTCCACCTTGCTGGCTTCCACGTCCGGCTGGTCAAACGGGTTGACCCCGAGCACCGCACCGGCCACCGCGGTAACCATTTCCCAGCGGTAAAATTCCTGCCCGAGATCATGGATGTCCCTGACATCGACACGTATTACCGGCTGTCCGGCGGCGGCCAGGGCCTCAAACGCACGATCCTGTTCGGCGTCCACGTCCGTTGCGAGTCGCAGGTAGACAAACAGCCGGTCATCACCATAACCGTCGGCGGCAGACAGCGGCTCGCCATCGACGGGGATGATGCCCTTGCCCTGCTTGCCGGTGGACTCGGCCACCAGTTGTTCCAGCCAGGCACCCAGCGACGCGAGCCCGGGCGAAATCACCAGCGTCAGTTTATTGTGGCCCTGCCGGGCCGCCTCGCCCAGGATGATACCCGCCAGTAGTGCCGGATTGTCCGCCGCATCATGGGCGGGCGAACAGGCCTCCATCATGGTCCGGGCCCGCTCCAGCATACGCCGACAGTCCAGTCCGATGAGCGCGGCCGGTACCAGCCCGAAATTCGACAACGCCGAGAAGCGCCCGCCAATCTCAGGCTCGCCGTGGAAAATGCGCCTGAAGCCCTCATGCCTGGCAAGCGTGTCCAGGCTGGAACCAGGATCGGTAATGGCGACAAAGTACCCGGCGGCGTCAGCCGCGCCGACGCGGTCGACCACGCACTGGTAGAAAAAGTCCTTGAGGAGGTTCGGTTCCAGCGAACTGCCTGACTTGCTGGAGACAATAAACAGGGTGTGTTCCACATCGATGCTGTCCTGCACCGCCCGGATCTGGGCCGGGTCGGTGGAATCCAGCACGATCAGCTGCGGGAATCCGGAACGCACTCCAAATGTGTGGCACAGCACCTCCGGCGCCATGCTGGAACCGCCCATGCCAAGCAGCACGACATGGGTAAAACCGTCGGCCACGACGGTCCTGGCGAATTCATTCAGATCACTGCAGGTATCCAGCGAGCGCTGCACCACGTCCAGCCAGCCCAGCCAGCGCGCCTCATCCGCACCGCTCCAGACCGATGCATCACGCGCCCACAGGCGCACCATCCGGTCATCAGCCCGCCACTGGTCCAGGGTGCTGTGTACAGCTGTCTCCAGTTCGGGGGGAAGTGTGTATGTAAATGAGGTCATGCCGGTTATTCGGGTCAGGCTGTGTGTTTTTCCGGATTTATACCGAATATCAACGGCCTGAAGCATGTTTTCTTAACTGCAGCATTGTTCAGGCGGTTTCCCGGCGTCTATCATGCCTCACCCCCGACCCTCACCGGCATCGAAGATATATCCATGCCGGAAACAAGGCGGCCGGACTCACGACGTCTGCGCGCTATTATAAGGAACCACTACGCGGTTGCATCCGAGAACAAGTTAACCAGTGCCCCGCTGAAGTGAAACACATTTTCTGCGTGGAAGCGGGAAAACAGCGCATCCGGCAAACACGCTCAAGATGACCCGGAATTTAAGCCGTGTGCGGATTAAGTGCAGGGAGCACGCGCCTTGCGCGCCGGAGACGGGATCGCCGACCTCGATACAGACGGGGACGTAGCTGGTTCCTGAAGTCTTTCTTCCACGCGGCAAAATCCAGTGGCCCGGCGCCATAGATAGCATGGTCCAGGGATTGGACCAGCGAGCGCAACCTGGCAGGTTCCGCCAGTGGTTGCACCTCGATAATTTTCTCGGCAATAGCGGTTATTGGTGCGTGCCTTGAAATCTCGAGATCCCTGCAAATCCTGGACCTGAGTTGGGCGCACCATGCCTCCGGGCTGCTCTCGCGTTCAATACAACGTATGCATAACCACAGTTTGACGGTCCTTGGCATTATGAAAGCAAGACCCAGGCGGAATCTATCCAGATATGGCATGGGAGAGAACTTCTTGCTGGCGGTCACTGTGTTCTGAACGACCCGTCGTCCTGTCGCTGACAGCCAAGTGCCGGCTCGGGTGCCGGCCGAATGGACAGACGGCAGAGTGCGTGCCCAGGCGCCCAGCCAAAAGCCGACAATCAAGCCCATGATGATCAACATCGAGGCCCAGAAATAACCGGAGACAAATTCCTGTTCGCCAGTTGCCACGGCCGCGTGACTATTCCCCGCGGCACTGGCCACAGCATTCTGGCCAGGCAACCCGGCAAGCATGGCCATGCCCGTTTCCACATCCCACCAGGCCACCTGGATTCCGGGCAGCTGTACCCTGCCGTCCTGGGTTGGAATAATCGTATAGGTTTCCTTGCGACTCCCGAGCAACTGCGTGCCATCTCTGGAGATCCCGTTACTGGTGGTGACCGAATCCCGATAAGCCCGGAAACCGTTGTTCTTAAGCTGTTGTTCCAGCGACGGGAGCTGGGCCCCCAGGGCGCCCCTTGCTGTCAGCTCGAGGGTGAGTGTGACAGGGACGCCTGCCTTCACTGGCCCGTCATCAGGCATGTGCATCCGCAGTTTCAAGTCATTCAGCGGTAGCCAGGGTTTTACGGCGGGGTCAGCCGGCAGCACCTGAAATTTCAGCGGGCTGTCGGAAGCAATGGAAAAACTGTTTTCGGTTGCGCTGACCGGCATTCCCGGAGCCCCATTCCATTGTCTGCCTGAAACATGCGTGCCGGTAAAACGGATGGCAGGAATAACGATCTCACCAGATCGTAACGGCGTCAGTTTAAAGTGGTATTCGTTGATAATCTCCCGGGCACTATTCCGCCTGGACTTGCGCGTACTGGCGACAGGACCATCCACCTGCTCCAGTATCGCTCCTTCAATGCGCGGGATTACGGGGTTAAGTGTCTTGAGGTTGTCACTGCTGACAACCCGGACGGTGTACACGATGTTCTGTTGCTCGTAAAACACCGCTCTGCTGGTTTCAACCTCAACAACAGGCTGCCCCCCATGAGATGGGTTCCCGACCCCGGGTACCTGTGCCGCATACCATCCTGCACCAGGTCCAGCACCAAGATACCGGCTGCCAGGCGTTGCCGGTGGCGGTTCGTACTTCAGAGCGGGCTTGGGGGTATCGAGGTTGCCCCAAGGTCGATTGGTGGTGATTCGCGGGTCTTTCTTGGAAGGGTTGCTGGTACCGAAAGAGAAACCGGCAGCGGTCTGGGTGACGCCGGATATGAAGGTGGCCAGCAAACAGATGATGCAGATGCGTTTCGTGCGTGTTCGGCTCAAGCGACTGCCCCCAATTTCGTTATTGTCCATTTGCCGTGCGTCGTTGCCACTCCGGCAAATTCAGTGTGCCGACGGAATCTGGCTATATGTACTTGCCCTTACCATGGCCGGGTTTCCATCAGCTGACGGCCGCTGCGTTGCATTTCCAGTTGTTCCTCGATCATAAACTGGTTTCGTAACAGGTAGGCTGAATCACCTTCAATTTGTTCCAGCCATTGTTCCATCATAATCATGGAGATACCGGTTCCCGGAATCGTGTCTTCGTCTGGCAGTCCGGCCTGTGGGGCTTCAGGGTCTTCTTCACCCGGACCGCTTCCCATCTGATCAAACTGGTCCACGGCCTGGCTGGCGGCGGTCTCTTCCTCGGAGATCTCTTCGGAGATGCTACCCGGACCGGCTGCCTGGTCAGCCGAGCTGCCGGCCTCCTGCCGGTCCCGATCCTGCTCGCCTCCCCCGGCGTCGCCGGTTTCCTCTGGCTCGCCCGCCTGATCAGTATTATCTATGGGCAGATTACCATCTTTTTCAGCGTCTTGCCCATCTGACTCGCCGTTTTCCTGCCGTTCTTCCCGATCTCCCGGTTTTTGCTCGGATTCTTCTTCGCCCCCCGCGGCATCCTTCATCTGTTCGTCCCGGTCACCGACGGCCTGATTCGATTCCTGCTCCTGGCCGCCCTCGGCTTGTTCGGCATCTTCCTCGCCCCTGGCGCCCTCGGACTCCTGCCCCTGATCACCGGAGGACTCCTCGGAGTCCTGCTCCTGATCGCCGGAAGATTGCTCGGACTCCTGTTCCTGATCGCCCGAGGATTGCTCGGATTCCTGCCCCTGATCGCCCGAGGATTGCTCGGACTCCTGCCCCTGATCGCCGGAAGATTCTTCGGATTCCTGCTCCTGATCGCCCGAGGATTGCTCGGATTCCTGCTCCTGATCGCCCGAGGATTGCTCGGATTCCTGCTCCTGATCGCCGGAAGATTCTTCGGATTCCTGTTCCTGATCGCCCGAGGATTGCTCGGATTCCTGCTCCTGATCGCCGGAAGATTCTTCGGATTCCTGTTCCTGGTCACCGGAGGACTCCTCGGATTCCTGCTCCTCCTCGCCGGAAGATTCCTCAGACTCCTGCTGCTGTTCGCTGGAGGACTCCTCCTCCTGCTCCTCTTCCTGCTCCTCTTCCAGCGGCTCTTCAGGGTCCTCCTCCGGCATCTCCTCTGTCAGGGACTGTTCCACCATCCGCTTTGCCAGCGACAGGTTGTGCAGGGTGTCTTCGTCGTTGGCACGCAGGGCCAGCGATGCCTCGTAAGCCTCGATGGCGCCCTCGTAGTCACTGCGCTTGTAGCGGGTGTTGCCCAGGTTGTAGAGGGCGTCGGCCTTGACCTTCTCGCGTTCAACGCTCTCGAAGGCCTCGCCGGCATCCGTATAGCGGCCGGCACGGTAGAGCGCGACACCACGGCGATAGTCGTCCGTGAACTCCTCGGCTGCTTCGCTGTATTCACCCTGTTCGAAGTGGTCTGCCGCCTGCTGTTCCGTAGTCCTGAACCAGGACGCCTCGGTTGACATCGTGCATAGCAGGCAGGCAAGCAGCAGACCCAACCGGCCAGCCGTGGCACTGTGGCGACGGTGTATGAAAGTACGGCTCACGGTGTCCCTGGCCGGTAGCCCGGCAGGGCGCGGCGGAACAGCGGCAACAATAGCAGCAGCGCCAGTCCGGCAAGCCAGTAGAATCGTTCATTCCAGACCCGGGTCCGTTCATCCCGGTCACCCCTGGGCAGCGCCTGCGCCTTCACCTCGGCCAGGATCTTCCGGGTGTCGCTTTCCCGGTAGTCGGCACGCAGGTAAATACCGCTGCCGGCCGCCGCCATCGATTTAAGCAGCGCCTCATTGAGCGATGACACGACCGGCTGGCCGGACCGGTTCTTGATCCACAGGCCACTCTTACCTGGCACCGCATCACCCTCGGGCGTACCGACGCCGAGGATGTGCACCCGCACGCGGGCATCGGCGAATTCCTGCAGGTGCGCCTCCAGCCCCTGTTCGTCGAAATCACCATCCGTGATGATCAGTAGCGAACTGACGCTCTCCTCCGGTTGACCGGCAACCAGCTCGCGCGCCCGCTGCAGTGCCAAGGACAGACGGCTACCCTGCAGCTGCACCAGGCTGGTGTCGAGCGCCGACAGTATCCTGCGGATGCCATTCATGTCTTCAGTGACCGGCGACACGACATGCGCAACCGACGCGAAGCCGATCAGGCCAACGCGGATGCCGCGGTTCTCATTAAGCAGGTCTTCGAGCTCCTGGCGCGCTCTTGAAAGACGGGTCGGCTGCACATCCGTGACGTTCATGGAGCGGGAGATGTCGAACAGCACGATCAGGTTGGTCCCTGGCCTGAACAGCTGGACGTCGGTGAAGTCCCAGCGCGGCCCGGCCATGGCCAGCACCAGCAACGTCCAGATGGCCGTCCAGCGCGCGAAGCGCAGCCACTGGATACGCGACGAGGCCTCGGAGCGCCCTAGCAGGTGTGGCAGCAGGTGGGTGTCGGCATACTGTTGGATGCGCTCGTTGCGGCTGGCGAGCAGCTGGCGCGCCAGCCGCAGCCAGAGGGCAACAGGTATACACAGCAGCAGTGCCCACAGCCAGGCGGGCTTGCTGAAATGGAAGGCGGCCAGTAGTTCAGCCATGCGCGCGCCTCGTGAACCAGGCCCGGGGAATGCCGTCAGGGAACAGGCCCAACAGCAACAACAGCAGCAGAGCCACTCCCAGCGGCCAGCGGTACAGCGGCTTCGGGATCATCACACTGCGCGACTCGGCCTGGGTCTTCTCAAGCGCGTCAATGCGCTGGTAGATCTGCTCCAGTGCGTCGGTGTCGGTCGCGCGGAAATACTCGCCGCCGGTGATGCTGGCAACCTCGGTCAGCAAGTTCTCATCAATTTCCATCTTGACCTGTGTCAGGCGGCCGTTCTCCATAAACGGTACCAACCCCTTGCTGCCGAAACCGATGGTGTAGATGCGGATGCCCTCATGCGCGGCCAGTCGGGCCGCCAGCCGCGGCGGCAGACTGCCCTCGGTGTTCTCACCGTCGGTCACCAGGATCAGCACCCGTGAACCTTCCGGTCGTTCGCGCAGCTTCTTGACGCCCAGGCCGATCGCATCACCGATAGCCGTGCCGTCGCCAGCCATACGGGCGACGATGCTGTCGACCAGGCTGTACGCGGCCCGGGTGTCGAGTGTCATCGGCGACAGCACGAAGGCCTGGCTGCCAAACACGACGATACCAATGCGGTCACCCTCGCGGGCCTGTATGAAACGTCCCAGCACGCCCTTGATCACCGCCATGCGGGTGACCTGCCGACCATTGACGGTGAAGTCCAGAGCCTCCATGGAACGCGAGGTGTCGACGGCGAGCATCAGGTCGTAGCCCTCGGTGCGGACCTCGGTGTAGGGCTCCAGCCACTGCGGGCGCATCAGGACGACCACCAGTGCAATCCACAGCAGCGCCAGCATCAGGATGTGCAGGCGGCTGCCGGCGTGGGTCAGCGACCGCGAGGCGATAAAGGTCGAGGCCAGCCGGCCGAGCGCCGGGTGCAGCAGGGTGGACCGGTCGCCGTGGGTGTAGGCATCAGTCGCGCCGTGTGAGCGGTGCCAGAACTTCCAGATCAGCAGCGGCAGCGGCAACAGGAGGGCAACCCAGGGCCAGTGGAAGCTAAGCATGACTGCTCCCGGCCTTGCCGGACATTCGTTGTTTCAGGCGCTGCAGTGTACCGGTATGACTGGCTGACGGGTCTTTCGCGTCGACCCAGCGGCTGGCAGCGCTGATCAGGGCCACCAGTTCATTGCGCTGGACTTCCATGACCGGTGGCATGTAGGGCGCTGTCAGCAGCATCTGGCCGTGCTGCTCCCAGTCAAACCGCGACGTGTCATGTTCATTCAGCCACCGCAGCCAGTCATCGCCGGTCAGGCCGGCAGCCTCACGCCGGGCACTACGTGCCATGGCGATGCGGCGCAGCAGTTCCGACAGCCGGCCGGCCACCTCGAGAGGGTCATCGTTATGCAGGGCCTTTTTCAGCATGCGCAGCTGGCGACGTGCATCGCCGCGCCAGCCCAGCCAGACGCCGGTGTAGACCATCCAGTAGCGAATAACGACGAGCAGCAACAACAGGCCGAGAGCACCGATCACGTACCACCAGCCGGGCGCCATCGGCCACCACGGGAGTGAGCCGAAGCCGTGGATGTCGCGCAGTACCAGGGTCCCGGGCTCCATGGCCGGCTAATGCCTGCCCGCATAGTGCCGCAGGCCGCTTATGAGCACCCGGTGCACGTCTTCGTCGGTGCTGACCGGGATCAGGCCGATCCCGAGACGGTAGGACAGCTGCTGCAGTTCCTCACGACGCTGGTCCCAGTCATCGCGAAATGCCCGGCGGCCGGCCTCGTTGTCCGTGTCTACCTCCAGCAGTTCGCCCGCCGCGTTGGAAAAGATGATCGGCCCCATCGCGGGCAGATCGCGATCGGCCGGGTCGTCCACCGGCAGCAGTACGACATCATGGTGCTGCCTGAGGCTACCCAGGGTCTGCTCCAGGCCTGTCGTTACCTGGTTGATCGGGGCAATGACAAAGATTAGTGAACCGGTGTCACTGCCGCTGTCGAGGCGCTGCAGAGAAGCCATCAGTTGCGACTCGTCCGTGTCGCCCTGTTCGATAGGTTCCGTCATTGCGCGCAGCAGCCGCCACAGACCGCGCCGCCCCGGCGTCGGCCGGTAATAGCGGATGCCGGTGGCCGGGTTGCCGAACAGTACTCCGCCCACGCGGTCGTGCTGCTTGCTTGCCGCCCAGCCGATCAGCGCTGCCGTACGCGCTGCCTGGATCGACTTGAAGGTACCGCGGGTGCCGAAGCTCATGTGCGGCCCGGTATCGATGCACAGGAACACGCTGCGCTGACGCTCTTCGCGGAACACCTTGAGGTGCGGGGTGTTGGTGCGAGCGGTGACCAGCCAGTCCATATTGCGGATGTCGTCGCCTTCACGGTATTCACGCACTTCGTCGAAATCCAGCCCGGTGCCGCGGAACACCGAGGCATACAGGCCGGAGAAGGTGGAATTGACCAGGTGATTGGCCGCCACACCCAGAGCGCGTGCCTGGTGGCGCAGCTCCAGCAGGTCATCGAGCTTCGGGTGGAGACTCATTGCGTTGCCGCTACTGCCTGCTGCCCTGCGCGGGTAATGCAACCGGCAATCACGGGATTGCCACAACCTCCAGCAGGCGTTTTATGAAGGCATCGCTGGTTATGCCTTCCGCCTCACCCTCGAAGGTCAGCAGGATGCGGTGCCGCAGCACGTCCGGCGCCACTGCCTGGATGTGGTGCGGCGTGACGAATTCCTCGCCGTCCAGCCAGGCACGTGCCTTGGCGCAGCGTGCCAGTGCGATTGTGGCGCGCGGCGAGGCACCGAAGCGGCACCAGCGTTTCAGGCTCTCGTCATAGGCCTCCGGTTTGCGAGTAGCCTGCACCAGATCGACGATGTAGTCATTCAGCTTCGGGGCGATGTACAGCTTCGCGGCATCCTCGCGCACCTTGAACAACTGTTCCTGGGATAACACCTCGGCGGGTGGCGCGGGGCCCCCCAGCTGCTGCTGACTGTCAAGTGCCAGGATGGCCAGCTCCTCCTCGCGGCTGGGGTAGTCCACCCAGACGTGCATCAGAAAGCGGTCGAGCTGGGCCTCGGGCAGGTTATAGGTGCCTTCCTGCTCAATCGGATTCTGGGTGGCCAACACCATGAATAGCTTCGGCATGGTGTAAGTCGTCAGGCCGACCGTGACCTGCTGCTCGCCCATGGCCTCCAACAGGGCCGACTGCACCTTGGCGGGTGCCCGGTTGACCTCGTCCGCCAGCAGGATGTTGTGAAACAGCGGGCCGGCACGAAATTCGAATTCCCCTTTCTCGTGTCGGTAGATGTCTGTTCCGATCAGGTCGGAGGGCAGCAGGTCCGGGGTGAACTGGATGCGGTGATAGTCGCCCTCGATGGCCTCTGCCAGTGCTTTCACCGCGGTGGTCTTGGCCAGTCCCGGCATGCCTTCTACCAGCAGGTGGCCTTCGCTCACCAGGCAGATCAGCATAGTGTCGACGAGTTCCCGCTGACCAACAACCCGTGAGGCAAGATGTTTGCGAACGCCATCCAGTGCGGAGGGATCCATGCGGCGATAATTGGAGGGGGTACTGGTAGTTAGCAATGCGCTGCTCTCCTGAACATTATTAAAGAAGCATAACCCGCCGGTTTCTTGGTGATCCAGCTGAAAACCGCGTCTCTTCACCACACCCTACCTGAATCCTGCAGGGTACCACCCAGACCGGCCCTGACCGATTGGATTAGCTCTGCTTGTTAGCTGTATTCCCTAATTTCCTACTCTCACACTATCGCCCTCTTTGTCACCCTGAGCTGACACTGGCAAGGACGGGATAGTACAAACGCAGACGGTCGAGCATATGGAAATCCACGCCCTCATCAGGGAGTAGCGTCTATCACATATTCTGTATCAGTGTTGTTTACAGTGTGCAAACTTCCTGCTTGAAGGTTTTTTGTACAGCAGCCGGGTATAGCTATTATTGACGTACGTCAACTCATTACTGAATCAACCGGCATTAAGACGGAATTCAGAAGACGACCTGACGTCACTGGGCCGGCAGCCAGGGGTATTTATGTGACTGGGCATACCCATGCAAACAAGGGTCAATGACGGCTTCGCCGCCAACCGCATGGCAAAAAGTGTGCGCTGCGATGTCGGATGAGACATCCAGAGAATCACACCGCAGTAAACCAGGCATCAATCTGCTCCCTAGACGTCGTGACAGGTGAGAATGCCAGTGCCGGTGAGCCTGGCGTATCTCCCCCGCCGTTTGCCCGCGATGAAATTTCAATACTCTCGTTATCAACATGTGATCTTTGTGTGACATCTCCCCATTAGGCTTGATATCGAGGCCTTTGCAGTTTTCCAACAGGGTCTCATGCGTTTCCCGAGACGACTGGAACTGAATCAGCCGGGCCGGCAAGCGTGATTCTGCAGCAATAATTTTTCCAAAAACCTGAAATGAGGAGTACTAACATGTCAAGCAAAACAGTAAAGATCGCAATTCTCTCCACCCTGCTCAGCGTTGCCAGCAGCGCAGTACTGGCCGACGCCGCAACCCGTGTTGAAGACGTCATCTGGGCCAATGATACGATCTACAGCACGATCCTGACGGACACGAGCTTTATCTCACCCCCGGAACACTCTACCGATACGTTGTATAACTTCGGCATGAGCGGCCTGGGTGGCCAGCGCCCGGTCTCCGACAGCGCCCCTGGTGACAGTGACTACAATGGCGGTCGTTGGTCGGTAAAGATCGTGGCATTTACCGCCCAGGGCAAGGCCGTACATGACCCGGACGGTGACGGGAATGTGAACTTCGAGCTGACCAATGCCGACGCCGTACTCCATCACGAGGCGCTTGGCCATGTCACGATCATGGACACCACGGTCTATTTCGAGTGTCCCCTGCTGCGCTGAGCATCACGGCGTGATCCGATCGTGGCTGCCGCCAGCGGCCTTGCGGAACGCTCCTACAACAACAAGAAAAACCTGTAGGAGCTGACCGCGTCAGCGATCTTTTCGGCAAAACCATCGCGCTCGCGGAGCGCTCCTACAACTATAGATACACCTGTAGGAGCGGACCGCGTCCGCGATATCCCTTATGTCGTCCCCGCCCTCGCGGGAACGACGCTATAGTTCTTTTCCGTGTGTTTCCGTGGCTGATTAACGGAATCAGGGCCCGCACAGGTACCGCGGGGTTTTATGCTGTCTGTGCAGTCACGCGTGGGAAAAGTGGTGTGCCGGCAGGCTAAAGGCGAATTCGGAACCCTGATCAATGACACTACTGACTGATAAGCTGCTGCCATGCAACTCGACAATGCGCTGCGAGATAGCAAGCCCCAGCCCGGCACCGGCCCCGTTATCGTGCCCAGAGGAGGCCTTGCGATAGAAACGTTCGAAGATGTGCGGTAACTCGTTTTCCGGAATACCCGTACCGCTGTCCTGCACCCTGACGGTTATCTGTCCCGCCTTGTCCGCGACCGTGATCTGAATCACCCCACCCTGCGGCGTATGTTGCAGTGCATTGTCGATAAGGTTATCCAGCACCCGCTCGATCATGCCGATATCCGCTTCTGCAAACGGAACATCCGGCATGGCGTCAACCACAATCCGTACCCCCTGCTGCTCCGCGCGCAGGTTGAATTTCTGTGTCACGTCCTGAACAAGCTCGGCCAGCGGGAACGGTTCCCGGTTCGGCTTCAGTTCTTTCGCATCCAGTTTGGCAAGCTCAAATAACTCGAATACCAGCCGGGTCAGGCGGTCTGCATGTCGACATGCAGTGCCCAGATAGGCCTGGCGCTCCTCGCTGGAAAGCTCCTTGTCTTTCAGTGCAAGCGTTTCCAGGTACCCCTGCAGGGATGCCAGCGGTGTGCGCAGGTCATGAGACACGTTTGCGACAAGTTCCCTGCGTAGAGAATCTGTTTCTCTCAATCGTTCCATTTGTGCATGGATATGCCGGGCCATTTCAGAGAAGGAAATATCGAGCCGGTCGATTTCATCTGACGCCTCGCCGCTCCGCACCTGACCGGGAACAGGGGCAGAGAAATTTTCTCGCCGGAAAGCCTCCATGTTGCTACTCAGTCTGCGCAAACGCCGGGTCAGAAATGCAAATACCAGCAAGCCCGCAACCAGGGCAAATATGAGTGCTGCGCCGACGGCCAGCGCACTCCAGCGCATGATGAAACTGTGCTCGAGCAGTTCCGTGATGTGATCAACCTGCTCGCTGCCCAGGATGGCGTAGATATATCCCTGCAGCTCCCCGTTCGAGATGATCGGCGCGACCGAAAAGGCCTTCTGGCGGTCATGATTGCGGGGATCGTCACCCAGTACCGGCAGGTTCGGATTACCTTCCAGCATATTGAGAACCGGCCCCAGGCTGACATGGTCGCGGACCACCTTGCCCGGTGCTGCCGAGTAGGACAAGACCTTGCCGTCGGCTGCAAGCAGGTAGAACTCGAGACTCGGGTTAATGATCATGAGATCGTGGAACAGCGCTTCCAGGCCGTTCTGATTAACTTTTCCATCCTGCAAGAGAATGTGTTCATGCACGATGTGGCTTGCCAGGTCGTAATTGAGTCGCTGTGCCACCTCCTGCTGGTACATGTGCGCAGAGTACAATGCGGCAACCAGGAAGACCCCGCCAACAAGACAAAACAGGGCAAACAGTGCCAATGCGAGTTTTGCGTAAAGTGTGCGCAGCATGTCGTCAGCCCTGCCCGGGTTGCGGACCCGTGAATTTGTAACCCACGCCCCACACCGTCAATATATAACGCGCGTCTGCCGGATCCCGTTCAATTTTCTTGCGCAGGCGGTTGATGTGCGAGTTGACGGTATGCTGGTATCCGTCATGACCATACCCCCAGACCTGGTTTAACAATTGTTCACGGCTGAAGACACGCCCGGGGTGACTGGCAAAGTAATGCAGCAGGTCGAATTCGCGCGCGGTCAGTTCCACCGGCTTGCCCTCTATGCTGACCTCGCGCCGCTCGGGTTCAATGCACAGGCCGCTGATCTCGATGCGATCCGTGGCCCGGTCAGTACTGGCCTTTGCCGTGGTTTCCGCCCGACGCAGGATGGCCTTGACCCGTGCCAGCAGTTCCCTGATGGAGAACGGCTTCGTCAGGTAATCATCCGCGCCCAGCTCCAGGCCGACCACCCGGTCCAGTTCGGCTGATTTTGCAGTCAACATGAGGATGGGGGTCTGGTTGGCCGCGCCGCGCAGTTGCCGACAGACTTCCAGACCGTCGAGTTCCGGCAACATGATGTCCAGCACAATCAGGTCGTAGGCACCGTTTCTGGCGAGTTCCAGGCCCGTCCGACCATCCGCGGCCAACTCCACCTCAAAACAAGAATCCTTCAGGTGCAGTTCCACCAGGTGGGCAATGTCGTGGTTATCTTCTATGACCAGTATGCGTTGCGGCATGGGTTCTTGGCTTTGGTGCTTCAGGTATGTCTATATTAGGCATGAACCTGTAACAAAAGTATCACAGGAGATTGCCACAATGCCCTGTTGCCCGCCAATCCGGGAATTCCGTGCCGGTTTTCCCTCGCTGCGACAATAATGCCGCCAACCCCTTGTATCTACTTTGCCGCCACTCGCATGGGCCACTCCCGGGACAATAACCAGTCGGTAAACTGCCATGCCGGAATGGCTTCACTTATGTAGTACCCCTGGGCAACGTCACAGTTCAGGGATTTCAAAAACTCCCATGTTTTTCTGTCCTTGACCCCTTCAGCAACAATCCACATTCCCAGGTTGTGTGCAAGATCAATGGTTGCCCGCACAATGACGGCATCGTTCTCGTCCTCCAGCATCTCCATTACAAAGGATCGATCAATTTTTATTTCTTCAACCGGTAACTGCTTCAGATAACCCAGCGAAGAGTACCCCGTACCGAAATCATCAATAGACAGGATAATCCCCATCGCATTGAACTGCTTGAGGAGCTCCCTTGCCCGGATGGGATCCGCCATGATGTCGCCCTCGGTTATCTCGAGCGTCAAACTACTTGGCGGCAACTGCTGTTGTGTTATCAATTCGCTGAGCTGGCCCAGCAATTGCGTATCGTGCAGGTTGTGCACTGACAAATTAACCGACATATTAAAATCGGGTATGTGCTGCCTCCACTTAATACACTGACGTACCGCCTGATGCAGGACCCATTCTGTCAATGGCCTGATAAGCCCGGTTTGTTCTGCAAGCGGAATGAATTCACTTGGCCCGATGAAACCCCTTTGCGGATGGTTCCAGCGCAAGAGAGCCTCAGCGCCTTTAATATCACCGCTGGCAACATCTATCTTGGGCTGGTAATAAAGATCCAGCAGCTGGTTTTCAATTGCATCCCGGAACTCGCTCATTAGCGCCAGGCGCCCGATACTGTGTGTGTCCTTGTTGGGATCATAGATTGCATAACCAAGCTTGTTACGTTTCGCCAGGTACATCGCGACGTCCGCGCGCTGCACAAGAATATTCACATCATTGCCCTGAGACGGACATTCCACCAGTCCAATACTGATACCCACGCTCAGGGTATGCCCTTCAACTATAAAGGGCCGGTGAAATTCCTCGACAACCTTGCTGGCCAGTTTTTCGGCCTGATCCAGTCGGGTTTCCGGCAGCAGAATGCCGAACTCATCGCCACCCAGGCGCGCGACTGTGTCTGTTTTCCGAAAAATATTCTTCAGTCGGGAAGCGGCCTGCTGCAGCACCAGGTCCCCGATATGATGGCCCAGCGTATCGTTAATCTCCTTGAAGTGATTCAGGTCGCTCATGATCAGAACGAGCGGCCTGTTACTGCGCTCCCCCCTGAGAATTTCCTGTTGCAGACGGTTATGCAGCAATTTGCGATTGGGCAGCTCGGTTAACGTATCATGCAGGGCCTGGTACTCCAGGGCCATCGTCTCGGATTCAACCGCTTCCGCCAGGGAGTGAAAACTCTGCTCCAGAATTGCAATCTCGTCGCCCGTCCCCGACTGTTCTGGCTGTTCACTATTCATGTTGTTGGAGAACCTGACAACATAAGAGGTGAACCGCTGGATACGGCGCGTGATGAGATACATCAACAGGACAAACGGGGCAATAAATGCAATCGCAGTCAGGCCTCGCAGGGTACGGTCTTCCGACAGAACTTCTTGTGTTAATTGACGCACTTCACTGGTCGAAACAAACGAAACCAGTTCAATCATGATGTCGGTAGCGCCATAGTCAAAAAATCCCTGGCCAACGGTCAGGTAACGATCCTTCAGTGCCTTGACCTTTGTTCCGGGCGGTATCATTAATGGATCACTGCTGACCAGGATCGCAGGCTGGCCATCGGTAAGTAATGCAATAACGTTGTTGTCAGACAGGGCCGGGCCCTGCGATGCGATCAGGAACTGTTCGTCCAGCGGAGAGGCAAGCATCAGGACAGCCTGGGTATTGCCGTTGTCATCATCGACATTCGCCGATGCCAGCAAATAGGGCTTGCCCTCTATATTGGTCAGAAACCCCTGGTTGTTACTCAGGGTCAACAGCATGCTGCCAGGCTCCAGCAATGCGGCAGGCGGCGGCTCCTGGCGTGCCTGGTACAATTCCCTGACCTTGCCTCCCGGATCAAGCAGCATCAGGTAGCTCGGTTGAAAGAAATTACGGATCACCGACACCCTGGGCAACCAGGGTGGCGGCGCCTGGTAAACCTTGAGCTGCTGACTCTCCTCCCAGTCTGCCCCTGTCACATATTGTTTAATACCATGGCTCTTGATGAATAACCTGACGGCCTGGTGATGCCCCTTGACGTAACGGTCAAACAGGGTTCGCTGTTCTTCCGCCTGCCAGCTGAAACGTTGCACCAGCTTGCCATAGAAGATCTCTCTTAGACTGTCAGTCTGGAATTTGTCCGAAACCACCCAAACTACCAGGCCAACCACCGCGGTAAGCAGCAGCATTTTGACAGTAAGGGAACAGCTACGAATCTTCACAGCACAACTTCGTTGTTACTTTTTCGCTGTACGAATATTGTCCGGCTCGCCAACCAGCTCATCACCACGGAACTTCCAGCCAGCCTTTCTCAGTTGTGATGGTGAAACGTAACCGACCTGTTCGGTATGTTCCTCGATATACTGCTGAAGGTAGCGCACCAGATCCATTGCGATTTTCTTTGTCCTTTCGTCTTTCTCCCATGTTGTCAGGTGGTAGGTCCGGTAGAATGGATATTCCCCGGTAGCCACGTAATCCAGATCAGTTGGTTCATGACCATCGATTTTCAGCATGCGCACCTCGCCCTTTTCCTTGTGGACACTGACCATCAAGGGCACTTCCAGCCCCATTGCGCCCGGGTTACGGGCCACCTGGGAGATCATGTCCGGAATCACTCCCACCTCAAACAGGCGCGGACCAAACTGGTCTTCATTACCAAGCAGTCCTCGCCAGTGACCGGGACGTTTCTTGCAGTGCAGTCGGGCAACCGGCTGTATCAGTCGATCCAGCTCCGGCTGCGGACCATCGCTGACCTGGTTCCAGCGCGACAGATTGCCACGGAAAATCTCCCGTGCCTTATCAAGCGAGACATCCTGCAAAGGATTTTCGGGGTGTACGATCAGGGCAAGCGGGGAGATGCCCAGCGAGTGGAACACCATGCCCGGCAGGCGGTCGTTCTTCCCTGGCGGACAACAGAACGCACCAATGTCCACGGACTTCTTACGCAGCCGCCCGGAAGTGATTCCACAGGTTCCGTGTCTTACGCCAATTTTTAAATTGTGCTTCTTCGCATATTCCGGAATCAGGTCCTTGAAGATCGGGTGACTCTGTTGACCCAGCGCTATCACCAGATCGGAATCGCGAAGCTCCTTCTCGTATTCGACCGTACTAGACGCCCAGTCCTCGTCAACCGGCGCAAGTTCATCAGGATTGCTGAATGCGGGCGCCTGGTCGTCCGCCGATACCAGTGCGACCGGCGCGAGGCCGAAAAGCAGTGTGACAATCCCAGCCAGCATCCGGTTGTTTACTGATTTCCCCATATAACATTTCATGCGATCACTCCCGTTAGTCATATTCCCAATCTCTGCTACGCATTACTTATTGATTTATATATCTTTTTCAATTCTTTTGCCGCATTCGTTGCGCTGCTTGTCGCCATACCCAGGACACAGCCGGGCGATTGCCCGAAATTAAGCACTTCCCCATTCATCTACATCGGTTCCAACCCCCGGTTCTTTAAGAGATGTGGCGTATTTGCCAAAGACTCAGATAGCTTGCCTATGCCTGCCACAAATGAGTCCTGTGACTGTATTCACCACAGGGGGAGTAATTGGACTGACATACCGGGTGAGACTTTTCCGGGGTAGGGTTTACCCCAGCTTCTTATAGGGTTGGCAGGTAGGGTAACCATGACCGCTTTTTGATAGCTTCCGGCTTGGATAAACGAGAATGCTTTCCACGTCTCATCCGGAAAGGAGGAGCCACTCTGCAAGAGTATTAGCAGAGTGGAATATACAAATAAATAGATGAGGAGATAGTGCATATGTTTACCAGAAAAATACTGAAAACAACGCTTACAGCCGCCATGGGCCTGACCATGCTGGTCGGCACCGCCGCACAGGCACTCTGGACGCAGTACCAGCCGGAGACCGAGATCATCACCCAGTTCCACGGCGATCCAACCAGTGCCCAGCTGCGACTGTTCATGGCAGGCAACCAGTTCGTGGTCATGGACAATCTGATCGCGGAATTCAAGGCGCAGTACCCTGCCTACCAGGAAATCTATTACGTCACGATCCCGCCGGGGAAAGAGTTGCAGTGGATTCTTCAGGAAGGTGCCGAGTGGAAGGCCGCCGACTTCCCTAAAACACAAGTACTAGACAAGAGTGGTGGCCCTAATCCCGAGGACTGGGTTATGCAGACAACCACTGACGAGGAGGGTGTCGGGTTCAAGATGCTCGACATGCCGGATGTCTATACGACGGTGGCAAGAGGGCATATGAACAGGCTGGGTACTGAGGGTCTGGTAAAGGAGATTTTTACCTACACACACAACCAGCTGGCCGTGATGGCCCACACCACCCAGGTCTCGGCCCTCTCGTCGATTGCCGAAGATGACAGCGCACTTTTCCCCAGCAAGGACGGGTTCAATGTAGACGGGGAGCTCACGGCAGAAGGGTTGTACCGACTGTTTGCCTCCGGTCTGGTCACGATTTCCGAACCGGACATCAAGACCCAGGGCATCGAACGGCACATCTGGCGCATGTACACCAACGCTACCCATGCCGCTTTTGGCTGCCCGGGCTCTGGACTCCCGGTATGTTCCGTTGCCGTTAACGATGTCTTCACGCCCGGTGCGGATACCTGTGCGAACAACGGCGGTCCCGGTGGTGTTTTTGACGGCGAGTCCGACGACAGCCTGCGAAAGATTGTCTACCAGCTGAAGCGCTGCGATGAAGGGCCTTACGCCAGCCCGTCGGATGGCACAACCTTTGTGACCTCCGTCCACCACCTGGAAACACCGGCCAACATCAATGAAGGCGTGGGAATAGCAAGGCTGACAGTGGGGCCTGTATGGGGAACCGAGGTCGAGTTCCAGCAGTTCCGCAGGAACAACCCCGATATCGTGGCAATGCGTATCGACGATTCTGCCGGTCCGGATGGCCAGGCGTTGAACCGCAGTGATCACGTGAATTATCTGGCTGCCAAGATGGGCACAGGGGCCAAGAAGAACAAGCAGGCGGCAGAAGACTTCCTGGATTTCCTCAAGTCCGACGAGGCCCAGGTGATACTGGAACGTGCCGGCTTCATCCCGGCAACGCAAGATGAGCTGGACACCGTCATCCCGCTATCCGAACCCGAGCCCGGCGATGATTAGGCTGTAACGGGACCCTAAGTAGGGAGAGAAGGGGGATGGACTTTTGTCCATCCCCCTTTTTATTACCCTGCGCTGCCCTTGCGGGCAAAAAAGTTCACGGCCTGAATGAACAGGTCCTTTGCGACCTTTGTCTCGGCCGTGGTGTCATAGAAACAGTTGAAGCGTTGCTGCACCTGACCTTGAGTAAAACCGCACTCCCCGGCCAGCGAAACCAGTTCGCTTTCCACCAGCGCACCGGCGACGCAGGCGGCCCAGAGATCCGGATTGCTGCGTGCCTCCTCCGTCAGTTCGCGCTGCACGACGACATCGGCCAGATACAAGCGCCCTCCCGGCTTGAGTACGCGGAATATTTCACCCAGTACCTGCCGCTTGTCAGGAGCCAGATTCAACACACCGTTCGATATCAGCACGTCCACACTGGCATCCGCCACAGGTAATTCCTCGTAGAAACCCTGGTGAACCTCCACCCTGTCCTCAAGCCCTGCCTGCTTTGCTGCTTTCCGTGTGCACTCCACCATTGCCGGTGTCATGTCGATGCCGATAACACGTCCATCGGGACCCACACAACGGCCCGCAAGCAACAGGTCCATACCGGCACCACAGGCATGATCAAGCACCGTCTCACCCTTGTGCACCGGGCCGATTGCCAGCGGGTTGCCGACACCGGCAAAACGCTCGGTACTGAGTGCGGGCAGCGCAGCCAGTTCGTTCCGGTCGTAGCCCAGAAAGCTGTGCGCATAATCCGGACCACGATGGAAGTGATAATGCCTGTTGGGGTCACGAGCCACCTGGTCATAGGTACTGCGTACCTGGTCACGCAGGTAACCGACATTGAAATTCATTGGGCAACTTGTAGCCATGAGTATTCTCCTTTGTTGAGTCGGTATCAGACCAGAGTGCCCAGTGCAGCGCTGATACGGTTACCCTGCTGTTCGTTGATCAGGCTGCCGAGGATGGCCGAAAAGCGCGGCTCCTGAACACCCGACAGGATGTATTGCCAGCGGTAGGCACGCAGCAACCCGTCCCTCACGCGATTGCGTTCATCCGTGTCAAACACGCGTCCTGCGATCAGGCAGAAGTAGTTCGCATCGGTCTCACTCTGTGCCTGCAGGATACCGTCTACAGCAACGACCAGATCGATCAGGTCGTCCACTGCCTGGTCACGTTCGATATCACTCAACCGCTCGTCTTCACGCCGCCATTCCATTTCATCGATGATGGCGTGCTGTGATTCCTCGCGCCAGTGGAACAGGAATACGTCCCTGAACAGGTCGGACAAACTCTCGTCCGGCTCGATGCTCTGCTTGTAGTGCGCCTGTGTGAACAGCTCGATGTGGCAGGTCAGCCCCAGCACAGCCCAGCTTGATTTCGACAGGACTGCCTTTGCCACCTCATTCGGGTCTGGCGCAAACACATAGCCCGGCGGCATATCGCCACCGATCATCTCGTCGAGGCGGCGGAACATCTCCTGGTGCTTGAGTTCCTCGTCGCTGAAACGGATCAGCGCCTCCAGAGCCGTCTGGTCACCCAGACAGTGGTCGCGACTCACTTCCAGCACCTTGGCATTAATGAAACGCTCGACCAGTCCGAAGATGTTGGCGTAGGTCCGTCCCTGCACCTGGCTCAACAGGCGCTTCTCCTTTTCCGTGAGAAATGTGAATTCCCCGATCTTCGAGAGTCCGTCCGGCAGGAACTTGTGACTGTAGTCAAAGTTACGGCCGCGAATCACGTCCTTCTCGATTTCCCAGCGAATCCGTTTTGACACCTCGATGCAGCGTGCATAACGGCTGGTGTCAGCCTGATAGGTAACAGTTGAAGTCTGCATATCAATACTCCTTGTATTCAATCCGGTTTTCGTTTTGCCTGCTACTGCCTGGATCACATCCCCACGAGCCGGACATCAAAACCCCTGTCACTGACGCACTGGAGAATATGTCGCGAGTTGATGGCCCGGGGATCGTAGTCCACGCTGATCACGTTCCCGGTACGCTGGCTGGTCTGCGCATCGATGACACCATGCAGCGTGCTGATGGTGTCCCTGATCACGCTCGTCTGTTCCCGGTACACCGGCTGTTTTACGTAAACGATGACATTTGACTTGCTGGTTTTCATGGTGATTCTCCCACTCTTTAGATTTACGGTCCGGTTTCCGACAGCTGCACTTCACGCTGTCGTTGGATAAAAGAGTAGGGGGTGTTTGTATCAGAATGACTTCCGATACAGGGTGTTTTGTAAACGTGTTGTTTCTGTCTTGTAACCGGCTTGCCGGAACCGCTGCAGAAACCGATTCTCAGGCAGTATCACTGCCCTCAGGGTGAGCCAGCAGGTCTGTTACCAGCTCGTGAAGCCGGGCCGTGTCCACCGGCTTGTTCACCAACGCCCGGATACCCTGCCTGCTCACCTGTTCAGCGGTAATCTCCTCGCTGTACCCCGTATAGAGGATCACCGGCAACCCGGGGCGCAATCCGAGCAGGTTCCGGGCAACCTCGATGCCGGTCATCTTTGGCATGGTCTGGTCAAGAATCACAAGCTCGAAACTGTCCGGATCATCGCTGAATGCGCTGCAGGCATCGATGCTGCTGTTGAAAACGGTGACTGTCAGGCCCCAGCTTTCCAGCAGGTCCTGCATGAATTCACTCACCGCCGGCTCATCGTCAACCAGCAGCACCCGCCCCCCGAGCAGGAGTGAATCACTATCCTCAGCAGGTGATTCTCCAGTCACCTCGATGACATCGCCGGAAGAAAGCGGCGGCAGCAATATCCGTAACGTGGCCCCTTCACCCTGCCTGGAATCGATCAGCACGTGGCCTTCATGTTCATGAATAATACCGTGCACCATCGACAGACCCATGCCACTTCCATGCCCGACCTCCTTGGTTGAATAAAAAGGCTCGAACATGCGCTCCTGCACTTCAGGCGGTATACCGGTCCCCGTATCGCTGACGGCGATCTCGACAAACTTGCCTGCCACCGGCTGCCGGCATGATGCGCAAACGCCATTGTTCAGGGTGATATGACGCAGGCTGACAGCCAGGGTGCCATTACCCTGCATTGCATCCCGGGCATTGATACACAGGTTCATCAACACCTGCTCGATCTGCACCGGATCGAGTAGTACTGTAGATGCCTGCGGGTCCAGATCGATCCTGATCTCCACACTTGACGGTAGCGTGGTTTCGAGCAGACCGACCCACTCACGGATCAGTTCGGCCAGCCGCACCGGCCGGGCTTCGCCGGGCTGCCCCCTGCTGAAGGTCAGCATCTGCTGGATCAGGTCACGGGCACGTTCACCGGATCGCTGCGCCCGTTCCAGGTAGCGGGAAAGCTTGTCATCGCCCAGCGATCCTGCATGGTCACCGGCCAGCACCACGTAACCCGACATGGCTGTCAGGATGTTATTGAAGTCGTGTGCAATGCCGCCCGTCAGTTGGCCGATGGCCTCCATCTTCTGTGCCTGCTGCAACTGGGTTTCCAGCTGCCGGCGCTGTCGCTCCGCCTCGCGGCGTTCCGTGATATCCCGGACATAGCCAATCAGGATCTCGCCGTCCGGGCCCGGCGCAACATCGATCGCCAGTTCAGCGGGGAACTCGCTGCCATCGGCACGCATCGCAGTGACCTCAACTCGTTTGCCAAGGTACGCCCCTTCCCCAGTCTTCCGAAAACGGGCCATCCCCTGCTCATGACCTTCACGCAAGCGGGGCGGGATGATCAGTTCCGCCATAGGCTTACCGATTACATCGAACTTGCTATAACCGAAACACTGTTCGGCTGCCGGGTTGAATTCAATAAGTCGACCTTCAAAGTCCATGCATACGATGCAGTCGATAGACGCCTCGACCGTGGTGCGCATGCGGTGCTCACTTTTGTGTAACTCATATTCTTTCTCGCTGCGCGCCTGATCGGCATGCCGGCGTTCGATTTCGACTGCGGCACGCACGGAGAAGATCTTCAACAAATCCTCTGTCAGCGCCGAATCGTGTAGCGGCTTGCTATGGGCAACTGCCATGAGGCCGAGCACCCCGCCCATGGAGTCGTAAAGTGGAATGCCGGCATACCCCTCGGTCTCGAGCTTCCTGATATGAGGATCGGCAAATAATTCCTGCACCTTCTCCGGATAGAAGCGGAACTGCTGACCGATGACGTTCTCACAGGGGGTATCTTTCAGATCGTAAGAGAAGCCATCATTGAACTGCCGGAAGAAATAACCGGAAATGACATACACGCTGTCTGTTTGATCCGGATCCAGCATGCCGATAAAGGCATGATCGACATCCAGTGAAATTGCCAGGTGCCTGACCAGTTCCCTGAATACATTCCCGGACCCGGGCGTGGCGACGCCCTCCGCCGCCAGTCGCAGGGACTCGCGCAGGATATTGTCATCTGCCCGCATGTCGGCGGAGGAAACGGGGACATCCTTGCTCATGGCAGGCACGACCGGCAGCAGTTCATGGATTCAGTGTATCTGCAATCACCCCGGCCGTGGACCGCTGTTACAAAACGGAAACAAATGAAACCCGCCTGAAACAGGCCCCTGGGACCTTCCGGTCATGGCTGTGGCACAAACATATAACCCATCCCGCGCACTGTCTTGAGATACACCGGCCTTTCGGGCTCGGGTTCGACCTTGCGGCGCAACCGCGCGATGCGGATATCGATACTGCGGTCATAGGGGTCCCAATCCCGGTTCTGCGTCAGGTTCAGCAACTGGTCGCGGGAAAGAGTCCGGTTGGGTCGCTCGGCAAACACCCTGAGCAGTTCGAACTCCATGGCCGTTATCGGTATCTCCCTGCCGTCAACATCCAGCAACCGGCAACTGCCCAGGTCCAGCAACCCGACACCAAAGCGCACCTGGCGAGACTCGCCACTGTCCGGACCAACCTCACCCCGGGTGTTGCCAGACTGATTTTTATAGCGCCGCAATACACTCTTTACCCTTGCGTGAAGCTCACGCGGATCGAAGGGTTTCGCCAGGTAATCGTCTGCGCCTACTTCCAGCCCGATAATACGATCGACTGTTTCTCCCGCCCCCGACACCATGATAATGCCGACATCGAAATGCTCGCGCACATGACGTGCAAGACTGAGTCCGTCCTCACCGGGCAACCCCACATCCACCAGTACGACATCCGGATTATGTTCAGGCAGTGCCGTGCGAAACGCATCGGCAGTGGACGTGGCAATCACCCTGTATCCCTGCTCACCAAGGTAGTCCTCCAGCAACTCACATATGTCAGGATCGTCATCAACTACCAGTATGGTTACCTTTTCACCCACAGAACCCCCCCCTGATCGCACCAACAGTTTGAAGTTAGTCGTTTTCCGGCTCATAGGCAATACGACGACACGGATCGGGCCGGCCTGTACTGAAACAAAACAACAACAATTCACCTCAACCCGCACATCGTTCCGAAACAATCCACGCGTAGCCTGTTAACCATGGAAGAGCATCAATAGCGAGGAGGTGTGCCATGACAACCAGGAAACTTCAGAATCAGGCATACAGAGAGTGGAACAGGTCACCCGAGAAAAGGTGTCAATATCACACTTTCGAATACTACTGGTGTGAACGCTATGCCCGCGTCTACCAGCTGCCATCACGTATAAGACCTGATGGCCAGGCAGCCCATTAGCAGGAACAATTCGACGATACCTGCGCAACAACAGGCACTCAGAATAAAACCGGGGGCGGGCTAAACAGCCGCAATGCCAGTACGGCCAGTGCAACCCGCTGCAATCAAACCGCCCGCCCGTTCGTCCTGTGAAGTAATGGCCACCCCTGGCCAGATCCGATTTTCAGAGGAGAACGACCATGAAAACTGAAAACCCGCTGTTACGGCCGGCGTACTTGTCGCTGACGTACTTGATTAACGCAGGACGATGACGTAGTCCTTGTACTGGCTCGCGTCCATGCCGCCGCGCCTTATATGCGGGTCCAGAGCACGGATCGAGGCATTTATGTACTCATCAATAATCCGGGTACAGAATCAGCCCCTCTTCTCTAAGCTTGCCTTGTAAATAGCGTTCCTTGAGCAGGCTGTGCCGCAACTTGCCGTTGGCGGTGCGGGGGATGCCGTGGGGCGACACCAGGTACACGCGGCCGGGCCGAAAACCGAAATGGCGGTAAAAACGCTGCACGATCTCCCTGGCCATCTCTGCCGGCCAGCGGCGGCCGGCCCGGACCTCGGCGAACAAGTATACTTGCTCCCCCTCCATGCCGTCCTTGTCGATACCGAGTGCGGCGCACTGGCGCACGAAGGCCAGCCCGTCCAGGATCTCTTCCGCCTCTCGGGGGGCGATATTGCGTCCGGCATGGATGATGATGTCTTTCAGCCGCCCGGCGATATACAAATTGCCATCCGGATCCAGGTAGCCCAGATCGCCACTGTGGATGAAGCCGTCCCCGGCCGCCAGGCGGGCCGTGGCCTCGGGATTGTTGTAGTAACCGCGGGTGATGGAGGGACCGCGCAGCAGGATCTCGCCGGGCTGAGCGCACAATTACACAGGAATTACACAAAGAGATAGTGGGCAGAAGAAATGCCCAAGATAACTCTTTGATTAAATGGTGGCCAGGGACAGAGTCGAACTGCCGACACGGGGATTTTCAGTCCCCTGCTCTACCAACTGAGCTACCTGGCCGGGGTGGTGTATTAAAGCGAGTGACTACCCGCGAGTCAAGGCACCCGCCCGATTATTGCCTTGATTCAATGGATTATTCGGACCGCAATGCGGGAATTCTCCGGCAGGGGCAGGCTACTTGATCGTGCCCGGCATGACGAAACCACCCGGCACGCTTGAGCCGCCACCAAAGAAGAATTTCTCCATCTCCTCCTCAAGAAACTTGCGCGCCTTGGGATCGACGGGCGAGATACGATGCTCGTTGATCAGGATAGTCTGGTGTTTCAGCCACATCTGCCAGGCCTCTTTCGAGACCTGCTCGAAGATGCGCTGACCGAGTTCGCCGGGATAGGTAGGCTTGTCCAGGCCCTCGGCTTCCTTACCCAGTTTTACACACTGTACGGTTCTGCTCATCGGCTGCCCTGTTGTTCTGCCAGGTGAATAAACGGTTAATCAATTTTTCCACGGGAGCCGCGAAACCAAGCTCGTCATTACTCTCAAGCTCATACCAGAGGCGCCCTGCATCATCCATTATCCGGCTATCGTCGTCGTTTACCACTGCCAGTACGGGGGTGATGTCGAGATGGAAGTGACTGAAAGTGTGGCGCACGACCGGCCAGTCCTCCAGCGGCTTCACCGTGAGCCCCAGCCTCTCCTGCACCCAGTGTTCGAGCGGCAACTCGTCCCCGGGTTCGGGAAAACCCCACAGCCCACCCCAGATACCGGCCGGGGGGCGTCGCTCCAGCAGGATGTTGTGGTCATGATTGATCAGCATCAGCATACGGGTACTGCGTACCGGCA
>Ga0224514_10000118_pt1 | contig 27336 bp, 29 predicted proteins | sample SF_May12_sed_USG_3_FD_169107 | JGI IMG/M metagenome (GOLD analysis project Ga0224514, IMG submission 169107) | Sediment microbial communities from San Francisco Bay, California, United States - SF_May12_sed_USGS_24 | ecosystem: Environmental > Aquatic > Marine > Sediment | place: USA... | reverse complement strand
TGTCATTAAAAGTATTACCTAAACCGGCAAAAGAAGTCACGCTGGTTCAACAACTAACAGTAAATGAAGTCCTACTCCAGATGAATCAACTGGCTGGGCAACCTATCCCTCTTTCTGCAGCAACTTACTATGATGGTCACTTATATATACGGCTATCCGGTGCAGCACAGGCCGTTGAACATGCCATCACCGTTGTAAATGGTGAAGTGCATGATGAAGGACATTCTTTCTGGTCATCCATTAACGAACATACTCATCGTTTCTTTAAGTCCGAGAAAAGTTTATGGCGGGTTTCCGTAAAGGCAGATGCATCATTGCTTGGTATCGAGGAAGACTTTTTACTGGATTGGGGTGGCACGCAACGCTGGATATATACAGATAGCAATGCAGACATATTGCGTGAGCTTGTTGCAAAGCAAGATGGTCACGCTATCTGCTTTCGCAACCCTGCTGATGACGTCGAAGTATTTCACCCGCTAACAGGGAAATTGAAAGAACTTCATCTCAACCTTAAGTCAGCCTTTGACCCACGTGGCACATTTAATTACGAACGCATGTATCCTGGTATTTAAGTAAGCAATATGCAAACCCGTCTTTCCAAATCGATAAAAAACACACACTGGGGTCAGACCGCGGATTCCATTTTACGCAGCTGTGTACACTGTGGCTTTTGCACTGCCACCTGCCCGACTTATCAATTACTGGGGGATGAACTGGATAGTCCTCGGGGTCGCATTTACCAAATCAAGCAGTTTCTTGAAACAGGTAAAGCTTCACGGAAAACCCAGCTTCACCTGGATCGTTGTTTAAGTTGCCGGTCATGTGAAACTACCTGCCCTTCCGGCGTTAAATATGCCCAGCTGCTGGATATTGGCCGAGAGCAGTTGGAAAAAACTGTCAGGCGACCCGCTCTGGAAAGAGGCATCCGTTATCTATTAAGGAAACTGTTTACCAACGAAAAGCTGTTTAAATTTTTAATTAATGTCGCCCAAACATTTAGTTTTATGCTACCTGCAAAACTGAAACAGCAATTACCTAAAACGGAGTTCGCACCAACCAAGAATGCACTGTTAAATACCTCGCGTTCAAGAAAAATGTTATTATTGAATGGTTGTGTACAAAACATCCTGTCGCCAGAAATTAATGCGGCGGTAACACGGATATTAAACCAGCTGGATATTGAACTAATCAGTACCGCTGGATGCTGTGGTGCCATTGAGCATCATCTCTCAGCAACCGCGGATGCCAAACAACGCATAAAGGAAAATATTGATCACTGGTGGCAAACTATCAATGCAGGCGTTGAAGTCATCATATCAACTGCCAGTGGTTGCGGAGTAATGGTGAAAGATTATGGCAATCTCCTCGAGGATGAACCGGAATATAAAGAAAAAGCCAGGATCATCTCAGAACGTACCCGCGACATCAGTCAGGTAATTCTTGATGAGGTTGATAATATCAAGCTGGATAAAAACCGCTTGCCCAAACTGTCGTTTCATTCACCCTGCACGCTACAACATGGACAGCAACTTAACGGTACCGTTGAAAGTATACTTTCAAAACTGGGCTTCAAACTCGGGAATGTAGCTGACGCACACTTGTGCTGTGGTTCTGCGGGTACTTATTCGATTTTGCAAAAAAGCATCGCTAGCAAACTAAGAGATAACAAACTCGAAAACCTGCAGCAAAGTTCGCCGGATGTCATTGCTACCGCCAATATTGGCTGTTTACTGCATTTGCGCAGTGGCGCTGAAGTTCCCGTCAGGCACTGGATTAATATTCTGGATGAAACTATTAGCCCTCATACCCAGCAATAAACCCTGATATAATTAAATTATGTCACTACAATTTAATAAACAACCCGGGCCGCGTGAACGCCACTTAAAGCGCAAGGCCAATAACCCTTTATTCCCTGAATCTGCACGTAGCGTTTCACAGGATGAGATTCTGCACGCACGTCAACAGGATGAAATGGAGCTTATTGCATTCATGAATAATTTCCAGTTACTTGTACAAGAGGCGATTAGCCTTAAGCCTGAGACTGATAGTGAAATCATTCTTGATTTAAAAGAACGCCTTGATAAAAGTTATGCCCAATGCTGCACCTTGCCCGGCGATCAGGCTCAGATCAAGCGAGCTGTTGAAAGACTGGTTGATGCCATCATGAGCGCTGTTCGCGTTGGTGCGCAAGATGACCCGACCGCGCTTGGCAAGCTTGATGATGAACTTGCCGCACGTAAAAGCCATTTTGCTTTACATGAATATAAACTGGTTGCTGACTTAATGCTGGAAGAATCTCCCATTGCCAACGATGAACTGGTACCCAGCCTGCTAAATGAAGAACATGATGGACTTATTGCCACGCTCAACCTGTTTGAAGAAGAGGCGCTGGCGACTATTTATCAACAGGCAAAATCCTTGCTGCAATCACTTCAGGAATCAGGTAATGATATCCCGGCTGCTTGGCAGCGACTAAATACAATTGAAACATTTCTCACTCAATTAACACCCGCAAATTCACCGCTTAACTGAATTTGTCTGAATTTAAATGGGATTTAACCCAGCAAGTTTACTGACAAAGGTCTAATTATTATGAGTTCGATTGTTACACCTTGCGCTATTTACAAAGGTGCAAAAAAAGAATTTACCTATATTTATATTTGTGAAAAAGACAAGTTTGATGATATTCCGGATATTTTAATGAACAGCCTGGGTGAGCTTGAATTTATTATAGAACTGGATTTATTTCCGGAACAGAAGCTCGCACAAGCCAATGTAGAAGAAGTTATAGAAAAACTGAATGAGCAGGGATTTTACCTACAACTTCCTCCGGCCGATTACGTATCTGAAATATAACCTTACCTTATGACTTTCCAGCTGCCATCCTGCTGACGACAGGCGGTACCATATACATCTTCGGTTTTACCACCAATACTGGCGTTCATGGTAAATTCACGGCAAGGAGTACCCTCGGCCATTTCATAAGTACGAGTAGGTTCAACAGTATATTGATGATGTGAATCTGGATTTACCCAGCTTGTTGACTCATTAGTACGATTATTTTCCAGTGCCATTGAGGTACGCATATGATCCTGTTCATCCATGTGTCGACCAATTGTTGAACCAATCATACTACCCGCAACCGCACCCAGCCATATGGCTAAAGGGCGGCTACGATGATCTCGCGACATCGCCGATCCCAGCGCGGCACCCACCGCCATACCGGTTACTGCACCCTGTTCCTGTTTACTCGCACAGCCAATCAACGAGATACTCATGAGCGCAGCCAACAACATCACAAACCATTTTTTCATATCCCTGCTCCTTAAAATTAATACCCCCTAGTTTATAACATGAAGCTGAATGCTTGCTGAACAGATGTCACACTATCCCGCTTTACTGCCACCCAGGCATGGCGGAGACATGGGGGCATTACCATTAATTTCTTTCCAGTCATCCTCTGTATAGGTATGCAGCGCCAGAGCATGTATTTTATTTTTTAATTCATCTGCAAGTAGTTCATTAATCATGCGATGACGTTTGATGAGCATTTGACCTGCAAAATCATTACTCACCACAACCACTTTAAAATGGGATTCTGATCCTGCGGGCACATTATGATTGCTGCTTTCATTAACCACTTCCAGGTGCAGCGGCTTTAAACCTTCCGCTAATTTGAACTCGATATCAGACTGGATACTCATTTTCGACTTGCCCCTAAAACAATCAAAAATATCAATTATACTTTAAACCTACGCTGAGTTAATACTGCCCAGTATATTAGGGTATTAAGGTTATTCCTGTTTTTCCCCTGATTCATGTTTTTCCTCTTTTTTATGCTCTTCAGTTTCATGCTCATCAACAGATTTGCCAAAATCATGCCGTAAATGCGCCATTTCTTCCAGGCGGGTATTCACACGTTCATTAATGGAACCTTGGGGAAAATTACCCTCTTTATCAGGTAAGCCTGCTTCAATACCTGTTAATAACTCAATGGTTTCATCCACAGTTGACACAGGATAAATAGAAAAATTCCCCTCCCTTGCTGCTGCCACAATATCTTCACGTAACATTAAATGTGGCACATTGGCCTTGGGAATAATGACACCCTGCTGCCCATTCAATCCCTTGAGTTTACAAACATCAAAGAAACCTTCGATTTTTTCATTTACCCCACCAATTGCCTGCACTTCACCATGCTGGTTAGCTGAACCGGTTACTGCTAACGACTGTTTTATGGGAGCACTTGCCAATGCAGACAATAATGCGCACAGTTCTCCAACGGTCGCGCTATCACCTTCAACCATGCCATAGGACTGCTCAAATACCAGACTCGCTGACAACGATAATGGATAATTCCGTGCAAAACGTGCGGCGAGAAATGCGGTTAAAATCAGGACACCCTTGGAATGGATTGCTCCCCCCAGCTCTACCTCACGCTCGATATCAACCACTTCACCTTCACCCAGTCTTGCTGTTGCCGTAATACGAGCCGGCTGCGCAAAGGCATGGTTTCCCATATCGATAACAAACAAGCCATTCACCTGTGCTGTTTTTTCACCCTCAACATCAATCAAAATAGCACCACGATTGATTTCTTCCTGAATGCGTGATTGATAACGTTCCAGACGATAAACCTGTTTATCGATAGCTTTCTGTACATCCTCTCGACTAACTACGCTTGCTTCACGTTGTCTTGCCCAATAATCTGCTTCACGCATCAGATCCACAACCGATAGCATATGTGTAGAAAGTTTCTCTGCGTCATCGGCTATTCTTGAGCTATGCTCAATAATACGAGCCACTGCATCACGATCAAATTCAAATAACTGCTCTTTTTTAACCAGGGTGGCCAGCAACGTTGCATAGACTTGATTGCTCGCATCATCTCTTGCCATTCTATCATCAAAATCTGCGGCAACTTTAAACCATTCAGCAAACTCCGGATCATATTCCATCAACAGGTAATACAGCCTTCGGTCACCGACCAGAATGATTTTTATATCCAGTGGGATGGCCTCAGGCTCAAGTGATGACGTACTCACTAATCCAAAGATTTCCGCCAGTGACTGAATAACGATACACTTCGATGAGATAGCCCGCTTCAGGGCTTCCCATGCATAAGGTTGAATCAAGACTTTGGTAGCATCCAGTATTAGGTAACCGCCATTGGCCTTGTGTAGTGCTCCTGGTTTTATCAGCATGTAATCGGTAATCAGGGTTCCCATTTGCGAAACATATTCGACCCGGCCAATCAGGTTTGCCAGCGTAGGATTATTTTCATAAATAATAGGTACACCCTGTTGTTGTGAATTATCTACGATTAGGTTCGCCTGATAACGACGAAATGATGGTTTTTCTTTCTCTCCAAGAAAATCTTCACCAATAAAGTCAGGCGTGCCTGTTTGGCGAAACTCTTGTAAATGCGAAATAACATCTTCCTGTACGTTATTTAAATATTGCTGGACATCATCTATGGTTATATATTTTTCTTTCAATTCATCAATTAGATGTCCAGCAGCAAACAAACCAACTTCTTTATCCAATGTCCTTAATTGCTCGCGTGCCTCACGCTGCCATTGCTGGCGTAAACGAAAAATAGATTGCACCTTTTCCTCAAGCACTTCGGTGATTTGTTCTATATGTTTTTTTTCCTTATCGTCGAGAGCCTCATACTCATCAGTCGTTAATGTTTTGCCTTTTTTCTCAGGGACAAAACGGATATCCGTTGGTGTACGGATTACTGCGATGTGATGTTGCTCTGCTTCCTGTGCCAACTCCATAAAAGCTTGTCGGTTACGTTCCTGAAACTGATCCTGTATTTCCTGTGTACGCACATGATATTGCTCTGTTTCAAACGCACTGGGTATTGCGGTACTTAATTCTTCAACCAGTTGCTGCATATCCTGTTTAAATTGTTGGCCCTGTCCATTAGGAAACTGAATAGCAATGGGTTTTTGTGGATCAATAAAATTACCCACATAACACCAGTCATCGGCACTTCTGCTTATATCACGCTGTTGCTCGAGGTAATGACGGATCATACTATGTTTGCCATAACCTGATGGGCCAAGCACGTACAGGTTATAACCTTCACGCTGAATGCCAATACCAAACTGTATGGCATCCATTGCCCTTGTCTGTCCCACAAATTCTTTAATTTCATCCAGTTCAGCGGTAGTACTAAAAGTGAACTGTTGTGGATCACAATGGCTATACAGTTGCTCCGCAGAAAGTGCTTTAGGCTTTAACATGTTATTTTTATTCCAGTATTTTTATATTATTCAGCATACAACAAAATTCGTTGGTGACCACCATAAATCAGCTCTTTGGCCTCGGCCAATAAGCCAGGGATATTATCTAATTGTAGATGTTCTTTAATTTCCGACTCACTGATGCCTGTATTAGAAGCATCATAAATACGTAATAAATTCAGCCCATGTTTCCCGCATTGTGGAACACGATAACATGACAGCTGTCCGGATTTTTGCTGTTGCCTTCTCGCAATGACAAATGCCCGCTTTGCCTGTTCCAGTTGTACTTCAATGGGTAACCGTAAATCAAATATTTGCCTGAAACTGAAACTGTCCTGTTCACCATCCATGACTAACCATTTATCCTAATCTACTTCACGCCATAGCAACTGTGTATCCAGTTCAGGCAGGTCAATTTCTGGATTAACCGGAAACTTGTAAAAACCCCATTTTGTCCCCATCCAGCACTCTATTAGCAAGCGTTGTCCTTATTAAGCCGCTTAAATTCCTTACTTTGACGATATCATCTTCGCTCACCACACGATACGCACGCGAATCATTTTTCCATTCCATAAAGTTTCTGTCTGGCGGTGAGCCATACAGCTGTTCGAGTAACTGCCAGATTTCATTGAACCAATCCCAGTCTGCCTGATAATCGGAATTACGACGCAAAAACTGCCAGGCCCAATGTTCGGCTCCTGCACCATCATAGTGCAAATAGTAATGATTTTTCTGCCACATGTTCACAAATTTATCCGCTGCTAAAACTCAACCATAAATATATTATCTTACTTATCAATTACTTACAATTATCTGCTATTTTTTCAACCATTATTAAGAAAAATCCATATTGTAATTGTGCTGATATACCCTTAACTTTATACATAACATTTTCAGGTAATCAACAAGGAAGGGAATACACATGAAAGTATCATCACGTTCTCAATATGCAGCCAAAGCCATGCTGGAGCTGTCACTCAACCCTGATAAGCCATTAACCCTGTCAAGCCTGGCTCAATCGCAAGGTATCTCCATTTCATATCTGGAGCAAATCTTTGCACTACTACGTAAAGAACGCCTGGTAAAAAGTAGCCGTGGTCCAGGTGGCGGTTATAGTCTGGGTAAACCACTGGAAGATATTTCTATTGGTGACATTGTCCAGGCGATTAACAAAGGCGCTTCTGGCAAGAAGAAAGAAATAAATACCCATGATGAACGTCAGGAACTATGGGATGAATTGTCAGAAATTGTAAACTCGCATCTCAGTAGTGTTACCCTGGCCCAGGTCCACAATGCTCATAATACGGCAAACGTAAAAGCAGCAGCCATACAAACACCTCTAGGTCATATTGTTTAAAACTGTTATTTCTAAAAATAAAGGACTATAAACTGAAATCGCGCCCCAACTTTTATCAAGCTGGGGCTTTTTTATGTGTAACTGAAAAGTGTACTTAAACAAACTTTTAGCAAACCATAAACAGTTAATGCTTACTGCCCGCCAGACAAGGCATTAATTACCGGGCAACCTGATTGAGGATCAGTTGAACAATCGTTAATTAATTCTATCAATGAATCTGCTATTTTTTGTAGCCCTTCAATCTGATTATTTATTTCCTGTAATTTTTGTTCTGCCAGCAAGCGTGTCGCCTGACACTGATTTTTATCAATATCTAACAGATTGCCAATCTCATCAAGCGAAAACCCCAGCTGCTTGGCTCGTTTTATAAAATGTAGTCGATTGACTGTTTCCGGGGGATACGAGCGAAAACCAGACTCCGGTTTTAGTGGCTGCTTGATTAAACCTCTTATCTGGTAATAGCGTATTGTCTCAACACCAACACCTGCAGCTTGTGCCAATTTACCAATGGTTAGTGTTTTATTCACATAATTGCCTTTGAAATTCAAGCTGGGCCACTGTCGACAAAATATTCATCATGGTATCAATAGCCGGGTTAATGAAACGCATATCCATTAGTAAGTTTTTTTTGTCACTCAACTAGGTATTATCGACTTTGTCTATTTTGCAGCAAATTAAAATAGAGTCATAGTATAAATAATTACAACATAATAAATTTATTAAATACTTATCTTTATTTTTATTGATCTATATCAATTCAATTTATCTGTGAACTTCAATATAACTACACCATGAAAATTCACGAGGAGAATAGACGATGATGGAAGGCGATAAAAGCATTCTGATGAATGTATATAAAACAGTAATGATACTAGTTGGTTTGATGGTGATATTGATCATTGCTGCAAACTCAATTGCTTGAAAAATTATTTATTCATAATAAAAAAAAGGCGGTCATTTGACCGCCTTTCTTTAATAAAGCTAGTTACAGTTATGACATTGTTGATAACAATAACTCATTCATTCTGGCGACAAAAGCAGCGGGATCATCCAGTTGACCACCTTCACTCAAGAATGCCTGATCAAATAATATATGTGTCCAGTCAGCAAACTTGTCACTACCCTGCTCATCATTAAGCTTCTTAACTAATGGATGGTCAGTATTAATCTCAAGAATCGGCTCAAGATTAGGTACTTCATGGCCCGCCTGCTTGAGAATTTTCTGCATGCTGACCGCCATATCCTGCTGTTCAACCACCAGACAGGAAGGTGAATTAGTCAGGCGATGTGACACACGCACCTCCTTTACCTTGCCTGCAAGGGTTTCCTGCATTTTTCCCAGCAGGTCTTTGTAGTCCTCGGCAGCTTTCTCGGCTTTTTCCTTCTCTTCCTTGTCTTCCAGATCACCCAGATCCAGTTCACCCTTGGCAATATTAGCGAACTGTTTTTCGTTATATTCATTGAGGAATGACATCATCCATTCATCAACGCGGTCATACATTAACAATACTTCGATATCTTTCTTGCGGAATAATTCCAGATGAGGACTATTTTTCACCGCAGCGAATGAATCACCGGTAATATAGTAAATTTTGTCCTGCCCTTCCTGCATCCGTTCGATATATTGATCCAGTGAGACCTCTTCCACATCGATATTGTTGTTGGTCGAAGCAAAACGGAACAGCTTGGCAATTTTTTCCTTGTTAGCAAAGTCTTCTGATGGTCCTTCCTTGAGTACACGACCAAACTCTGTCCAGACTGTTTTATATTCTTCCGGCTTATCTTTGGCGATCTTATCCAAACGTGACAGAATACGTTTAACCGAAGCACCACGAATGGTGTCAATCTGTTTATTGTGTTGCAGAATTTCACGCGACACGTTCAATGGCAAGTCATCAGAATCCACAATACCGCGCATAAATCGCAAATAATTCGGCATTAGCTGTTCTGCATCATCCATAATGAAGACACGCTTCACATAAAGTTTTAAACCATAACGCTTGTCACGATCGTATAAATCAAACGGCGCACGTTTGGGGATATAAAATAGTGTAGTGTAATCTTGAGTGCCTTCTACACGATTATGCATCCAGTCCAGTGGTTCATCAAAGTCATGCGCTACGTGTTTATAAAATTCTTTATATTCTTCATCGCTGATATCAGCCTTGCTGCGCGCCCACAAGGCATTGGCCTTGTTAACGGTTTCTTCTTCATCAGTGGCTTTGCCTTCATCATCCAGTTTATTCATCAGGATAGGCAGAGAAATATGATCAGAGTAAGTGGTAATAATATGACGCAGACGGAAGTTATCCAAAAACTCATCTTCAGCTTCGCGCAGATGTAGCGTTACTTTGGTACCACGTTTTTTAAGTTCTACGTTCTCCAGTGAATACTCACCCTCCCCTGCTGATTCCCAACGCACACCATGCTCTGTACCTAAACCGGCACGGCGTGTTTCAACCGTAACTTTGTCCGCAACAATAAATGAGGAATAAAAACCCACACCAAACTGACCGATAAGTTGAGCATCCTTGGCCTGATCACCACTTAAACCATCGAGGAATTTGCGGGTACCGGAACTGGCAATAGTCCCGATGTTATCCATTACTTCCTGGCGGTTCATACCAATACCGTTATCAGTAAAGGTGATGGTGCGCGCGTCTTTGTCAAAGGCAACGTGAATTTTTAAATCAGAATCGCTTTCAAACAAGGACTCGTCGGATAATGCTTCAAAGCGCAGCTTGTCACAGGCATCCGAGGCATTGGATATCAGCTCACGCATGAAAATTTCTTTATTGGAATACAGCGAGTGAATCATCAGCTGTAATAACTGCTTTACTTCTGTCTGAAAGCTTAAGGTTTCTTTCTGGGCCTCAACACTCATTTTTTATTCAACTCCCTTATAGGATTAATCATTACAGATAGACGGGTTATAGGGGTTCTGAAAAAGGAATTCAAGTCGCTATTTTGCTGAAAACTAACGCCGATCCAGGATCGAAGTGGCGATTTCCTCAACCGACAAGCGCGTCACATCCAGATGGGGAATACCATACTGACGAAACAAAGCATCCAGTTGCCGGACTTCATACTGGCATTGGTGCAATGCCGCATAACGGCTATCCGGGCGGCGGCTACTGCGAATTTGTTGCAAACGTTCTGCAGAGATTCCCAAACCAAACAATTTCTCCTGATACGGCTGTAACACCTTCGGTAATCGATTGTTATCCAGATCCTGCTCAACAAAAGGATAATTGGCGGCATACAAACCATAATGCAGTGCCAGATATAAACAGGCCGGTGTTTTCCCACTGCGTGAGACACCTATTATGATGGTATCGGCCTGATCATAATGGCGGGTATCTCCACCATCATCATTTTTCAATGCATAAGTCACTGCATCCATTCGATGCTGGTAGTCATTATCCATCGTAGCGGCATGGCTATGCCCCACTTGGGTTATTGCTGGTGTACCGAGTTCTCTTTCCAATGGCACAATAAATTCTTCCATAAAGTCGAAGAATTGGACATCACCCTGCGCAAGGATATTGCGCAACTCAGCATCGACTACAGTACTGAAGACAAGTGGCTTGCTCTTGTTTCTTTCACCGGTAGCCACAATAGACTGGTGAGCTAGCTGTGCTTTCTCTACCGAATCAATGTAACGCAATGTCTTAATATCAAACTCAATCATCTCAAATTGAGTCAACAGGCTGTGGCCCAGTGTTTCCACCGTGATACCTGTACTATCAGAAATAAAAAAAACCGGTCGCTGCATTGTCATCAAACTATCACTACACTTATTAATATGGAATCGCTAATATCAGTATGACGCATCTCACTTGTTGAATAAAGGTAACTGAGGATCTCCATCAATGACAAAGAATGTAATCTGGTTTAATCAACTTGGTTTGAATGACCTTGAACAAGTTGGTGGTAAGAATGCTTCACTAGGGGAAATGATTAGTCAGCTTTCTCAAAGTGGTATACAGGTTCCCGGTGGCTTTGCGACCACGGCGGACGCCTTCTATCTGTTTCTTGAACAAAACCAGTTGGCTGAACGTATAAAACAGCGTCTTTCATCTTTTGAAGTCACCGACGTTATCGAACTGGGTAAAGCTGGTGAAGAAATCCGTAACTGGATTTTAAATGCGGATCTTCCCACTGAACTTGAAAAAGAGGTTCGCGATGCCTGTGAAACCCTGCTTGAAAAATATGGTACTGATGCCAGCTTTGCGGTGAGATCTTCAGCAACCGCTGAAGATTTACCCGAGGCCTCCTTTGCCGGCCAACAAGAGACTTATCTCAATATAAAAGGCACTGAAGCCATTCTTGAGTCCATCAAGGCCGTTTTTGCTTCGCTTTATAATGATCGTGCCATCGCCTACCGGGTACATCATGATTTTGCTCATGAACATGTTGCACTATCTGCCGGAATTCAGAAAATGGTGCGCAGTGATCTGGGAAGTAGTGGTGTCATGTTTACCCTTGATACTGAAACCGGCTTTGAAGATGTGATCTTCATTACCTCCGCCTGGGGCTTGGGAGAAACGGTGGTACAAGGTGCAGTCAACCCGGATGAATTTTATGTGCACAAACCTACACTACGTGCAGAGCGTCCTGCCATTCTTCGACGCAACCTTGGCTCCAAACAGATAAAAATGGTGTTTAGTGCTGAATCCAGTCACCAGGCATCAACTCTCACTGTTGAACTACCTCTGGAACAACAACGTCAGTTCAGTATTAATGATGACGACGTTATGCAGTTAGCCCGACTCGCGCTCGCCATTGAGAAACATTATGGCAAACCGATAGATATTGAATGGGCCAAGGATGGTCTTGATGGTCAGCTTTACATTGTTCAAGCACGACCTGAAACCGTTAAAAGCCGTGATCGAAAAAATATTCTGCAACGTTACATACTACAGAGCCAGGGTGATGTTCTAGTTGAAGGCCGTAGTGTTGGACAACGGATTGGCCAGGGCAATGCCCGCGTCATCACAGATTTAAGTGAAATGGATAAAGTGCAACAAGGTGATGTTCTGGTTACGGATATGACCGATCCGGATTGGGAACCGATTATGAAACGTGCCTCAGCCATTGTTACCAACCGTGGCGGTCGTACTTGTCATGCGGCCATCATTGCCCGCGAACTCGGGGTGCCGGCAGTCGTCGGTTGCGGTGATGCCACAGCGAAAATCAAGGATGGACAGACTGTTACCATAACCTGTGCCGAAGGGGAAACCGGGCTCATCTATGAAGGTTTACAAAAATTTGAGGTGCAGGAAATTGAACTGGATAAAATGCCAGACTTACCTTTTAAAATTATGATGAATATCGGTACACCGGATCGCGCTTTTGATTTTCGTTTCTTACCTAATGACGGTGTGGGACTTGCACGTCTTGAGTTTATTATTAATCGCACCATCGGCATTCATCCCAAAGCGTTATTAAATTACGAAAAGCAAGCCAATGATATTAAACAACAAATTGATCAATACTCTGCTGGTTATGCCGATCCGGTTTCTTTTTACATCGAAAAACTGACTGAAGGTATCTCTACCCTGGCTGCTGCCTTCTGGCCAAAACCGGTCATCGTGCGCATGTCTGATTTCAAGTCCAATGAATATGCCAATTTGATCGGTGGTAAACAATATGAACCTCATGAAGAAAACCCCATGATTGGTTTCCGCGGCGCCTCGCGTTATATTGCTAAAAATTTTCGTGACTGTTTTGAACTGGAATGTTTTGCCCTCAAGAAAGTACGCGATGAAATGGGTTTGACCAATGTCGCTATCATGATCCCGTTTGTACGTACTCTGGAAGAAGCTGATGAAGTGATTAGTATACTGGAACATAATGAGCTGAAACGTGGCGTTAATGACCTTAAGGTCATAATGATGTGTGAAATTCCATCCAACGCCTTATTAGCAGAACAGTTCCTGCAACGCTTCGATGGCTTTTCAATCGGCTCCAATGACTTGACTCAACTCACACTTGGGCTGGATCGTGACTCAGGCCTTGTCGCGGAACTATTTGACGAACGTAATGATGCGGTTAAGGCCTTGTTAAAAATGGCCATACAAGCCTGTCGTATGAATAACAAATATATAGGTATCTGTGGTCAAGGCCCTTCCGATCATCCTGATTTTGCTTTCTGGCTTATGGAGCAAGGTATTAATAGTGTGTCACTCAATCCGGATAGCGTGATTGAAACATGGTTGTATCTAGCAAAACATAAAAACGGGAAACATTAAAACGTGCGGGGATTATTATTTCTGATTATTGCCAGTTTGTTCCTGTTCTGGTTTACGGCTTATTACTGGCAACAACAACGTCGCAAAGCTTATATCTTGTTAGCGACTGGCAGTGGTATGTTGATATTAGCGGCGATTGGTTTTTTCAAAATACTTTAAATAAAAATGCCGGCTTTCGCCGGCATTTCATTTCAATCAAATTGAATCTAGCAAATTACTTATTTAAAACTTTTTTAAGTGAGTTCAAACAGTAATCCACATTTTCCTGACGACAGGCATAACCCATTAAACCAATGCGCCATACTTTACCCGCCAATACTCCCAAGCCTGCACCAATTTCCAGATTGTAATCATTTAACAATTTAGTGCGTACTTCAGCATCATCAACACCGTCAGGAATATAGACAGCATTAAGTTGAGGAAGACGGTCACCCTCTTTCACCACAAAACCAATGCCCATTTCTTCCAGGCCAGCTTTTAATGACTGGTGTAGTCTTTCATGACGAGCCCAAGCATTTTCCAAACCTTCTTCTTCCAGAATCACCAACGACTCGTGCAAACCATACAAATTATTGACGGGTGCGGTATGGTGATAAGCACGCTTGGCTCCACCACCCCAGTACCCCATCACCAGATTTAAATCCATGAACCAGCTTTGTACCTTGGTTTTACGATTTTTAATCACATCAATGGCACGCTCATTAAAACTTACAGGCGATAAACCGGGTGGTGCGGACAAGCATTTTTGTGTGCCAGAATAGATCGCATCAATATTCCATTCATCCACTTTCAGTGGTGTGCCCGCTAATGAGGTAACTGCATCCACAATGGTCAGGCAATCATGCTTGTGGGCAATTTCAACCAGTGTCTTGGCATCAGACTGGGCACCGGTTGAAGTTTCCGCATGAACAAAAGCCACTACCTTGGCATCCGGATTCGCCTTCAAAGCCTCTTCCAGTTTATTGGGATCAACAACCGTACCCCATTCATCTTCAACCATTACTGCGGTAGCGCCACAGCGTTCGACATTTTCCTTCATGCGACCGCCGAAAACGCCATTTTGACAAACAATAACTTTGTCACCTGGCTCAACCAGATTGACAAAACAGGTTTCCATACCCGCTGAACCCGGCGCAGAAACCGGCAGGGTTAATTCATTCTTGGTCTGAAAGGCATACTGGAGCAGACCCTTCATATCATCCATCATGCCGACAAAGGCAGGATCCAGATGGCCAATTGTTGGACGAGATAGTGCTTCTAAAACTCGAGGACTCACATCAGAAGGACCTGGGCCCATTAATGTACGTTTAGGTGGTTGAAATGAATGACTAGACATAATTTAACTTCCTGATAAATATATAATATTAATAAAATACGGTAAAAACCAAGTAAAATTGTATACATTAAGCATTAGCAAAAAACATGTACAGCGAATATTACCCCATCATACCCTGTCGCCTTCATCTCAAATGTAACAAATTGTTAAATCACAGCTAATATTCTAAATATTATAGCGTTCAACTAGGTTTCTCCCGCATACTTCTTATACTTAAATTAATATAGATGAGATGGGCGAAAACATACCAAATAGAAAGATCCTCGAAGTGACAAGGGAGAATGCGTGACTGCAGGTAGGGATGATTACTTAACTAAATCCATTAACCCAGACTTACTTGACCAAATTCTTGATAAATGGCTTACAACAAATAATGACACAATAGCGATATAATTATGAATAAATCTGAATTAATGGATATCAATACGATCGAATCCCTGCGTAGCGTACTGAAAGAAGGTATTTATGAATTATTCAACACGTTTATTACTGATTGTCCTGCAACCATTGAGCGCCTGGCGAATGCTATCAAGGACAATAATGTTGCGGAAATCAACGAAGCCGCACACTACCTCAAAGGCAGTGGTGGTAATATTGGTGCAATCGCTTTTTATAATGCCTGTAGTACGCTGGAATACCAGGCAAAAGATAATGCGTTAATTGAGCCAAAAGCACAAATGGATAATGTCAGGCAACTATTTGAAGAAACCGTTAACTATATGAAAAAACAAATGGGTTAATATCCAGATGGCGAATAATAACAATAAGCGACTTATTCTTATTATTGATGACGACAATATCACTCGTCTCACCTTAACCAAGGTGCTGGAGAAAGAACGTCACTATCGAATCATCGATGCCCAAAATGGTATTGAGGGACTGGAACTATTCAAAAAACATCGCCCTGATATGGTGCTCATGGATGTAGTGATGCCGGAAATGAATGGTTATGAAACCTGCCAGGAAATTCGAAAAATATCTGATGCTGATGCCACCCCAATTATCATGCTCACTGGATTAAATGATTTTGATTCTATCGGGAAATCATTTGATGCCGGCGCTACAGACTTTATTACCAAGCCCATTAACTGGCCCATATTGTCGCAACGTGTTCGCTATGCCATGCGTGCCAGTGAACTCTATATGGATTTGCGTAAAAAACAGTCTCAGCTTGCCCATGCACAACACATTGCCAAACTGGGATATTTTGAATACGATGCAAATACGCGCGTCTTCAATTGCTCAAAAGAACTGTTAAATATCTTCAAAGTGCATTCAGACTCAGGTTATCTTGATTTTAATGAGTTCATCAAGATTATTCCTGAAAATGAGCAACAACGCTTTATCGAAAACATTAATAATGCTATTGCGAACAACTCCCATTATGAATTTGACCATCATATTGTCTGCAATGAAGAGTATGACTGTATTGTTCAGCAGCATGGTGAACCTATCGTTAATGCTGATGGCAAACCTTTTGGTATAGCCGGTACCATTCAGGACATTACAGAATACAAACAGGCTGAGGCGCTGATTGAATTCCAGACTTACTATGACAGTGTAACGGAGTTACCCAACCGGTTTTATTTAACCGAACAACTCGATGCGCTTATGCAACAGGCCGAACAAGATAATAAGTTACTATCCGTCATCCTTTTTCACATTGATCGATTCCACGAAGTTAATGATACCCTCGGACACCGAGTTGGAGATCAATTACTGAGAATTATCGCCAAACAATTCAGTCACTATTTTAGTGACGAGGCGATACTGGCTCGCTTTGACGGGGCGACATTTGCATTAGTTTCAAAAGAAATCCGTTCTGTCGATGAATCCGCCATCATCGCCCAACAAATACTCGATATGCTTTCCCAGCCTTATATCGTACATGAACACGAAGTCTTTATTAGTTGCAGTGTCGGTATTACTTTGCATCCTATGGAAGCCGATAATAAGGAAACCTTATTAAAAAATGCCGATACCGCAATGAGTCGCGCCAGAAAAAATGGCGGCAATCAATATCAATTCTTCTCTGCAGAGATGAATGTTATAGCAGAAAAGCGTCTACAGCTGGAAACCGACTTAAGGAAAGCACTGGACCGTGATGAGTTCCAGGTTTATTACCAGCCGCAGCTTGACTGCCAAAATCGCAGAATTATTGGTATGGAAGCATTGATCCGCTGGATACATCCGGAACGTGGTATTGTCTCGCCATTTGACTTTATTCCTATTGCAGAAGAAACCGGCTTAATTATTCCCATTGGCGAATGGGTAATGAAAACCGCTGTAACACAGACCAAGCAATGGCAAACTCAGGGGTATCCATTAAGAATAGGCGTTAACCTCTCTGCACTTCAGTTCACAGACAATAATCTCATCACTACCATTGAAGAAACACTCAATGAAACCGGCCTTAAACCGGAATTTCTTGATCTTGAAGTAACAGAAAGCATTGCCATGCATAATTTTGAATCCGCTCAGGCAACATTACAGCAAATAAAGAAAATGGGTGTCAAAACATCTATTGATGACTTTGGCACTGGCCATTCTTCATTAAGTTATTTGCAACGCATGCCCGTTAATACCATAAAAATTGATCGTGCATTTATTAAGGATATAGGTAAAAGTGATGATGGTACACTGGCAAAAGCTATCATTGCCATGGCACATAGTATGAACCTGAATGTTATTGCTGAAGGCATTGAAACCGAAGAACACTATAACTTCCTTAAAGAACATCACTGTGATGAATTGCAAGGTTTTTTATTCAGTCGCCCCTTACCCGCTGATGAATTTGCAGCTTATATAAGAGATAGCTCTGCCGCATAAATCTATTCCCCGCGTAGCAATTATTTTGTGACAACGGTACTATTTCCATTCTATTAAACATTCCAGATGAGGTTGTTATGTCTGTTAAGTTACCTTTAATTATTGAAGCGGATCAATTAGCAGCACAAAAAGAACATGTTTTAATCGTTGATCTTTCCCAGGCTGCAACCTACGTGCAATATCATATTTCTGGCGCTGTATTTCTGGATTACAGTTGGATAGTACGTATTGAACAACCACGCATGGGCTTGCTCCCCACTGAAGAACAGTTAAGCAATGTATTCAGTGCAATAGGCCTAACACCTGATACACATGTGGTTGTCTATGATGATGAAGGGGGAGGTCGTGCCTGTCGCTTCCTTTGGACACTGGACTGTGTAGGGCATCAAAACTATTCCTTACTCAATGGTGGGTTACAGGCCTGGGCCAATAGTGGCCATGAAGTCAGCAGTCACATCAATTGGCCTGCTCCTTCTGCATATACTGCCAAACTCGATTTTACGCCAGTAGCCACACGCCAATATATTCTGGATCACCTGTCGCATGATGACGTGGTAATATTCGATACCCGTAGTCCCGCTGAATACAGTGGCGCAAAAGTGTTTGCTGCACGAGGCGGGCATATTCCTGGTGCCATCAACATTGAATGGACTGAGGCAATGGATAAAGAAAATGATCTGCGCCTGAAGTCTGAAGCTGAGTTATTGGATATGCTGGAATCACATGGCATCACAAAAGACAAAACCATCGTCACCCACTGCCAGACCCACCATCGTTCGGCACATACTTATATTATGTTGAAGTCGCTGGGCTATGAAAAAATCAAAGGTTATCCCGGCTCATGGTCTGACTGGGGTAATGAACCTAATACCCCGATAGAATAGGCTAACTATTGTATAACATATGCCATTGTTCTAACTGGGCACGCATACGTTTTACATGACTGCCTTCCCAGTAAACCTGTTCACAGCTTGGGCAATAAAATGCTTGTGCTATTCTCTGATTAAGTGTCTCGGGTAATGAAGCAATGTGTTGTTGTGTTGCGGGTTGTAGCTTCGTATTACAAACCGTACAACGCATAAAGGGATTAAAATGCCAATCAATGGGCAGTTGTTCGCTGAGTGATTTTATACAGGCTTCAAGGGTATCTTCTGGTAGCAGGATAACCGTACCCGCTGCACGGCGGTATTCCATCAGCTTTCGATCACGGGTAATGAGATAACGACCTTCATCAATGGCCTGGCGCAGTATTTCATAATCACTACGTCCATCAACTTCTATCACCGTGTCATAACCGGCTGCACGTAACCAGTTACCCAGGCGTTGCAGCATTTCATCACATAAAAATTTCATTGCATGATGAGCATTTTTTTCTGCTGTATCAGGCAGGACGAATCACTCCTGTCACAATACCCAGTATCTGCACTTCTTCATTACGTAAAAAAATTGGTTCCATATCCGGGTTGGCTGGCTGTAAACGAATACCCTTTGATTCGATGTAAAACTTTTTCAGCGTGACCTGTTCACCATTGACCATGGCGATCACCGACTGTCCATTTTCAGCACTCTGACGCTTCTCAATAACAATAATATCCCCATCCTGGATATTGTCATCGATCATGGAATGGCCACGCACCCGTAGCGCATAGGTATTTTTACGCACCATGTCAGCTGGAACTGAAACACGTTCCTGCTGCTCACAAATATCAACCGGTAAACCCGCAGTGACCATCCCCAACAAAGGCACTTCAACCAGTGCTTCTTCATGGAACTCCAGCATTTCCAGATCTGGTGTCCAGACAGGGCGATTGTTCTTAGGAATCAATAAGTTAACGTTTTCCATTGACATTTTCCTTTAGGTATATAGGCTAACCATAGCTGTTTTATAAACTAATTTCAAACATCAGTCTCAAAAGCTAGGCGTACTGATATGAATCTGTAATAATCCTCCTCCATGAATACTGATACAGAAAACAAAGCAAAATCATCCTTACCCCTTTTAATTATTGTTGTTGCCGCCCTGAGTGTCGCGGCAGGTGTTGTTATTAACCAGGGCTATTTGAGCTCTTCTCGTGATAGCCAAACCCCGACTAGATTAGAAGCCACCGTACTACCCAAGCCTCGCCCTATTCTCGGTTTTGAGTTAATCGATCACCATGGCAAGCCTTTCACGGCTGAAAACCTGAAGGGTAACTGGAGCTTTGCTTTCTTCGGCTTTACCAATTGTCCGGATGTCTGCCCAACAGCACTTAAAATTATGCAGGGCGTATGGAAGAAACTACCCAAAGATAAAACCAAACCGAATATGTTGTTCTTCTCGGTCGATCCGGATCGTGATCCACCAGAAGTATTAAAACAGTATGTGACTTACTATCACCCTGACTTTATGGGCATAACCGGTAAACTGGATCAAATTGACATTATCACCAACCAGCTGGGTATTCTTTATGGCTATAATGATAAAGATAATAAATCAGAAGACTATAATGTGAACCATAGTGCACAGGTGTTATTAATTGATCCACAAGGTCGTATGCGCGCGGTGTTCTCGCCACCTTATGATGCGGGTAGTATTTCTCATGCGCTGGATGTCATCCGTAATTTCTATGAAGGATAAGACGATGTCATTCTTATCAAAAAATGCTTTCACTATTTTAGTATTAGTATCAGTCAGCACATCTGTGCTTGCCGATCACATCACCATTAAAGGTGCCTGGTTGCCAGAAGCGGCACCTGTCGCCAGGGTGATGGCCGCTTATATGGACATCAGCAATCACAGCAAACAAACCAGTTTCATCACCAGTGTAACTTCACCGCAATTTAAAAAGGTGGAAATCCATAGCATGAGTCATAAAAACGGTATGATGCACATGGAAAAGCAGGAACAATTAAAACTGCCCGCAGGTAAAACCGTAGCATTGCAACCCGGCGGGTTTCACATGATGTTATTTAATCCTAAAGAATGGTTTAAAGATGGCAGCAAGATCACCTTGAACATTACCCTGGATAATAAAGAGACGTTCCAAATCATTGCTCCTGTTATCAAAGAAACGGGTAATGATTCAGGCATGCAACATCACAATCATCACTGACGACATATTATGAATCCAGAATCACTAGGCGCACGACTGTTTGCTTTAATACAGTACCCCCTACCCCATCACTTTTTATCGCGCTTAATGTTGCGCCTGACGCGGTTACGTATTGTCTGGTTTAAAAACTTTGCCATTAAAAAATTCATTGCCCATTTTAAAATTGATATGTCACTGGCAGTTGAAGAAAACCCGGAAAACTTTCAAACCTTTAACCAGTTTTTTACCCGCGCTTTAAAACCGGATGTGCGCCCGATTGCCCATGGTGAAAACAATATTGTTAGCCCGGTGGATGGTGCCATTAGCCAAATGAAGACCATCGATAACAACACCATTATCCAGGCCAAGCGGCAAAGCTATACAGTGGAAGCCTTGCTGGGTGATAGCGAGATGGCCAGCCTGTTTAATAACGGCGACTTCACCACCTTGTATTTATCGCCGCGTGATTACCATCGTATTCATATGCCGGTAGATGGCACACTCAAAAAAGTCATTCATATACCTGGCCGTTTATTCAGCGTTAACCCGGCCACCGTGCATAATGTACCTGCCCTGTTTGCGCGTAATGAACGTGTGGTATGTTTGTTTGATACACCGGTTGGTCCTATGGCCATGGTGGAAGTAGGCGCGATTTTCGTCGCCAGTATCGAAACCGTCTGGCAAGGTGAAGTTACCCCACCTACCCATCATGAAATGCGTAGTTGGGTCTACACCGAACATCCTGTTAACTTAAAACAAGGTGAAGAAATGGGCCGCTTTAACATGGGCTCCACGGTTATCCTGTTATTTGCAGAAAACGCCATGCAGTGGGTTGAAAAACATCAAGAAACTGATCCGGTACAGATGGGACAATTGATCGGTACTAAAGCCTGATATTTTAATGTCTGCTACCGACCCAAAGCGGTCATTCATAATTCCAGCTTCCTTTATATTCCGCCATACGGTTCCCGATTTGCCATAAGGGTAAACTTCTCATACAGTATTTCTCCAGACAATTTATTCATTTTGTGTCTTTGCCAATAGCTCTGACAAACATTTTCACCAGTTCATCGATCATGGTTTTCAATGGTATGTCTTTGTAACGGTAATCTTCCGTGATGTATTTTGTATATAGAATTTCGCGCAACATACCCTGATACATAAGCCCGGCCATCTTGGGGCTACTGCAAATGATCACATGGTCTGATTTAAGTTCGTTGAGGCTGTATTCAATGTAGTCAGTGATTGATCGCCAACGGCGTTCAAAAAATGAAGTGGCGGTTTGTGATCCTTCCAGGGCACTCATCAATTCCATGCGTAGGAAATCGGGGTCGCCGGAAATACTTTCAACATAAATCTTGGTCATGCGTTTGAGCACACTGACAAAGTCGGTAGGTTCAGAAAGTATGGCCTCAATATAGCTTTCCCTTTTTGCGGAGTTTTCTGATAACACTTCTTCGTAAAGTGCTTCTTTGGAAAGGAAGTGTTGATACAAAATGGCCGGGCTTACGCCCAGCCGTTTTGCTATCTCATCGACCGACACACCGTGATAGCCTTTGTCGGCAAACAGGACTTTGGCAACTGCCAGAATTGATGCTTTGCGTTCAGCTGCTTTTAAGCGCTTGGCCATAGCGAGATAATTGCTCAGCTTTTCTGAATATCGAACACAAAGGCCCCGTTATCTTCAATCGAACTTAACAACGCATTACCGGTTTGCTTGCAAAAGGACTCAAAATCTTTCACCGAGCCGGGATCGGTTGCCGTTATTCGTAGTACTTCACCACTGGCCAGGTTACTGATGCTCTTCTTGGCACGCAGGATGGGTAGGGGGCAATTAAGGCCACGGGCATCAAGTTCTTGGGCTACTTCGCTCATGTTACACCTCCATATATATAAGTGAACGTTCATTAACTTTAGCAAATCGACAGGAAAAGTCCACAAGAAAAGTCATATTCAGAGATGTCAGTGAATGGGTGCCCACGGTACTGTGGTGGTGATAATCAATAAAATCAAAAACATAGTATCTTTAATACGTTGAACAAGGCCAAATTCGATGAATTACTGGCAGTCCCTGATGTGGATCCTATCGTGACGAAAAGTATTACCACTTTATTTTAAGCAGCCACATTTAAAGGGATCGTAAGCTTGGTCGTTGAATGACCGCTATTGGCCGATAGCGGGTATAACAGAGAAAATATCAGCTAAACTAATACGAATGACCGGAAACGACGCAAAGTGGACATTCATATTTGCCTCCTTGCAAACTTTTTAGGACTACTACTTATAGTTAGGCTATTAAATTCACGGAAATTAAGTAGATGCTAGACAAAATACCAAATAGCTCCCAAGTGGATGGTCGGCTGGTTTTCATTCAGGAGTTCTTGAAACACCCTCTTCAGATTGGATCGATTATTCCAAGTTCTCGTTTCCTGGAGCGGCGAATTGTGGAGGCCGCCGGGGCTGCTTCAGCCAATGTTATCGTAGAATTAGGCCCCGGAATAGGAGGTGTCACTCGTGCAATACTGCGTGCGATGCCGCAGCACGCCAAGCTTCTGAGCATCGAAATTAATTCACATTTTCACACTTTGGTGAGAAGAATTGAGGACGATCGACTCATAGCACACCTGGGTAGCGCGAGTGAACTCAAGGAAATCATTTCTATATATAACCTGGACGCCCCGAATGCAATAGTTTCTGGTATCCCTTTTTCTACCATGAGTCGTAGCGCGGGATCTCTAATTCTCGAGGCAGTTTCATCTCTACTCCCGCCAAATGGACGCTTCGTGGCATACCAAGTGAATAATCGAGTCGCTAAGTTGTCCCAGCCTTTCCTGGGATCAGGGAAGACTGCCACGGAGCTTCTCAACATCCCGCCAATGCGTATTTTCCAGTGGGAGAAGAATGGTGCCTAACGAGTTGCTTGTTGGGGCGCAAGCCGCAATGCGGCTTGCGCCCCACAGCTCAAACGTTGATTGTCCGCTTTTGGCCGAAAGAAGTCATTTATCATGCCCGTGCAAACGAAAAACTCAACACATCATCTATTCGTTCTGCCCCTGTTGCTAACATCAACAAACGATCCAAACCCAATGCCACGCCGGCACAGTCCGGTAAACCTTCATCGAGTGCCATTAACAAATTATCATCCATAACAACTTGCTGTTTACCCTGCTGTTGCCGTTGTTGGTTATCTTTTTCAAAACGCTGAAGTTGTTCATTTGAATCGGTCAGCTCATGAAAACCATTGGCCAGTTCCATGCCATTTATATAAAGTTCAAAGCGTTCAGCTACTGGAAACTCGCCATCACGAATCCGTGCCAGTGAAGCCTGTGATGCGGGGAAGTCATAAATAAATACCGGGCAATTTTTCGGTAAAGCAGGTTCGATTACCTGGCTCATTAACAACTCTAACCAACTATCTTTATCACTCTCGTTATTACCTAAACCGATGACCTCAGGGTAACCGTGTTGTTTTGCACAGGCATTTAACTCTTCTACCGTGACAGTATGTGGGTTAATACCAAGTTGTTGCTCAAATATAGTCTGATAACTGAATACTTGTGTTTCCGCTAACTCAACATTTTTATTTAACAGTGTTCTAACCAGTTCATCCACTTCCTGCATGAGCTGGTGATGGTCAAAACCCACACGATACCATTCCAATAGGGTAAATTCCGGGTTATGCCGCGCACCCTGCTCCGCACGACGAAATACTTTACTCACTTGATAGATGGAACCGGAACCAGCGGCGAGTAAACGCTTCATAGCAAACTCAGGCGAAGTATGTAAGTAACCCTGCCATTTCATATCGGGATCGTTTAACTGGAAACTGTCGATATGCAGATCAGTGGTAGCAGCATGAGAGAATATCGGCGTTTCCACTTCCAGCACCTTGCGTGCAGAAAAAAAGGCCCGCAGCTTTTCAAGCATACGGGCTCTTTGTTGCATTACCTCAAAACTGGCGCTGGGTTGCCAGTCCGACGTTTCACTCATCAATTAGTCCTCGAGAATTAATCTTTAGTGCTAGTTTTTAACACGGGCAACATATTCACCGTTACGGGTATCGACTTTAATCATTTCACCAATATCAATGAATAAAGGTACACGCACCACCGCACCGGTATCACAAGTTGCCGGTTTACCACCGCCACCGGAAGTATCACCACGTACACCCGGATCGGTCTCCACCACTTCCAAAATCACATGGTTAGGTGGCGTTACCGCAATCGGTACCCCATTCCACAGCGTAACTGTGCAAATATCCTGTTCCTTAAGCCATTTAAGGGTCTCACCCACGGCTTTTTCATCAGCACCCACTTGTTCGAACGTATCCGGATCCATGAAATACCAGGCATCGCTATCATTGTACAAATACTGCATTTCCATATCCATGACGTCAGCGGCTTCCACTGATTCACCGGATTTGAAGGTTTTTTCCAGCACTCGGCCGCTAATTAAATTACGAATTTTGACACGATTGAAGGCTTGCCCCTTGCCTGGCTTAACAAACTCGTTTTCAATAATGCTGCAGGGATCACCATCCAACATTAATTTAAGTCCGCTGCGAAACTCATTGGTACTGTAACTGGCCATGAACACCTCTAAAATAACGTACTGCCCGGCAACTGGCCGGCAAACTAAATAGTAAGAGCCCATATGATACCTAAAACCGCGCCTGCATGGCAGACCATGAACTGGCAAAAAAGCCTTGCCGAAGCTATTCGTGATCCGGCTGAGCTGCTAAAACAGCTGGCTTTACCCGAATCCCTGTTGCCTGCGGCACAGCGTGCTGCTGAATTATTTCCTCTGCGGGTGCCACATAGCTACCTGGCACGAATGAAAAAAGGCGATCTCAATGATCCCTTACTATTGCAGGTTTTACCGCTGAGTGCAGAATTAGCACCACAGCCTGAGGACTTTAGTCATGATCCGGTCGGTGACTTGGAGGCCATGCCGATACCCGGCTTATTACATAAATACCAGGGCCGGGTGTTACTCATCACCACGGGCGCTTGTGCAGTACATTGCCGCTATTGCTTCCGCCGTCATTACCCCTACCAACAGGCACAAAGCCGCCAGAGTGATTGGCAGAGCGCGCTGGATTATATCCAGGCCGACAACAGCATTGAGGAAGTAATTCTCAGTGGCGGTGATCCGCTTAGTTTAGCCAATGACAAACTTGCTTCATTATTCGCACAACTGGCGGAGATTCCACACTTAACCCGCTTGCGTATTCACACTCGCCAACCCATTGTGCTGCCTGAACGTATTGATAATGATTTACTGAAACTGTTCAGTAATTGTCCACTAAAAACCATCATGGTCATCCACTGCAACCATTCACAGGAAATTAGTTCGGAAATTAGCAATGTGCTTGCAAAAATTGCGGCTAGCGGCTGTACATTACTTAACCAGTCTGTACTGCTAAAAGGGGTCAATGATGATGTTGCTACGCTAAAACGCTTGAGTGAAACCCTGTTTAGTGCCGGTATTCTGCCCTATTACCTGCATCAACTGGATAAGGTTAACGGTGCCGCACATTTTGCCATTACCGACGCACGTGCCTTGCAACTGGAACAACAACTACGAAATGCCCTACCCGGTTACCTGGTGCCCAAACTGGTAGTGGAAAAAGCCGGTGAAGCTTCCAAATTACCTCTGAAAAACCTGACCACATAGCCTGAATTTCCTGACCAATGGCATAAATACAGGGTCTTACTGAGCGGACGGTGTCAGGTTATTGTGTCATAATTCTGAAAAAGTCTAGCTCGCCATCAATAAGGATACGTTAGCAAGTATATTTAGAGGGGAAAAAGTGAGTAAGCTTGTGAAGCTTGAGCTGCCCACACGGAGCAAACCAGGCAAAAACAGTTTCGACATTCGTAGTCGCAAAGTCGAACAATGGATTGAAACCTTACCCATGGTAAATCTGGGCGAAACTGCTCGCCTGATTTATGCTGCTTTAACTGAAACCAATTCCCTGAATTACCCTCACCATGATCGCTATTTGTTCCTGGAACAATTACGTGAACCTGTGCAATATGTTACCGACTCGATGAAAAAACATTTTGTCGGTGTTACCTTCCCTCTTCCTGAAAAAAATCATAAAGTGGCTGCGGCTACCCGCGAAATTCTCTCGGCAATGGCAACCGCCTATAAAATTGCCATTGAAGATTTATCCAATAACAACTTGCTGTTCCCGGACAAAAAGCTTCTCGCTACGCTTATACACCGGGCC